>Ga0233415_10000010_pt1 | contig 111238 bp, 134 predicted proteins | sample Na_anoxic_12_MG_FD_188631 | JGI IMG/M metagenome (GOLD analysis project Ga0233415, IMG submission 188631) | Seawater microbial communities from Saanich Inlet, British Columbia, Canada - Na_anoxic_12_MG | ecosystem: Environmental > Aquatic > Marine > Inlet | place: Canada: British Columbia...
TGTAGAAGAGTTAGTCTAGTAATCGAAACGATTCCTCTTGACCCCGTAACAACAACAACAACAACGGAAGTACCTGAGACAACGATTGTTAAAAAAGATAATATTACTAAGACAGTACAAGAAAAGTTAAAAGAAGGTATCGGTAAAAGGATTTTAAGAAAATTATTATCTGAATGTGATTACTTTGAGGTTATTCAACAAGAAAACCCTATGGTGTATGATTCTATTAAAGAAAAAATAAAATATTTCAATCCGGCGTTTCATTCTATGACCCCTGAAGGATTAAATGGGAGATTAACCTTTTTAAATCAGTGTGTTAGACCGGGTGAAACGATACCTATTGTTAGAACAGATAGTAACGGTAACGATACTTTAGTTAGTAACGATGCTCAAAACACTTCTTTTGGTTCACCACCTATTTTAGTTTTAAGAATTGGTGATTTTTATAACACTAAAATTGTACCTAAAAGTGTAAACATAACTTATAATCCATTGAATTTAGATTTAAACCCCGAAGGTATTGGTGTACAACCTATGGTTGCGGACATTACTCTCAGTTTTGATTTTATAGGTGGTCAAGGATTATCAAAACCTGTTGAACAATTACAAAATGCTTTATCTTTTAACTATTATGCTAACACTGAAGTGTATGATGAGAGAGCTATTGCTACTGAAGATAGGTCAGATTTAGATAGGGAATTAATTCAAAAAATTATTGACAGAGAAGAACAAGCAAGGGTTGAAAATAATATTCCTCTACAAGGAGGTAACACAATAGGTGTTGTAACTTCTGAGGAAACGGCTCTTAGTGGATATGTTGGTACTATAACATATCAAAAAATAATGGATGAGTTATTAGGTGTTCAAAAAAATTATTATGAATCTATTCCAAATAAAATAGAAACTTTTGTTAATGAAAATAATTTTGGTGTATGGAATTTAGTTTCTAAAAATAGAAAATACATTGAAGGTCAAGTGACTTTAAAAGGTAATGAAATTGTTAATATCCCTATCTATGGTAAACCTGAAAATGTTCAAAAAAATATAGATAATTTATTTCAGTTTTTAATTGATGATATTAACAATGATAGTAATTTTATAATTAGTGAATTAATTAAATTAAACTTTCAGGCACCTCAAATAGATGCGATTAAGGTTAATATGATAAATTATATTAATAATTATAAAGTTGAATTTTCTTCACCAATTTTTACAAAAATTAATGAAATAGTGCAACAACAACAAAATATGATTATGTTATTAAGACAAATTAATTTGATTGTTGAACCAACTTCAATTGTACCCCCTTTACAACCGACTACTTTTGATGGAAAAATACCTAGTGTTGGTATACCAATTATTTATAATACGAAACCAACCGATGATGTGGCTAACACATCCGGACCTTCACAATTTGAAAATACTTATGATGAACTTTCACATGATTATGGTAAAGTTTTGAATAGTCTTAAAAGTTTTTACCTCGACATATTAGTTGGTGAGAGTAGTACTGATAGTAATATGGTATTTATTCTATCCGGCGGTAGTAAATATAATGAAGAAAATGGGACATTCCCAAATATATCTGATAAAATTGCTTCTCCTGAAGACCAACATATGTTTATGATACTTTCAAATGTATTTAACAATTCTGATAACCTTGATGTTTTCATTGACAGTTGTCTTCTCAATATTAGTGGTAATACAGGTAGGTTAAGTAGACGTCTTAAAAAAATATGTAAGACATTCGCGGGTAACGTCGAAGTAGAATTAAAAGAAGAAATAAAGTTAGTGGAAAAGTTAAAAAATGAAGAGGGTTATAATTTGTATTTAAATGAAACTGATTATGAAAAAGGTAAGGTTAGAGAATTTACTTACTCTACTGAGGTAATTGATGAATATATAGAAGAACAACAAAACCGAGTAAAAGAATTATATAACGGTGTTGGTGGTGATAAGTGGAATAATGTTGTTAAATTAACTTAAAATGGGAAAAGAATATTATAATAGGTATAAGGGATTTAACATTGAGGGTAAACAAACCACTGTTCCTTATGTAACACTACCTTCTAAAGGTACTGACAAAAAATATATTTACAAGGTTGCTCAATCAAGATTAGATAAAGTTTCACAACAATATTATGGAACACCTTTTTTTGGGTGGTTAATTATGAGTGCTAACCCACAGTTTGGTGGTCAAGAGTGGAGTATAACGGACGGGTCTATATTGACTATTCCATATCCTTTAGTAAGTTCTATACAAGACTATAAATCTCAGTTAGATAACCACTTTTTTTATTATGGAAGATAATGATGAAAATATTTTTGTAGAGTTTGATTATAATAACATTTTTTTAATTGACCCTAATAGGGTTGTTAATAGTGAGGGTAAAATCAAAGAAAGGACTGTTAAACAAGAGCGGTTGGTTATGTATGCCAATTTAGAGTGTAATCTAACCCCAAGAACTAAACTTGCTGTGGGTGCGTCTCAAGATGATAGAAATCAAACAATAAATATTGGTTCCATTAATTTCTTAAAACAAGGCGATAAGGAATATTTAGATAATTCATATACTGATGAGTTAACAGGTAAAAACACTTTAAAGGGTGATTCTGAAAATGGGTTTGGGTTTGGTGTTAATCAGATTAAACAAAACGATGGTAATCAAACTTTATTAAGTGATGGTAAAGAAGGGTCTGTTAATAATGGTTTGTTGGGAATTACTAGTATAAATATTAACACGTCTTTATCGTTATATCCTACAATCCAAATGAGTTTAGAGGATATAAAAGGTAGAGCCATGTTTGAGAGTGGTCAAAACTCACCGTACGCGGCCTTCTTCAATTTCCCATATCCTAAATTTTATTTAACGATAAAAGGTTATTATGGTAAAGCTACTCGTTTACCGTTAATGTTGCAGACCTTTACATCAAGATATGATACCGGTGATGGTAATTTTAAAATAGATTTAAAATTTTACACTTATAAATTTACAATGTTGGCTGAGACGACTATGGGGTATTTGTTAGCGGTACCACATATGTATAGGTCAAGAATTAAAATACAGACTAAAGAAAATACTTCTACTAATTTCTCTGATGTTGAAAACACTTCAGTGTCTTTAGGGTATAAAAAAATTAGTGAAATGTATGGTGAATATAAATCTAAAGGTATAATATCTGACGATTTTCCTGAATTAACTTTAGTACAATTAAGGTTTAGGTTGGAACAATTTATGAAAAATACTTTGGACACCTTTACTAAAGAAAATTTAGACCCGTTAACTGATGTTAGTGACTATAAAAATAATATATCAGATTACTCAAAAGAAGTTTTTTTATATAGTGGTACTGATAAAGGTGGTTCTTGGTTTAATCAATATATGGATACTGAAAACTTTTTTATTCTTAATGATGAACAAAATACTAAAGTTTATACATTTAGAAAGGAGTTTAGAGACCCACAAAAAAGAAATACTGCAATATCAAATTTAAAAGGTCTTATAACAAAATATAATACATTATTAAATGATAACGAAACTTTGGGAAAAAATGGTACCTATACCATTGGTAATAAACCTCCTTTTAAATCTGAAATACCTAATCCTATAAATTATAAAACGTTTAACAAAAAGGATGTTACAATTAATGATGTTAATTTTGAAGAAACTTATAGACAACAAAAACAAACAGGTATAAACCCAACACCTACCCAACTTGAAGAATTTAAGACCGAATTAATTACTCAGAACATTTTCTCTAATACTGAATTAAGTATTCCTCGTGGTCAAAGTGTTTTAAGTGTGAACCCCGATAAAATTAATTACTTTTATACGTTTGAGGGTAAGGGTTCTTTTATGGGTATCATCGATGATATGCAGATACAAGTTAGACAAATTAAAGATAAAATACAAGATGAATTAACCGAGTCTTTATCTTCTTTATTAAAAAGTAAGGGTGATAACGGTATTGGTTTCGTACCAACAATTAGAAATGTGTTAGCGGTAGTATTTGCAAATGCTGAGGCATTTCTTAGGTTATTGGATGATACTCACAGAGAAGCTTGGAATGTTAGAGATAATAGAGATAGACAGGCGTCTATTTTTAATAGTGATGTTGGTAGTGCTAATCCTGATAACTTATCATCGGGGGTAAATACGGATAACCCTGTTTATCCTTGGCCTGAGTTTATTGTTAAAACTACAAACCCCAATGGGGAAAAATATGAAAAGGCCTATCCGGGGGATGACAAGTATAATAGTCTAACTAAAGGTTATAGATATGATATTTGGCCTGAGGTTGAATTTGTAGAAGAGTATTTAGATGGTAAAACTAGAAGGGGGATAATGACTAATTTGGGACCTTCAAACCCAAATGGTCTGAACGAGACAAATAGAGTTTCGGTTAATGCGATTGAGTTTCCTATTGGTAATGACGTTTACCAAAATAAAGAAAAGGTGAAATACATATACGAAATATATGAAAGATTATTTTTAACTGCTAACTATACAGGACTCGTTAGAATTAATGATTTACTTGATTCTGATGAGATGAGTGATTTAATTGCAAGTATTGAAAGTACTAATATTATTGATAGTCTATCTAACGATAATCCTTTTTTAATACAAGCCCTTAAAAGTTCTAACTTAACAGGTGAAAATTTCTTAACAGTACTTAGAACTATTTCAAATGACGGTCAAGGTATTAGTTGGAATAATTTAATAAGAGGGATATTTAATACAGGTTATATAAAAAATGACGTTGACAATGCAAGTTTCACGTTTCTTAACTCAAAATTTTTACTTCGTTCTTTAGCATCACCAACAACTTCAGTACCTAAAAGTGATGTTCTATCGGAATATTTAAAATCTAGTAAAAGTAATGTTATTAATATTACTGACACTTATCCTTTTACTGATTTAACGTGGGTTAAAAATAATTTACAAGAAGGAAATAAAATATCTAACGTTAATGATGTTAAAAATACTTCAGATACTTTATTTTATAATAATACATATAAAGCAATATCTAATTTCGAAGGAGGTTCAAGTGAATTCGCTCCAATAACTAATTATAGTTTTAAAAAGGGGTTAACAGTTCCTCAGTACGCGACTACTGATTTACGTAGTTTCTATAAATATAGAGGTCCATCGACTCAGTTTCCTACTGAGGGTAATTTAAATTATTTTGACTATAGTGGTTTAGTCAGTTCAAATCAAACCGTTTCTATTCTGAATACACCTTATTTTATAAATTCGTTACAAGAATCTGCAGACAAAATAAGAAGTGGTACTCAAAACCCATTTACTGTTCCGGCTTACTTATTTATTAATAGTTTACCTTTAGCCACACTTAGAGAAAAGTTTACAACAAATGATGAAGGATATGTTAACGCGGTTACATTAGATTATATATTTGGTACTATAAAAAAGTTTGGTAGTATACAATCAGTACCTTATGCTTGGGTTCTTAAAATAGGGTCCGAGTGGCATAGATATAAAACGTTTATTCAAAGTAATGTTGACATATTAAGTAATTCTTGGGTAGATTTTGATGAGAACTCAAATTATGACCCACAAACATCATCACCTAACAAACAATACTCATTAAATATAAATGGTTCACCATATGATATGGTAATGGAAGAGACCAATACCATTACCGTAGGTGGTCAAACAAAAAACACGACTTCAATTAATAGTGGGTTTTACCCTAAACTAATAAATGACTTTACTTTCTTGTATGAGGGTGACGAAATATTTACAACTTATAGTGATTCGGATATACAATCCGGAATAGATTCTAATTTAGAAATGACTTTTGTCCAAGATGCGGTTATTAATTACTCAAACACTGATGAAGATATTAGATTGACTCCGTGGAGTGTGTTATATAATAGTAAATTTACTACATCATCATTTATAATACCATCAAACGGTTCTTTAATTAATCAAACTAAAGATGAGTGTATTAATGATAGTGGAGTGTTAAAATTTGACATAAAAAATAACCAATCAATGTACAATGGTTCTGTTAGGTTATTTTGGGGAGCACCTAATTACGGATATTTTGATAACAGTAAAGTTGTTAAACCTGAGTATAATCAACACATGAAAAAAGTTTTTTCTGATGAATCTAATACCTATACGGTAAATGTGTTAGGGGATGATGTTGAATTGCCGAGTCCGCCTCAAAATTTCTCAATTAACGGATTAATTAGCGAATATAGTGATATTAGTGAAACGTTCTCAGTTTTTGAAAAAGACGTGATGGACCAATTTGAGACTAAGTTTTTAGACTTTTCAAAGAGTAGGTTTGATATAAAAACTAATCCTGAAGATTTCGCACCAATAGATGGGAATGGGACTGTTAGTAACTTCACAAATTTTCATGAATTTTTTATACAAATGTGTCGAATACCTAAGGTGACTTTAACCACAGGTGAGGGAACGGTAAGTAAATCCCAAAATGAACAAATGGATTTTTTCAGTAATGTGGTGGGTCAATTTTTAGAATATAATATTTACTTCAAATACGGTAATCCTGGTCTATTTGATAAAAGACTTTTTTATTCGTTTGCAAATAATACAACACTTGTTGATGGTTATACTTGGGAACAATATAGTCTATCTACTCCAAATGCTTTACCTACAATTAGTAATACTATTACCGTAGCTAATTCCAAAATATTATATCCTAATGAGTGGAGAGATTTAGAATTATATGTTGGGTTTTCGGATATTCCTGAATTAGTTTATGATGATATTGGTTCCTACATTACGGATTTTTTTATTGATAATAACGTATCTTTTAATTCTGAAAATATAAAAAACTTTTCACCAATCATTAAAATGTATGCCACTCAAAAACTAAAAGATTCGACAATGACGTCGGCTAAATTTGGTCAATTAATTGAAAATTATATAAATGATACAGATAGTTTTCAAAATAAGATAACAAATAATTTAATTACTAAATTAAGGTCAAGTTTACCTGATGTGGATTCGAGTACTTCTTTAAAGAAGAAAAGTGCTATTTTAGGTGGTGAACAAATTAAAGTAGAATTATGGGAGTTATTTAAAGCTTTAAATGACAAGTGGATTTCGGGTCACGATTTTTCAACGGAAACTGTGTTTGAGGGTGTGTTATTTTTAGATAGGGCAAGTAGAGATATTGGTAACGAAGTTTTTGTTGATATATACAAATTAAAAGACTTACTTCATGATATTGAAAATAGTAGTTCAATGGATGTGTTATCATTTGTAACAACTATTATCGTGGATAATGGGTTTAATGTACTTAACGTCCCTTCATATTTTAATTTCTATAACGTAAATAAAGTCGTTAAAAATCCTACACCTAAACCGGAAAGTAGTTTAGATTCGGCGAATACTTTATTTGGTACGTTCGAGAGTGTGGATTACCGAGAATCGTCAACAAAGTTAGTTTGCTTATATGGGAATACAGGAAGTTCTAAACTATCGATGGAGGATAATGGTAGTTACAGATTTAAGAGTGATGCCCCTGATTTACGTAAACCGGATAGTGGATTTGTTGATGATATCAACGAAGATAAAGATGATTTTGCTATTTCTAATAAAGTTGTTGGTTTTAACGTTGACATTGGTCCTCAGAATCAGTCTATTTTTACATCTTTTAGAGTTTCGCAAAATCCGGGGAAAGCCACTTATGAATCTATAGAGGCTGAAAATGCTTTGGTAAACAGTTATCAAGAAAGCAATTCAAATTTAGGTTTATATAATATATATAAGAATAGAAGTTATAGTTGTGTTTTATCTATGATGGGTAATGCTATGTTACAACCGACTATGTATTTTAATTTAAGACATGTTCCTATGTTTAATGGTCCATACATGATTACAAGAGTGGACCATACAATTAATCCGGGTCAATTTGAAACTATTATTGAAGGTATTAGACAACCTTTTGCGGGACTACCTAGAGTGGATAACTATATTCAAACTCTAAGAAATAACTTGTTAAATAGTATACTTGAAAATAATAATGATAAAATTGCAACTCCAAGCACCACTAAAACAGGAAATACTAATACTAATGTGATAACTCAAAAAAGTGGTGTTGCTAATGATTTGTTGAATCAACCAAATAAAGAGTATTCTAACACTAGTAATTGTGAACCTAATTATAATGGTGTTTATAGTGAATTTGAAGATGTCGTACCATCATTAACTAGCAGTTCGTATGCTGATGTTAAAGTTAATATAGTAAATACGGTTGATGCTAACAGTGGTAATTTAGAGTATATTATATTCGCGTCTATATACTTAGGTTCAAATAAAAGTAATCAATTTATATCCTATGATAATAATTTTTCAGGTATAAGTATAAAAGAAAAATATTCTCAAGGTATTGTTAATCAATACATGTCAAGTAAGTTATTTTATTGTGTTAAAAACAACACTCCTTATGTTGCGTTTAATAGTTTACTTGATAATGTTGGTTTACTTAAAAGTAGATGGGAGAAGAGAGTTGATGATGTAACAAAAGATGAGGTTAGTATATCTAAATTCTTAATACTAAACAGTGGACCTATTACTTTAGATGATAATGTTTACACTGATATGGATGATGTGGATAAGAAAAAAATTGAAAGTTTAGTTAAGGAATCTATTAATTTATACGATATAACGTAATAAAATTAAATTTTTTCATAATAAACGATATTTATAATAAAAACAAAATATGGATTTAAAATTAATACTAGACAATTATTTGGGTAAGAATACTAAAATGTCTGAAAAAGATAACGGAGACGGAACTAAACAAGTTTGTGATTTGGATACTGGTGACTGTTATACTATAAGTATGAGAGACGGTCTTATTGAAAGAGTAGATAATACTATGAGAACAAATAAACGAATTCAGGTGGAAACTTCAAACGGAGTTAAACAACTGTTAAACGGATAATTAAATATGGAAATTGATAAAAAAATACTTGACGAGTTAACAAGATATAATTCAATAAATAACTATATTACGGAACAGGAAGCTGAATTACCACCATCACCGGAAGATGATTTACCTGCCGGAGAAGTGGGTGGTCCTATGCCAGATGAGGAGGAAATAGGTGATATGGAATCCACACCCCCTATGGAGCCTGAGACTGCACAACCTATTGATACTAATAATGACCCTGATGTTGAAAAACTAAATGATGATGGTGAGGTTGTAGGTGGAGATTCAAATACTGAAGAAGGTTCAGATGAAACTGAAGAGTTAGAAATAACCGATTTAGTTAATTCTCAAAAAACTATTGAAGAAAAACAAGACGATTATTTTAATAATTTATTTAATCAATTAGATGAGTTAGAAGGTAAATTGGGTAATATGGACCAAATTGTTGATAAGTTAAATAGTTTAGAGGACAAGATTGAAAAATATAGACCTAAAACTCCTGAAGAAAAATTAGAGTTAAGAAGTCTTGATTCAGGTCCTTATAAACAAAAATTAAGTGATTTTTTCATTGATAAACAAAAAGACATTGAAAAAACAGGTAAAAATGAATATATTTTAACTACTGATGAGGTTGAAAATTTTACGGATGACCAAATAAGACAATCATTCACTTAAGATATAATTATTTTAAACGTAATTTTAAAAAGAGTCCTAATTAGGACTCTTTTTTTTATATAATCATTTGACAAAACAATAAATGTTCCTTATATTTGAAGTATTAATCATTAAAAAAAATATAAAATTATGTCAAACAACGCATTAGATGCTATCTTAAATCAATATGAGAAAGCACAGAACTCGGGGAATTCCTCAAACAAAATGACTAGTGAAGAAAGACTGAAAAGGTATTTCGCAGCTATCCTACCAAAAGATGAAAAACAAGGTCAAAGAAGACTTAGAATCCTACCTACATCGGATGGTTCCTCACCCTTTAAAGAGGTGTGGTACCATGAAATGCAAGTAGATGGTAAATGGGTTAAACTATATGACCCAGGAGCGAACGACAATGAACGTTCACCATTAACTGAGGTATATGAAGCCCTTACATCTACAGGTAAAGATTCTGATAGACAATTGGCTTCACAATATCGTTCACGTAAATTTTACATTGTTAAAGTTATCGATAGAGATAATGAAGCTGACGGTGTTAAATTTTGGAGATTTAAACACAACTACAAAAACGAAGGTATCTTAGATAAGATTATTCCTATCTTTAGAACTAAAGGTGATATTACTGACCCTGAAAAAGGAAGAGATATTATCTTAGAACTAACTAAGGCTAAAGCTAATAACGGAAATCAGTATACCGTGGTTCAAACAGTTATGTTTGATGACCCAGCTCCGGTACACGAAGATAAAGATACGGGGGATACTTGGGTTAATGATACCTCAACACTACATGATGTTTACGCTAAAAAACCTGTTGAATATTTAGAGGCAGTGGCCAATGGTGAGACTCCAAAGTGGGATACTGTGACAGGTAAGTACGTATATGGTGATAGTAGTCAAGGTGATTATTCATTTGGTGGACAATCAACTAAAGAGGATACTAAGAAAGAGGACCCTCAAGATAACGAACAGTCTTCAGATGATATGCCGTTCTAAGTAATATGATTAATAATTTATAACCTCCCATTCTATGTGGGAGGTTATTTTAATATCAAATAAAAATTAAAAATGAGTACAATACAAGAAAGAATATACGAATCTTTAAAATTAAAATATGAGTCTGAAATTGCTGAGTCTCAATTTAAATTAGATTTATATTATAATAACCCTGTTGGAGTTGGGGAACACCCTCAAATCATAGATGAAATTGACAAAGCGATTAAATCATTAGGTGAATCAAAAGATAAGTTACAAACCTTAAAAGAAAGTAAAAAAATATGGCGATAAAGAAAAAAACTGATTTTAAAAGTCTTAAACAGAAATTTTCAACTTCTGCAAAATATAAACCACAGAGGTTTTTTGATGTTGGTGAATCATTTTTAGATGCCTCAGGAGTTCCGGGGCCGGCTATTGGTCATTTAAATATGTTTTTAGGTCATTCTGATACAGGTAAAACTACTGCTTTAGTGAAGACAGCTGTCGATGCACAGAAAAAAGGTGTATTACCCGTTTTTATTATTACGGAACAAAAATGGTCTTTTGAACATGCTAGATTAATGGGGTTTGAATGTGAGGAAGTGGTTGATGAAGAAACAGGTGAATTAGATTGGGATGGGTTCTTTTTATTTAATAACGGTTTTGAATATTTGGAACAAATCACCGACTACATAAACGAATTATTAGATGCTCAACAAAAAGGTGAATTAGATTATAGTCTTTGTATTATGTGGGATTCTGTTGGTTCGGTACCTTGTAAAATGACTTTTGATGGTAAAGGTGGTAAAATGCATACGGCGTCGGCATTGTCAGATAAAATAGGTATGGGAATTAATCAGAGAATATCAGGTAGTAGGAGAGCTGATTCAAAATATGAAAATACTTTAATTATTGTTAACCAACCTTGGGTACAACTTCCTGATAACCCATTTGGTCAACCTAAGATAAAGAGTAAAGGTGGTGAAGCCATTTGGTTAAATTCATCTTTAGTTTTCCTATTTGGTAATCAAAAAGATGCGGGTACTACTAAAATATCGGCAATAAAAGATAAGAGAAAAATTAGATTTGCATCTAGAACTAAAATTTCTGTTATGAAAAATCATATCAACGGATTAGGTTATGAAGACGGTAAAATTTTAGTTACACCTCACGGATTTCTACCCGGTAAAGATAGTACGGAAGAAAAAAAATCAATAGAAAAATATAAAGTGGCTAACGCTGAATATTGGAACAAAATAATTGGTTCTGAAGGTGATTTTGATTTAAAGGAAGAAAGAGGAGAGTAAATTTTTAGAGTACAAACCGGTGAGAAATCACCACAACAAAAAAAATGTGATTAAAACATTATTAATCGACGGTAATAACTTACTGAAGATAGGTTTCCACGGGGTCAAAGACTACTACCATAAAGGTAAACATATTGGTGGGATATGGCATTTCTTGAATACTACTAGACGTTTTATTGAAAACCACAATTACGATAAGGTTGTGGTTTTTTGGGACGGAGAAGGTAGTTCTAATGCAAGAAAACTGATATACCCTCAATATAAGGAAAATAGAAAGAAACATTCTGACTCCAACGAATATAAAGAACAATCATTCTCTGAACAAAAAGGGAGGGTTAAACTTTATTTAGAGGAGATGTTTATTAGACAAATTGATGTTGATAATAACGAGGCCGATGATTTAATTGCTTACTACTGTCAGATATCAGAAAACGAACACAAAACAATTTTTTCAGGTGATAAAGACCTTACCCAACTAATCGGTGAGACAGTATCTCTATATTCCCCAAATACAAAACAATTCTATCATAACGGAGATAAAGTTAAGGGTAAAGATTTTGAATTCCCACACTCTAATATTAAGACTCTTAAAGTTTTATCGGGTGATAAATCAGATAACATTGACGGTATCTATTATTTTGGTGAGAAAACTTTAGTTAAGTTTTTTCCTGAGATACTTGATAATACGGTTTCAGTTTCCGATATTTTAACAAAGGCGGAAAAGTTATTTGAAAACAATGAAGGTGGAGCGGCAATTAAAAACCTATTAACCGGAAAAACAAAATCGGGAATTTATGGTGATGAATTTTTTGTTATTAATGAAAAAATAGTAGATTTATCTAAACCATTAATAACTGACGAGGGAAAAGAGTTAGTTGAACTTTATTACTCCGAAACTTTAGACCCTGAAGGTCGAGGACATCGTAACCTAATAAAAATGATGATGGAAGATGGGATATTTAAATACCTCCCTAAAGGTGATGATAAATGGGTTTATTTTTTAACTCCATTTTTAAAGTTAACTCGAAAGGAAAAAAGAAATTATAAAAAAAATAAGTAACAATATGGATATTGAAAAACAAATGAAGATGTTGGGTAATATGAACCCTAAAATTCTTAAAGACATGCAAAAACAAATGATGGGTGGTAAATCAAGTGGTGTTGATATGGGTGGTCTTGTAAGTAATATAATTGGTGGTGTAAATCAAAAAATAAAAAAATGGTTTAAGAAAAATATGAAGAAGATTGTTATAATTATAGTAGTAGTGTTAACATTAATAATTGGTACTAAAATTATGTTATCTGAAGAAAAAGGTTTATATTTGGTGACTGATTCGTTCGGTGAAGAGTATAATACTAACGATTATAAAATTGATGGTCAATGTGTGAAATTTAATAGAAACAAAAAGAAAAGAGAGATTACTGTATGTGGTAATTTTAAAATTGTAAAACAACAAACAAAATAATATGGAAAATAAAGATTTAATTAATGGTAAAAACCAAGATTCAACTAAGTTAGAGTTTCTAATGACGGTTAACGACAACTTCATTGTACAACGTTTTTTTAATGTGAGAGACTATAACAAAAAAGCGAAAAATTCTTATGAGTTATATGAGTATTTAAAAGATTTCGCAAGTGTTTTAAGTAATGATTTAAAAGTTAAATCAATGGATTACATGAGTGAAAACATGTATCAAATAATGAACAATCCAAATATTTTGGAAACTTCAAATACTGAGGGTCCTGAACATATAAACATTTATCTTAAAAAAGATGGGGTGACAATGTGTCATAGAATTTTAGATGCAAAACTATACCCACCTAAAATAAGATATACCGTAGATGTCCGTCCTCACCTAAAATCTCTACTTTACGAATTGACTGACATATTTTCATCTGAAGAATTAAATTACAAATATCTGAACGTTAATCTAAGTAACTAATATTTATTTTTACTACAAATAAAATTATATGTCTATAACAAAAAAATTCGATTATCTTGGGACCACTTTCCAACAACAATTACTAAATCAAATCATAGTTGATAAAGATTTTTCTAGGTCTATTATAGACGTAATTGAAACAGATTATTTTGATAATAAATATTTTAAAATCATCACACAGATGATTAAAGAGTATTATTTGAAATATGAGCACACACCAAATTTTGAGACTTTAAAACAAATAACAAAGTCAGAGATTCAGCAGGAAATGGCGAGTAAAATCATAACTGATACTTTAACTAAAATAAAAGATGTTAGTATTGAGGGTGCTGAGTTCGTTCAAGAGAAAGCTATGAAATTTTGTAAACAACAAGAATTACAGAAGGTTATGCATACGGCTCAAAAGATAATTGATGATGGTGAGTTTGAAAATTATGATACGTTAGAAAGGTTAGTTAGAGAAGCTTTATTAGTTGGGGAACGAGAAGACAATATGTCAGACGTTTTCTACAATTTAGATGAGGTTTTAAACGAGGATTACAGACATCCGGTACCTATGGGTATACCGGGTATAGATAGACTTTTAAAGGGAGGTTTAGCTAAAGGTGAGATTGGTGTTGTTTTAGCTCCAACCGGAGTAGGTAAATCTACACTATTGACTAAAATAGCTAATCATGCTTTTAACATAGGTAAAAACGTTTTACAAGTTTTTTTTGAGGATAACCCAAAAATAATTCAAAGAAAACATATAACTCTTTGGACAAAAATTCATCCTGACGATTTATCTGAAAGAAAGGAAGAGGTTATGGTTAAAGTTCAAGAGGTGAGAGATACTATGGAAAATAAGTTAATTCTAAAAAAACTTCCGTCAGATACTGTTACTATGGGTCAGATTAAGAATCAAGTTAGAAAAATGATTGCTGAGGGTATTAACATTGATGTGATTCTATTAGATTACATTGACTGTGTTGTACCTGAGAGAAATTTAGGGGATGAGTGGAAATCTGAAGGTTCTGTAATGAGGGCGTTTGAAGCTATGTGTCACGAATTAGATATTGTTGGGTGGACGGCAACTCAAGGTAATAGAAGTTCTATATCCTCAGACGTTGTAACTACTGACCAAATGGGTGGTTCTATAAAAAAGGCACAAGTTGGTCATGTTATTATATCGGTCGCTAAATCATTACAACAAAAAGAGATGAAATTAGCAACTATAGCGATAACTAAATCAAGAATTGGTGATGACGGTATCGTTTTCGAAAATTGTAAGTTCGATAATGGTATGTTAGAGATTGACACCGAAAGTTCGGTAACTTTTTTAGGTCTTGAAGATAACAAAGAGGAAAAAAACAGACAAAGAGTAAAAGAGTTATTGGAGAAGAAAAAGTTAAAACAAAAAAATTCACAATAATTTAATCTTATTGTTTAATACATTAAACAAAAATTTAACAAAACTAATTATTTTTTTAAAATAGTTATATAACAAAGAAAAAAAACATATGGAAAAACAAAGTATTTTTAACAAAAGAGTAAATATATTACCTTACGATTATCCTTCATTACTGAAGTATAAGGATGCTATTAGACACTCTTATTGGATTGACACAGAGTATAATTTCACTACCGACATTAATGACTTTAAAGTTGTAATTGGTGATAACGAAAGACAAGTTATAAAACGAACTATGTTATCCATCGCTCAAATTGAGGTGAGTGTTAAAACATTTTGGGCGGACTTATATAAAAGAATGCCTATCACGGAGATTGGGGATGTCGGTATGACATTTGCAGAATCTGAAGTTAGACATAAAGACGCTTATGCTAGATTAATAAGGATTCTTGGGTTAGAAGATGAATTTAAACACGTTGTGGAAATCCCGGCTATTAAAGATAGGATTAAATATTTAACTAAGTATTTAGACGGAACAAGAAGTCGAGATAATAAAATGTATACTAAATCGGTATTGTTATTTTCGTTATTTATAGAACACGTTTCTCTATTTTCACAATTTTTAATTATGATGTCTTTTAATAAGGAGTTAAATGTTTTTAAAGGAATTTCAAATGTTGTTGAAGCGACTTCAAAAGAAGAAGATATCCACGGTAATTTTGGTGTTGAACTGATTAATATTATTAAGAGTGAAAATCCTGAGTGGTTTGATGAAGATTTTGAAAACTTAATTAATTCAGCTTGTAAAAAGGCATTTGACGCGGAATGTAAAATATTAGATTGGATTTTTGAAAGTGGTGAGTTGGATTTTCTACCAAAAGAAACTATTAAACATTTTATTATGAATAGATTTAACAATTCTTTAAATAAGATAGGAATGGGTGATGTTTTTGAAATTGATATTAATCAGTTAGAAAAAACATTATGGTTCGAAGTTGAAATAACCTCAACAAAAGAAGGGGATTTCTTTTACAAGAAACAAATAGATTATTCTAAAAAACAAAAAGCGATTACTGAAGACGACTTATTTTAAACAAAAAACAAAACAAAATAAAAATATAAAATATGAATATAAATAACGGATACTCTATTGAAGAGATAGAAGAAATCAAAGTTAACGACAACTTAAATTCAGAAGTTAACGAAATAACAACCTCTAATTATGAAAAGTATTATTGGTTAAATGAGGAATCGAGAAAATTTTTATCTCGAGGATATATTTCCGAAACACCGGAACAAAGAATAAAGGATATAGCTAATAAAGCTGAAGAAAGTCTCAAAATTGAAGGTTGGGGTAAAAAATTTGAAGACTACATGTCTAGAGGGTTTTATACTTTATCTACGCCTGTTTGGATAAACTTTGGTAAAGAAAAAGGGTTACCTATTAGTTGTTATGGTTCTAATGTTGATGACTCATTAGATAGTATATTAAATGCGGGTAGAGAAATCGGTATGATGTCAAAATATGGTGGGGGTACTTCCGCTTATTTGGGTAATATTAGGTCAAGAGGTAGTGTAATATCTACAGGTGGTAAAGCTGATGGACCGGTTCATTATGCTAGATTATATGATACCGCTATTGATGTGTGTAAACAATCAGAAGCTCGTAGAGGGGCATGTGCGGTTTGGTTACCTATTGAGCATGAGGATATATCAGAATTCTTAGATATTGGTACTGAAGGGAATCCGATACAAAATTTACAATTCGGTGTTACTATTACAGATGAGTGGATGTCCGAAATGAAACAAGGGGATTCTAGTAAACGTAAGATTTGGGCTAAAGTGATTCAAAGAAGAAGTGAGTTTGGTTTCCCGTATTTGATGTTTAAGGATAATACTAATAATAACTCACCATATAAAGATATGGGATTAGAAATTACGGCGTCTAACTTGTGTTCTGAAATTCAACTACCTACAGATAGTTTTAATTCATTTGTTTGTTGTATTGGTTCTATTAATCTACTACATTGGGATGAGATAGAAAATACTGATGCTATCGAGGTATACACTCAATTCTTAAATGCGGTTTTGGATGAGTTTATTTTTAAGTCCTATAATATGCCGGGAATGAAGAGAGCTTGGAGATTCGCTAAAGACCATAGAGCGATTGGGGTTGGTGTGTTAGGGTACCATTCTCTTTTACAGTCTAAATTATTAGAATTCGAATCACTTGAATCTAAATATTATAATAACCATATCTTTAAAATTCTTAAAGAAAGAACTGACAACGCTTCTCAAGAGTTATATCAAAGAGATAATGAAAAATATAAATCAATTAGAGACGGTTTTGCTAACACAACTTTAGTGGCTATAGCACCTACTAAGTCAAGTTCTTTTATATTAGGTCAGGTAAGTATGGGTATTGAACCAATCAAATCAAATTACTTTGTAAAGGATTTAGCTAAGATTAAAACAGTTTATAAGAATCCTTACTTAACTTCCGAACTTGAAAAATATGGTATTAATACACCTGAGGTTTGGGAAGGTATACTAAAGAAAGATGGGTCAGTTCAACATTTAGACTTTCCAACTAAAAACGTTTTTAAAACATTCTTAGAGATTACGCCTAAGGAAATTATATTACAAGCTGCTCAACGACAAAAATATATTGACCAAGCTCAAAGTTTGAATATTATGATTCATCCTTCCATTCCGGCTAAAGATATTAATCAATTATATCTATATGCTCATGAAGAAGGTGTCAAGACACTTTATTATCAATTCTCACAGAATTCGGCTCAAGCGTTTTCAAGAAATATATTGGAGTGTGACAGTTGTCAATAATAAATAAACCAAATATACTAATCGTGACACGTCTTTATTGTTGTGTCACGATTTTTTATTTATTGGTATTTATAATAAATAACTAAGGCAATATATTTATCGATATGGCAAATGGTAGAACATACGGAATTACTTTTCCATTTTTGGATTCTGTGGATGGTAAGTTTTTGGAACTAACTCAAACTGATGATGAAGAAATTAGGACAGATTTAGTACATTTAATATTAACACGTAAAGGTAGTAGATATTTTTTACCTAGTTTTGGGACGAGATTATATGAGTTTATTTTTGAACCTATGGATGGTCCAACGTTTTCAGATATACAATCAGAAATAAAAGATGCGGTTGATGAGTTTATGCCCGGAATAACTTTAAATGAGATAAGTATTAAACCTTCTTCTGAAGATACTCCGTCTACTGATAATAATGTTTATCAAGTTCCGGGTTTAGAAACTAAAGAACATACTGCTAAAGTTAAAATAGATTATACAATAAATAACAGTGCGTTTAGCAGTAATGATTTTATAATCATTAACATTTAAAAATTATGGGTAATAAAAAAATTTCATACACAACAAGGGACTTCCAAGGTATAAGGACAGAGTTAATTAACTTTACTAAAACGTATTACCCTGATTTAGTTGATAACGTAAATGATGCGTCAGTCTTCTCAGTTCTGTTAGATTTAAACGCGGCGGTTACAGATAATCTACAATTCAATATAGATAGAAGTATTCAAGAGACAGTACTTCAATACGCTCAACAAAAATCATCGGTATTTAATATCGCTAGAACTTATGGTTTAAAAATTCCGGGACAAAGACCTTCAGTTGCTTTAGTTGATTTCTCTATAACGGTTCCAGCTTTTGGAGATAAAGAGGATTTAAGGTACTGTGGTATTCTAAGAAGAGGTTCTCAATCTATTGGTGCCGGACAAGTCTTTGAAACAGTTTATGATATTGATTTTGCTTCTTCGGTTGGTGGTGACGGTACACCTAATAGATTAAAAATACCTAACTTTGATGCTAATAATAAATTAATAAATTATACCATAGTAAAAAGAGAAACTGTTGTTAACGGTGTGACTAAGGTTTTTAAGAAAACTATATCACCTAATGATGTACGACCATTTTACGAGATATTTCTACCTGAAAAAAATGTGTTAGGTGTGACTAGTGTACTTCTAAAGGACGGTACCCAATATGCCAATGTACCTCCGGTTCAGGAATTTTTATCTTTAGATAACCGATGGTATGAAGTTAAGGCTTTAGTTGAGGATAAAGTATTTGTAGAGGACCCTTCTAAAGTTTCAGATAATCCGGGAATTAAAGTTGGTAGATATATAACAACAAACGATAAATTTATAACTGAATATACTCCTGAAGGTTATCTAAAAATGACCTTTGGTGGTGGTAGCCAATCTGCGGATGAACAACTAAGAGAATTTGCTAGAAACGGTTACAATCTTAATTTAAACAAATATTCTAATAATTTTGCTTTAGGGTCGACTCTTAAATCTAACTCCACAATTTTTATCCAATATAGAGTTGGTGGTGGTTTATCAAGTAATTTAGGTGTAAATGTTATAAACCAAATTGGTGTTGTTTCATTTTTTGTTAATGGTCCTTCAGATAATATAAACACTAGTGTTATAAATTCCTTAAGATGTACTAATGTGACCGCAGCAATTGGTGGAGCAAATATAATGACTATTGAAGAGGTTAGAAATTTAGTTGGGTTTAACTTTTCATCACAAAATAGAGCTGTTACCATTAATGATTATAACGCCATTCTTAGAACTATGCCTTCTCAATTTGGGGCACCTGCTAAAGTGGCTATAACTGAAAATAATAATAAAATTGAGATTAAGATTTTGTCATATAATGAGTCGGGTCAATTAACTGAAGTTATTTCTGAGACTTTAAAGAGTAATGTTGCCAATTATCTATCTAACTATAGAATGATAAATGATTATATATCTATTGAAACTGCAAATGTTATTGATTTATCTGTTGACGTCGATGTTGTTTTAGATAATAGTCAAAATCAAGGTACTTTAATTTCTAAAATTATTAATATTGTTACAGACTTCTTCAGTCCGTTAAATAGAGGGATGGGTGAGAACGTTTATATCTCAGAATTAAGAAGACTAATCCAATCGGAGAATGGAATTATATCATTATCAGATATAAAAATTTATAATCAGGTTGGAGGTCAATATTCATCATCTCAGACTTCTCAAAAGTATGTGGATTCTCAAACTAGACAAATTGGTTTAATTGATGATACTATTTTTGCTGAACCAAGTCAAACATACCAACTAAGATTTCCTAACAAAGATGTAAATGTTAGAGTTAAAAACCTTAAGAACGTAAACTTCTCATAACAATTTATTTTATTAGAATACTTCGTATTTTACAGTATGGATATTTTAGAAATTGTTATCAACTTTATTAAGGGGAACCACGGAAGTTGGATTCAAAGTATTATTTCAGGTTTATTTCTAAACTTAAAGTTATGGGTTTATTTGTTTATTTTTATTTATTTATTAAAAATAAGTAAACGTAATCTAATCGGTTATATCGTAAAATCTATCGTAATATTTTTAATTATATTTGAATTTATTAATATTAATGATAGACAAAATTACGAAGTGGTAAAATATCAATTTGAATTAATTGATAAAAATACTGAGAATTTAGTTATAGTAATTCAGGGGGCTAATAGTCCTATAAAAGACGGAGTTAAAGACAATCAAATTCAAGTAGATAATACTTCATCTAGAGATTATGACGGGTTAGGTTCGATTGAACGGTATGTGGAGAATGGTAAAACTCAAGTTGTAACTTATGTCGGGACTCATACATTTAATCTAACACCAATTAAAATAATTAATATGGTTAATGATTTCAGATTAATTAAACCAAATGGTAAAATTATTTTAGTTGGTCATAGTTTAGGAGCATATAATATTGTCCAAGCTTTAGAAAAATTAAATGATATAAATGTCAGTGTAGACTTAGTAATACTTTTAGATACTTCAAATAAAAAGTACAATAATTACGATTTCTTAGTTCGAAAAAACGTTAAAAACATTTATAACTATACCTCACCAAAATGGTCGGATAAATTAAAGTTTTTTACCAATTCAGGTGGTTTAGTTATTCCATATAAAGGTAATAGTTATACTAATTATCGTAATATTGAAATCGAGGGTGTTGAACATACTACAATAGATAATGAAATACCAACATTAGTAATTAACGATATACGAAAATTTTTATATGGTAAACCAAACTAATTAAGTTTTATTATGTAGGTTTATTTTAAAACATAGTAAGTTATCATTTTAAAATGATATATAAACTATTTATCAATAAAAGAAAAACATGTCTAAATCATATAGAATAAGGACCTCACCCGGAGTTGACAAATCAATTAATGTCAACATTGAACAAGATTTTGAATATTTGGAGATTTTATCTCTAAAATTATTACAAAGTGATATCTACACCAGACAATGTTCTGATTATGGTGTTGTTATTGGTCGCGTTAGTGTTAATAATGGATTTGGTATCCCAAACGCTAAAGTATCTATTTTTATTCCTTTAGAAAGTGAAGATGAGACCAATCCAATTATTAGTGAATTGTATCCGTACAAAACATTAAATGATGTTAATGAGGATGGGTATCGATATAATTTATTACCATATACTAAATCACATGGTGGTCATAAACCAACAGGTACTTTTTTTGATAGAGAGGATGTACTTGTAGATACTAATTTAATTGAGGTTTTTGACAAGTACTATAAATATACTGCCACAACTAATGAAAGTGGCGACTTTATGTTGTTTGGGGTTCCTGTTGGGGGTCATCAAATTGTAATGGATGTTGATTTATCAGACATTGGTGAATTTTCATTATCTCCTCAAGATTTAGTTAGAATGGGTGTTGCTACTGAACAACAAGTTGCCGGTACTGAGTTTAAAACAAGTGAAAATTTAAGAGTATTACCTCAAATTGTTAATATAAATAAAACTATACAAGTAGAGCCGTTATGGGGACAAGAAGAATTATGTGATATAGGTATTAATAGAACTGATTTTGATTTAAGTAGTGAAGCAAATATTGATGTAAGACCAACATCTGTTTTTATGGGGTCAATTATATCATCACCTGATGATTCACCTGTTAGACGAAATTGTAAACCTAAAGGTAAACAAGGATACCAATGTAATCTAATTACTAACTCCGGAGATATACTCGCTATAAGACAAACTATATTTCAAGATAGTGACGGTAGACCGATTTTAGAGAGTGTGGATTTAGGTTCAAGTGGGGGATTAGTTATTGATGAAAATGGTACGTGGTTAATTGATGTACCTATGAATATGGACTATGTGACCACTAATGAGTTTGGGGAGAAGGTAATTTCTAATGACCCTAAAATAGGGATACCTACAACAGGTAAGTACCGATTTAAAGTCAAGTGGGGTCAAACATCTACTCTTAACGAGGCGGTTAAAAGAGGTTATTTTTTAGTTCCTAATGTTAAGGAATATGGTTGGAATTCGGCAGGTTCATCAGTTACTAATTCTACAGACGCAGCAAATTCTTACGCATTTAGTTTAGATTGGGGTGAATACGGAGACGTTAATACACTAACAGGTTTAGCTATGATACAAGAAGCTATAGATTGTGAGGATAGATTTTACCCTATGGTTTATAATAAAGTTTATACGGTCTCTCAATTTATTGATGAACAGAGAGCGGGTAGTGGAATAGAAAGGTATGTCGGGGTTAAAAATATTTTAGATAGCGAATGTGAAAGTACTAATAATAAATTTCCAACTAACGACGGTAATTTAAGATTCGATATATTATATATTCTTTTCACATTTCTTAGTATTATCCTAACACCAATATTTTTCGCGTTAATAATTCTATTACATTTATTATATTTTACTATTTGGATTCTTAGAGTTGCTTTAATTCCATTACTAATCTTATGGGCGGGAGTAAAAATAGTTAATTATATTATATTGATTGCAGGTACAATACCATACGCTTTAGGTTTAATTATAGGGTATGCCGCGATGATAGTTCTATATACGTTGATTGCTATTGCTTTAGGGTTACTTTTAGACCAATTATGGAAGATGGAATTGAAGGGTATCTCATTACCATTATTAACTTATCCTGACTGTGAAATGTGTAATTGTAGTGATAGTAATGGTTTACCACCTGAGGAAACACCTGATGATGGTGAATATGAAACGGGAGGATTAGATGAAAACGAGTTTATTCCATGTGATACGATTGTGGTGGATGATACTCCTGTTAATCAACTATATTTAAGTACCTCAATTACAAAACTAAGTGCTACCGCGGCGTTTAATTATGTTACTCCAACTGATACTACGGTACCCGCTTTAGCTTTATTTAATAGTTCTATAAAACAAGGTATAACAGGTCTATTATCCGGTAATCAATATATTGGTGGTGATACTCCTAGTCCGAGTGGAATAGGTGCACCAACTCCCACTGAGGTTGTTTATCCTAATAATGATGGTGACGCAGCGGTATATAATTGGTATCATACCTTAAGTTTACCTATCGCTGATAGGGTAAATCTTTTTAATACTAAAGCCAAATACTTTAATGGGAATGGTAATAATCCCGGTGGTGGTGTTAATAGAGTAAAGGTTAAATTTAACCCTACTCTTGAACCAAACAAATTTCATACTGATAATATTATTATTTTAATATGTAATAAGAGTACTATAAGTAGGTTTAGTCCGGGTCAATTAATAAGTTTTCAAAACCCATCTTATTCCAAAGATGTAAATGTAAATGGGTTACCGGGTGGTAATATTTATGGTAACAACGCTGTAACAGGTAGTACAAAAGCGAGTGTGACGAATACTTCTGCCGGATATGATATACCTTCACTGACTGTTAACTATTCAAATCCAAACGGTTCAGGTAACCAATCTATGACTTACACTAATGTTAGTCAACCAACGGGGTCCACAGAGAATGTTAACTTTCATAAGTTCCCTACCGATGTAGAATATTTTCAAGTTATATCGGGTATGACTTATAATGAATTCAGTGGACAATGTAGTAATCAGTTACCTAATTCACTTAACGTTAGATATCTTAATAATACAAGTAAAATATATAATACTCTTAAGTATAACTACACATTCATCCAACTTGGTGATAGTGCTCTTAGTCTAACACCCAATAAGATATTTGAAACTAAACCTATTGATAATGTTAGAGATACCTCGGAAAACATTGTTTTAATTTTAAACAGGGGTGTTGACCCTTACTCGCTTCCTACCGAAATAGAATATGGTTTAGGTAAGATATTCGGGTATACTAGTGAAGACGCCGTTAAGGTTAATGGAAATACATACAGATTAAATATACCAATTAACGGTGGGTTTAAAAACGTTAGTCATAAATCAAGTCATTTATCTAACTCTAATGTTAATACTGACACCTATAGTTCACAGAAGTTGTATCACGATTCATTTTTATATCAACCTTCGTTGGTCTCATACCCTATTCCCACCACAGGTGGAACCGTAAATGTTGGTGAATATAGTGGTTTTAGTGGTTCTAATCTAATTAGTTATTATTCTAGTTTAGATAAAAATTCTACGGCTTATAAACCGGATTGTGGTTTTGGTAGTACCCCTCCAACTGTTAACTCATATGGTTCTTCAGGTTTGAATGGGTTAAAAGTTAGACAAGGTAATAGATTCAGTCAAGAATGGAAACTTGCTGTTACGGTACCCGTAACACATTTAGATAAAAATCAGTATACTGATAATAGCACTACAACCTCTCAAAACAAAGGGTATTTTCCAAATGAAATTGTTGAAGGTTCATCTTTGATGGGTATCGATTTTATTTGGAATGGTACAAAATTAAAGCTCAAACAAACTCAAACATATTTTTATTCTCCAATTTATAATACAACGGGTAATACATTAGATTATTCTTTAGGGAGTAGTAATAATCAAATAGTGATGAGAGGTGATAGATTACCTATTTCAACAGTACCAACTGAATATTGTTGTAACGCCGCTCCATTACAAAAAAACCCAACTTTAACAATGTATCTAATACCTAATTCAGGTGTTGTTGGGGTTAGTTCAACTCAAGGGAGTACTCAAGCTGCGGGAAATGATTCCTTTGGTGATTTTGATGAAGCGACAACAGGAATTACGGCGATTAATAGTGTTATAAACTCGTTTACTTGTATAGGTTCAGCTCCTTTAGATTGTTATGATGGGCAGAGTGGTAACATGGTAATAAAAGACTACCCGGATGGTTGTTATAAATCCGGAGGTAAAAGAATTTTTAAGGGGGGTTGTTATATTTTTGTAACAAGAGTTTTCTTATCATTACCTAAAGATATAGAAATGATACCTGAGTGGATATCTAGAAATATGATAGCCTTAGGTGCTTGTAGAAATGTTTTTTCACATAGGTTTAATAATAATTGGATAAATGGTTCATTGTTTGCCTTTCCATTCACTAATGATGTGTTCTTTACTAGTCCTACTTCTTCAAATCCTAATCAACCAATAAGTAATTACTGTAAAAAGACTATATACTTAGATGATACGTTTAATTTTTACTATCGAAGTAGTCCGTATAATTATGATGACGATAAGTTTGTTGGTTATGAAAAGGGTATTAAGTATCCTACCACTATGATGGATTTAGGTCCTATTAACAACTTTATACAAGAAATTGTTTTATCGGACGATTATGATGGATATGTGGTTAATAAGTTAAATTCAACTTCTTATGGAGAAGTTGATAATATGTTAAATCTATTTATTATAAGCAGATTAATAAACTCAGGGTTTCTAAAAAATGTTTTAGGAGCGGTCAACATATTAGGTTATTTTAGGTTTGATAATAAATTATCTTTTGATGGTGATTACTCTCAACTAATTTCGATTAGTTCAGAATTAGGTGTTGCTCCTTTCCAAGCTTCTAATTATCCGGATAATACTAATCCTCTGGGTTCTCAACAAAATCCAATATTCTTTAATGATGCTAGTAGTAGCAAAGCGGTTGTGGGTATTTTCTTTTCATCTAATACTCAAACAAGGGATTATATAAGTCCGAGAAGACAAATATTAAATCCTTTTACTGATTCTGTGGACGGTTGTTCATTTAATGATATAAACGTTTTTTCTCAGGTAATACCAATGTATCAATGGTCTGTTAATGGAGACGCTGATGGTGGTGGGATATTTGGTAACCAAAAAAATGAGTGGAAAAAGAATCAATTAGGTACATCCGCACATAGTGGATTATTTTCTTATAGGTATCAAGATTTAGATAGGTTACAACCTACTTCAAGATACTTTAGAACTGATGCTGGTAGTAATTTCACTTATTTCAATAAAGGTCATATATATTCTGTACTATCCTCAGCTACATCACAACCTGACCCTAATATTTATATTGATGAAAGTACCGCTAATTGGGATAGAAATAATGCGGGACCAGCTAATGACAAGGGTGAATGGATTACTGTTGGTGGTCCTTTCCACTTCTACTTTGGGTTGAGACAAGGTGGCTCTGCCTTTGATAGATTTAGACAAAAATTTATAAATACTGAAATAATAATAAACTAATATGGGTAATAGAATTGATACTACGATTGTTTTAGGTTCATTGAGGTATAAGTCGGCACCTGAAACTGAATTATACTTGAATGTACCTTTAGTTCAGAATAATAAAGTTAATGATGAGTTCGATAGGTCGGTAAATATAAATCTACAACAAGTTTATGATGACGAAAGACAGAGTTCTACTGTTTTTAGACCTAGTGGTAAATTTTCATTAATATTTAAAAACTCATACACAGGTTCTACCAACTATGAACCTTTAGAAAATAACATATCTTATGTTGATGCTACTGATGATTTGTTAGAACAGTGTGCATCAGGAAGTTCTGCGGTATCTTGGAAAGGATTTTTACAATATAATGAGTTTGATTTTATAAGGAATGATTATAATGTTACAGGTTATACTGCTCCACCTGATAACCATATTGATTTTGTTGCTAAAAGTGCCTCGACCTATAATTGGAATCATTTTGTTTCGTATCCTTATGATAATTTATATGAAAAAACTCTTCAGTGTTATTTTGATGGATATGGGTTAACGATTCCCCAATCATTTGAATGGAACGTATCTGATGGATTACCATTTATAATTAAAAACACCACTAGTAAAGGTTTAGATGTTATTTCTTTTCGTTCTGTAGTTAAACATAATTTATCTGTTGGTGAGTATGTTGAATTATCGGAAACCGTGGCGGGAGTAAATACGCCTTTAAATTATAATGGGGTGAACACATTTCAAGTTACGTCCTTAGGTGATGATTTTTATGGTTCTGATGAATATATATTTAACATAATTAATGTGGGTTATACAGGTTCTACTTTTAATGACGGAGTGATAGGTTGTTTTAAAAGAATAATCAATATTAATATAAGTGGTGAGACAATTTCAAGTTACTATGTTAGGAGACATAAGTTATTAACTGATGTTAGTGAAACAGTACTAACTAAAGCAGGTTTTGAACAAAACGCCTTTGGGGTTAAAAGACAGTATGAAAGTAAAAACTTTACCCCAAATAAAAAATCAAGAGTTTCAACAATAGAAGGTAGTGGTTCGTATACATTATCTTTCAATAAAGATATTGATTTAAAGGGTGTCTTAGATAATCAAAAGAGACCTGTAAGTGAATTATTTTTTAGTGTTATATGGAAAGGTTATTTTGGGTATACTTTTGGGTTATTTCGTACCCCATCACTTAAGTCCGGGTTAAAACAAGGTTACGAATTTAATAAACCGTTAGTTAATGGTAACCCACAACCTTGGTGGAGTACTTTAGAAGGGTTATCTGAAACTAATTTTGACTTAAGTGGTTACACTACTACCCAACCGGTTCAGCAGGGACCCTCAAATGGACCTATACCCTTCACCTATGTAAAGTCATTAAAAAGTGGAGATATAATTGAAGGTGATATATGTGAGTGGAACGATACAGACCAACAAGAAAGGGTTGTTTCTAAACAAACACATAAATTTACATTTAACCCATATGTGTTTGATATTAGTGAAACAGATATGAATACTAATCAGTTAGGTTATTATTATGAACCTCACTATTCGTTAAAAATACGTGATTACTCAGGATATATCGAAGAAGGTGACAAAAAAAATGTTGCGGGAATACCTGATTATTCATATTTTTCTGTCGATGGTAATAAATTTATATGGAGAGACTTATACCCTTACGGATATATTGATACTGATGGTGTTGGTGTGAATTACCCATTTTTAAACGATACTCATTACCCTTATGAAAATTTTATATTCAGAATAATACCCGAAGGAACTAATTATATAGAACAAAGTGTAACTCAAGAACCATTAATAGATAACTGTGAATAAATATAAATTTAAAATACCGAGAGATGGTGGAAAATACATCAACTTACCTTTAGAAATTAAATGGGATTCTTTAGGTCAAGATGATAGTATTGATAAGTTTGAAACTGAAGTTATTAAGGAAATTATAGGTAGTGTTGATGACTTTGAGGTGGGTAGGTTTGCTCATGAAAAATATGTCCCTATTCATTCGGGAAAAATAAAAACTAATGTTAACTATGATTTTCATTTTTTTGGTGGTACGGATATTAATTCTTCATCAGATTCTGATTGGGAGGTCAGTTACATAACCGAGGGATTTATACCTCAACAAGTTTACTATTTTGAAAAACCATTTACTAAGTCGTTTTTTAAATTGGATTTTTATGATACGAAAAACCCAATTAGTCAAAAAAACCTTTTTACTGTCGTAATTCCTGTTCAACAAGGGGGTACGGAAAACGTTTCAATGTCACCATTTAAACCTAATGTTGATATAAAAAAACCATCATACTCGTTAGATTATGTTGGGGATAAAGAGGGTTTCTTTTACTATTGGTTAAGGAATAGTGAATACTTAAATATTAATACATTTCACATGACAGCCAAATTTTTTGATGCAAGATTAGGGGTATTTGTTAAAATGATGAATACTCCACAATCTCAAATAGCTTCAGATAAATTTGTTTTTGAAGGTTCTGAATATTTTTATTATGATGTTCATCTTGATTACAATAAAAAAACTTATCAGATTAAAAATAATCTAGGTAACAGAGTTGGTACCGATACACCGATTAATTGGTATGAATATGTAAATCCTCAATAATATGTCAGATAGAGCTTTTCATATTAAAATATCACCTGAAAACATAAACACGATTTATGGGGTTAAGTATAACGATGGTTTCATAACTGATGACATTATAGATGATGAATGTTGTGATATTGATGTAATACCTATTATAACACCAAAAACAGGTGAGACTTATGTGTACTCATCTATGACTCAAATACTTACAGGTGGGACTAACGGTGATTCATTATTAACAGGTTTGACAATACCTATTTTGTTAACTGAAACCACAAACGATATGGGTTACTATTCAGTTTTTGATGGTGCGGTAACTCAAAAAGAGGTTATTAGTAATTTTTTATTTTCATCGACAACAACTTCACCTTATCAAGTACATTTTTATAATACTTCTGATAAAGAATTTAAAAAGTATTTAAGTTTTTCTAATTATTATGTCGATTGGGGTGATGGTTCCCCTGTTCAAACAATAACTAACACGACTCCGTTAAATTATACACATACGTATGGTTCTTCGGGGGTATATAAAATAGTGTTATCCGGTGCTAGTCCATGGGGATATAATGTTGTTAAGAAAGATGTAACAGTTCCATTTACTAATGTTATTGCTAATAACCCCGATGGTACGGCATATTTTTTACCTAGAGGTGGTAGCTGGTCAGGAACACCTTTAATGTATGATTATATTTTTCACGGTGATGAGTCGTGTGATTCAGGTCCACCTATTACTAATTTTACAACAACTCCGTTTATTGTTAGTGGGTATACTGAATCAACAATAAATGACTTGCAAGTTTATGGTAAAAAGTCATTACTGTTAGGTGGTAAATTTAAAGTTGGGGTTAATGTCACAGGGGACAATGGTGTTAACGGAGTTGTTAACGGTGTATCTAATGATGGATTATATACGGCGTATACCATTAATGATGTAAATTATTATGATTATTCAGATGGGACTACGTTATTTGTTGTTGAGTCATCGGGTATTACTGAAGATATGGTTATATGTTCAGGTTTAACTAAGAACGAAGTCTTAATGGGTGTTATTAGTGAAGCTGAGATTCAATCAAATGTCTTTATTGAAAGAGGTAAAATGTCTGCCTTAGAATCTATGAATAGATTAGGTGAGGTTGATAATGTCGGAGACTTGGAAAAATATGGTTACAAGTTTTTTGATGTAATAAAAACATAAATTAAGTATTTATAATAAAAGATAAAAAATGGCTGTCGGAACATATGGAAATATAAGAAGTGCGGACGTTAGTCCCGAAGATGTTGAGATAATTTTAAATTATACACCAACTAGAGATGAAACTGATAATTTTGTTTTAACTAAGTTAGATGCACCATCAATATTACAACCCTACTTTAATAACAATAGTACGGGTGGGTCACCTGATGTTGAAATATTAGGTGGGTTATATAATTTAAGATTACCGGCTGAACAATTTAATGCCTTAGGTATTTACACTTTATTTATTAGACCCGCTCAAATTAGGACAACTATTTTAGATTGTGGTGTACTATCATCTTTACCCAATGTTAAGGGTATTGTTATTGATTTAAACGCTGTACCTTCTGAATATCGAAATAAATTTGTTACTCAGGGGTTAGTTGGTTTTAGAGTAGAATACTTAAACGATGATGGTACTAAGGTACCTAATTTCTTTAGATTAATAACGTCATCATTTTTTTGTGAGCCGGTTGTTCAAAATTTAACTAATAGTTCACAGAAGGCGGTTAGATATAGATATACTGAAAGTAACACAAATTTGATTTTTTGTACTTTAACTCCATCCTCAGCACCAACAAATAAGCCTAATGCTGTACCTTATATCGGTCAGCCTAATCAAAATATAATAGTGACCAATACGTTTTTTAACCCTATAACTATGGATATTGAGATAGTTGAACATGATATATCAACATTAGCTATATCGTTATACGGTAATCAAACTAAGTCTATGGAAGATGGTATATACACTATTTACGACACAGATAATAACATTTATAAACAATATAATTTATATGAAATCAGAGACCAATTTAATGAATTACTTTACGAAGTTAGACAGGACAGAGGTTCTGATATCGATTTTAGTAAAAACTTTACAAACATAACAGAATAATGCCGGTAGTTAAATATAGTTACCCGCCTCAGGGCCCATCAGGGGAAGGTACTTTCTCAGATAACATTGTCGGTTTACAGACAGTTACCGGAGGTGGATTAACACAAGGAAATTTCGAGTTTAAATCAACATCCGATGAAAAGGTTAATAGGACCTTTAATACGGGTACATTTTCTACGCCAATTTCTTTAGAAAACTTAGGTATTAATAGTGATGAGGAATCAAGACTTATTTTCCAAAAGAATTTTAAAGTTTTTCCTAATTTTGATTTATCTCAAATTACCAATTTCACACAATACGGTTCAATGGTTAAAAGAATGTCCGTATCAGTTCAAAACATTATTAATTATTTTCCTGCAGGTATAGAGTCAACATCTATGGGTATAGATTACACTACAGGTATTACGGCGGATAATATTATTTATTATAGTGAATATGACCAAACTAAGATAGAGTTAAATGTTAGTAGATTAAGAAACCCATTTTCGGTTGACTTTTCAACAAATTCTTCACGTAATTTAGATGTTAGAGAAAATGAAGTATCACCTCTAAGAAATATTAGTGTTGAATTTACTAAATATTCTTTATTTCTCAATGGTGGGGAATACAAATTAACTAGTCTACAGCCAACAACGTCATTAAGTACAGGTATTTTAAAGTTTTATGTACAAGGTAATCCTTTTTCGGGACAATCATTTACCTATGATAATTTAGTTATACGACCTAACGATACTGAGGTTAATAAATCATATAGTATGTATTTTGATGAAGTTGAAAAATATTTACTTAATCGAGATGTTTCACCTATTTACACCGCAACATTTAAAGTTCCGAGAGAATCTGATGATGGTACATTTAGTATTGCATCCAATAGAATTAGTTGGCCATTATATGGACAATGGAATTTAGACATATTAACATCTAGATTTCAAAATTATTTAACTCAACTAAATGATGTAAGTCAAGAATTTGATAGTTATAAAACTAATATAATTTCTAGATTTATGATAACAGGTTCGTTAAAGGAATTTGATACGTCAGACCAAAAAGTTGAAAAAACTTTACAAATCTATGGTAGGAGTTTTGATGAATCTAAGAAATTTATAGATGCGTTAGCTTACATGAATTCGGTTAATTATAACACCGGAAATGATATACCTTCACAATTATTAAGAAATTTATCACAAACATTGGGTTGGGAAACTAATATTTCCCCCATAAGTAATGATGAATTTTTAAATTCTGTATTTGGGGGTTCAAACACTGACCAATCACAATTTAGTGGTTTAAGTACTGAAAAAACTCCTGATGAGCTTAACTATGAATATTATAGGAATTTGATATTGAATTCGGGTTACTTATTTAAATCTAAAGGTACAAGAAAATCTATTGAATATCTGATGAAATTAATAGGTGCTCCTGATGCTTTAGTTGAATTTAATGAGTATGTATATTTAGCCGACCAAAAAATAAGTGTCACAGAATTTGATAAACAATATGCTGAAATATCGGGAGGTACTTACGTTTCTAATACACCAATATTAGAATCAGGAAACACCTTTTCGATAATGGGGGTGCAATATACAGGTTTCACTACTAGTAACACAATTGAGGATTCCAATGTTCAGATAGAGGAATATCCTGTAGATAGTGATGGATACCCTCAAAAACCTTTAATTGATGGTGAATACTTTTTTCAAAAAGGTTCGGGATGGTTTGAATCAACTCCTCAACATAGGTCACCCGAAAAAGTAGATTTAATTAACAGCGTTTTTAGTGGGAACAATCCGGATTTCCAAACTATTTTACAGCCGTTTACTTATGGTCAAGAATATTTGAATAGATATGAGGATTTTCCATATATGGGTGTTAAGTTTAACTTACGTAAGGAAATTGATAATAATAAAAGTTGGACTAACACTGAAACCGGTTTAAGGAGTAATTTAGATGGTCGGATGAACGCAGTATATTACACCGAAAACGATAAATTAGTTTTAAATGTAAAAAATGTTGATTTATTTTTAAATCCGGCTCAAGGTTTAGTTTATGATGTTTGGGATATGTCTAACAGATATGGGTACCCAATATCAGGTGATAATTATATCAATTTACCTATTAGAGGTGGGGTTGATAATACAACTGTTTTGTCAAGACCAAGGACTCAAACATTCTTTGAGTTCGCTCAAACATTTTGGATTAACATGATTAATGTTAGAAATAGGATGTATACTTCTAATGGTAAAACAGGTGGATACCCAACACTTGAGTCTGTGTATTGGAAATATTTACAATCACAAGAAAACATAGGTGTCGAAAGTAATAATTTCAACTATGAAAACATGATTGAATATGTTGTGGGTATCGGTGATTATTGGGTTAGGTTAGTTGAACAAATGATACCAGCTTCCACAATATGGAATAGTGGTGTTAAATACGAAAATTCCATATTTCATAGACAAAAGATGGTATGGAGAAGACAAGAAGGGTGTCAATTAATTCCTGTACCTTGTAACCCATGTGAGTTAGTTACAAATATTTTTAGACCTGATTGTCCTATTGAAGAATTAGTTTGTAGTGTATATCCGTGGAATGAGAACATACAGGACTTTGGTTCTTTATTGGGTGTAGTATTAACAAATTATTTGGGTGATAATGGATATGTGTTGGATGATTGTGTTATAAATAGTTTACAAACTAATTGGTATGTGGAATTATATATTGACGATGTGTTAGTTGTTGAAACACCTTTTTTTAATGGATTGGGGTATTTAACACCACAATTAAGTTCACCATCAAACTTAGTTTGGGATAACGCCTTAACTCAGTCTTTAAACGATTTAAAAAATTTAGGTTATGACTATTATTACTTTGAAGACCCATCGAGTTTAGTGAGTAGTAAGGTTGGTGTATATAACCCTATATGTTCTGTTTCAGAAACAGGAACAAATTTTAAAATCAATGTCGGTATAAATATAAATATTTTATGTAATTAATAATGAGTTGTTTATTATCATATTTACCAAGTATTAGTGGAGATTGTTCTAATCTCGGAACGGGTGCGTTTAGTATTGATATTGAAGGTAGTGCACCCGATTATACAATACAGTGGGTCAGTCCTTCATTAGGTACTATACCTTTAGGTCCCGGTGTTACGGGATATACTATTAATAGTTTATCTGCGGGAACCTATACTTTTAATATCGTAGATAGTTGTGTACCCACCAATACGGTACAGGCTGTTAATATTAATATATCAAGTGGGACTACAATAGATATTACTAATATTGATAACACGATATGTGGCGATAATAACGGTTCACTTACCGCTACAACGACTAATTTTTATAACACTGCGACGTTTGAGTTATATGATAATGTTAACGGGTTTCTGACTTCAGGGTCGTCACTTAGTAATGAATTTGTTTTTAATGGTTTATCTGCTAGCACATATTATGTTATTGGTAGTGATGGTGGAGGTTGTACCGGAAAATCTGAAACGGTAATAATTCAAAGTTCAACAACTATTGACTATGGGTTTTATTCTGTTGATGATGCGGGTTGTGCCGAGAGTTCCGGTAAAATATTTATCACGGGATTAACAGGTAATCCGCCTTACACTTATTTATGGTCTAACAGTGGGACTACAGATAGTATAACAGGTTTAACCGCTGGTTCATATGGTGTTGTCGTTACTGATAGTACAGGTTGTTCAGTATCTAAAACTCAATTAATCTCTGAAGTTTCACCTGTTGGGTTTGGTTCAATAACTAGTGTTAGTCCAAATTGTGATAGTAATGATGGTGAAGTAACGATTAATATAACGGGAGGTACAGGACCATTTTATTATTCAGGGTCTAATGGTTCAACAAACATTACCTTTGAAAGGTCTAATACATTCACAAATTTAGGTGCGGGTGTGTTAAACATACTTGTCACTGATTCCGGATTATGTTCGTTTTCAACATCAACTAGTCTTTCAACTCCGGGGGGTCTTGCAGTATTAAGTGTTAATAAAACAAATTCCATATGTGATAATAATGGTGGTACTATAACAATTAGTTTATTTGGAGGTACTCCTCCGTATACGTATACTTTAACAAATCCCGATAACAGTATAATTAATTATACCCTCAATAATACTACTTATCAATTTACAAGTTTAACTCCGGGAACTTACGGAATCAAAGTTGAGGATTTAGGTCCTTGTGAATATACTGAAACTATTGTTATTGATGATGAAAGTACATATGATTTAAGTATTTCAACTACAGGTACCACTTGTAATTTAGGTAATGGTTCTGTAACTATAGAAGTTTCTAGTGGAGCGACACCACCATTTACGTATCAAATAAATGGTAATAGTGTTACTAATGGATTAACATCAACAACTTTTAATAATTTAACTTCAGGTAGTTATACCGCAACTGTTTTAGATAATACGGGATGTGCTCAAACGGAATTGTTTTTTATAGATTCTTCTGGTTCTGTTGATTTTATATTAAATTCCACAAACGCCGATGGTGGTTCTGATGGTACCGTTAGTGCTTTTATGATTGATGGACAACCGCCTTTCACTTTAGGTTGGATTTCTAATAATGTTGGAGGTCAAACAGGTAATACCATAACTAATCTAAGTGCGGGTACGTACACCTTAAGAGTTGTTGACTCTAATTTATGTGTGAAAGAAAGAAGTGTTACTATTACAGGGTATGATATAATTAATACGAGACAACAATATAATGTTTGTAGTAGTGATTTTGAGAATTCGGGTACAACAATAAATAAAGGACCTAGAGAAATGTTAAATGAAGGGTTTTTTGATTTAACTATTGACGATACTAATTGTATTTTAAATTATGCGGTATTTGAAAATTCGGTAAGTTTAGGGGGGTCAGTTGTTTCTCAACAGTTTTATACGGGTTATACTTTAAATGATTTTCCAAGTGATAATGAATGGTTAACTTCCATTGAAAATTTATCGGAATCTTTTCCGGGAATAGAGGATTTAACTTATATACTTGTTGACAATTATATCAAAGTTTCGACTGATTGTGATTATAATGGTCCCAAAAATTTTAGAGTTGATACGACTATACACTATAATATATCTTGTGTTAGTTGTGGTCCTGAACCAAGTCCAACTCCAACGGTTACTCCAACACCTACGATAACACCTACGATAACACCTACGATAACACCAACAACCACATTGACGGCAACACCAACTGTTACACCAACAAATACCGTAACTCCAACACCAACGGAAACGCCTGACGCATCACCAACGCCTACACCAACTGTTACGCCAACAAATACCGTAACTCAAACACCAACGGTAACTCCGACAAATACGGTGACACCTACGGTTACACCAACACCTACGTGTTCATGTTTAACATATATTGTTACTACACTAACTAATGTTAAAGAAGGTTATGTTAGATACATTGATTGTTATTCAGAAATACCTAGTATAATCACAGCCACAGTGGTGATTAATGAACAACTTGAAATATGTACAAATAATCTTTTATACCAAGTTGGTGTTCAATTAGAAGTTGTAGGGTGTTGTTATGAATCACCACCACCACCTCCACTATCGCCGACTCCGACTCCGACACCTACAGGTGAGTCTGAAGTTTTATATAAAAATGCTTTAAGGTCAGAACAGAGTGATGATGTTGGTTTTCCTTCTGAAACCCAATGTAATTTCAATCTTAATGTTAACTGTTTTATAGTTGCTCAAGACCCTTCATGGCCGGTTCCTGAAATTGGTGACGTAGTTTATAATCCAAACTTAACCCTATTTAACGGTAGTAATAAGATTTACCGTTTATCATATAACCCTACCGGTGGGGGTAGTGTAACCGCAAGGGTTGGTTCTAATGGTGTTATCGTTGATGCTTTTGAATGTTTTTAAAAATTAATCTAAAGCGTTTAAAAAATTAAAAATAGACTTATTTTTTTCTAAAGAAAAAATTCATTTATGTTACCATTATTTGTTACTTCACAACCGGATGTCCCATATTTTCATTGGCAAATTAAAGTGTATGTACATAACTTTATTGAGTTAGGTATTCCACCTGAAAATATACATATTATATTAGGTATAGTTAAGAATGGTGACAAACCTAGTGAAGAGAGTTTAAAACTTAGAGAGTTGGGTGTTAATGTTCATCACTATCAAGACGATAGAAGTGATAAGAGTTATATACCAAGTATTAAACCATACTTAATTTCTAAATGGTTGAAAGAACACCCTAACTATGGAAAATGTTTTTTCTTACATGATTCGGATATTATTTTTAGAGTTTTACCTGATTTTAAAAAATTGATGAATGATGATATTACTTATTTATCTGACACTATAGGGTATATTGGTTACGATTATATTAAAACTTGTTGTGATAGATATGAGAAACAACATCCAAATTCCTATGAAGGTCAATTAATAGATGAGATGACTGAGGTTATTGGATTAGAAGTTGAGTGTGTTAAGTGTAATCAAGAAAATTCGGGTGGTGGTCAATACTTAATAAAAAATACTAATTATGAACTATGGGTGAAAATATATGAAGATTGTTTACCACTATATAATCAGATGTTAGATTACCATAGAAGAAATCCGATTAATGCCGGAGGGATTCAATTTTGGACGGCTGAGATGTGGTCTTTATTATGGAATTTATGGTTACATGGTGTTGATACCAAAATAGATGATGAGTTAGAATTTTCTTGGGCTACTGACAATATAGATATTTTTGAAACTAAACCTATATTACATATGGCCGGAGTGACAGACAATCTTAAAGATACTAAGTTTTATAAAGGGGATTATATTAATGTCAGTCCTTTAGACAAGTTAAAAAACGACAATAATTATTTTGATTTTGTAGATAAAAACAGTGCCACACATAAATACATTGAAATAATGAAGTCTTTAGTTAAAAAAAAAGGAGTAACTGATTATTTATAATATAAAACTAAACTATGGGTAAATCTGATTTTATAAATGATTGTGAAGTTATTACTATAACTCCTATGGAGGTTGAGTGTGTGGTTATTAACCCTAGTTCACGTAGTTCATCTGATGGTTCAGCTTCAATTTCTATTACCGGAGGTACACCACCCTATAATATAACTTGGGGTAACGGAGGTTTAGGTTTAGCTATTTATGGTTTAAGTGTCGGTGAGTATCCTGCGGTTATTACAGATTTTTATGGTGATTTTACAGCAAATACTGTTTGTGTATTAACAGCTGAAACAACAACAACAACAAGTACTACTACTACAACTACACTACCACCTTTAGAGGAATTTTGTATAACGTATCAGGTTCAGGGTAGGTCCCAACCTCGTATTCAACTTAATATGGTTGGTAATGGATATGATAATTTAGGAAATCCTCAATGGATAGCCGATAATACATCAGAAGTTTGTGAAGTTTTATACAATCCGGACATTAGTCAATGGTATTTGACTTGTCCAATTAATTTTAGTGTTGGTGGTACATCAGGTGCGGGTCAATTATTTTCTACAGATTCTTTATCGTCAAATCCACCTATATTGGAATGGTTTCCTTTAGGTGTTACTTTACAAACATTAATTGTATCGTCAGGTACTTGTGAAGAATCGATTGCGTTTCTTTTAGATACTAGTGTATCTCAACCAAGTTGTGTTTGTGATGGTCAAATCACTTTAAATCCTTCGGGAGGTCAACCACCATATCAATATTCAATTAATAATGGTGTGACATATGAAAATAGTAATGTATATACTAATCGATGTCCGGGGATTTATTCGGTTTCAGTAAAGGATAGTCTTGATAATACTATTAATGATTCGGTAACTCTAAATCCATTATTACCACAAACTTCATATTTTGTAAATCTATCAACTACCGTATCGGTCTTTACAAATAACTCTTCTGAATATCATAGATTATTTCAAACTACACTTTCGGTTACACCACCATTACCTGCCGGTGTTACTATAGATGCTGAGATAATCCATACGGGTGTTTGGGCGAATACTAGAAAACCGGGATATTCTAACTTAGTTAGAACTGTTGACTTAACTAAAAATAATAATATTATCACACCTTTCAGTCAAATATCGGGAAGTGTTCTTCCTGCTACTCCTCAATGTGGTGGACCTATTAACACAGTTCAATTTCAAACAATTACTAACACTTGGGGTAGTGTTATTATTGGTGACGGAGATACCATAATTATTGATATTGATTCTAAATTAACTTTCCCTAATCCGCAAGCTAGTGCATGTGATTACGGTACTGATTCTAATTCAGTTCAAATAGGTAGTCTACGTATTAATGGTTGTGATTGTTGTACGGTTGTAAATAATACTTTTATAGAGCCTTAAATAAAAAAAATAAAAATGAATAATAAATAATAATAATGGGATATATCTTAAAAAATACTTCAGCCTTAATTAATACAAAAATTACAGATGCTGCTAGATTGAAATTAGCTAAAGGTGATTTTAATATAAAGTACTTCCAAATTGGGGATAGTGAAGTTAGTTACAATGCTTTACCTGATACGTATAGTCCAAAAAGTTTTAATATATTAGAACCTAGTTTTAATGCTCAAAATTCGGCGGGTTATCCTCAATCTAATAAACAAAATATTAAATATCCGTTTTATGTTGATGGGGGTGATGGTAATACTTATGGTATACCGTTTCCTGATGCTAAGATTTCTCCAATATATAATCAAGCGGCAACAAGAGGTTTTTTTAGTGGTAACACTACGGCGGATACTATTAATTGGAGTGCATATACTAATAGTGATTATACTATAAATTCTAATTACATTGTTGATATGTCTAAATTAGATGGTGGGGATAAGATTAAAATCATTTATTCGGGTTGTAATACTGATATTGTTAGAATGCCAAAAATAGGTGATTTAATAACAATTTATTATAATGGTAACGGTGGTGATGATTGTAAATGTGAACAACCTCCTGTTACACCAACACCGACACCAACTATGACTCCAACACCTAGTTATGACCCGTGTGCACTTCCTGACGTAACACCTACACCTACTGCAACCTATATTGAGCCAACTCCTTCTGCGAGTTCACAACAACCCGTTTTAGATTGTTTTATGAGTTTTGATAGTTGTTATCCTATGATGACCTATAAAATTTTAGATGTTTGTTTAGATGAGATAACTTTAGATAGACCAACACCTGACTTTACCTATTTGTTAAGTGGTTGTTGTTATGCTAGAACTATAGTTTATCCACCTAACATGACAACTATATATGATAGTACTACACCTACACCTCATTGGAATGATGATGTGATTAATTACGAATCTATTTGTCAAACAGATGAGTTTGACGTTAAAGTTTGGAATATGAACATTCCGTGGTCTGTAAATCCTGCGGGGTTATACGAATCGGCTTTTAAGGACTATTCGACATTTGGTTCTGTGGATTATTTAGGTACTAAAGAATATTTGGGTTATGCTTCGAGTAGTGGTCAAACAGATACTAGTGATGTTTATTTTTATGATTCGGTAGGTAATAAAGTTGTTGTAGAACCTGAAGAGCAAAAGGCAATTGCGGTAATACACTACACTAATCAAACAATAGATTTTTTCTATGGTGAAAAATTTGCTTTTGAACCATACGATAATTCGAACCCATCAAATACTACGGGACAAGCTAGAAACTTTAAATTACATATTCCTTGGTTAATGTGGCATAAAAACCCTAATTGTTGTAATGGTCAAACCTTTTGGGTTGACCCACCTAATTTTAGTTCAAATTTAAATTTATTTGAACCTCAATACATTATGTCAACTAAGAATGATGACATGAATAATCCGGGCATACGTTACTACCATCTATGGGATGATAACCCTAATAGTAATGATTTTGGTAAACCTAACAGAATTGGTAAAGTTTTTCCTGACTCTCAGTTAATTGTTATTGATGATGAAGAAATCATTGCGGCGATGTCATATAAGTCAAATAGAAATTGGACATTACCTGCACCTGAAACAGGATTGATAGTTCCTAATATAATAACAAGTAGTCTTGGTGATGGGTTATTAGATAATTCAAATGAATATTTATACGTAACATATAGATTTACTAATAATCTCAGCTTTACTAATTCATTACATTGTAATTATTATAGAAAAGTTGACGGACCCGATAAGAATTGTACACCATCTTTATCCTCTCAGGATGTTACTGTTAGTTTTGGTGATGAATTTGGTTGTTTAGGGTCATATACTAAACCCGATTTAGCGTGTGATGATGTTTGTAATATAAATCCGGGATATCTTGCTGATAGGTTTGAAATAATTTGTCAAAAAGTTACAGGGAACACTCAACCGGATTCTTCTGAATGGAGAATAATTGATTATACAAGTCAATTAGATAGTTCTAAGGTCAATGGTTATTTGACACCTAGTGGTTTAACAGGTACTACTTTTGTTATTACTGAAGATATATATGATTTAGCCCCATATTATGACCTGTCTCAATATGTTGACATACCTACATTGGGTAGTCCAAGTGATGAACTTAACTTTGGCGATGAATATTATTTTTACGGTTCTTTAGAAACTGATATACAAGCTACTATATATGAAATGGTATATAAAATAAATTTAGGTGAAATGGAATTTCTAAAAACATCTAACCCTACTTGGAATATTGATACGGTGACTAAAAAAGATGAGCCGGTATATCTGAGTGAGATAGGTCTTTACGATTCTCAAAAAGAACTTATGATTATATCAAAACTACAATCACCTGTTTTACGACAAGGTATTCAACAGTTTTCTATTAAATTTGATTTTTAACTAAAATATGAGTAAAGAACTAAAAGAAAGTCCTAAAGTTTTGGGATTAGATGTTTCAACTAAAACTATTGGTTGTGCATTATTCGATATACAAACTAAAGAATTGTTAGAGTTAACTCACATTTCACCAGTACCAAAACCTAAGGTTGAGGATAAAATCGAGGAACTGATATTAAAATCGGAAATATTTAAAAATAAACTACTTGAATACCAAAATATTGGTATAACTAAAGTTGTTATAGAAGAACCTTTATTAAATTCAAATAACATTAGAACTATTGCGGTCTTACTTAGATTTAATACCTTAGTTACTAAACAAATATATGATACTTTAGGTTTAGTACCTGTTTTTATATCTACATATAATTCTAGAAAGTTTGCCTTTCCTGAATTGGTTAAGGAAAATGCTAAAGGTAAGAAAGTATTATTCGGTGGATATGAAAAAGGTTGTGATAAAAAACAAATTATATTTGATTTAGTTGCGAAAAAAGAGCCTCAGATACAATGGTTATATACTCGAAACAATACCCTTAAAAAGGAAAACTTCGACCAAACCGATGCTTACGCTTGTGTCTTAGGGTATATGAGGCAAGAAGGTATTTGGTAAAAAAAAAATACGTAAGATAACAAAAAAACCAACTTAAGTTGGTTTTTTTTTTTAGTCTGACGGACAGATTATATAAACATCGCCATTGGGGTTTGGACTGAAATCACAAGCGTGGATTTTATCATTATCTTCGTCATAGATAATGCCGAAAAGCTGTTTACCATTACCGGTAAAACCTGATACGATGGATGTGTCATTTGTGTCTAAGTCATAAATTCTAATTGAATTACCTCTATCGGTTGCGTAAATTTTGTTATTGTTAGGGTTAAATACTGACTGACCATTTGGTGAATTAGCGAATGGACCTATATTGCTAACCGATAATGAACCACAATCTACCTCTTTAAGAATGCTACTGGTTACTATGTATAATTTATTATTGGAAATGTCTAAGTTAAATGATGAGATACTATTATTAATATATTTGGTTGTACTTGTTTGAGAGTTACAATCAAAAACACCTAATCTAATACCTCCAAAAGCACTGTAATATATTACATTTTCATTTGGGTTATACAATACTGATTGAATTGATAAATTATTGATATTTACTAATTCTCCGTTATCTAATAGTGTTATACTACCATCATCACAGTTATATATTCTCACTTTATTAAAGGCATATAATAAATAAACACTATTGTTGATACTATTATATACCATACCTAAAAGACCGATATAAGGTATTGTTGGTTCATAAGTTACAGAGTCAGTTGAAATGTCGTATATGGTGAAACCTTGATTATTGCCTTGTGAAACGAGATATATTTTTTCGTTAGTTGGGTTAAAAACAACGCTACGTAGATGGATTGCCGATGGGAATGTATATACTGAATCAACCTGAGTGTCACCTATAACGTACCTCCCTAGTGATTGGTTTGAAAAAGTAACATAGTGGTAATTAGAATCGCCTTTAATTACTTGCATAGGTTTATTCGAAGTTATTTTCTTCTGAACCGAATCTGGTTCACACGATGAACAATCATCACAGTTATCGTAAACACCGGTAGTACTAAGTAAGAAGTAGTTTCCTGAGTAAATTATGGTAGTGTCTGGGGGTAAATTAGGTAACCCTACTGAAATATATTTAAATTCCCAACAATTATTTTGGGTATCTTTTTCAACTTTTCCCGGAGTTATTGTTGAACCTGAAACTGTTTGTACTAACCAATATTTTATGTCGTCACATCTATTATATACGTAGTAACTTTCATCACCACATGATGGACATTCCAAGTAGTCACATCCACCCGGCATTAATACAGGACTTCCAATACCTAGATAGTTATAGGGTTGACCTAAACCTGTATATGGTACAACTGTTGCGCAAATATCCGTTCCTCCGGTAAAGGGGTAATAATACGTCTCACCAAGAGTAAGATTCGTCCCGAAATAATTTTCCAAAATAAAACTTGTACCATTACAACACTCTTCTAGTTGAATTCCTAAAATAGGTAAGGTTGGTGTTGGTGTTGGTGTTGGTGTTACTGTTGATGTTGGTGTTACACTTGGTGAAGGACCACAATAGATACAATCACCTTCATTTGATTTTCCTATAGGTCCTGAGATTAAATTAATAACATCACCACCAATCTCTAATAAGTTTATTTTTATAAAGGATATACAACGACGTTCACCATTAACGTCAGCGTTAAATATGTCAAATTCTTCTAATTCGCCTCCTGAGGGACTTGAAACTTGAGAAGTTGTTAAATACGTCGCTCCGTTATAACAATCTTGAAATTCAAAACTATAAGGACACACTATATCACCATCTATCACGTTAAAAGTCACATCACCTGAAAAAGTACAAGGTCTAACTACCGGTGATGAGGTGGTTGGAGTTATTGTAGGTGTTGGTGATGGGGTGGGTGTTATTGATTCTATTGTTGCAATAATATCAACACCACCACATAAATCTGTTGATGTTGGTGTTATAGTTGGCGTTGGTGTCGGTGTTGGGGTTGAGGTAGGTGATGGTTCAGGTGTTACATCACAATCAAATAACGCTTCAAAATCTAAATCACTACAATCCACTGCGGATGTTGGTGTTGGCGTTGGTGTTGGACATAACCCTTCTGAGAAGTAAAAATTACTAAAATCCGGACATCCTTGAGATGGTCCCGGAGAATCTCCGGACATCAAACAACTACCATTTAGTGCTGTTGACAAACACCACTCATTATTGGTGGTTGAATAATAAATAAACAAGTTATTTGTTACACCAGTATAATAGAGGTTTGAGTTATGAGTACCACCACTAATGTAGGTATCGTTAATTAAATTATTCCCTGTATTTGTAAAACAGTATGTACTTCCTGAACAACTCATATTAAGGGGTTAATGTTTCGGTTATGATGCAATCGTTATCATCAATAACTTTCAATATATAAGAAGTCTGTCCATCCATAAATGATGGAATGTCAAAACTATATGGTATTGATGTTATAGTATCAATATAAACACATGTAGTTGATGGATTTGGGCACACATACACATTATATGGTGTTACTCCTGTTATATTATTAATTGTTATTGTTGTTGGCATCTCATTTATTATTATTATAAATATAAAGACTTAATAAAATCAGTAAAGTTTGTATTTTAAAAAAAAATAACTATATTTGTCTAATATGGACGAAACTAAAGACATTCTTTTAAATATGTTAGAAAACATACTAGGTAAACCTGAAAAGGTATATGATAGTAAGTTACAGTATGGTTACAATTGTCCTGAGTGTGACGATGGTAAGAAAAAGGGTAATTTAGAAGTTACTTTAGAAAAACACTTATTTCATTGTTGGAGTTGTGGTGCAAATAACGGTACTCACGGAAGTTTATTTAAGTTAATTAGGACTTATGGTAATAAAGAACATATTAAAATATATAAAATATTTCAACCTGAAGAGTTTAAAATTAAAGAAAAAAAAAGAAAGGAATTAAAATTACCTGATTGTTTTACTCTAATAAAAAATGGTAACCCAAATTACCCTGTGTTCAAACAAGCTTTGAGATACCTTAGAGAAAGGGGTGTTACTGATAAAATGATTATAGATAATAATATAGGTTTTTGTGGTACCGGAACACATGCAAATAGAATTATAATACCATCTTATGATGATTTAGGTATTTTAAACTATTACATTGCTCGTAGTTGGATACCTCACACTAGGGCTAAATATAAAAACCCTGAACAAGAGAAAGATAAGATAATATTCAACGAGTCTTTAATTGATTGGGATGAAGACATATATTTGGTCGAGGGTGTATTTGATTCTATATTTTTACCCAACAGTATTCCTATGTTAGGTAAACACATGAGTGAACTTCTATTCAACACTTTATATGAGAAAGTAAATAAAAACATTATATTAGCATTAGATGGGGATGCTTGGCAAGATTCCTTGAGGTTGTATCATGAATTAAACGGGGGTAGGTTATTCGGTTCAATAAAAGTAGTAAAAATGCCTATAGATAATGATATTGCTGATTTAAGGGGTAAGATAGATGATTACTACTATAAAATAAAATAAACTATTAATTAATTTTGTTAATTAATAAAAAATATGTATATTTGTAAAAAAGATATGGTTAATTTAGAAGAAGTAGCTAAAAATATAAGAAAAATAGTTTCAGATAGACAAAAAGTATTAGGTCTTACATTTGAAGAGGATACACATACTTATACAATGAAAGATTTAAAAGGTAATCTTTCATCTACTTGGCCTTCAGTATCTAAAGTACTTAAAATATTTTATACTCCATTTCCGGCTGACGAAGTCGCCGAAAGAAAAAGTAAGGGTGATTTAGAATATAAAGAAAAATTACTTAAGGAATGGTCAGATGCCGGTAGTTATGCAACTAATTTAGGTTCTCGAGTTCATTTTATTCTTGAAAAGAATACTCTAGATATGTTTAATATCGATAAAGAGGTTAGAGAACCTATATTTGATTGTGACTTTACTCAAATATTGAAAGGTGATTCCATGATTAATGGTGGTAATGAATTTCTAAAAATAATGGAGGAGAGAGGTGCGGTACTATTAGATACTGAAATGGTATTAGGTGACCCTGAGTTAGGTTATACCGGACAACCGGATAAAATGTGGTTAATATACAATCCTGAATTAAAAAAAATAGGTTTAATTATTTCGGATTGGAAAACTAATAAACCAAAAAATTTCGAAAGCACATATTGGACTAAAGATATGTTACATCCATTTAGTGATTTGCCTGACAATGCTTTAGGTCATTATTACTGTCAATTACCTTTCTACTGTAAACTGCTTTTAAAAATGTTGGAGGGTAGTGAATATGAGGGTATTCCGGTATTTGGGGGTATTGTGGTATTAGTTAAGGATAGTGGTGATTTTGAAGAATTTAGAGTTCCTAAGAAAACACAACGAGAAATTTTAAATATGGATATGTCAAAGTATTTGACTAAATTAAAATAAAGTATTAAATTTAATAAAAAAAAGAATATGAGTGATTTATCAAGTGGGTTACAAAAACCTCAAATAGATTTGAAACAACAACCAAGTTTAAAATGTGAAGAATGTGGTTCATTTAGGTTTAAAGAAATAGTTTTAATAAAAAAAGTGTCTAAGTTACTCACGGGGAGTTCCGAGGATACAATAGTTCCTTTCCCTACTTACGTATGTGATGAGTGTGGACACATGAATGAAGAATTTAAGTTATTTAATGATGTGGGTTAAGAAAAAGGATAGGTGTGTAATATGTACACCTTATGTTTTTATTATACCTATTATACTTGCTATAAGTTTAATTTTAATAAAGGGACATCTTACGTACCCAATGTTTTGGGTGTTATTGATTATGGTTAACTTTACAATGTGGTTTATCGACAACTATCAAATAAAAATAAAAAAATGATAAAAAAAATAGTACACTTTTCGGATTTACACATTCGACTTTTTAAACATCACGAACAATATAAAAGTATTGTGGGTGACATGTTGGTCAAGTTCAGAGAGATTAAACCTGATAGAATAGTTTTCACCGGGGACTTAGTACATTCTAAGAATCAAATGACGCCTGAATTAATTGAAATGGTGTCTTGGGTGTTAACAGAATGTTCTAAAATTACTAAAACAATTTTAATTATAGGTAATCACGATTTTTTAGAAAATAACATATCTAGATTAGATGCTTTAACACCAATAATAGATTCTCTTAAAAATGATAATATAGTTTATTATAAAAATAGAGGTGTTTACGTAGATGAAAACATTGATTGGGTTGTTTATTCGTTAGTTGAAAGTAATATACCTCCTGAAATAGAATCATCTAAAAATTTAAAAATAGGGTTATTTCACGGTCCTGTTCAAGGTTTAACTACCGATATTGGGTATAAGTTTGAAACAGGGTTTGATTCTAGTAAATTTTCAGGTTGTGACTTAGTTTTATGTGGTGATATACATAAGAGACAAATTTTTGACATACCCGGTGGTAATAAGGCATATATGGTTGGTTCTACTATACAACAAAATTACGGTGAAAGTATTAGTAAACATGGGTTCGGTGTGTATGATATTAAAAAAGATGATTATCAATTTATAGACTTAGATAATAACAAACCATTCATTTCATTTAAAATAAATTCATTTGATGATATTGAGGAGGGTTCTGAGATTTTAAAAAACGCTTAATGAAGTTACCTAAAAAAGAAATAAGTAATGTGAGAAGTTATTGTGACTTAAACAATATTGAAGATATTGATGGTTTCATATTACAATGTTTTATTGATGGGTATAATATAAAAAAATATGGGTTAATAGGTAATACTACTGACTCTAAAATTATTGAGAAAGAAGTTGAAAAAATTATTGAGGTTGTAAAGGAAGTTAAAGTTCCTTTTGAGGTTATTAAAGAAGTTGAAAAAATTATTGAGGTCCCTGTCGAGATTATAAAAGAAGTTGAAAAAGTTATTGAGGTTCCGGTTGAAGTGATTAAAGAAGTTGAAAAAGTTATTGAAGTTCCTACTAAATCAATACAAGAAACGGAAGTTAAAAATGATTGTGATAAGTGTGAGAAAGAAAAAAACATTTTGAGTGAAAAGTTGAAACTGTCGGAAGAAAAAACTATACTTAATTCAAGTGATAATCAGAAGAAACTTCAAGAAACTTTGAATAAGTTAAGGAAAGAGTTATCTGAAAAAAATAATACAATAAATAAATTAAATAAAATAATTAAAGAATCTGAGAATAATAGTAAACCGGTTGGGGCAGTTTATTTGAAAGGTTCTAATTTAAACAATTAAAAACATGGAAATATTAATATGGTCTTTTTTAAGTTATGGTCTTATGAATATTGTGGTATTTAGCTCAATATTTGAAGGTTTTCGAAACTTCTTTCTCAGGTGGGGAGAAAATAATCTAAATCCGTTCAGAGGAATGGGTAAATTTATATACGGTATTATATCGTGTCCAATGTGTTTCTCAACGTGGGGAGGATTTTTTCTTGGGTTAGTTTTATATTCACCCACACATAATTACTTAGAACTACCAATTACTTATAGTTGGTTCTTCGATGGAGTATTGTCTTCAGGAATTGTTTGGACAATTAACACAATCGTTGAATGGTTTGAAGAAAAATAATAAATAAATAAATAATAATTAAAAAATAAATTATGTCAAAGTCAAAATTAAGAGGTGGGAAAAAAGCTCACAACAAACGTGTTAAACTAAGAAATGAAAAAATTATTAGTCAGCGTAAAAAATTACAACAAGAATATGAAAATATTATGAAAGTTAACTATGACGAGTTTTTAAAGAATAGTACTGGTGTTACGGAAACTGATGAAGTTACAGAAACAAGTGGTATAACACTTAATAGTGGTGACTCTAATGTGGTTTCCGAGACAGTAAAACCTGCGGAAATTAATATGGATTATAAACCAACAAATCCAACTCAAGGTTTATTAAAGTAAAAAAAAAATATGGATTTATTTAATCCACCACCGAATTTTAATCTTAAAAGAATGAGTAAAAAGATAAATATTGAGAAGTATGATAATCCCAACGTACAAGTTGTGTGGGAGGATTATGCTGAAAATTTTACACAGGAAAAAATAAAAAGTGTTAAACATTACTTTCAAAAGAAATATCGTACAACTAGTGTTAATATAATAACAAAAACAAAAGTTGGTGATGATGTTGAGAATAATGTGGATATATCTTTTAATTTGTTAGATGGTAATTATCAGGTACAGTTAATTAATGAGTTTTTAAAATCTAAAGGTTATGATGACCAAGTTGATGATGTTATTGAATTAAATACAGTTGTTGATAACCAACTATCGTCTGAAGATGATGACGTAGTACCATTTAAGAAATGGTTTATTAAAAACATTGAATTTTCTAACTTTTTATCGTATGGTCAAAATCAAAAAATTGATTTCGAAAAATGTGATGGTATTTCGGTGGTGGAGTCAAATCCTCCTAACTTTGGTGGTAAAACAGTATTAACTGTTGATTTACTACTATTTTTATTCTTCAATGAAACAACTAAATCATCTAAAGCTGAAGAAGTATTTAATCGATTTACTGATAAAAATAAAGTGATGGTTAAAGGTGAAATTTTAATCGACGGAGAGGAATATATTATTGTCCGCTCTATTGAAAGAAAGTTATCTAAAAAAAATCAATGGACTATTAAAACTAACTTAGATTTTTATAAAAGATTTTCAGATGGTAGTTTACAAAGTTTTACCGGAGAACAAAGACGTGAGACCGAGGATTTCATTAAGAAATCTATTGGAACTAAAGACGATTTTCTAATGACTATTTTAACTACTTCTTCAAATTTAGAAGGGTTAATAGATGCTAAACCAACGGCAAGAGGTCAGGTTGTTTCTAGATTTATGGGATTAGATTACCTTAAAAGAAAAGAAGAAGTTGCTAAAACCATCTATTCTGAATTTTCTAAGGGTATGATGTCTAACATATATAACACAGAACAACTAAAAAGTGACAACGAAAAATTAGATACTGAGATTATTGAAATTAAAAACGATAATAAAAAATTAAATGATGAGTTATTAACCATTAAAAAAAGAATGGTTGACGGTCAGAATTATCGTGACGGATTATTAAAAGAAAAATTTAATGATATTGATAGTGAAATAAGTAAATTAATACCTAGTAAGTTAGAGGTTGAAATTAATGAATACAAATTAAAACGTAATACGTTAGTTAGTCAAATAGAATCTGTTAATGTCGTTGAACCTTCATCATTCTATCACGAAGATGAACATGATAAAGCAAAAGACGATGTTAAATCTATTTATGAGAACACTGTTAGAGTTGAGTCTAAGATTGATGAAATTGAAAAACTTAAAAGTTCTGTTGGTGATGGTATAAAATGTGAACACTGTGGTATTGAGTTAATGAATGCCTCAATTACTCAGAAAAAAATATCTGAATTTGATGGTTTAATTCAACAAAAAGATAATTTAGATAACTTAATGAATGAAAAAACCGCCATTGAGAATACTTTTGTGAAACTTAAAAATGAATTTATAGAGTATGAAAAGAATAAATTAATAAAGGAAAGATATGAAGTTAGTTTAGAGAGTTTAGATTTAAAAGTTCAAATTTTGAGGGAGAAACTTACAAAGTATTTTGAAGTTCAGGATAAAATATCTAAAAATAATGAAGTTGATAGTAAATTAATTAAAGCAGATATATTAATGGATAATTTAGGTATTGATAAAACTAAAATTACTGACAGTATTTCTAATAATAAATTTATTATTGAAAATAAAGGTGAAAAAATAAAAAACAATTTAACCATTATTAATAAAATATATGAGGAATCTAACAAAGAAAAAATATATAAAATATATTTAGAGATTTATGGTAAAAATGGAATATCTAAAATGATAATGAAAACTATGATGCCTTTGATAAATTCAGAACTACAGAGACTATTAGAAGATGGGTGTCACTTTAGATTGGAGGTTAAGATAAATCATAAAAATGAGGTTGAATTTATTATGATTGATAATAACACACAAATTGGTAAAGACATGTCTTCCGGGTCAGGTTTTGAAAGAACTATAGCATCATTAGCTCTCAGGTCAGTACTAAGTAAGATATGTTCCCTACCAAAACCTAATGTGGTCGTTTTTGATGAAGTATTTGGTAAAGTGTCAAACGAGAACTTAGATATGATTGGTGGATTCTTTGTGAAAATAAAGGACTATTTTGAAAAAATATTCGTTATCACTCATAATCCTTTAGTTAATAATTGGGCCGATAACGTAGTTCAAATAAAAAAAGAGGATAATATTAGTTATGTCTCGCAATAATGACTACATTTGTAAAAATTATATGAGGAAAGAAATGGAAAAAAAAGAATTTAATTACACGTTAATAATCTTAAATAAAGGTATCGAAGGTAAAGTTGTTGAAATAGCTGAAGACATTTCAATTGTATGTAATACCGAAGAAGTTAATTATTTTTTCAACGAATCTCATTACATTTACACATTTAGAACTAAAGAAAGTTTTAGTATGATAAAAGAGTGGGCGGAGATGGTATTAACTGATTTTGGTGACGGTTATATTTTATTACCATACGACGTTGAAAACAGTTTAATAAACTTACCCAATAATATTAAAACACATCTTTTTAGTAAAAACACGGATGAAATTAATGAGAGTGAACTGATTAGTCATTTGAATACTAAATTAAAACAAGACTTTAATTTTATATATCAAGAAATTATTGGTAATGAGGAAGATGAAGAAGATGAGATAGTTAAGATTAGAAATAGAAAAAGTAAAAAGACACTCAATCAAATATTGGATAAAATTTACGACAAAGGAATAGATTCAATAGATGAGGATGAAAAACAAATATTAAAAGAAATATCGAATAAATAATGAAAGAAAAAAACACTAGCGCCCCGATTAATCAGGAAGAAGTACAACACTACTTAAAAGACATTAGAAAAATTAAAGTTATGACTCCTAAAAGAGAAAGAGAACTCTCTGAATTGATGTGTTCAGGTACATTAAGTGATGTTGAAATTGAAAATATAAATCAAGAACTTTTAGAAGGTAACTTACGATTTGTTATTACAATTGCAAAACAGTATCAGAATCAAGGTTTAGATTTATCTGATTTAATTGCTGAGGGTAATTTAGGTTTAATGAAAGCGATAAAAAACTTTGATTGGACTAAGAAACTCAGATTTATCTCATATGCTGTTTGGTGGGTTAAACAATCAATTTTACAATCTTTAAATGATAATTCTAGAACTATAAGATTACCGGTTAATGTTGTACAAGACTTATATAAAGAAAAGAAAGAGATTGAAAAAACGGGGAAACAATTAAGTTCTAAATTTGCATCTTTACCTAATGTTATTGACTTAGATAGAAATATAAATGAGGATGGGGACACTTTAGTTGATATAATTACTAATCATGATGCTGAGATGCCTGATGAGGGTTTATCAGGTAAAGATATGTTAAAGAATAAACTACTATCCCTACTTAATGTTTTAGATGAGAGAGAAAAAGTGATTGTTATTGATTATTTCGGTATGGAAGGTTCCAATAGGACTTTAGAGGATATTGGTGAGGATTTTAATTTGACTAAAGAAAGGGTTAGACAAATAAAACAAAAAGCACTAAGAAAACTTAGAAACGAAAGTTCAGTCTTATTTGATTATATGTAAAAACTAAAAAACCTTCTATTTATTATTGTAGAAGGTTTTTTAATTTTATAAAAAAAAATATTATGGAAAAAGTAAACAAATTTTTTGAAAGACACGGTTCTAAGGTAATTGTTGTCTTATTAGTCTTAATTTATTTTAAGTCTTGTGGTGTTGATAGAGAATTAAATAAAGTGAAAGATGGTTTAATTCAAACTCAGACTGACATTGATTCGGTTAATTTAAATATTAGTGAATTACCTAATAATGTGGATTTAGAAATTGAGGGTTTAAGAGTGGAAAAAAGAATGATTCAAGCTACAGATAGAAAAATATTTGATGTAAATCGTCAAAATCAAATCGAGCTGGAGATAAAAAAATTACAAAAACTTAAGTAATGGTTACGATATGGAAATGGATTAGGGAAAACCCTAATAGGTTTATGTTTTTAATACCAATTATTTTAGTTGGGGGTATTTCAATATCTCATGTGGTTTCTTGGTACGAATTAACTAACCCTATTAGTTGGGCAATATACCTTTCAATTGCAATTGAAGTTGGTGCTATGACAGCTTTAGTCGCCACTACCAATAGAATAAAAGGTGGTGTATGGTTTATGTTTAGTTTAGTTACTTTAATTCAAATGATTGGGAATATATTCTACTCTTTTAAAGAAATTGATTCTGATGGGGAACTATTTAAGTCTTGGGTTGAATTAACATCACCTATATGGGAATCAATGGATATTGAGAGCGGTGATACTATCTCATTGAAGAGATGGTTGGCATTTATTTCCGGAGGATTATTACCAATTATATCTTTAACCTCATTACATTTCTTTATTAGTTATAGAAAAGAAGATGAGGTTCTACCTAAAGATGAGGAGGTTGAAGTACCTGTTGAGGTAATTAAAGAGGTTGAAGTGCCTGTTGAGGTAATTAAAGAGGTTGAAGTGCCTGTTGAAGTAATTAAAGAGATTGAGGTAATTAAGGAGGTTGAGGTACCTGTTGAAGTGATTAAGGAGGTTGAGGTACCTGTTGAAGTAATTAAAGAAGTTGAAGTAATTAAAGAAGTTGAAGTAATTAAAGAGATTGAGGTTATTAAAGAGATTGAGGTTATTAAAGAGGTTAAGGTACCTGTTGAAGAAACATCCACGACTACCACCACCACTCAGGGAGTGAAAGTGTTGGAGTATAAAAAGTCTTAATTTTTTAATGTTAGATTTAATTAAATATGATAATTTCAACCATTTTGATGGTGATTATAAAAAAGACAAAATTGTCTTAACTCATACATCAAGAAATTTACCTGAATATTTATCTTCATTAACTAAAAGAATTTATGGTAAAAACTTTAAAGTACCACACTATGTGATAGGTAGAGACGGTGTTATTCATCGTTTAATTGAGGATACTAAAGAAACCAAATATTTAATAAATGATAAATTAAACAAGGAATCTATTATAATATCCTTGGAAAATTTAGGTTGGTTAGAAAAAGAACCTCTAAAAAAACATTACCTTAACTGGATTGGTGATATTTATAAAGGTGAAGTGTTTGAAAAGAAATGGAGAGACAGACATTATTGGGAACCGTATAGTGATGAACAGGTATTTTCATTACTTGAAGTTTTGAATTATTTAACCGAAAAATTGAATATTGTCTTTAATGTTGTTGAACATAATACTTTGATAAAAGAAATAAATAAATATAAAGGTGTTGTTACGAGAAGTAATTTCAGTAATAATTTTACGGACCTAAACCCATCTTTTGATTTTGAAAGAATTTTAAAAAAAATAGAAAATGAGTGATTCTCACGACGAAATTAAAAAGTTAATTAAGGCATCTCAAAATATGCTTAACACAGATATGGTTAATGAAACTATCGTTAACATAAAAGAACAATATGGTATCATTAATGAACAATCAGTTAATTTAACTGACACTGAGAATGACGACAAAATAGATGTGGGTCAAGATGTTGCCGACGAAATTGAATTTGAAACTAAACCTAAAAAAGATAAACGACAGGCTTATAGAATTTCCGGTGGTATTATTGTATTACATGGTAAAGATAAAAAAGATTTAGAATTAACTACTGACGAGAAATTAGCTTTCCAAGAAACTATGGATGAGTTTGTTACTGAAGTTTCGGACTTAGTGGATTTTAATAAATTAAATGTTTATCCAAATAATGTTGAATGGTCAGGGAAAATAATAGATGCTGATTTAGAATTCTTTTATTCAATTGGTGAAGATAACGGGGTTTATTTCAAAGGAGATATGATTAAAGCGGATAATGAATTCTTATCTGTAATTGGTAAATTAAACAATTATTACGAAAAATTTAAATCTAAATGGGCTAAAATTTTGGCTTCACGTAAGAAAACAATGCAAGTAAATTAAATGAATATACCTACTAACAATATAAAAATTAACACTCAAACACTCCTACTACTTATAATAGTAGGATTTGTTGTGTATAATTTTTTTTCTAGCCAAGATATAAAAACAAATGTTGAAAGTTATGAAAATAAGATTGAAACATTAAAGGAAGAAATTGATACTGTTGTTATGGTGAATAATAAAATAGATGTAAAACTATTATCCGTTGATAAAAATATTAATAAATTAAATCAGGATATTGGTGGTATTGATAAAAACATACAAAATTTTAAACAAAGAACAAATGAAAAAATTAATTCTGTTGACTCTTATACTTTTAACGAGCTTGAGCAGTTTTTCACAAATAGATACAACTAAGGTTAAGGTTACCGACACAAGTAGAGTTGTTCTACCTTATAGAGTTGCTAAGTTAGTTGTTAAAGATTTAATAGCTGGTGATTTGTGTAAAAAAGAAAATGAACTTCTTAATTTAAAAACTTTAAAGTTATTAGAAATAGATAAACAAAAAGATAGTACAATATTTTTATTAAACGAAAAAAGTGAAAATTATGAATCTATATTACTTATAAAAGACGAGCAGATTACGCAGTATGAAAATTTAAAATTTGATTTAACTAAGGAATTAAAAAAGGAGAAACAAAAAAAAGGTTTCTATAAAGCTGTTTCTGTCGTAGGAGGTATTGCGATAGGGATATTACTATTAACTAACTAAAATGGCGTTAACAACAACAGAAAAAAGAGAAATTGAGATTATGATTCGTAAAGAAATTAAAAGTTTTATGGGTAATAATACTGTTAATCAATTTGAAAATAAACTAATTGAACTAATTAAGAAAGAAATTACCAATGGTAAAATAAAAGGTGATGTAAAAGAAATCGTTCTTAAAATGTTTAGAGAATTTTATAATTTCATGTGGACTCAAAGAGGTTATTGGGAACCTAGATTAAAGAATAGTTAAAAAATATAATTATGAAAGAAAATTTTGGTAAGAACTTAAAACAGGCTATGTCACAACAACTGACGAGTGCTAAAGCATTTGACGTTGATGCGGTAGAGGCTATGAAATCAAGTAATCAATTTATTAACAGTATAAGTGAAGATGAGTTAGAAGAAGAAAATCAACCTGAAACTACTGAAGCGACTTCCGCTGGTGGTGCGGGCCAGTTTTCACAACCTCTATTTTCGACCACTAAAAAGAAAATGGAAGACGATGATTCTATATTAGATAAATTTGAAGCTAAGGAAGCGACTTCATCGGCTTCTGCGGGACAATATTCAACACCTGCGTTTGTGGCTAAAGATAGTAAGAATTGGAGAGCTAGTAAGAAAACTCAAATTCCGGGTGGTAAGTTCGTAAAAATAAAAGATAAATGTAAAAAATTCCCATATTGTAATCAAGGTGATATTAACGCTCTCAAATTATGGGAAAATGAAACGGTTAAAAGAGTTATAAATAAAGTATCTAAAAAGTATGGTGTGAGTGAAAATGTTGTAAAAAGTATTATTCTTCACGAATACGAGAATAAAGTTATTGGTGGTTCAAACCATAAAAATTTAAACAAATAAAATAAACCATATATTTATATTAAAATAAAAGGAATGAAAAAAAGAAACAATACATATATTAACAATTTATTCAATAAAATATTGAATGAAAGTTTGGAGGAAAGAGCCGACGATATAGTTAATACGATTAATAGTGATAATATTGACGAGTTAATGAATACACCTATTGAGGAAGGTTCTGAAACGTGTGAAGGTTGTGGTACTGAAATTAGTGAAGGTTCTAATGGTCTTTGTGAGCAATGTGGTTCTAAAACTAATGAAGAGGTTTATGAGGAATTTAATGAAGAATATGATGAGGGAAGATGTAACTATCATATGAAAGCGTTTGGACCTGATAATGAGAGAACTATTCGATTTTGTAAACGTAACGATGAAGAAGGGGGTGATTTAATTGGAGTTGATTCTGACATAGATACTCAACGTATGGAGGAAATGGTTGAAAATGAGGTTGAAGAAGGTAATGAATTTAGTATGAAATTATCTCAAGCGAGAAAAGACGGTAAAAAAACATTTGAAGTGGGTGGTAAAACTTACCCTGTTAAAGAATCTAAAAAAACTAAATTAAAATTAACAGAGTCTGAACTTATTGAACTTATCGAAAAGATAGTAAAAGAAGAGAAAGTAACTTCGAATATTAAGAAGGGTAAATCTGCGGGTCAGAATGAATATAATACCATCCATAAAGAATCCGGTAAAGAAAACGAAGATTACATCAAACTTGTTACTAAAAAAATGGAAGATTATTTGAAGAATGGTTCTAAAGGTGATTATACTATGGACCCTAAGATGTTCCCTCAAGGTAATGGTGAGATAGAAAAAATGGATAAAGCGGCGTACGTCCCTTCTGAGGATGTCCGTGACTATGTTGAAGCTTTTACAGGTGCGGGTATGGAAAACTTAGACTACGATGAGATTAAACCTAATGAAGAATGGGTTGAGAAAAATATTGTAGGTTCATCTGAAACAGGGAATAACCCTGATTGGGCAAATGCTGTTGAAACACCGGTTAATAAAAGACGTAATAAAATTAGAAAAGATAATTTATTGGCTAAGGCTAAGAGAAAGGCGTATAATAAAGCTGACCAACCTGTGGTACAAGATAAAACAGGTGACGGAGAAGTTGATAAAATTCTTACTAAATTAGAGTCCACTAAAAATAAATCTAACAAATTAAACGAACAATTTGATAAAATAAAAGGTTTAATTTCTTACGATAGAAAGACTCAATAATTTACAAAATAAATATTACTACTATCATTTCCCCATAGAAAACTTTAATCTATGGGGAATTTTTTTAACTTTATTACAAAACCGGTTAAACCTGAGGAGGTGGAAATACTTTTTAGGGCTAATAATATTATTAGAGAAAAGATGGAATTATATTCTGATTTCACTTTAACATTAAATATTTTAATTATTAACACCTATTTAGGTGAAAACGACACTCCTAAGGAGACTAAAATCAATCTTACTAAAGAAGATAACGATAAACACTTTTTATGGTGTTGGAACAAGTCTATAGGGATATTCAAAGATGAGGGTATTAAATTCAGTAGTGAGGGTAAACACTTTGATTACTTTAAGAATTTTTTCGATGAGATTTTTTATAGTAGAAGGGATATGGTGTCACGAGATTCCATTGAAAAATTCTTTACTCAGTTATTTGAAATGAATGATACATTTACTCAATCAGATTTGGAGACCCTAATAATGATTTACAAGTTAATGGATAATTCTATTGAAAATTAAAAAAATATTATTACACTTTACTATATAAGCTTAAAAATCTATAATTAGATTATTATAATAAACATAAACAAAACAAATAAAAAAAATGGAAACATTAGAAAAAATTAAATCTTTATCAGAAGAATTGTCGGTAAACACTACGAAGTTTTACGAAGGAAATAAGAGTGCAGGTACTAGAGCTAGAAAAAATGCTCAGGATTTAAAAAATCTCTTACAAGTTTTAAGAGGTGAGATTCTTGAGGAAAGAAAAAAATAATGACAGAACCAATACTCTTCTTTATATTAATATCATCACTATTAAATCTATTATATGTGATTGTTATTTTTCTTAGAGCTTTATTACAAACCCCATCTCAAAAAATGGTGTTAAGTGGTAGAACAACTTTATTATTTGGATTATCAATATCCTATATTTTAACATTTATATTTAAACTATGAGTCTATATACAGAAATATTCAAAATACAACCTTACTTAAAGTCTATTAGGACACTTGAAGAAAAATACTTTTCAATCGACATATATTTTTCAAAGTCTTGGAAAATACCCTCGGGTTATGTTGATGAAAAGAAAATTATGGAACATAATAGTAATGAGGTTAACAAAAGGTTTTTCTCGTTTGTTTCTCAAATAAATGAGAGTGATTTAGATGGGACTATCAAATCTATTGAGAATATAATTGATTATAATATTGAGAGGGAAGAGAAAGAAAATCTATTTAAATTAAAAATAAAAGATTTGAAGAATGTTTTTGAAAAAGAAAAATTGGAAGATTTAAAAAGTTTACAATTTGAAATGGGAAGACAAGTAGATTCATTTAAGGAGGAGTATACATTAGATAACGAAGATAGTTATGAAGAACAAACAGTCTCAGATAAATTGGTATCAGGCGGAGTTAAACAAGGATAAAATAAAACTCGAAAAAAATAAGCAAAAGATAATCTCTGAATTATCAGGTTTATCTAAAGATGATGTTTTACCTAAAAAAACTGAAAAAATTAATATATGGCAAAGATTGAAAAAAGTAATGATGGGATAATTGAGAAACTTGCTATCATTTCTAATGCTATGGAAGAATTATTCCCTGATGGTAAACTTATTAGTGTACTAGAACTTGGTAAAAAAGATTTTAAAAAAGTTCAGAAAAACTTTAGAGATATTGACCGAAGTCATAAAAGGTTCAAGATTGATATTTCAGGCGTTGAATTTGTATTTATTTTGGATGAGTAGTTGACAATCTTACCAAGTAACTTTTTGGAAAACCTTCTTTAATTAATATATCATATAAATATTTTCTATGAGTGGTTGTATAGTCTTTAACGAACATACAATCACTCTTTTTTGTTCTCTTAAAATGAGTTGATAGTGAATCTATTAACCTACTTGCGTCTTCGCATGTTTTAAGTGTGAATAATTTAAAAACACTGTCATTTTGTACTATTACCTTATTATTTAATTTTGACACTAACTTTAACCCGGGCACTGATAGATATTTCTTGGTGAGAAAATCTATTGATATTTTATCTTTTGTTTGGTAATCTAAAATAAATTCTTCTAAAAAATAAGGTTTTATTTTAATTATTGAAAATTCACCACCTTCAACTACCACCTTATTTTGTCTACCAAACTCATCCTTAGAATATAAATCTTTACCATCGTCACCTACTTTAACTAACGCTATTTCATATTCACATTTAATCCCATTCTCATAATTTTTACTGAAAATTACGTTAGACGATTCTTTAATTTTAGATTCATAGAACAATTTAGCTCTTTTACGAGTTTTAAATTTCTTGATTATTCTTTTTTTTACGTTATTCTTAAATAAAACTATTAAATAGTTGTGAGACATAGTGATATGTTTTTATTTAAATATAATACATTTATGGATAATTTATATAATACATTAGGAGTTAAAGATAACGCTACTCAAGAGGAGATAAAAAAAGCTTATAGAAAACTTGCGATTAAACATCATCCTGATAAGGGTGGTAATGAAGATACTTTCAAAAAAGTTAATGAAGCTTATGGTATATTAAGTGATGATGGTAAACGAAGTCAATATGATAACAGAAACAATAATCCGTTTGGGGGTAATCCTTTTGGTGGTCAAGGTGGTGGTCATGACCCGTTTGGGGATTTTTTCAGAGGATTTACTCAAAGGAGAAAAAAACCTACGGCACCCGAAACTATTGTCAATGTTGATGTGGGAGCCGTTGAATCTTATTTAGGTTCTGAGAAAACTATAACTTATACTAAAAAAGATAAGTGTGGTACTTGTGATGGTTCAGGTGGTGAAAAAAACAAATGCGGTATTTGTGATGGCGAAGGATTTAGAACTATTAGAGTGGGTAGTGGTTTATTTAGTCAAGTTGTTAGACAAACATGTAATTCATGTAATGGTGAGGGACACATCTTTAAAAAGAGATGTGGGACGTGTAATGGGTCTATGATTAAAACTGTAAATGAAACGATAAAAATTAAATTACCGGTTGGAATTGATAATGGTCAGTTTCTTAGATTACAAGGTAAAGGTGATTACTTCAAAGGTATGTACGGTAATTTGGTAATTAAAGTAAATCTAAAACCGGAAAAAGGATTTGATAAAGACGGGTATAGTTTAATATATGATGCTGTGTTTGATAAAGACGATTTAAATAAAGATAATTATATTATACCTCACCCTTCCGGTGAACTAGTGGTTACTATGCCTAAAACTTTTGACACACTTAAACCTTTAAGAGTAAAATCTAAGGGGTATAATGGAGGTGACCTTTACGTCAATTTGATTGTTAGATTTAAAAGATAGATTTGATTAGTTGTATTGTCCCGTATATTGAGGCAAATACTATGTAAAAACCTATTATAACACTTATCCAATGTCCAAATTTTAACCCCGGACTCTTACAAGATTTACAGTTTTTAGGTTTTTTCCCATTAGATTTACCAACAGATTTTTTATTATTAGATAAATCTATAACCTCAACGTCTTCAACTTGAATATTTTTCATAACTTTTTTATTATAATATAAATAATTTTACAATTAAAAACAATAGTAGATTAGTTGATTGGTAAAAATATTTAACTTATATTTTTAATCTATGAGATATAATGATTTATTAGTTGGAGTTTTTCTTTTTACGATAGCTCACATTTTAACGTTCTACCAATTAAACGGTCAATTTATTTGGAAGTGGTTCCAAAAAAATGAGTGGGTGATAATTGTTAGTGGTGTAATACTATCGGTATTTTATATTTGGGGTACAAAATACACTGTATCGGGCACCGGTAATTTACTATGGCCAGCGAGATTTATAGGTTTTGGTATTGGTATGGTTATATATTCTATATTGGTTAACCATCATTTTAATGAGGGTATTAATAGTAAGACAATTATTAGTTTGATTTTGTGTGTTATACTAATTTGTGTACAAATATTTTGGAAATAATTTATTTGTATTTTCATTGTTAACCGACTTGTTTTCTGATTTAAAAAACTTATATTTGTAGTAAAATAATAAAATAATAAAATAATAAAATATGATAAGTTATATTGGTGGTAAGGCTAAAATGAGGAACTTTATAGTCCCATATATTCCTAAAGATATTGAAACCTATGTTGAAACATTTGGTGGAATGTTTTGGATATTTTTTGGTATGGAATTAAAAAATTACCCTAACTTAAAAAAAGTTGTTTATAACGACTTTAACCCTCTTAACTATAATCTTTTTAGATGTGTTGTTAACCATCAGAGATTATTAGAGGAATGTGAAAAACTAACAGTGCAGGAAAAAGGGGTATCACCCACTAAAGATATTTGTCGTGAAAATTTTGTTGAATTTCAATCGGAGATATATTCTGAAGGGTTTGAGATTGGTGATGAACCCAACTACGAAGTTGCTGCAAAATACGTTTATGTTTTAACTCAGGTATTTTCAGGGGCTAACCCATCTAAATCTAAATTTATAGATTTAAAGGGTAAGTATCATTCTAAGTTCACATCTTTTAAAAACAAATTAAAGAAAAAGGAATATCAAGAACTATTTGAGGCTATAACTAATGTTGAAAATATGGATTTTCAAGAGGTAATTGAAAAATATGATAGTCCTAACACTTATTTTTACTCGGACCCACCGTATTATGTTGTTGGTGAAGGTACTTACTATTCTAACCATGATTTTGGTAGAGATGACCACGAAAGATTAGCCGATTCTTTAAAGAATATTAAAGGTAAGTTTGGGTTATCTTACTATGATTTCGAATTATTACATGGTTGGTTTCCTAAAAATAAGTATACTTGGAAGAGTAAGGAATTTGTCAAAGCTGCTGCGGCTAAAAAAGGTAAGAAACAAACCAAAGGTGAGGAGTTACTAATAATGGATTATTAATTTCAATTTTTTTACTATATCTTAGTATTTATAAAGTAAGAGAAGTATACTTAAATTAACTTTGTTACTCTGTTTCTATTGGAATGGGATATATAATCTTTGTGATTTAAATATACTCTGATATTTATTAATAAAAAAAAAATATAATGAGGGCTACAAATATATTAAATCAGTTAATAGTTGAAAATTCTAGATTTCAGGTATTATATAACAAATTAGTTAAACCAAAAAAAAAGAAAGGTAAAGTTAAACCCGGATTGATGGATTTTGAAATCTTTAAAACCATTATTCTTGCTGACCCAACAACTAAAGTACCTGAAGGTGAAGATGTTGACACATTATCCGTAGAACGTATGGAAAATGTTAAAATTGGGAGGTACTCTCAGTGGTTATTAAAAAACTTTTTAACCCCTAAATTACCTGAAAACGTTGCTGATTTGGATTGGAGAAGTCCTGAATATAAAAGGGGTGTACAACGAGTGAAAGATTTATTTATTGAGGATTTATATAAGGTAACTGATGACCTTGTAAAATTTGAAAAGTTTAAGCAATACTTAGACCAAGATAAAAGAGATATAAACAAATATACTGTTAACTCTTTATTTGATACTTTGGAAAACTTTGAAATACCTGAAAAGTTCAGAAAAAATCAGGAAAAAAAGGAAGGTAAGAAATCTAGAGATGGATTTAAACACGCTGGTGGTGAAATAATATATGAAGGTAGTGATTGGACATTAATTAAAATTGAGGATAAAGGTAAATTAGGTAAATCTGCGGCTGAATATTATGGTGGGTTTCATTTAGATAGTGAAGATGAAAGTAGATGGTGTACATCATCACCGGGTACGGATACTTGGTTTGAAAGATATATTAAGGACGGTCCATTATATGTTGTCTTCCCTAATAATGATAAAGGTGAAGTGGGTAAGAAAACAGGGTTACCTAAAGAGAGATATCAGTTTCACTTTCCTAGTTCATCGTTTATGGATAGAAGAGATAGGTCAGTTAATTTAGTAGAACTATTAAATGGTCCAATGTCTGGATTAAAAGAACAGTTCAAAGCGGAATTTGCTAAAGGGTTGTCTAGTCAATCCGGAGAAAAAGTTGAGGTTAATTATCCTGACTCATCAGCAGGTAAGTTTATTGCTCTTTATGGGTTTGAGGAACTATTTAGTTCCTTACCTGACAATATTGAAAGATTATTTGTAACTAACAAGTCAAAAGAAAATATAGCGTTAGATGTACCACCAAGTTTAGGTAGATTTAAAAATCTGTCAGTATTATTGTTTCAGAATATAGTAAAAACGTTACCTGAAAATATAGGGGACTTAAGTAAACTTACAATAATTTCATTACCTGAAAATAAAGATTTAGTTGAGTTACCGGAGAGTATTGTTAAGTTAGAGGATTTATCATTTATTCAACTAAAAGGTTCAAATCCTAACGTGAAGATACCTGAAGATTTATTGAAGACTTTAGATGATGTCGGGGGTGGTTTTTATTACAAAATTTAAATTATTTAAAAACAAATAAAATGAATATAATTGAAGTTGAATTATATTTAAATCAATTTAAGGGGTTCTTTGATAAAAACCCTAACGACTTAATTGATTTAATCGGTGACATATTAAAAAATGATTTTTACCACGAGGTAAAAAATCAATCTATGGTAAATTATGAAAATGGTGATGAAGTATCACTTACTCATAAACAAATTATTGATATTGTCATAAAATTGAAGAAAACAATTACTGAAATTGAGGTTAGTGAGAAAGTGGATAATATATTCCAAAAAACCGGATTTGGGCAAATATGTCTAAATTAGACTTGTTGGTTAAATAATATTTCCATATATTTGTATAAAACTAATATATGGAACTTTCATTTAAATCGATTTTTAACAAATACCATACAGATATATTTTGTGAGACTCAAGATGATAAATTGTGCGAGGCAAAAACGATTATTAAAAGTGGTAATGATATTGAATCTTATTTAAAAAATTACGGTAATAAAAATTCTACGGTACACCATCAAAGACATACGATAGTAGTTGAAAGAGATGATAATAAAATATGTTTAAAAATTTTTTATTACGAAAAACGCAGAAGGGTTGGTAAAATATTTTTTGCGAAAAGAACGTCTATAGATTTTATTACTTATAGAGTTAAAGACGGTGCGTTATTTTATGGGTCGGTTGGTAATTACCACAGTAATAGACGTAGTACAAAACGATTAAGGAGATTTGTGTTTGGTCAAGAGGATATCTTAATGAGGAAAAAATCTATTATAAGAGATATCAATGGTCTCATATGTACTGAAGAAAATAAGTTTGAACAAATAACTGAATGTGAGTCAAAGGTAGACCCAATTATTCAATTTATTAATCTTGTGACTAATGATGAATGTGAAGATTATGAAGGGTTTTACAAGTTTATATTAAAAAAACAAAGTGTTAAGTTTCCTAACAATATAATGTCATTTATTGATTCAGGTTATCCTATTGTTGATAAAAAAAGTAGAGATAAGTTTGACGGTAAATATATTGATACCTTTATGTTTAATAGAGGGTATAAGGGTAAAAAAGTTAAAAGAGTCTTACATAAAGTTAAAAAATTTAATCCACAAGTATTTGATAGTATTTCTAAATTTTTAGGATACGATTATATATTAAAAACACTTACGGATGAAGAATTAATTGAAGTGTTTCAAAATGGGGGAAATGAATTTTTCTTTTTACCGGAAAATTCTTTAATTACAAATTGTAGTAAAAACGAAAAGAAAAATATATTAAAAATAATTTTACTATCTATTAAAGGATTTATAGATATTAATACTGTTAATGACCACTTAAGATTTTACCAAACAATTAATAAATTCGAGAAATGTGTGTGGAGGTCTAGTAACCTTAAAGAATTTACGGATGAACATCTTTCATGGTCTAATACATTCTCGTCATATGAAGATGGGTACTTTAATAGGGTTTACAGTGAAAAATTTGTTAAAATGGTTGAGACACCTATTGGTACATATGACCCTATAATCTTAAAGTCTAGTGATGAATACAATGAAGAGTCACATGTGCAAAGTAATTGTGTTAGAACCTATATTAAACATCCGAACTCTTTAATAGTTTCATTAAGAGATTCGTCTAATTATAAAAATAGAGCTACTGTAGAATATAAAATAATTTTTAATGGTGAAAGTTTAGAATTAAAAAGGTATCAAACTTTAGGGAGGTTTAATAGATATTTAGATAAAACATGGAATAATGAAATAGGTATTTTAGATAATCGTATTTACGACATTGTTAAAAACGGTTTATTTGTTGACTTAGGTATTGAAGTTAATTTAAATGATATTAATATTAAAAGTAATTATAAGGTCAATTATACTAATGACAATTTCACTCCAATTATTCAGTGGGATAATGATAAAGTGGACGTTATTGGTCGAGAAGGTTCAGATGCTATATTTGATATAAACTTTTAAAAATAAAATATGATGATAAATGAGATACCCGGTCAAATCACTGAAATAGTTTTAAAACAAATTAAAAACACTCCTTCTCAGTATGATATTGTTGTTAAAGACCCTTCTTTAGTCGATGGAATAATTAAAAATAAAAAAATTATTTGGGATTATAAGAGGTCTGATGAAAATGGGAGTGTTGTCTATTCTGAATTTTTAGTGGAATATGATTCTAATGGTATTTATATGTATATTAAATCTAATTTAATAAGTATATTATATCTAAACTCATTAAAATCTAATGTTTACTTTATGGTTGATTCAATATATCGTATGAATAAAAAATAATAAATTTAAAATAAAAAATATGGAAATAGCGGAAAACGAATTAATTAAAAAAATTGATAATGGTGATAAAATAATAGTTGATTTTTATGCTGATTTTTGTGGTCCCTGTAAAGTTATGAAACCTTCTTTTGAAAAAGTTTCTAAGGAATATAAAGAAAAAAAATCTAATGTTGAATTATACACTTTAAATTTGGGTGAATATCATCAACTTGCAACAAAGTATGGGATTAGGTCTGTCCCAACGATAAAATCTTTTAATGGTGGTGAAGTAATTCATAGTACTGTGGGGTTACAAACAGAATCTCAAATAAATGAAATGGTTCAAAACTTATTAAATGTCTAAAGTTGTTGTCTTATTTACCATGAAAGGTTGTCCATTCTGCGATATGATGAAAGATAAGTTAAATGAAAACGAAATCGAATTTCATATTAGGGATATTGATGAATATAAAGATGAATACGATTTATTTGTTGAACTTACTGATAATGAATTTGTACCATCATTTATGATTTTAAATCAACCTCCTGAATCTCCGGACCCAAAACTATTTGCCCCTGAAAGGGATTTCGAAGAAATTGATGATGGTGTTGAAATAATAAAAAAAGAATTAGGTAAATAATTTGTTAGGGACTTGTGAGAGTCCCTTTTTTGTTTTATATTTGTATAACAATAAAAAAAACAAATATTATGTCAGTTAACAAAGTTTTGGTCCACACACAGTATGAAGAAAATTATGGTATTAATGAGGGTAACTATCATTGGAAGATGAAAGGTGGACACACATTTCAAATCGAAATGGACGTTGATTTATTAATGTATAGTGATGCGGACAAAGTGTTCGGTGAGATGTTGGAATCACACTGTAATGACCATGAGCGTTTCACGTATTGTGGGTTTGAGATTCAATTTCACGAACCTACTGTTTTGGGTACTCAAGAAGATTATATTAATACTAACCAAGAGTTAAATCCTGAGATAGTTTAATATGGAAGGATACGTATATATTGCAAGAATAATTGACCACGGAGGTAAGTTTGTGAATGGGTATCATAAGATAGGTCTTTCAAAACAGTACAAGGTACGTGAGACACAGTTAAACTCAACACACTTACCTTTTGATGTTATGATGGTAAGAGTCTTTGAAACTGAAGATATGAACAAATTAGAGGGTATTCTTCACGTTTGTTTCGAGGACCATAGAGTTATCAAAGAGTACGATGACCGTAGGAATATCACAACAGAGTGGTTTGATGTTTCGGATATTGACACCTTTCATTCACGATTGGATAAGATGATAAGTTATCTATCTGTTAAAGAATTAGATTTAGGTCTTAGTATCGATAACGACGAAACCCTAACTGATGAAGAAAAAGTTGAGGTTAAGAACAAAATTGGTCGGGCAAAGTCTACGAATTTAAAGGTTACCATTGGTGATAGAGTTATTACCAACAAAACTGCGAAAGAAACGTATGTGTCTGTTATCAATGAAATCACTAAAGGTATTAACAGGTCAGTTATTGAAAACAATTTTTCATCTTTCTTTAAAAACGATAAAGACGAGTTTAGAGACTCACTTAGTGACCATAATAAGGTTTTGATGGATTGTGGAATGTTTATGTCTACATGGGGTTCTAACGTAACTAAAATCAAACGTATTAATATGGTTTGTGAGAAGTTAGGGGTTCAAAATGTTGTGTGTGAGATTATTGTTTAAAATAAAAACCCACCTATTGGTGGGTTTTTTAATTTATATAGGTGAGTTAAAATATAATCAAACCTTTTATCTTATCCTTGACTAACCAAGGTTTATCACCCATAGGGTCTAATATATCATCCAATAAATTATAGTTGGACATTTTTTCTTTTAATAGTGAAACGTTCAAATCGAAATTATCTAAAACCATTGAGATTATTGTTTTTTCAGAATAAAGTGAATTTGATATAATTCTTATTTTAAAATCATCATTTTCGTCTTTAAGAGATGAAAATTTAAATAATAATTTATCGACATTAATAATATTAAATAAATGATTTGAAACATATTCACTATAATATAACTTATCCCTACCCATTTTCCAACTGTATCCATAAGGGAATTCCGAACTAATATTTATAGGTGAATATTTAAATTTGTTTATTTCATCTGTATTTTCTTCTGAATAATCTAACTCTAAAAAACCTGAATTAGAAAAAGACAAGTGATTTAAGTCAGTTTTACTTGAAATAAAATCAAACACTTCTTTACTGTACACCGGTCTATCGGTTTTATATAAGTTAAATGAGTATTCGTTTTTTGATGTTAATTCTACATCGTAGGTTATAGTGTCAACTATATTCATTTGTTCATAACCTAAACTATTGGTTAGAGTTTTATACTCTTCAATAAACTCATCTTTTACTTGATGTAGTGTTAAAATATTTTTAGAGTTTGTGAACCCATTAACTAAGAAAAATTTACCACAATTGGTAACTTCAATTGATGCGTCTATTGAGTGGTCAGTTATTATTTTACTTAATATGTAATCGGCGAATAAATTAACTAAACCCCTTTGTGATTTTAAATTGATGTAATCCATGTATTATTTTTATGTAATAATATGAATTCATATTCATAACTTAAAGTCTTAATATTAAAATTATTTATTAGGTTAACTATTAATTTCATAAAAAAAACCTCTACGTTATAGTGAGGTTTTTTTGTGGTTAATATCTAAATGATATTTTAATGTTCCTAAAAGTAATTCGAATATAATTATTTTTTATTATAATATTTTTCCACTACTTTTTTAATCGACTCTTGAACTGAAGTTGGAGTTGACTGTTTAGGTTGTGTTGCTCCGGTTTTCGCCTTTGAAGTTTGATTGTTTCTTTTTTTACATCCGCATCCCATAATTTATACTTTTAATTTGTTTTATTTTTGTGTCTATACATAAATATGTGATAAACTTGTATTATGTAAATATATTAATAGTAATTTTGTATATTTATAATCATAATGAAAATATTTAAAAAATAAAAATATGATTAAAGAAGAAGTTAACGGTGAATTTTACGAAATAACGGCTAAAAAATATATGGAGTTAATGAAACTAGCATCATATAACGGTAAAGGGTTATCTAAAATAAAGATGTTTAAGGGGTTACCTTTAAAAATAATTGGTGATGTCCAATTAAGTGGTCTAAATGATTTAAAAAATTTAGGTAACGTGGGTATTATAACTGGTAATTTAGATATACGTAATACTAATATTACAAGTATTAAAGGTATTAAAGTGTTGGGTCGTGTGTCGGATTACGGTTCCGGTATTTGGAGAATTGAACAAAAACGAATACTTAATCGTAAATTAGCTGAAATGGATTCCCAAAGGGAAGATGGTGATAGAGAAATTGATTTGGATAATTTCGAAGATATGGGTTCCGGTGAAAAATATGAAATATTAAGGGTTAATGCTCTATACGAATTTCTAAAATCCCAAAATAGTGGTGTTGATATAGACTTCAAAGATGAAGATTTATTAGATGAAATTAATGTAATTAAAAAACAACTTGAACAGTTACTTAATGATTTAGAAAAAGAAGAGGATGATGAAATTTCTGATGTGTTGGAAGATAGAATTGATGAATTACAGACTGAGTTAGAGGACTTAGAAGGTGATGCTTTTGACATATATGATATATATGAAACAAGTTATAAAACATATGGCATTCCAACATATGAAATATTAAATGCTTCTAATGAGGGTTCATGGGCCGTTGCTGATGATGATGAGATGGAATCGGCGGCTTTGGAGCAGATTGAACAATTTTTAGATGAAAATGGAATTGAGGGGTTAAGTAGTGGATTTTACGAAAGTTACGTAGATTATGAAATGATAAAAGAGGAGATGAGAACTTTTTATTATGATGATATTAGTTATAGTCCTGAATCGTATTTTGACGACGACGATTATACTTTGACTGACGAGCAAGAGGAAAGAAAAACAACAATAGAGGACAAAATTGATGTGTTGAAATTAGAACAAGATGAACTAGATGTTGAAGAGGAAGAAGAGGAATGGGACGAACTTGAAGAGGAAATAGACCAATTACAGGAAGAACTTGATGATATTTCTCCTGACGTTGGTGACCCTACAGAAGATATGATTGAGGAAAAGGTTGACTCAATAGTTAATGGTGAAGATGAAATTGAATGGTTGTCTGAGCACGGGTATGAAATACGTGATTATGTTGATATGGATGACTTAAAACAGGGGGTATATGATTCTGATGGATATGAGGGTATATTGACCTATGACGGTACATATGAAATGGTTACCATGGAATATCCGTCAGGTGATGAGGATAGTGTTGATTTTTATATTTTTAGAGTGGACTAATGTAGATTATATTTAGTTATCGTTTATATTGTTATTATGAATAAGCTAAAATATAAAAAAAAATATGACTTTATATTGGAAACGGATTGGGTATTCCAAGGTTATATGGATGTTGAACATAGAAGGTATGTATTGTTAGATTACTTCACTAAAATGGGTGGGTATCTCGAGGAGATTAAGTTATATCCTATGTTTTTAGAACTTTCAATTCATTTAGGTAATATTCATACATTAATTAAAGACAGAAAAATACTTTATGTTGATAAAGTCATTCCAACTCCGGACTACGAGTTACTTCCAACAGATTTAAAAATGAAAGATATGCCTCTTATCAGTGAAGAGGAAGAATCCGAACTACAAAAAATATTAAAAGAGAGTGAAATTCTTCTAAAGGATTATTTTAATTTTGCTAAATCATTGTGGACTTTGGTTTATGATTCAATAGATATTAGTGTTAAACATAATAAAGATAACATTAAATCTAAAACAGGTTTTTTCTACTATAAAAAAGATGAGTACGTCTATGTTTGGAAGTATACAAATAGGAAAGTATATAAAGTTAAAAATCAAACTAGAACATCTATGAAATTAATCTATGAGGGAAACACTGATAATTTAGATATTAAAAAAATAATAACTAAGTTCTCTAAAACATATGAAACTAAGGAAGAATCAAAATTACCCATATTCAAGATGGTTTCAGACGGTAATTATCCTATAAATGAAACTTTAGGACCTTTATTCAAAAGGAAATTGGTTACTTTAATATCTTAAGGGTAATATTTCACATTTTTTATTGTTATTTAGTAAATTTTACTTTATATTTGTATCATAATTTAACAAATAAATATGGGGTTTACAAAACGATTTATAACGGAAGAGTTAATTATGAGAAGAATTAAATCAGGTCATAATTTAACTAAAATATTCAATGTTGACGCTTTAATATTTCAAGATAAAATTTCGTCTAAGATATATGAATTACATACTAAGGGGTATACTGACACTGATGTTTTTAAAGTTATTAAATCATTTAAATAATTAATATTTAATTAGAATACGTGGAAAAAAAATATGAAAATTTTGATTGGGGGTCTTCAAGCCAATGGTTTAAAGATGTTATAAGTGGTGAGTTTTTCGATATGGAAAAAAATATTTATGAGAGTATTTTTGAAGTTGAGGAGAATGATGTTGTTATGGACGTTGGTGCCAGTATAGGACCATTTTCTTATTGTTTAAAGGATAGAAATATAAAACATTTATATGCGATTGAACCATCAGAATCTCAAATAAAAGTATTATCTAATAATATTAAAGATATGTCACATACTATAATTCCTAATGTCATTAATGATAAGGATTTAAAAATATATGATAATTTTGGTGAGAGTGGGGAAGAGAGACTAGTTAGTTCTAAAACATTTATGAGTATTGTTGAGGAAAATAATATAACCGTAATTGATTTTTTAAAGACTGATTGTGAAGGAGGAGAATATGAAATATTCAATGTTGAAAATATTTGTTGGTTAAAAAATAATGTTAAAAAAATATCAGGTGAGTGGCACCTTGATACAATTGAAACAAAACAAAAATTTAGAGAATTTAGAGATGTGTTCTTAAGAGTGTTTCCTAATCACGAAATTTATTCTGTTGACGGGATAAATATTAAGTGGGATTTATGGAACGAACATATGATAGAATACTACAATCAAGTAATAATACACATAGATAATAGATAAAATGGAAAAAGAAATGGTATGTCATCCGGAACATTACGGAGGTGAAGAAAATGTATATGAAGTTGTAAAGGTTTGTGAAAATTGGGGGTTAGATAAAGACGCTTATTTATTCAACGTTGTTAAGTATGTTGCAAGAGCAGGTAAAAAAGACTCAAACAAAGAAGAACAAGATTTAAAGAAAGCCTTATGGTATTTAGAACGAAAAATTAAAAATTTAAAAAAATATGAAATATAGTACAAACCAAATGATTGACTACATACATGAACATGCTGAGGGTGCAGTAATTCTAAGTGATTTAAACGATGCTATTATTGGTGTCGTTGAAGAATTTAGTTACGGTCCAAAAATTATGTACTCTAAAGAAAAAATATTAAATATATTAGTAGAACGTGATGGTATGACTGAAATGGAAGCTTTAGAATATTATGATTTTAATATATTAGGTCTTTTTGCTGGTGACCAAAATCCGGTTTTTATGGTAAAAAATTTAAATAATGATTGAGACAGGTAAAATAATTAAAGGTGATTGTATTGAGGTTATGAAAACATTACCTGACGAGTGTGTTGATTTGTTAGTTACAAGTTGTCCATATAATGTTAACATAAAATATGATGAATATGACGATGGTAAATCAATGGATGACTATTGGAACTTTACTAAAGAATGGTTGAAAGAATCCATGAGAGTGTTAAAAGATGATGGTAGGGTTGCTATTAATGTTCCAATAGAAACTAACGTTCAAGAGAGAGGTGGTAGAATTCTATTTAATGCTGAGTTTTGGATGAAAATGAAAGAAGTAGGATTCCAATTTTTTGGTATGGTAGACCTAATTGAGGATTCGCCTCACAGAGTTAGACAAACTGCTTGGGGTAGTTGGATGAGTGCGAGTAGTCCTTATATATACAACCCAAAAGAGTGTGTTATTTTAGCATACAAGAAAAGTAAAAAGAAACTCAAAAAAGGTACTTCTCAGTGGTTAGGTGAATTAACTAAAGTTGAGAAAGAAGACGGTACATTTAAAAATAAGATGGTATACAAACCTGACGACAAGAAAGAATTTATGAATTTAGTGTTTGGTAGGTGGGACTATTTTGCTGATACTAAATCTTTAACAAAGGCAACATTCTCAATGGATATCCCGAGTAAAGCAATTAAAATCCTATCTTATAAGAATGATATTGTCTTAGACCCTTTTATGGGTAGTGGTACAACTGCGATTGCGTCTGAAAAATTGGGAAGGAGATGGTTAGGTATTGAACTAAGTGAAAATTACTGTAAAATAGCTAACGACCGTATAAAAAATTTTCGAGATAGTAACTTACAAACTAAGTTAGAATTTATAAAAGACGATTAATCGTCTTTTTTTTATTTTATCAGGTATTTATATTAAAATGTAAAAATGGAAATAATTTTAAGTGAAAAACAGTATAACCATATAAGACGTAATATTGATGCCGAAAAGACTAAAAAATATTTAACTGAAAAGTGGGAGACTTTTAATGAAGTTGAAAAGACTTTTATAGTTGAAATGTTAACCGTTTTAAATCCAACTCAAGTTAAAACATTAAACGAGTCTTGGTGGAATACGATTGGTGATGTGATAGGTATATTTGACCCAACAGGTTTGGTTGATATGTTTAATGGTCTTGATTATATAAGACAAGGGGATTATTTCTTCGGTATGTTATCTATGGTCTCAGTTGTACCTTACGTTGGTGACGCGGTAGCTAAACCAATCATGTTTGGTAGTAAAGGTAGTAAAGCTTTCAAAGCCGCCAACCAAGCAATGAAAACAGTTAAAAAGACCGGTGATGTTGCCGAAGGAAGTAAGATATTATCTTCAGTATCTAAGACATCACCTATGATGAGTAAATTTGTAAATACTTCTATTAGTTGGGGTGGAAAACTAAAACAGCTTATAAATAAAATTCCCGGAGGTAAAATAACATCAGGGTTTAGAAAGACTTTAACGGATTGGATTGACATGTTCATTATGTCAGCTAGAAATCAAAAAATTGCTGGAAAAATAACTGCGAAATATGCTAAACAATTAAGTAAAACTGACCCTAAAGTGGCGGCTGAGTTACTTAAAACAATGAAAGGGGAATTAAAAGGTAAAAATAAGTTCTTCAAGAATTTTAAGGCTAATGACCCTACTTGGATGGCTAAAAATGTTTGGCCAGGTTTTTCTGTTAAATTAATTAGAAACAGAGACTTAACTAGTTTAATGAGACGAACTAAATTTTATGCGGGTTTATTAGATTACTTGGGTGTCGCTAACTTTGTGGGACCTGATGAGTTAGTTAAAGAAATGGGTAATAAAGCTTTTGATAGTTCTATGTCGGCATATTCTACTACACCTGAAGGAAAACAATATTGGTCAGAAGATATGTCAGGTGTTGACGGTGGGGAACCACAAATGAATAACAATGATAATAACTCTAATAATGTTGGAGGTCAAGTAAAAGATAAAGCTAAAGGGTTTGCTAAAGACATAATAAAAGATATAATAGGATTTTAAAAATGGCAATATTAAAAGAAGGTGGTATAAGAGACATTAATAAATTATCTAAAAGATATGACAAGGCTAAAATTTATTTTCATCAAGACCTTGATGGTGTTACGACAGCATTAGCCATGAAAAATTATTTAGAAGACAACGGTATTGAGGTTGTTGATTCTGAAATAATACAATATGGTGATAAAGAATTTGCAATTAAGAAAACTGACGCCGAAGGTGACGTAATGCCTGTTTTAGTTGATTTTGCACATGGTAAACCAATGTTTATTATACATACGGACCACCATGATAGTCAAGCGGGTGCTGATGAAACCGGAGCGACATCATTTAGACAATCACGTTCAAATGTTGAAACCATATCACAAGTGTTATCACCTAAAGACATATTTCCTAATGAGGATATAAAATTAATTTCAACTGTAGATTCGGCCGATTATTCAAGAAATGATATTGACGTTGATAAGGTGATTAATTATCTATTTAAAATAGATACTAACTTACCTGTATTCAAAAATAGAATGTTATTAGGTTTAGTTATAAATAAACTACTTTTAGCGTTTAAAAACAAACCGGGTTTCTTGGAAGAGTTAGTTATGACTTCAACACCATCACTTATGAATATTCTACAGAATATTAAAAGAATAATGAAAGAGAAGAAATTTCCTGACGTTAACACACTACAGAAAAACGCGGAAGGATATGTTGAACAAATGAAGACTAGTCCAAATGTTAAAGTTGATGATGGTATTATTGTACAATACGGAGGTGGAAGTATGTTTAAACCGGGTTCTTACGATAGATACACTCCTTTTAAAAATAATCCTGACGCCGATTTTATTGTTATCGCTTGGCCGTTAGGTTTGGTTCAATCTTCCTGTAATCCATTTAAAAAAGAACGTGAACTAAAAGGAGTTAACTTAGGTGAGATAGCACAAGAAGTTCTATCTAGATGGGAGTCACAATTGAAAGAAAAAGAAATTCCTCTATCAACTATTAAATGGGTTTCCGAATCAGGGAAGGGTTTTGGTCCTGAGTCTGTTGGATTTACATTTAAAGATTTTGTTGCTTTATATGGTAAAAATTATAAAGATAAAAAAGAAGGTAGAAAAGATTTATTAAATATTGGTGAGATGATGGAAACACCATTTGAGGATTTATCTGAAGAAGAAAGACTTTTTTTAGATGATATATCTGTAAATGCATGGGACTTCATCCAAGCTGGTAGTGGTGGTCACAAGTGTATCACTAATATTGCGGGATTGAATTATATGGGAAAGAGAACAAGACCACCTCAGGGTAAATACAAATACAATAAAGATTCGGGTGATGCTCCATATATCAAGTTTACTAAAATGATTCAACAGGAATTCGTTAAAAAGTTAAAAGAAAAAATTAATGAATCAAAAAATATTGAAGAATCATATGTTACTCAAATTTTTAAGTTGAGAGAATCTAAAAAAAAGGCAGAAATAGTAGAACCTAGCAGTGTTAACTTTATAAATGATTTAGAAAAAATTAGTGGTGAAGTTAAACAAAACGATAATAAATCGATGTCGTTTAAAAAGAGTGTAGAAATATTTCAAATAGCTTTAGAGTTATTAGGTTACTCTCTTCCAAATTATGGTGTTGATGGTTTATTTGGACCCGAAACTGGTGGGGTCCTTAACAAATTTAAAAAAGATAATGGCATTGATTTAAGTGATAGTAAAATATCTATTTTTGATACTAAAACTAAAGATGTTATGGTTGAAAAAATTAAAAAATTAAATATTACTGATGAGGATATACAAAAATACACTACATCTTCTAAGTCATTTACATCGTTAGATGGTAAAATAACTCATACATATACCGGAAAGGCGGCTAAAAACATTCAACTATTAATAGATAAAATGATAGAACATGGTGTTACTAACCCGGCGGCTCAAATTGGTATGTTATCGGTAATAGGTAAAGAAACTCATTTTATTAATAAAAAAGAAAGAGGTTATCATAATACATCTAATAGTAGAATTAATAAAATATTTTCTAGAACTAGAAAACTTTCTAATAGTGAGTTGGACAACTTGAAAAAAGATTATAATAAATTTTTTGATTTTGTTTATAACGGCAGGATAGGAAATAACAATGTTAACGATGGTTCCAAGTATATCGGTAGAGGGTTTAATCAATTAACGGGTAAGGCTAACTATGAAAAATATGGTAGTCAGGTAGGTATGGACTTAGTGAGTAATCCTGAGATAATGTTAGATGATAATGTTGCCGCTGAAGTTGCGGTTAAATTTTTAACTAAAAAGGGACCAAAAAACTTTACAGACCCTAACGAGGCTACACAGTATTACGCGGATGTTAATTCGGGTAGTCCAAAAAAACGTGCTAGACAAAGTTCTATGGAAGAATTACAAAAGTTTGATTTAGTTTAAATTAATTATTAATTACTTTAATTACGTCGTTTACTTTAAAATTTAATTTGTCACACGACCCGGAAGGTAATTCTAAAACCATATTACCGTATCCACAAAAATTATCACAATCTTTGGTTTTACAAGGTTTACAGTTTTTATGTATTTTAGTTATTACTTTATTTTTAATGAATATAATGTCTAAGGGTATGATACAGTTTTTCATCCAAAAACAATGTTCCTTATCATCCATTAAAAATAACATTCCACTAAAGGAAGAATCAAAATTATTATTCATCATTCCTTTTTGAATGTCTATTGGTTTATAAACAGGTTTAACCTTAAATCCGTATTTATTTATCACTACTTTCATAACGATAAATATTAGTATATTTGTTAAATTTAAAAATAACTAAGTAAAAATAGTTTAAGTTAAAAATGGTTTTTACTAAAAAACTATATATTTATATCTTACACGTATCCCAACACCCCTTTCTTAATATAAAAAAGTTGGTTAAACACTTAAAAACCTCAAAATTTTATTTGAGGTTTTTTTGGTTTAATGAATAATATATTGTATATTTGTATTATAAATATAAAAAGATATGGTAAATACGACTTATAAAATATTGATGAGACATGAAACTTACGGAGAAGTATTGAATGAAATATTTTCTGATAATGTTCAATTTAAGATTTTTCTTAAGATGGTTCAAGGGTGTATAGAACTAAAACAAGATTTAAGTTTCTTTAATGGGACTGATTTTTTAGTTCACATCCCTTTTAAACATTTAGTTGAGTGTATAATTACAACTTCAAATGTTGAATATACTTTAACAGACCATTTTAGAAGTAAAATTGAATCAGAAGTAAGTTAGTTGTCTATACTCGAGTTTTCCTAATTCTCATTAAAAAAAATTAGGATGGTGGAGTTGGCCTAAGTATTGAACTGAACGGCCCCAAAAAAAAGGAGGGTAATACCTCCTTTTTCTTTTTCACTATATTTATATATAAATCGTATTACAATGAAAAAAAATATTATAGTCTCTGAAGAACAATTAAGAATATTGTCAAACAAATTAAAAAATGTTAATGAAAATAAAGAAAGTCACTCTATGGCTAAAAAACAATTATTTACTATTGCAACTTTAGCTAATAAAATGTGGGAATCTATGGATGATAATGAGGAGTTAGAAGACTGGCAAGAAAGTAAAATTGCTCAATCAGAACAAAGTATTATTGCGGTTGTTAAATCTTTTATGTATGATGAAATTGTTGATAAACCTAAAGGGTTGGAAGGTATAAATTTAGATGATATCGTTATAGGTCAATAACTTTTACATTTTACATTTTACATTTATAAATCTTTATCTTATTATTAGATAAAGATTTTTTTATGATAAAAATTGTAGTAACGGGTGGAATGGGTTTTATCGGGTCCCATTTCGTAAATAAATTAAAAGGTAGTGTCCAAGACTGTGAGATAACTGTTATCGATAAATTAACATATGCGTCTAATGTCAATAATATTAATTGTGATATTAATTTTATCAAGGAAGATATATGTAATTTAAGTGAGTTACCTAAATGTGACTATATTGTACACTTTGCCGCGGAATCTCATGTTGATAATTCAATAAAAGACGGTAGACCATTCGTTAGGACTAATGTTGAAGGAACATTTAATATGGTTGAATTAGCTTTAAAGGTGGATGGTTTAAAAAAGTTCATACATATTTCTACAGATGAAGTTTATGGGGACATGATAGATTATGGTTCAGATATATTATCTAATGAAGATTTTTCATTAGTTGGTTCATCTTACTATTCCGCAACTAAAGCATCTTCAGACCTAATAGTTCAATCGGCGGGTAGAACATTTGGGTTACCTTATATTATTACAAGAACTTGTAATAATTTTGGTGAGAATCAACATTCTGAGAAGATGGTTCCAAAAATTATTAAAATGATAAAGAATGATGAACCTATTCCGGTATATGGTGATGGTGAACAGATTAGAGAGTGGATACATGCCGACGATAATGCTCAGTCAATAATTAACATTATGTTATCTGATGAAGTTAATCAGGTCTTTAATATTGGTAGTGGTTATCGTATAACTAATAATCAATTAATTAAAATTGTATCTGAAATAGTTGGAAAAGATGTTAATTTTAACTATGTTGAAGATAGATTAGGTCACGATAGAAAATACGCTTTAGATATATCTAAATACACTGATAGATTTGGAAAACTAAACTATATTGACCTTAAAGAATGGTTGACAAAAATTATTAAAAAATGAAAGGTATTGTTTTAGCAGGGGGTTTGGGTACTCGATTATTTCCACTTACGGTTTCTATATCGAAACAATTGTTACCGGTTTATGATAAACCTATGATATATTATCCTATATCAACATTAATGTCTATGGGTATTCGAGACATTTTAATAATAACCTCTGAACATGATAGTGAATTATTTAAAAAACTTTTAGGTGATGGTACTCAGTTTGGTTGTGAATTTAAGTATGAGATACAATATAAACCGGTTGGGTTGGCTGACGCATTTATTTTGGGTGAGGATTTTATTGGTCAAGATAGTGTATGTTTAATACTTGGTGATAATATATTTTCCGGAATTGATTTTACTGAAACTAAAAAAATAATTAAAACTCTTAAAGGTGGGATGGTTTTTGCTTACGAAGTTAATGACCCTGAAAGGTATGGTGTTGTTAGTTTCGATAAGGATAATAAAGTCATAAGTATTGAGGAAAAACCTAAAAAACCTAAATCACGATTTGCCATACCCGGTTTATATTTCTACGATAATACTGTTATTGGTGTTGCTAAAAATATTAAACCGTCATATCGAGGAGAGTTAGAAATAACAGATGTTAATAAAGTTTACTTAGATAAAGGAGATTTACAAGTTCAAAGATTAAAACGTGGTGTTGCTTGGTTAGATACCGGAACATTTGAGTCTTTAACTCAAGCAGGTCAATACGTTCAAAGTATTGAAGACCGACAAGGAATTAAGATAGGTTGTTTAGAAGAAATAGCTTACAATAACAAATGGATAACAAGAGAAGGGTTATTAAAAATATCCGATAAATATAATAAAAACAGTTATGGTGATTACTTAAAAAAAATCGCTAAAGAAGAAAAATAATGGAAAAACCAATTATAAATAAGAATCAAGTATTCACGGACAAAAGAGGTGTGTTTGCACCTTTGAAATTAACTTACAACAATGGAGAACTCAATAAGAATTGGGTTCAAAGTAATGTAAGTATAAACCCTAACAAATTTACTCTAAGAGGTCTACATTTTCAAACAGGTATCTACGCTCAATCTAAATTAGTCAAAGTAATTGATGGTAGCTTATTAGATGTTGTTGTTGATATACGAAAAGGTTCTGAAACGTTTATGGATGTTCATATGTTTGAGATGAGTCCGGGTGATGAGGTATTAGTACCTAAAGGGTTTGCTCATGGTTTTATAACTTTAGAGGAGAATACTGTTGTTCAATATTTAGTTGATAATGATTACTCACCTGAAAATGAAGGTTCCATTGTGTGGGTTAGATTTAGTGAAATAATGGGTAAATTAATGGAATTAACTGATGGTGAGTTTAACCACAGTAAATTAACTATTGCGGAAAAGGATTTGGAGACTAAGAATTTTAATATTTAAATTTTCTTAATTGAATCTGGGACGAAAAAATCGTCTATCATTTCTGAATCCGAAATATCGTCATATATTAAAGTTCCGTCAAACGGATAATAACTACCACTATTAAATAAATTTCTATAAACATTTTCTAAGTCAGAACCATCCGGGTTATATGAACCTGATGAGTGTTGATATCCTTGGGTGATGTATTGTTTTTCTTCTACTTCCCAATCTAAGGTGAATAGATTAAAATTTGGTCTTATTAGGGGTACATCAGGTGAGGAATCAAAATCTTCATTTAATCTAAATAATTCATATAAAAAACTATAGTCTTCTATCTCACCTACGTTACTTTTTCTGAGTGAGGTCATTTTGATAACATCATCACAAAGATTTGTGAAGTCATCATCAAATCCAAAATCATCATAATTTTCATAAGCGGGTTTGATTATTTTTAAGGCTATTCTTAAAACTTTATCTGGTAAATTTTCTAAAACAGATGGTTCATTACTCATAACTTTATTGTTTATTTATAAATATACGTATATTTATAAATAAAAATAGGTATGGCTAAAATAGTAATGAATAAAAAAATAGTTGATGTTGCGGTTAATCGTGGGTTAATAAAAGAACAGAAAGAAACTAAAAAAGGTTGCGAGGTTATGATATCTAAGTTATTTCACTCAAGAACCCAATCACATGTATTTCATTTACAAACTAATTCACATTCAGAACACAAGGCTTTAGAAGGTTATTATAATGAAATTGTTGATTTGATAGATGGTATTACTGAATCGTACCAAGGTAAATATGGTATTATTAAAGGTTATGAAACATATGATATTATTGATTACGATGATAATTTACAAGTGGTTGAGTATTTTAGAAATTTAGAAGGTGATGTTCAGAACTTAAGAAAGTTTTTTAAGGAAAGTTATTTACAGAATGAGATTGATAATGTTGAGAAATTAATTAATACTACGGTTTATAAATTAAAATATTTAAAATAAAATGAGTTTAAAAAAACACATAGACATATATCTCAACGAACAATTTGATAAAACAAATGAGAAACCTTTAAATAGGGAGACTATAGCTTTATTTAAATATTTAAATAAAAATAAAGAAAAATACCCAAAGAAAGATGATTTACTTAAATTTATAAGAAGTATGATGCCGACTATATCTGAACCACAGTCTGCTGGAAGGTTTTATTATGAAGTTTATACTCAAAACTATAGACCGGAAGGTGATTATGAAAATATAACTTTTGATGACTTCAAAAATTTCAAAGATTATAAGCAGAAACGAGTTACAAATTCTACGGCTTATGAGTATAGTTCAGCTAAAATACCATTTAAAGGTTCTAACCTTGAAGGTTTATGGGAAGTTAATAATATAAATCAGTGGAATTATGTTGTTCTATCTTACGAGTGGTATCCAATATTTTTATTTGTTAATGGTGTTTGGTATGGTAATATGGATACCTATTCGCCTTCAACAAATAGACAAATGTCTGATAGTAACCCTGTTCGATATAATTCAGGTTTAAAAAGTAAAGTTACTTATCTTACGACTAACGAGTTGAGATTAGTTAGGGAGGGTCGAGCAAAAATGGATGATATATCGACTCAAAGAGTAAGTAATTTTGAGGATGTATTTGAAGATGAACTTATTGGTAAAAGAAAACTTATGAATATATACGCTCCTTACGGTGAGACTCCTCACAGGGTTAGTTTTATTTATAAAGATATTGAGACCGATGATGGTAAACTTGTTGTTAAGATTGATATTGTTAAGGGTGGTGAAGTTATAGATAGAAAAATGGTTAATAATATTGATGGGTTAAGCGATGAGGTAAAAGAAAAAATTAATGAAAGTATCGGTGCACAAATTAAGAGTGTTTATAAAAAATATTTAACCGATGATAATGTGAGATTTGAATTTACTTATAAATAAAATAATTAAAAACGTAAATAACCTCTATAGTCGATGGCCATATCATCCTCTATGTTTTGCCCATAATTTAATTCTATTATACCTGTCTCAAAATTTAAATTAAATTCACCTGAAGAACCTTCATTAATTTCCCATCCCGGGTATTCCCTTAACATAACGTAACATAAGTTTTCAATATCTTCATCTACGTCGTCATCTTCAGTTGGACCTGTATTACGGTATAATGTAATCGTATCGCTGATTGACCCACTATCACCACTACCATCAAAATTGATTAACCCATCCACAAAACCTTTAGACTTCATATTTTTAAAATAAGTTATTAATTCTTCATCTATGTTTCTTTCTTCATTATAAATTTCTTCAGTACTTAGAGAAAATTCTTGAGAAATAACCATTTCACTAGCAGTAATTGTTAATATTTTTTCAATACAATCAATGTTGAAAGTTAATGTCATTCTGTAGTCACTAAGTTCCTCTAAATCGTATTGTCTTATTATATCTTCTATTAACTCATCAATTTTATCATAAGATTCAATACCTCTATGGGTACTTGAGGATTGCCAGTAATCTTCTTCCCAATCTAAAATACCATCTTCAAAATAATACTCTTTTGTTACTTCGTCGCCACCATACCCTCTACTATAGTATGAAAAAAGGTTTAGTGTTTTTAATTGTTCCTCGGTTAATTCTAATACTTCTGTTCTCATTATTTTGTTTTAATATAAATATGTTAATCTGTGTCAATTTTCAATGTTCTTATCATCCAAATAGGTTTTTCTTTAGAATCTATAGAATTAACCCATTCTTTTGCCGAAGGAATATAGTTATAACAATCTTCTTTTACGTGTTGTTCTCCCACGTAACGAGTGTAAACTATTTTCCCTTCACTATTCTTGAAATGTTCACCAAAGGTCTTCTCACATTCGAAAATACCCTCTGAGTGATGTCTAAACATTCTATGGTATGTATTACCGACCCACGACTTTGTTTCATCGAACCAATTGTGTATGTGTATGTAATCTTCCCATTTACCACCCCATTTTTTAACTGAGGATTTTGAATGAATTATTGGATGTGACATAATTTAAATATGTTTAGTGGTATTTATTATTAAATATAATATATGGAAAAATTCAAAATTGGAAATGATTACCAATTTGGTCATTGTCATTTTTTTGCGAAGTATTTAATTGAATGTTTTAAGGAAATAATACCTGATGCTGATATAAAGTACCACTTAATTATGGCTGAAAGAATAGATGATAACGATGAAGTTATTGATGAGGTACTAATTCATGCTTACTTAAGGGTGGGTGACCTTCTAATTGATTCTGAGGGTGTTCATACTATTAATGTTGCATCGTTAAGGGAGAAAGATTGGGCCGACTTAGAAAAAGACTTAACACCTGAAGGATATGATTTTGAAACGTGGGAAGATGAATATGATTATATACCTGAAATATTTTTTAATAAATTTTGTTCAACTAAACATCTAAAACAGGATGTATTTGATTTCTTAACGAGAGATGATGTACAAAAAGTGATATCAACATATAAATGATATGACTTTTAATATTATAATTGAATTAGTATAATATTTAATGTAAGACGGTAATTATTTTTAATATGGGTATTAATGGTAAAATAAAGGAAAAATTGTTTAAGTATTGGAAAGAACATGGGGTTCAAACTGACCGAACCACATTATCTTTATTTGGTCTTGAGTATGTGACTTATGATGAATTAGAGGAGCTTCAATCATTGATAGTTGAATATTACGGTGGTCTTATCGAAGTAATGGAGAAAATGGAGAAACTCAAAGGGGGTATTTTGTATGGTGATTCATATGATAATGAGCCGATAAGGTGTAGAGTTTATGATGTGAAATATGATAAACATGACAGACAATTTTATTTATCAGTTTTGTTGGATGGTGATTTTAAGGTTAGATTGGATGAAGATGGTGAAATAGATACTATTTATAATCATTATATGGAAGAAGGTCTTGACCGTGAATTCAGTCAAGAAATTGAAGGGATGATTAAAGACTTAATTTATGACCAAATAATGTTAAAAACAGGTATTAACGTTGACCTCGAAGAGTTTGAAATAAGTGAGCCAAATAAATTTTAAGATATGGACGAAAAAATAACAAAATTGATAATTGACTATTGGAGGAAGAATGGTGTTGACACATCCGAAACTTTTTTAAGTTTGTTTGGAATGCCTATTGATGATGATGACATATATGGTTTGGTTGTTGAATTTTATGGTGGTGTTGAACAAATACTTATAAAGTTAAATAAGTTAGTTGATAAAAAATTTACTATAGAGGACGGTGGATATACTTACGATGCTATAATACGTAAATTTTCTGTTCATGATGAAGGTTTCGTTTGTGAGGTTGAGGTGGATGGTACAGGTGAAGTAGAATTATTTGCTTTGGATGAGACAATGAGTATATCTCAAGCGGTTAATGACGAGGAAATTGGTTGGGAAATAAATATGGAATTAAAAGATACGGTTCGTGTTTGGTTATATAAAAATATAAGTGAAATGACGGGAATTGTTGTTAATGTTGATGAATTATACGTAATAGGTGATGGGTTATAGAAAAAAAATTATAGGTTTAGTAGAGAAATTTGGGAACGATGAAGCTTCTAAGATTTTAGGTTTGGGAATAGGTGAGTTATATGTAATAACTCAACAACCTATCGACTGCGAAACTGCTGGTGATATTATATATGAATTTTACGAAAAAGGAATATTAGTTAAAAAGTATAAAGGGTTTGAAATTTCTCAGGACACATTTGGAGGTACCTTAGAATGGAATAGTGAGGTAAATCATGGTTATCTGAAAGGTATTCACCGTATATTTGTTAAGGCCACTCCATTTTGGGATGGTCAGTGTAATGTTCCGGTGGATTTAGAGATTTTTGCGGAAGGTGATGACGAATATATCAGTGATTTATTTCATTCTTATTCAACTCCTGAAAGTTTTGAAAATGTTGAAAAGTTAATGATTTGGTTTAAAGAAGAATACTTAGTAAAAACATATGAAACCATTCAAGAAATGTATGAGGATAATTATAAAACATTAATTGGTTAAACCATAGAAAAATTAAATGGTGGTTAGTTAAATTAATGATAGTGAATCTAATATTATTTGACCCTCTTCCGCCCATTCTAAGTCAGACTCGATAAATTCGTAATCTTCAGATTCTAAATATGTGATACATGATAACTTATCTTTTAATATTTCGTCGTAAATATCATCGTTTAGTACATTATTCTTACTTCCGGTAATTAACTCTAGTAAGTTAAATATTTGAGGGTTAAATGAATATAATGACAATGTACTAACCATAGCGGACCCATCAACTTCTACCTCACCTTCTCCAAAACACTCTTCGCAATTAGTAAGACTTTCACCCTCACATGAATGACATTCTTCAACTTCGTTACCATTACAAGTTGTACAAATTTCAGGATATGGATTTAAATCGTAAACTTCACCATAACCATTACATTCACCACACTCAACTTCACCTCTTCCATCACACTCTTCACAATTGTATCTACCCACTCCATCACAAACATCACATGGAGCTTCAGCGTCTTTCATTTCGATGACTGTCATTGTAGACTTAAATAATGCTCCCTCTATTTTATCGTAAAGTTTTGATAAATCATTTGTATATTTTGAATTGGTAATTAAAAATGATATATATACTCTATCTTTAACACTTAAGGGTAATGATTTAAAAACTTTATCTTTATTTAATAATTTAAATAATGATGAGGATGAAACATAATCCGGGTGAACCAATTTCTTAAATCTATTGGATAATTTAATTAAATTTTCTTTTTCCATTAATAGTGTTTCTACATAAATATTACGTTAGGTTATAATAATTATACGGTTTAATTTTATTTTATGTGAAAATAAATGATTATATTTGTAATTGATAGTGGTAATGTAATAATATTGTGAAAATGGATGAATATAAAGCTTTAATAAAACTGTGTGAATTAATTGGTGTTGGTGACTTAGTTGATTTTAGGTTAACCGTAAGTAAACGACCTCATGAAATAGTAAGTAAGTTTAATTTAAAAATGACTTATCCTTCGTCAATATCTAAAGATATCGAGAATATTGTGGAAACGGTAATGACTGATGCGGGGGTTTTAAGAAGTACTCATTATGATGATTGTCATGATAATGATTTAATTGAGTCAATATTTAATTATTAGTATATATTTACTAATATGAAGACTTTAATTACGGTTTTACGATTGATATAACACACCCAACCCAATTTGATTAAATTACTATGAGTATATTAGAAAACAAAACACTAGAATTATTAAAAACTTTAAATGGTGATTTAATACTTGAAGCCTCTAAAAAAGATATTTTAATTAATAAAGTGGGTCTATCTCAGGATAATGCTGAGTTTTTATATAGATTATGTGGACCACTATCTGTTTGGATGGCTAATAAGTTAATTGGAGCATATGTGGAATATTACGGTGATAGAGCTACCCACCCTTTTACACCTGAAGAACTTAGAAAGGCCACTATCGATAACATAAATAAAAAGGGTTTAAGTAGACAAAAAACTATAATCCCTGGTATAATGGATTGGATTACAGTTGGGTTAAATGGTAACTTAGGTGAATATAAACAATTATCTTTCCCTGAGTTAAAGGTGGAATCTGAAAAATGGCATGATGAATTAGGTGTTGGTGAAGGTGATATTAATTACGTTGAGAAACACCCAATTGTTTTAGACTTCAGAGACGATGAAGGTAACGGTTTTTATTGGGTAGATTTGGAAACTAATGATTCATCTGAAGAATGTGATAGAATGGGACATTGTGGTAGGACATCTAGAAGTAATACGATTTATTCATTAAGGGAGGTTAAACCACTCAATAATAAATACAAGTTAAATAAGAGTCATTTAACCGCCGCAATTGGGGATGACGGTATTCTTTACCAACTTAAAGGTCCTAAAAATTCTAAACCTAAAGATGAATTTCATAAGTATATTGAACCTATATTCTATGTCTTGGGTGGTTCGGGTGAAGAAGAGGATTATTTGATTCAAGGTTTTGGGAGTGAATACAACTCAGAGGATGATTTCAAGTTAAGTGATTTACCTGAAGAAAGTATTAGGTCGATATATCGTGACAGACCTGAATTATTTGATACTCGTCCTCTACTTAGAAAATTAGATGCGCTGGGGATAATTGAATTACCACCAATCAATTATGTAATTAAAATTGAGACTGATGCAAATTCGTTGAGTGATTATATTGATGGTGACTGGGTTATTAATAAACGTACCGATAAAAACGGTCGAGTTTATGAAACAACTATATTCGAAAGTATTTTAAATGGTGATACTTGGGAACTATGGGATAATTGGGACGCAGATTGGAAAGCCGGATTAGACTATTATGTCGATAATGATAACGAGGTAAAAATTAAGAATTATCTAATTGGTGTTGCTAAAGAGAATGAAATTGATATTACCGGTATGGATTTAGAGGAGATGATTATTGAGTTGGATGAAGATGATGAAATTAAAAATTCTATTGGTAGTGCTATTAATGATGCGGAATCAGATAGTTACGTGAGTTATCTTTATGGATTATTAAAAGATGCTATTGAAGAATATGGTCCCGTAAGTCAAATGAGTTATGATGATGTTACGTTTACTGTTGATGTTGAACAGTTTTTAAGTTTAGATGATGAATATAACGAGTTTATTTGGAAAAATTGGAATGATGATTTATATGAACGGTGTGAAGATGATATCACCTGTGTTTTTGATGAAATGATAGGTGATGGTGATATAAATAAACCATCTTTCAGTCCGGACGAAAGATGGTATCCGGATGTTGATGAAAAAAACTTTAATGAAATTTTATCTGAAAGACTGAGCGAATATATTTAAAAAACAATTACTTGTTTTGTGTTGAAATATTTGAATAATCTATTTTTTTCCTTATATTTGTAATATGAAAAAATATTATAAGTACAATACCGATAAATTAGAATATAACAAGATTGGGAAGATTCAAATAATTAAAGATAATATTATTTTTATTTTAGGTTTCTTATTATTTTTAATTTCAATATTATATCTTGTAATACCGTCATACTCTATAACCTCAAAGGAGGTTGTTAATAAGTACATTAAGGGGGAAAACGAAATTGTGGTTATAAATCGAAACGACAATGAGTTCAGTCAAGAAAAACTTATAGATGAGATTGATAGATTAAATTTCAGGTTCCCACATATCGTATTAGCTCAATCTATAATAGAGACAGGTCATTTTACATCTACTATTTTTATGGAAAACCATAATTTATTTGGTATGAGAGAGCCTAGAACAAGAATTAATACGGCTATAGGTACACATAGAGGTCATGCGTATTATGATAGTTGGGTTGAATCACTATTTGATTATGGGTTTTACAGTTCAAGGTATTTGGGTAAACTTAAAACCGAAGAAGAATATTTTCAATATCTTAGTAGACATTATGCTATAGATAAAACTTACGTCACTAAACTGAAAATTATTATTAAAAAAGAAAAATTGAAAGAAAAATTTTAATCAATATGAATTTTAAAAAAAATAAAACATATGATATTCTTAAATGGTCCACACTCATTCTTGGTTTAGGTTGGGTTATTGGGTTGGTTCATCCATTAGTTTTTGTTTTTATTTTATTAGTTACAACTATTGTAGATTCATTTGAAATTTAAATGTTATGAAATTTAAAGTACCTAATAAAATAGAAATTAAAGAATCGCCGGGTAAAGGTATGGGTGTTTTCTCCACTGATTTTATAAAAAAAGGTGAAGTTATTGAGGAATGTTACATTATTAAATTACCTACTAAAAAATGGGAATCATCAATTTTACTTTACGATTATAGATTCTGTTACCCACAGGGTGAAAATTGGACCGAGTATGTGATACCTTTAGGGTATGGGTGTGTTTACAACCATAACGATGAAAATAATGCTATGTGGAGGAACCACTCAACTAAAAGGGGATTTGAATTTTACGCTTGTAGAGATATTGAAATAGGTGAGGAAATATGTACCAATTATGGTCCGGATTATAAATGGGTTAAAAAAGTATAAATATAAATATGAAAAAAATAATTTGGATAGATATGGATGGGGTTTTAGTCGACTTAGGTGAAAATATCGATAATTGGTTAAACAATAATCAACACCATAAATTTTATAAGGAAAATCCTGATACTATTCCAGGTATTTTTAGGGACCCTAAACCTGTTGAAGGGGCTATTGACGCTGTTCAAAAGTTGGATGACAGTGATTTGTATGATTTGAGAATATTAACTACATCACCATGGGGAAACCCTGAATCTATGGCAGATAAGAGGTATTGGATTGAAAAATATTTTGGTGACATATTTTATAAAAAAATAACGATAACACATTCTAAAGATTTATTGGTTGGGGATTATTTAATAGATGATAGGTTAGCTAATGGTGCTAAAGACTTTAAAGGTGAGTTAATTAGATTTGGTTGGGATTATGAAAACGAAAATTGGAATGAATACCCGGGATGGGATAACGTATTGGAAAAACTTTTAGATTAATATATAAAAAATAAAAAAGACATAAGAACTATGACATTAACAGAGAGATACAAGTACATAAATGAACAAAAAAGAAAACGATTTAATTCAACTAATAACAAAGAAGAATTCGATGAAGACCACGCTTTAGATATGGTTATGAATGATATGGTAAAGGATATGGATATTCAAGACTTTGAAGAAGTTGACCATCAAGAAGAACTCGATAAAGTATCGGAAGATGGTTCTGAAGAATTTATTAAAAATTTAAATAAATGATATGAGAAAAAAATTATTTAGAACTGAAAATCCCCGTATGTTTTTTGGGGTCTGTGGTGGGGTATCTGTTTATTTAGATATGAATGTTTCTTTAGTTAGGATACTATTTATTATGTTACATTTCTTTGGTATTCCAATGATATTGATTTATATATTGTTAACTTTGTTTTTGAAATCTGAATATGTGTAAAATAACGTCTAAAACTGAGGGACATTTGAGTGATAATAAAAAAAAGTCGGATGATTTAAACTTTGATGATTTATTAAAAAATGAATCTGATAATCAATTCATATTTTGGGACGAAATGTGGAATGAAAACGAAAAAAACGAAAAAAATGGTGAATGATGAAATTATAATATATCCTAGTAACTTTCTTCCGGATATTAATGTAAATGTTGTTTTTAAAGAAAGTGAAATGTATGAGGGTTTGATACCTTTATTTGAAACTTATGGTTTCGGGTTTTTGGCTCCTGAACTCAATATGATAATCTTAGATGGTGAAGTTTTCTTGGGTGATAACGATTTAACTATTGATGATATGAAAATGATTGAGGCTCACGAGGTGTCACATATAATTTTAGGTCACAAAGGTGGGGAACGGTCTGATAAAGATGAGTTAGAAGCTGATTTAGGGGCTTACACCTTACTAAAAAGAAAAGGTATATCAACGGATAGGTTGGTTGAAATATTTCCGGAGAGACACGGTATTGAGTTCGAAGAAGATTTGTTGAGTATGGTTGAAAATAGAATATAGTGTTAATTAAAAAAAATATGAAAATGAATAAATTCTTACGTAAAGAAAGGCAATTAACAAATGCCAAAATAATGTCAAGATTCGGTAGGTATAAAGCTTATTTAATGTCAAAAAAAAATAAATGGTAAATTTTGATTGTGGGGATTTCAAAATAATAAAATTTATTTACAAATTAAAATATGATGATTTTGGAACACACTTAAAAAACACTTTAAAAGTAAAAGATGGTGTTAAAATTGTTGATATATTAACTGAATTACCGTCATGCCAATCACCAATTAAACAATTATATAATTGGGATATGGTGTTTATTGACAGTCAAAATAGAGATATAATTGAGTTGATACTATATAAATGTGATGTTGAATTTACTATAGTTGATATGACTAAATATTACCGTGATGGTAGTGAAACTCTAACGAATGTGTTTGTTAAAGACATTGATTATTTTTTGAAAACACAAATGGAATTAAATGATATATTAGAAAAGGTTTATAAAAAAGGTGTTGACAGTCTTAATAAATTTGAAAAAACTTTTTTAGACAATTATTAATTTAAGTTTTTCAATACAGATTCTAGTATTCCTATAGATTCTCTATCTTTTTTAGTCTTATTCTTTTTATTTTTTAAAAAATTTAAACCGTCTATCAATTCTTTCTGTTTACTGTCTTTTGGTTTTACAAATGTACCCATATTATTTTTGGGTTGGTTTGACACTTTTTTGATTTGTTTTACTTTCTTATCCGGATAAATTCCTTTATAGAGCTCAACTACGGTCTTTTCATTTTTAAAAATGAGTCTAAGTGTTAAAAGAGTTATTAATTTTTCCATACAGCTAATATACAAAAAATTAAGTATTTAAAATACTGAAATAGTTAATATTATTGAGTTAATATCTTAATTAATATATCATGAAAAAACAAAACAAATTTAAAGAGTTACTAATTGAAAAACCCGATATTGTTATTATAATAACAGACCAAGAAAGGGCGACTCAATATTTTCCTGAAGGGTGGGAACAAGAAAACTTACCAACGTTAACCAAACTAAAAGATAATGGTTTCACTTTTGATAGGGCATTTTGTAATAGTTGTATGTGTACACCTAGTAGAGCGACATTGTTTACAGGTACATATCCATCACAACATCAATGTACTCAGACATTAACGACAGGGGGTATTTATTCTCCCGGTGAAATACAGTTAAATAATAAAAGTAATAACATTGGTAAAATGTTGGATGGTGTTGGTTACGATGTTCAATACAGAGGTAAATGGCACTTAAGTAAAGGTGCTGATGGTGGTGACCCTTTAGCTAAGGAAATATCTTTATATGGTTTTAAAGGTTGGGTTGGACCTGATGCGGGTGAAGATGCTAAACCTGAAAATTTCGGTGGGGGTTATCCAAATGCGGACGCAAGATATGTTAAAGAGGGTATAGAATATTTAGAACAGGTGAGAATCAGTAGAGAAAAAGGTGAACCAAGAAAACCGTATTGTTTAGTATTAAGTTTAGTAAATCCTCACGATGTATTAGGTTATCCAAAATCAGTGCAATTTGGTTATACTCCTGATGAATATACGGGTAGAGCTATTACTGAGTTACCACCTACCGTTACTGAACAACTACTTAAAAATGGTAAACCTATGGCTCAACTACAAACAAACATTGCTGCCGATGGTTTATTAGGTGTCTTACAAAATGATGATATGAAATTAAATTACTTAAATTTTTACGCGTACTTACTAACTAAGATTGATGGTGAAATTGGTAAATTTATTGATGTACTTTATGATGATACCAAAGGTAGGAGACTTGCTGATGACGCGGTAGTTATACGATTGGCTGACCACGGAGAAATGGGAATGTCACATGGTGGTATGAGACAAAAAGCCTTTGTTGCTTATGAAGAGGCTTTAAGGATACCTATGGTAATATCAAACCCTATTGTATTCAACAAAAAAGAATCGTCAGACGAATTAGCAACACTTATTGATATATTCCCAACGATATCTGAGATTGTCGGGGTACCTAAAGATAGTAACGCTAGAGGTGAGAGTTTAATTCCAATAATTGAGGAAGGTAAATCGGTTCAAGATTCTATATTATTTACTTTTGATGATACTAAGTCTGGTTCGAATAATTTACCATCTTCTGTTAAAGCGACTAATAGATTGAGGGCAATTCGTACAAATGATTGGAAGTACACATATTATTTCGATTCATTGGGTAGATATCAAAAAGAATATGAGTTATACGATTTAGTCAACGATATTGAGGAATTACATAATCTAGCTTATAAACCTGAGTATAGAGAACAAAGGGAATATTTACATCAACAGTTGATGGAATTAGAAGAAAGAAAATTAAGAGTTAATGAGGTATTTGTTAATAAAAATAACCAATATGAATATAAAACTTGGGTTGAGACAAATCCTATTTTTGAGACTTATGCTTACAATGATATAGAGGGTTATGAGAAGGAGAGTTTTGATATAAACGAAGAAAAAAATACGGAAAAATAGAATAATATGTTAATCAAAATAATTTTAGGTTCATTATTAATTTCATGGATATTTATAATCTATGAAATTATAACCGCACCTTTATGTGATGAGTACGGTAACATAATAAATAAAGATAAAACAAAAAAACAAAAATGAAAAAACTATTAACAATGATGTTGGGACTACTCTTAATCGGATGTGCCCAACAAAACGATTTAACTTTCAATGAGATGGTTAATCAAACACAGGAAGTGGCAAAAGGTATTGATACCACCGCTTTATTTTATGAATCGACTGCAACTAAAGAATTAACAGGTGTTAAATCGGTATTCGCTGGAGTTAACAATACCACTATTGAAGTATTGTGTGATTCTAATGGAAAGACAAAGTCTAAGGTTATTGACTCTCCATTTATGGAAGATGAGGTGATAAAACTACCTGTAAAACTTACATTAGAAGATGCTGAACAATTATTATTGGATGCGGGATATGGTACAGGAGTTGAAGGTGTGGCTGATTGGTCCGAGGTTGTGTTAAGAAGACCATTGGAACCGGGTTTCAACGTAGCACAATATATTTTTACTACTAGTAAAGGTTTTGTGAGTGTGGATGCTACCACAGGTAAAGTTACACCTGTAGGTTTAGAGGGGTGTCCTTGCCCATTTACTGACCCATGTATTTGTCCTGAAGGTTCAGTGTCTGATAACACATATACTGTTGAATTTGATGTGGACTACCAAAAATGTAGTAACAATCCTATTGTAAGTGTTGGTGGCGTAGACTTCGGTTCTGCGGGTGACGTTAGAGCGGGAAGAGTATGTTCTAAGAATGGCTATAAAAACATCTCAAAGATTGAAGTTGACATTGATTTATCACCGATGGCTCAAAGAGAAGGTTTTACTGGTGATTGGTTGAATGCCGCGTTTTATGCGGTTAGTAGTGACAAACAACCATTAGGTGATGGAAATTACTGTGACGCTGAGTTTACACCATCAACAGGTCAACCTGGATATCCATGTCCATTTTGTCAAGAGATTGATTTCTTAGAGACTAACGGTCAGAAAATGTTCCAGCACACTTTACACTTAGCTGATGGTAAGGGTGGACCTCAAAGATACGAGGTTTCTTATACTGAGGCTGCGAACACAGATTGTTGGCAGTGGGATGAAATGCAATCGGCATCAGGTAATGCGGGTGTACATAGTTTAGTGGGTAAAATTGACCCTAACAAACCATTCCATATGGTTGTAGATTTCGATGAGGACTATACAAATATGATTATCACTTTATCTCAAGATGGTGACAGTGTAAAAGTATTTGATATGACTGAACCTTCATACCCATACACTCCGAGTGATTTGGATATGAGTAAGTTAAAAGATGCTATGAATGTTGGTTGGTGGTTTACTCCATCATACCATGATGATTGGTCACCTGGCACTAATGACCCAAATTGGTACAAGAACAGTGGTGGTGAATGTGGATGGGGAACTCTATGTGGCGATGGTGGAGGTTGGAAACTTTCAAACCTTGTTGTTACGGCTGAAGAACAAATCTAAAATAAAAATAAAAATTAAAAAACAAAAAAATTATGTCGACACCACATTTTAAAGTTACAAATAGCACAAAGGTTCCTGTTTGTTACGCAGTTTACGAACAACCAAAAGACGATAATTACCCTTCCAAAAAGGGTGTACTTAAACCAGGAGAAACAAAAGAATGGAACTCTGGTTCATTATATGTAGGAAATTACCAAGTATGGGCCGTTGTAGTTGGAGATGCTCAAGACCACACTGAATTGACACAAGTTAATGGTAATAAACCTTTTTTCCCCGGAGAAGATGTAATGAAAGTTTACTTTGAAGATGGTTTAGAAAATTGGTTAGGTTCTCTTGATAGAGCTGATATGGAAGCATTTTCTTCTGATGATTTAAAACAAACCTTAGGAGAGGACATGACTGAATCAGTTTGTCCAACCTTCTATTGGAATGGGACATCAACTCACCATGTTCAAATAACAGGTGGTCCTCAATTAGTCCAAGAACCCGAAACAGGTTTGTATAGAATAGGTAAACCTGGAGAAGAAATTGAAGCAACCGAATTACTTTGTTATAGAGCGGGATAAATTAAAGACCCATGTATATGTCCTGAATAGGTAACTCAATTGATTATGAAAATTAAAACCTCTTATCAGAAATGGTAGGAGGTTTTCTTTTGTTGGTATATTTATTGGTATGAAGTCATATTTTATAAAGATAAAAGAAACACTTTTATATTACGATATACAACCACTGTTATTTTTTTGGATAGCGAGTGATTTATTAAATAATATGGTGTTATGGACAACACCCACCTATTGGGAAGATGCCGGACAACCTAACACTTATTGGTTGTATATGTCTTATTTTGTTTTAAGTTTATCGATGTTAGTGACTTTGAATAATATCAAATGGTTATCAAGAGCGGTTACAGGTTACCTTTTACTTACATTATTCTCAACGGTAAGATATGTTGTAAATATTTTTAGTGATTCAGGTGAACCTTTTGGGGTTATGGATGTTAAGAATTTAATAATTACTATGTGGTATGCTTTTATGTGGTCATGGATATTATTTAAACTAAAAAGAGAAATCTTATATAAATCATTAAAGAAATGAGCGAACAATTAACTACCATTATTATTACTACATTAACAGTTGCTGGAGGGGCGGGAGCGTGGAAATTCTATGAGTTTTTAATTCGTAATAAGAGAGAAAAACAAAAAGAAGAATTATCTGAGCAGAACATGTATCGTGATGACTTACGTGCTAGAGTTGAAAAACTTGAAAGTGATAAAGATGAATGTACTATGACATTACGAGAGTTAAGTTCAGAATTATCTGCAATCAAAGTTAAGTTAGATTTTTTAGAAAGAGAAAATGATAGATTAAAGTACCGTTAATAGTTAACATACAAAACTCATCAGAAATGATGGGTTTTTTTTTGTTTATTAAGAAATAAAATCTTATCTTTGTATTCATATAAAATATAGTAATATGAAGACAGTAATTTTTGATTTAGACGGAACCCTTGCGGATATTGAGACTCGTAGAGGGATTTCTATTAAGGAAAACGGAAAGATGGATTGGGACATATTCTTTGACCCAAATAATATTTCATTAGACACACCAAACAGACCTGTGATTACAATGGCTAAACTATTAAAGGAGTCGGGTCATAGGATTGTAATCTTAAGTGGTAGAAGTAAGGTGACTAAAGACGCTACTCGTGATTGGTTAAAACAATTTGACGTACCTTTTGATGTATTGAAGATGAGACCGGATAATAAGGAGTTTAAGTTTATGCCTGACGACCAATTAAAGAAGTTATGGTTAGACCAATTATTCCCTAACACTGACGATGTATTATGTGTCTTTGATGATAGAGACAAAGTAGTGAAAATGTGGAGAGAAAACGGTTTATCTTGTTTACAGGTGGCGGAAGGTAATTTTTAAAATTATATTCTTATATTTATGGGTATGGATATAGATAAAAAAGAACAACTGAATATTTTAAATAAATTTGTTAATAAATTTATAAGTGGGGTTTACAGTGAAATTGATAGAATTAACGTTGTATTAATAGATAACCGGTACTTAGAGTATCAAATATTTTTAAACGTCGGTAAAGATGATATATATGAGGTCCACGGAGATGGGGTAATAGAATTTAAAGATGATTTGGAAAAATATATAGACACTGCTTATCTGATTCAGGTTATGATAATATCTAACTTCAAATCATTTTTACCTCAGTTAAGTTTACCTATAAATAAAAATCATGATGTAGTTGTATTTGATAATGAAGGTAATGAAATATTTAGGGAGCTTGACCAACTTAAAAAGATTTACCATAAAAATCCTACTTCAACAGGTGGTGGAATGTATAGAGATTTAATGGACATACCCACTAGTGAATATTTAAAAAATATTAGAGATAAAAGATAAAAATAAACGTTTTTTTTTTATAAAAACTTGTGCCTTATTATCAGTTTTATTATCTTTGTGTAACAAACAACGAAAAAATAAAATCATATGAACTTAAGAGCCATCAGAAAAGAAAACAAAAGAACAAACACATTTGAAGAGAAATTCGAGAAAGGTTACCGTTTTATTAAAAACAAGACAATGTCTCAAAGAGATGAGTATTATGATAGTGTTGTAACTTGGAACAAGGGGGAAACAAAAAGAAAACTTGAGGAAACTCAGAAATCATTAGAAAAACTATCGGAAGTTGATGGAACTTGGAAAAAAAGTCAATTAGAACAAAGAATCGTTCATCTAACAAAAAAAGAGGAGAATGCTAACTATAATGTTGAAACATTAAACTGGTTGTTATCGGCTCAAGAATATTTCGACGGTAAACTTAAAAATGTCACTAACAAATTAGTTGGGTTTGGGTTTTGTGATTTACGTAGTGAAATGGAAGTTGTTGATGTTTCCGATAATCACTCAAGAGGGTTAGATTTCTATATTAACTGTACTAAATGGTCTTACTCTGAAACTGAAACTCAATTTGGTGGACCCAAAAGAATCTACGAAAATGTTGGTAGAGCACACGCAAGATTAGTTTGGGTTAATTGTTATGACAAAGCTTCACATTGGAGATTTATTTGTACTTTAAAAAAATAATTTATAAGGGACTTGTTTGAGTCCCTTTTTTTAATTATATTTGATTATATTTAAAAATAAAAGATATGGGTAAAAAAGAAAAAGAAATACAAGTACATGAATTATATGAGCGTATCAATAATTCTATCAATAAAATAGATGATTCAATGAGTTATGAATATTTTGCTCTTGCGGTGTCTAAAGTATTGAAAGAAGAATACGGTAGTCACCTATTCAGTCGATTTATTGAGGTTTTATCTGAAGACTTATCTTCTACTGAAATTGACTAATTTTATAAAATTCTTTTTAGTGTGGTATAGTCAACAGATGGCAATACCATTTTGGGTAATAGGTCATGTCCATTTACATTTTGTTAATTGGCATGACTTATACGAATATGGGTTATCGATACTATTACATTTGATGGTTGGTATCGGTTTTTGGATTGATTGGAAACAAAACGGTAATAAAAAAACAAAATAATTATGGAAAATTTAAATAAGGCTGACGATGCTTGGCAAATATTAAGAATTCAAGGGGAATTCACTAAGGGTTTTGATAAATTTAATAGTTTAGAGGACCCCTGTATTTCTGTTTTTGGTAGTGCTCGGACAGTTGAGGGTAGTAAATGGTACAATGAGGCTAGAGAATTTGGTAAGATGATGTCGTCTGAAGGATTTGGTATTATAACCGGAGGTGGTCCCGGAATTATGATGGGAGCCAATCAAGGTGCTCATGAATACGGAGGTACATCTATTGGTATTGGAATTGAGTTACCGTTTGAGAGCGGTATGAACAAATATGTTGATATGGGAGTTGAGAATAGATATTTCTTCACAAGAAAAGTTATGTTCTTAAAGTATTCTAAAGGTTTTGTTGTGTTTCCGGGTGGTTTAGGTACTTTGGATGAGTTATTTGAAGCTTTGACTTTAGCTCAGTGTGGTCACAATATAAAATATCCTGTGGTCCTTGTTGGTAAAGAGTATTGGGGTGGTTTAATTGAGTGGATTAAAGATACTTTATTGGAGTCCGGAATGATTAAAGAAAGTGATTTAGATTTATTCAGGTTGGTAGATACTGCTAAAGAGGCTAAAGATAAAATAATGGAATACCACAAAAAAATTAATTCGGATATAGGGACCTTTTCAAATAAGTCAAATTTTTAAAAACAAACTTGACATCGTAAAATATTTAGTTTAAATTTGATATAACAAAAAAACAAAAACAATGAGTGAAAAAATTTATGTCCGTAAAGTTGAGACTTGGACAATCTCATCAGCAAGTGAACCTTTTGAGGTTAATGTAGAAGCGTTAAGAAAATGTGAACCACCATACGAAGGTGATTCAGAGCAAGAATTGGTAAACTACCTACAAAACAAAGTGTGGAATGAGTATGAATTCTATGAGAATGAAACTAATAAAGAAGTCTATGGTGAGGATGAGGTCTATGCATTATGTATGGAAGAGGCTTATGTTGAGAATGAGTTCTTTGATTCTCGTACTAAAGGATGTGATGAATCACTTCAAGTGGGTGTACCAAATGAGGAGTGGACAAAAACAGGTGGTTTCCAACCATTAGCTTACGGAGAAAACGAATATTAATAAATAAGATATGGCAAAACTAAGAAGAAAAGTGATTATCACGACAGTTCGTTGGGAAGACACAGAAGAATTAACAGAGGACCAAGTTAAGAGATGGAAAAGTGGGGATGAGGACCTACAAGATGAAGTTCACGATGAGGTTGTGGATGATTTTGATTTGGTAAGAGATAAAGTATTGGAGGACACGGAGTGGCCTGAACTAATAGAGGAATAAAACAAATAAATAAAAAAGAAATGGCAAACAATTTAAAAAGTACCGTTGAGGTAAAAGGTAACGAAGAAGTGGTAAAGTTAATTGATTCGTTGATTGACAAAGTAAATGATAATGATAGTGACTCTCCTGTCACAGCATTTGCGACAGCATTTTATGATGATGTTGATTTGAGTGAAGACCGTGGTGTCATGAACAGTTGGTCATTAGATAATTTAGGTTCTAAGTGGACTACGTTATATGATGTAATAGATAGTGGGGTATTCTCAATCGAATCCGCTTGGTATCCACCAAAACAATTTTTCATTCACCTATACAACCTGTGTGTTACATTAGATGAGAATGTTCAGATTGAAGTAACTTACGAAGATGAAACTTACAGTCCTATTGGTGCAATTGCGGTTAAAAAAGATAAAGATGGTACACCATGTATTTGGCTTGAGGAGGATAATGATATTGAAAATCCGCTTGATGATATGGATTGGGATGATGAAAAATATGATGAAACCTCTGAGGAGTTTTATGAGAATATATATGATGTACAACAATCATTATTGGCGACATGTATTGAATTAATTACAACTGATGGTGAACCAATAGAAGATTATAAAGTTTAAAAAAAGATAGTTTTATTTTGTATATTACAATAAAAGTATTATCTTTGTTGAGTAATCATATAAAACATTGTAGACATGGTAAAAGAATTTAAAGATTTAGTATTTGAAGAACAAGGACACGGAGGATTGGGTTCCTCAACTAAAATTGGAGAACACACATTAAGTGTACAATGTGGTAAGTTTGTTTACTCTTCACCTCGTGAAGATGCTTCTGTAACTACTTCGTTTTCCTCATTCGAGGTGGCCGTCATCGATAGTGATGGTGACTTTGTAACAGAAAAATTCATAGACGATTCAGAAGAGGGTGGAGTTGCAGGTTGGGTAACAAGAGACACAATTAATCAAGTAATTAATCAATTAACAAATAAAAAATAAAAATCATGGGTAAAGAAGAAACAATTGCACCGGAGGTGAGAAGTAAAGTAGAAGAGTATGCATTCAAGAACTACAAAATGTTCAAAGGTAAAACACTTTTAATTAGTGAAAGAGAAAACTGTTTTTTAGTTTACTCGCATAAAGACGGTTCACCGTTAGTTTTAGGTAAGTCAATTTTAAACTAAATGGTAAATCGCACCATATTAAATGGGTATGAAAAGAGGGGGTTAAACCCCTCTTTTTTAGTTACAATTATTTAAGTAAATGTGGTTTGATGAAAAATGAATTAAATGATATTATAAATAAAGTTGGGTTATATAATGTATTAAAAACAGTTGGAGTTGAAAATATGTCTGAAATTTTTGGTGAAGATTTTAAACCTACTAAAGATATGATGATTAGATTCTTAAAAGAAATGGTAAAAGAATATCCACATTCTTTCAGTTACGTTGTAAATAATGAGGTTGTAACTGTAACTAAAAATCATATTATTAAATTTACTAATTTTGAAAATAATAAATTATTGAGTGAGACAAATTCACGAGATATTGAATATGGTTATTACGATGATGAGGTCGATGATTGTATTGTAGGTCTGTATGAAAATGTTTTAGATTATATGAATACAATTTAATTTATTTTTATATTTATATGTATGAAGTTAATTAGAACGATAAAAAATACCGTGATAGATGGTATTATTAATGAGGGTAAAATACCTAATGGTGTTAAGAGACGATTAAGGAAAATGGACCCGAAAGAAGTTGTTCAGGAACTTAAATCACGCTCTTTAAATAGAATTAAAATCTCCGAAACTTTAAAAAAAGTAAAAACTCCTAATAGTGATGTTGTTAAAGACATTTGTGATGATGTGGCTATGTTATATGTTCCCTATTATGATGAATATGATGAATATGCGAGAAACGATACTAATTGGGATGGTTCAGATGACGAGTATGATAAAATTGTTAAAATAATATCACATCAATTATTTTTTGAGTACGGTGATGAGGTAATAGATTGGGTTGATAGAGAGATGAAAAAACGTTTGATGAGGAAAAATGTAAGGTCGTCTTATGAAATACCTGAACAAATGTCCCCTGAATTGGCTCAAGATTTAGAAGCGTTTCATAACATAAAGATAAATGAAATGATTAACGAATCTAAAGGTATTAGTGAGCCGATTAGATATGTGGTCAGAGATATTACTGACATCATCAAAAGTGAAACACCCGGTGAATACTATCTACCGGAGGATACTACAGAAACTAATGAAATTGAATACGATTTTAAAAAAGATTTTCAAAAGTTTGGGGTTAGTAGGTCCTACAATATACCATCATTTTCAATAGAACTGTTGTATAATATTTCTGATGAAAAGGATATGGATGTACCATATATGATTAATGGTGCTCTTATGTCTGACGGTGACACCATTTCTATTGTTATTATTATTAATCCTGAAGAATATCCTTCGTTAATGTATAATTTAGTTGCTGATATAAATGATATAGTTGCTCACGAAATAGAACATATATTTCAACAAAACAACATGAGACCTGAGGGTGAAATCTATGATGATGGTGAAGATAAAATTCAACCTAAAGATAAAGAATATTACAAACAACCTCACGAATTACCAGCTCAATTAAAAGGGTTTGAAAGAGTATCTAAACTTCGTAAACAACCAATTGAAAAAGTCATTAAGGATTGGTTTAGTAGAAGTAAATACGCTCATCAATTAAGTGATGAAGACTCTTCTGAAGTTATTTCATATTTAGTTAACTATTACAATAATGAGTTTAAACCAAAAATGGTAAAAGAGAATAAAGTACCATCTGATTATCTTAGAAGAAGGGTGGGTCATCTTATAAGTGATAAAAGTTTTAATCGTTTAAAACGTTCATGTATAAACATGTTAGAACGTGTACGAAGAGCGCATCCGACAAATAAAGAAAAAGCTGTTATGACTGCTGTAAGATTAGCTATTGAAGAACAAAGTTATGAATGGTATGGAAATCATTTAGGTTTTGATGATGAGGATGATAAACTATTTGATGAGATATATTCACTAATGTGGAACACATATTCGAAGGATTTAATTGAATATATATTCACTAATATGGAATATGTTAAATCTGTTATGGATTATGTAAGTGAGGATAATCCGGAAACAATAAAAGAGAGTGAACTACCGTCATCCGTTAGGAGGAGGATAAATATTTCCTCTGATGATAATATTTTAAATGAGATAAAGGCTGCGTCATTGAGAATGTTGATGTTAAAAGTATCTAAATTTGACCAGATTATTAACAAGGGTTTTAAGTGGGCGGCTGAAGAAATGGCACCTTATAATGAGGATTATGATGAGGATTATGATGAGTATATAAAAGGAGTAGTTTTGTTATTAAAGGATAAATACGAGGATGATGTAATCGAATATGTTACAAGAGTTATAGGTACATTTAATGGTCCTGATACACATAAGTATACATTTAAAAAACACTCTAAAAGACACGGAGGTAGTGGGTTTTCAGAAACATTTAATACGTGGGATGATTTAATATTAAGGTTTGGATATTGGATGCCTTTAGAATGGGATGAGATTAAAAGAAAATTGGATGATAAGAATGAAGGTCAGATATTAATTTCAAGTCCGGGGGAACCAACTAATACAATGAACTATTACTTTAGTATAAAAAAGATATCAAATATAAATTATGATTAAAGTAATAATAACTGAAGACAAATTAAGAAACGTTAGGGAACAAATTAAAGAAATGATTCGTACCCGGGGATTACCTGAAACATCTAAAATTATGGGTGGTTTTGACAATTTAATAAGTAAATTGGGTATGGTATACAGTGTTACCCACGAGCAAAAGGTTAAAGACGTTCATGATATTATGGATATATATCTAAATGATAGTGATTATATCGATAATGAACCGAGGGGTGCATTTGTTGGAGGTTTAAGATATGATGCGGTGTTTCTTGATGAGATTGGTTCGGACCCTATACAAATAAGTGATGATAATGATTTAATAAAACAGATACCTAGTTTGACTGAAACATCTGCAGTTGTTGAGACTTACTTTTTACAAAAGGGGGAAGGTTCCGAGTCTGATTCCTATAAATTAAAGGATTATACAACTGTATTTTATGATACTCTAAGTGATGAGGTTTTAGATAATATTATCTTTGCTTTAATGTATAGTTTGGAAGGGTATTCGGGTGATTAATTTTAACGGGGTCGGGGGAACCAACTAATACAATGAACTATTACTTCAGTATACAGAAAAAACCTAAAAATTCTGATTAATCTCCTTCGAGGTACGCTCCTTATAGTAGCTTTACTATTTAATCACTAATAGTTATACTTTTTGGTGATTCTATTCACGACATATTATGAATGATATGCAAAAAAAATTATTATCGTTGGTTAAATCTAACGGATTATCTAAGACTTTCGTATTAATCGGGGGTAGTGACAATTTAATAGATATAATGGGTGAATCTATTAACCAATGTTTTAATAAGAATAACTTAATAGATTATATAATGGAGACTGTAAAAATGAGCGGTGAAGATGTAATAGATATTAATCCACCAATACGTGAAATATTCCAAGATGGTACTCACTACGACATACATTCATTACACAGTCATTATGTAACAGATATAACGGAAGGGGTAAAAGATTATCCTATGACAGTTTTATCTTATCCTTATCATGAAGTGTCTAAGAAAACATTAATAAAAATATTTAACAGTATACGTAAATTATAATAATCATGGAACCGGAAAAAGATATATTTGAGCAATGGAGACTTGAAAGGGAACGACTTTCATGGTACAAAAGGGTGTGGGGTAGTATATCATTACGTTGGAGTAACGATTGGAAATACATCCCTCAAAATATTAAAGAAGGTTTTAAGAACCTTAAGTATTGGTTACCTATCATTTGGAAAGATAGGAACTACGACCATTCATATATTTACCAAATATTACAACACAAACTAAAGGGTCAGTCTCAATATCTCAGGGATAAAAGTTTTCACGTAAGAGCGGAGAGAGACGCTGAGGTAATGATGACTTGTGTTAGACTTATTGATAAAGTTAATGATGGAAGTTACTCTAGTGAATATGGGGATTACCATAAGACTAAACATTGGTTTGAACCCTGTGAAGATGAAGAAGGTTATTCTACGTGGGAAAGTAAGTTGTTAGGTGAAAACTTCGATGACTATTTTAAAAAGTATCCACTTATATATAAAAGAGTTTTAAATGGTGAAGGGTATTTTAAGACAAATGGGATTGAAGATAAACAAACGATTGCGATGAACATTGCACATTTAAATCAAGATAGGTCACATAGATTACTTTTTAAGATAATTGAAGAGAACATAGAAAGATGGTGGAGTTAAATTAAAATTTGGTGGAATCAGATATTTGTTGTATTTTTGTGTTGATGCTCTTTTCTAAGGTCACTATATAAATAAAAAAAACCCACCAATCGATGGGTTTTTGTGGTTTAAGCCATTTGGAGAGTTACGTTTTTGAAACTATCCACTAACACTCCGTAAGCGGGGTCGGCCCATGTTTTAGAACCGATTGACTTCCAATGGTTGTGGTCAGCCATCTTAGGGAAAGTAGAGTGAATATCACCCACAGTTAAACTCTCAACAATACTCTTATCTACCATGTAGAATTTACCACCTTTCATAGCCAAGACTGTTTGGTAGTTACCGTATTGGTTTTTCACCTCGAGTGTGTGTAGTCTATTCTTTTCCCATCGAGTAGCAATTTTTGAAAGTTCACCTTTACCTTCAGAAATTGTAAGGAACCCGGCAACACATTTAGTGATAGCTCTGTACTCATATACAGTTTCAGAATCGAATTCATTATCGTTCACCATGAATTTACACATTTTACCATTAACTAATTGTTCTACTGTAAACCCTTTACCCATTACGTTGTCATACTCTCTAATATACATATCTTTCCGTTTTATGATGTTAAACCCTTATTGTTATACAAAGATACGATAATATTTCACTTACACAAACTATTTGGTCATTTAATTTCAGCGGGGGTCAGGGGGATTAACGCCAGCCACCATACGAGAGATACACATATATAAATCGGGGGTCTAAACAATAATACCATATACATTATCCATACGTATAATAAGATAAACATTATATGTAATTACATATAATATATAGATAAAGAACTATACTATACGTAATTACATATAAGATATAGATAAAGAACTATACTATACGTTAAAGAATATAACTTCAACTCTCACTAATTAAAAGATTATAGTAAGTAAAAATACTTAAGACTAAATCTACTCGTTCATAGTCCTACACTACGTTCCGGAATTCACTCATAGTTTTATTCTTAACTATTTTATAGTATATGATATACAGTAATTCCCCCCACAATATAACAACCCCTTTTTTATGGTAGGTCACTTAAGAGACCTTACATATGAAACCCCATATATGTATTCTTTCTCTAAGGGAATTATACATATGTTTCTCTATATAAGATACGAATAATATATATGTAATTCCCCTATATGAAGAAGAATAAATGTATATATGTTAGTCTGTTTTTATAGGTGTATATTGGGGACGAAGTCCCACCTTCTCCCACCTAAAATAATGACTTAAATAGAGAGTAAATAAGGGGTTATTTTTAATAGGTCTTAGTGGTCATACACATAGATTTAGAAACCCATTTGTAGTCCATTTATATACCTCTTACGAGGAGTTGAAGTGGTACTCTAAGACACTAAAGTGTCCCACTCGCTACTACACCTTAACTACCCTAATACTCTGGGATATGTTAATACCTAATTAATTACCTCTACAGGTACCTACAGAAGGGTAAAAGTGGTCTTTACACTATAGTGGGCAACAATAATGGAACACAATAGTGGGAGAATGTGGGAAATAGTAGTAGTCTAAAGTGGGTGAAAAGGATTATCCCCATCGTGGTCCCTGACTGACATTCTGACAAATCCTAATAAATCAGTATAAAGTTATTAACAATTTTCCCTCTGACAGTGTGTCAGGGATAAGTTATAAAAAGTTATTAACAATTTTAATAGGGGCCAAAACTAATGTTTTATTTATTTTTTTGTTAATAAGTTTATTATTGGGTATGGAAAAGAAATATTTAGAAGGAATAGGAGTAAAGGTTAGGGGTGAGGACACCCATTTTGTTGTGGAGTATCATGATGAGGTATACAGTGGGGAGTGTATATATGAGGTTGTAAATTTAAAGGGGAAGATGAAACCCATCAATCAGGTTGTGTATGTAATGGTTTCATCTGAGATGGGGGATATCATTTCCGGAATAAATAACAGACATCCTTTAAGTGAAAGTGATATGGTGGAACTCACCATGGAGATAAGGAATGATTCTCTAAATGAATTAAATTTATATGTTAGAGAGATAAGTAAGCCAATCGGGTCCCCAAGTTAGTATATTGTATAGTTTGTTCAGAAATATTTTAATGACCAATATACTGTTGGGGACCACTTCAATTTGGCTCCGATGGATAAAGAGGGTTAGGACTATATGGAGATTTCCAAAATAAACCTTATGGAACAATTTTACTAACCTTTGTAAACAACCTCAAGAGTATCATCGTAGGTATGTCTAATCTTACCAATACGAATATATTTTCTGTGGGTTGCCTCAAAGTATGTTAACCATTCTTCCTCAATTAAATTTCTAATTGTTCTGTTCATTCTAACGACAGACCTCCATCCGGATTTAAGTGTATATGTGGGTTGGTTTGAATAGTAACGTCTACCGTATGTAATATTTTTGGTTTCAACATTCAACGTCATTTCTTCGGACCATGGGTCATATGAAACCCCATAGATTCTATAATCACCATTAAGTTCGTAACTTCTATCAATTAGTTTTCCCCCATGTTTATGTTTACGAAGGTCCTTTCGGATGAGCTTCACTACCATTTGGTTGTCCATATATCTTGTGTCGTTATTCATATGGCTAATATACAACTATTTAATCAATCCACCAAATATAATGTTGGGGAAATAATAAATTAAAATATGGTCACATTGTCATAGGTTTTATTTGGTGGAATCAAAAATTTGTTGTATCTTTGTGTTGACGCTTTGGTTTGTATTTCCCCCCACACAATAGAGCACCATAACAAAGATACGAAGAATAAATTTAATAACCTAATTAAATGGGGGGAAATATATAATATATAAGCAGGTTGGAGTCTACTCTTCCACCCCCGATTAAAAAGGTCCGCCCAACATACCATCCCTGATATCTTAATACAAAGATACGAAAAACATTTGAATTAAAAAAATTGTTTGTTAACTAATTTTGCCGTAACTTGCATTGATGCCCCAAACAAAAGGGGGGACCAAACAATAGAGCACCATAACAAAGATACGAATAATATTTTAAATAAAAAAATAATAATACATCTATTTTTCCCCTGAACAAACTAAGGAACAATATGTATATTATCACTCATACTACTCACTATTCTTACAACGATGGGAACAAAATTTATCGTCAACCCCATTCTTCCTTATGTATAACCCACTACACCAAACACACCTATGTTTAGTACTCATTAACTTATGGTAATAAATCTTCTTATCTTTCCGATTCTTATTTATATTACCCTGAAGCTTGAGGGCAACAAGGAAGATTACTATCCCCCAAATTATATTAACCATACACTACTTATTTTTAAGTTTATCATATCCCCACATTACAAGTAGTCCTATGATTATCGCCTTTATAATTCTCATATCAATTTAATTTATATTAGTTATACAATCCCCACCAACCAAAAATGATTCAGTCCCACATTCAAGAACTACATTGTGCTCAGACAACTCATTGTCACCAATACCAACATACGTGAATACAGTCTCACCATTGTGAATGTAATCCATACCTACTACTAACTCATTTAACTCTACCATATCTTTATTTATTTAATAACAAATATACAACTATTAATTCAATCCACCAAACATATTCATAACTCATTATAAATAAAAAAAAGTTATTAACTGACAATGTGACAATTGTTAATAAATAACCCCCATATAATTTGGATATGTGGAATATACATCAGGGAGGGGGATATTATTTAAATGACCTAAATACTCCCCTACCCCCCGGATATACCCCCTCATGGGGGCCCCCTCCCCCGTATCCCCCCTCCATATAGGGTTTCAGAGGGTCAAAAAGGGGGGATAATCCCTTTTGCAGTGTTTGTACAAAAAAATTCTAGAAAAAAATTTTAGGAAATTTTTGGGGAAAATGGGTAAGTTACAAAGTTGTAACCTGAGTTATA
>Ga0233415_10000011_pt1 | contig 105602 bp, 108 predicted proteins | sample Na_anoxic_12_MG_FD_188631 | JGI IMG/M metagenome (GOLD analysis project Ga0233415, IMG submission 188631) | Seawater microbial communities from Saanich Inlet, British Columbia, Canada - Na_anoxic_12_MG | ecosystem: Environmental > Aquatic > Marine > Inlet | place: Canada: British Columbia...
ACTCCCTGGAATTCTAACAGAGTGAGCCATATACCTTCGGGTCATTACCTTTCCAACATAAATATTAGTAAGGTTTTCAAACCCGTAATTTCCGTCCATAACGGACAAAAAATCTCGAAACTCTACACCCATTAAAGTGTTGGGGTCTCCTTGAAAAGAAGGAACAGTAAAGAAGGCACTGTCTTGCATGAAAAGAAAGCAAGGACTTGTAAGAGGTGCTTCTTGTCTAGTTTCATTCCCTGGGGGGCTAGGTTGTGGGTTTTGTGCAAAAAGTGCAACAGAACCTAAAGTAAGCGCAGTTAGCGCACATATAAAAAACTTATTCATTTTATACCTCCTTATGGTTATGGTTATGTATTAGTAAGTTATTGGAAATCATCAGGTGTAAAATCCGTAGGTGTATTTTTTTTAGCAGAACATTTTCTACTTTCTAGTTCTATATAGATGGCGATCTAATTCAGGAAACATTTAATTTGGTAGGACGAGCGGGACTTGAACCCGCACTTGACAGATTTTAAGTCTGTTGCCTCTGCCGATTGGGCTACCGTCCCTACCTCCTCACTCAATCCCATCATTAACAAGTGTCAAAGGGGGCGAAGCGGGGCTCCCATCCTCCTCCTCATCGCTCAGACCCAAAAGCTCCTTCATCTCAGAAATACCCTCTTTCATCTCAGCTTGCTGGTCCTTGTAGTTCTGTAGTTGCTCTTCCATACCTGTGATAGCTTCCGAGATCGCTCCATAATTTGCTTCATACCCCTCAAGGGCTTTAGCAATATATTTTTCAGTCATCTTTTTCATCATAAATCTCCATTTAATTTTGTGGTAGGCCCTACAGGATTTGAACCTGTGACCTTTCGCTTATAAGACGAATGCTCTCACCAACTGAGCTAAGGGCCATTCGCACAGAACTATTATAGACGGGCTAAGGCTATTTATAAAAAAACTCCTCCCAATTTCTTGGGAGGAGTAAGTAGCGAAGCTCCAAGTCTGCCACGAAAGGCGTTAGCCTACCCTGCGGCTTGGTTTTTAAGCTTATCATCTTTTAAACATACCAAAGACAATTCATTATTGATAATCTTAGGTGTGTAAAGGTCCCCCTTTTTACTTGGAAGTCTTCGCTCCAATAACGCTTGAGCAATTACTGTGGCGACCTTATTCTTGATAAAACGCTTAATGTTTCTGGCTCCGTATTCTTCTGAATACCCGTTGGTTACAATGAAGTCTAAGAGAGCCTTATGTCGTTTAATAGGAATATTATGCAAAGCTAGTACTGCAATCTTTTTAAGGTGACTCGGTTCTAGGTTTTTGAAGAATATATAATTATCTATGCGGTTCATAAACTCTACAGGAAACTTCCTCTTTACTGATTCTGTAATCTCCTCAGAAGATCCTGAAACTGACACCATCTCTCTTCCAAACCCTAATGATCTCCCCACTCTTACATCTGAGATACCTTGATTAGAGGTGAAGATGAAGATAGACTCAGAAAAGTCTAACACTCTTCCCATGTTATCGGTAACTGTGCCATCATCTAAAAGAGACAATAGGAAATCAAAAAACTTAGGATGAGCTTTTTCGATCTCGTCAAAGAGGATTACCCAGCGATTACTTTTTTCAGCTTTCTCAGCCATTAAACTATTTTCACTATGACCTACATAGCCAGGAGGAGAACCAATCAACTTTGCATACTCATGTGCTTGGGCGTATTCTGCACAATTCAATTTCCAAAAGTTACCGCTATATTTATTACCAAGAAGTCTAGCGAGTTCTGTTTTACCAACCCCTGTAGGACCAATAAAAAAGAAGGAAGCATTTTTATAAAGGCCACTTGCAATAAGCTTAATACTATCTATAAGACTTTTGATAGCTACCTCCTGTCCCACCAAATTCTTTTTTAAGTATTTGTTTAACCCCGATACATCACTAAGAGTACGGATAGCCTTTAAACCCTTGGGAGGACCCTCCTTCTCTTGAGCATGAGTAAACACGGCCCCCATAACTTGCTGTATATCCTCCAAAAAGGTGCCATTGTTTAGGTCAGCACATACAAACCCCAGATCAAAAGGGGGATAAGCTTCAATGATGGAAAAGTATACAGCCCTTGTAATAGCCATTCTCTCCTCATCATCCTTTGGGAGATTGCTGAAAAACTCCTCCGAGTCATAAAGGAAATTTTTAATGATGTGACGCATGTAGCTCACAATCGTTAAGGGTTTTTCTAACTTCTTGATCTTCCTCTTTACGGCAAAATAAGCTCGCTGCTCATCATGGACGGAAAGCTTTTTAATAAGGAGAACAAGATTAATTTCATTACAAATTACTTTGTAAAACTTTAGATCTGACATAGTTAATCTGTGAGGTTATCCAACTGAGAGTATAAAGAGTCCATTTCTAGTTTTTCATTCCCTCTCGTTTGGGCCGCTTCTAATTTAATTAGAAGGTCCACTACTTTAAGGGTGCTTGCTTTTGAAGTTTGTGCCAACTTAAGACAATCTACCATCAAGTTTTTTGCTGAAGCATCTTGGGGGTTCTCGTCTAACATCTGGCGAAAGAATCTATGAGTGTCTAAAGCAAGGGTTCTGTCTTCGTTAGCTTCATCAATTACTTTCTTACATACTTTCTGTATTCTATTCTTATCTATCGGTGAATTTTTTAGGATATATTTGCTTGGCATCTGAGTTTTCCTTAGCATAATTTTGAACAAAGTGAGTTACCATTTTATTGTATTCACTTAGTCTAACTTCACGATCTGGAATCCACGCACAGGGAATCACAGGATCAAAAACCCCCAACGGGTTTATTGGAATATCTTTTGTGGATTTCGTCTTCATACGCAATTACTTCTCGTTCATCCTCATCAACTTTATCGTGAGGCTTATATTGTTTAAGAGGCTTTTGTTTAGTCCTCTTTTTTTTCTTATCCTTTTTCTTGCGGAGTCCCCCCCAATCTTTCTCGTAGCGATTTGTTCTGCCCATGATTACTCCTATTCGTCCATCAAGCCGAAGCCGAAGTCCTCCTCACCCTCTTCACAATCATACAAAACAGAAGGTTGGGTTTTAGCTAAAGCTTTAGCTACTGCCCCGTCTGTTGGGAACCCCATAGAAACAATCTCTTTTTTATCGTCCCAATACATTATAGCCGCATCTGGGTCAGTATTCATAATATCAGAGATGGTATTATACACACGGCAGAGATTATAGTATTCCATAAAATATTCATCACCTGAGGAAAACGAGTCTTGCCCGTGTTCACGATTAAGGAAAAATTGCATTTGTCCACATGTAATGTAAGTACCGTCAGGTTCTTCATTTAGTGGTTCTTGAAAATCAAAAGTATCATGCATGATGGTATATGGGGAGGGAAAAATTTTCCCCCCCTCCTCGTATTAATTAGTTGAGGACCGTTTAGCCTTCACTATATGTACTAGCCAAGTCCCATAACTCCGAGTTAAAATTAACATCTTTTTGGATGTTAGTAATGGGACGCACCATACGGTTAGTACCTCCGTTACGGAATCCACCCCGAATAATGTTCTCCTGAGCCACATTAAAAGTAGTCCAAAGGTTATTCTTGCGGTCTGCCTCTCTACGGGGTTGCGATACTTCTAGGATAATACTCTCCGTAGTAGCCTTACCGAAACGAATTTGAGCGGCATCAGTAAAGAAATCCTTTCTGGAGCGGGGGCTCAATTCAATGTTCTGCCATTTGTCGATCTTGTCTGCAATTCTGGACGAGTTCATGACCAGTTTACGAGAGGCATCTTTTACCTGTTGCGCCTCAAAACCGATATGGCGAATATGAATCTTACCGAAGTCCGATTCAGAAATTACCATACCGTTAGAGCAGATCATACGGAAGATACCCCCTTGGAGAGTGTATCCACCAAGCCCGTTGTGGGCATTGATAAGAAGCATCTCAGGGAAAGAATCCCCAACACCAAAAGACTCCATATCCAGATCTTCATGGCGAAGGCGAATAATGTGCTTGGCATGGGACTTACTCCACTTCCTAGCATTCACCTGTTGGGCCTTCCAAGCCGTCCAGCCTTCATCCTGTAGGATCTCAAGAATGTCTGTAGTTGGGAGGAAAGTATATCGGTCAGATACCCTACCCTCCTCAGGAGTCGTTGCAAAGGCCGCAGGGGCACAGGTACGCAGTAGTTCTTCGTTCTTAATCATATTAGTTACCTCCTAGGTACATTTCAGCAAAAGCTTGTTCACGGGACAGGTTACGGGACTTCTGTTCTTTAGTCATGCGGAATCGCTTGCCAGTCTGGGCAGTATAGTCCTCAATGGACTCATATAGGTTGGGGAAATGCTCCTTATCGGGAGCGGGTTTAATTTCAGATTCCATTTTAGTTTCCTTATTGTAATGGTTAGAAAAGACTTCATCAATCAAGTCTGAGAGGATGTCAAAAGTTCGATCCGTTTGTTTGTTGTTGTTGCTCATCGTTGATTTCTTCTTTCGTGCCCTATTATAGCAAGTTTTCTGCGAATGTCAACCCTAAATCTCTAAAAATTTCGCAAGAGGCTCAACCCCTTCATCTATAGGGGGTTGCATCATTTTCACAAATTCCTTAGATTGGAACTTCTTGCCCCCTTCCTTCACAGTATACCATGCCCCGTTTCGCTCTACCTCTCCATCAATTTCCATCTGCTTCAAGACTCCTGTGTAGGGATTTAAACCCTCATTAAACATCAACTCAAACTCACACTCCTTAAAAGGGATGGAACACTTATTCTTAGTGTTGCGTAGTTTTCCTTGAATACCAATAACATTCTTATTCTCGTCTTTAATTAGATCACTCGTTTTGTTAGAAATACATTTCAAATTTACACCCAAGTAATACTCTAATGATTTGCCCCCTGCGGCTGCCGTATCAGGACTTCCATACATAACACCAATTTTATTTCTAATTTGGTTAATGATTACTAGGGCAACTTTATACTTCCTCATCAATGGATTCATCTTACGCAAACACGCGCCAGTAGACTTAGCCCTAATAGCTCCAACCATATTGTTACCCTCATAGGTTTCGGCTTCGTATTCTGATTTTGAGGGTGAGACAGCGATGCTATCGTATACAACTACAATTGGTGTTTCCTTATCTGTTTCTCTAATGGCAAGAATTGTATCCTCGATAACTTGAAAACAGTCTTCCAAAGTTTCAGGAGCAGCATAGATCAGGTTCTTGGGGTCAATTCCCAAATGCATAGCAAACTTGGGGTTGTATGCATTTTCACTATCCACCATCATAGAGTAGTAGCCAGCAGCTTGTGCCTCCTTGAGAATGTGAGTCCCAAACACAGTCTTAGCGGTACTCGACTCCCCAATAAACTGAGTAATCATTCCCACAGGGATCCCTTTGTTGTAGTCCCCTGAAACTATCTTATTGAGAGCATAGCTCCCCGTCCCTACGAAGCCCAGATCAGGCACTTGCTCAGACAACAACCCTGCGTTTTTCAAGCGTTTCAGTACATCCTTATCCATACCTTATGATAGTTAGACTTGACTTTTTTGTTATTCAGTATTAAAGAAAAAAATCTGAAACAGTCTTGAATTAGTTACATCTGTTCCAAAATACTCACTTGCAGCATGAACGCATCCTGCATCAAAAATTATCATTCTATTGTAAACATTTCCAATCTGGTCAACCAACTTGAACTTAGTCTTATCATAAAAACCCCCTCCAAAGGGATCTTCTAAAGTAGTATCATCTCTATGGGTTCTGTTAGTACTTTTAGACGCAAAAAGGGAAGTCCCCGCCTCGTATGGAGCATCAGGATTAAGAAATACTATCGCTGCATATTTCTGGTTATCCCAATGATACACTACAGGATCTTCGGCTATACAGTATTGAAATTTTCCGTTATGCCCCTGCCCCTCCCAATCAGTTATTCTTTTTCCTAGTAGGTCTTCTATCTTTCTTTTAATAGATAAAGGTCGATAATTTTTAAAGGATCTTCTCCCTTTATAATATCTCAAATCTTCAATAAACTCAGATTCTAAGGCCACCTCTCGAACCTTATCAGGATCCTTATAAAAATTATCTACAACTATTACTGACAAGGTAGGTTCTTGACTTATTTGAATTATTTCCTCTAACTCAGTCAAATGTTGATAGTTCTCTAAATAAGGATGATATTTAATTAAAGGGGTAATCCCATCGCTCGCTATCCCAAATACATTACCCCCATTGAACTGCTCCCACTCCACTATTTTTTTATAAAAAGGGGCAGAGAGAGACCATTTGTGTTTCCATAAAACATAGGGTAATGAAACCTGACACAGAGGACCCCATTTTAAAATCTCTTTCCACCACTTTAAGGATAGCTCATATGCCGTTGCAGAATGGTGCCTCGCCATGTACCCTACTGCCCATAACCCATTGTTAGAAGGCATTCCATCTTCCTTATATGCAACAACCTGCTCGTCCAAGGGATACTCTCTGTACTTAGGCTTCCACATCAACCTCTTACCATGATTTGCTTCTTGGTATGCACAATCTCTCCCCTCTGGATGTTTAAGTAAAACAATCTCTCCCTTTTCTAAATGTTGAAGAGCCCACTCTTTAAAAGAAAGAGGTTCCGTGTAGTTTTGGCCTTCATATAAGGGAACCTCCTGCCGTTGTTGATGTTCTTCCGAAGGCTTCCTAAGTATTATGTGTTGGGGGTCTAAAAAAGCCGTTAATTCATCATAACTTTTTATCCTAAAAGATGCGTCTATCCACACACTAGAATCAGTATTGAGAAACAATTCAGGAAAACATCTAGGAAATTTTGCAGCTATACCCATCGAAGGGTATACTGGAGGGAAAAGCACGGTTGTCCAACCCTCTACACATAATCTCGGATTATCTGTTACACAAACAGCCTCATCAAACCCATGATCTGGAGGCAAAGGGAAGAGAGCATCAAAATCCCCATATACACAAGTAATAATTCCAATACTCATTCTAAATCCTCAACTGATGGGGCAAGCGTTCGCCATCTTTAACACAAGATAAATAAGCAACAACACACGGAATATTCATATCTTTATACCATTTATTAGGATAATAAGTTTCACACTTAAAGGATTGAAATTTTATATCTTTATTTCTAATGTACTGAGCCTGTGCCTCGGCGGTATAATAAAGAAAACTATTCTCATTCCAATAACTAACATGAGTAGGGTCCATCCACGCTCCCCTCCCGTCTGTGCTAGGCACCTCTATCATAGCCCATCCCCCGTGACATAAAACTCTATGAATCTCTCTCATAGTGTGGATAGGATCTTTAAGGTGTTCAATCACATGGCTGGCATTCAATACCCCCACACTATTGTCAACAAGAGGGATACCCTCATCTAAATTACAGATAATATCAGCACCCTCTTTGTCTAGCGTAGTATACCCTTCTCTGCCATGTAACCCCCCACCTAAATCTATCTTCATTAGTCCCTTAAGTTCACAATCTCTCTCAGCTAATTTATACGCATACTTATACTGTAGATCTACAGTAGTCGTTTGAACCTCAGCATTTCTTGTAAGATAAGTATTTTTTCCATCTTCTAAATGTCTATAAATATACAAGCATTTGGGGATATAATAAAATTTAGTTTTTAAGTAGGTCCTAATTAAAAGCTCATGATCATCACAAACACTTAATTCTTTATTATGCCCTCCTAATTCTTCATACACAGATTTTCTCCACGCACGAACATGATCAGGGCAATACCAGATAAAGGAGAGGGCTTGGCTACTAGGTTTAAAACTATTCATGGAAAAGAGTTCTTTCCCCTCCCAATAAACCTTATTAAATGTCCACCCATTTATAGGAGTATAAGGTACAAAATCTTTTGCCAGTTTAGCATTATTACTATAAACAAAGCCTATTTCTTCATCTTGAAAAGCTTTATTTAATTCCTCTAAACAATTGGGATGTAGGAGATCATCATGATCTACCTCCACTAAAACATCTCCTGAGCCTTTGCTAAAAGCTTCCTTCTTAAGATACCCTACATTAGTGCAAAACTCACTTGACCCATCATCGCTATAGACCCGTACATTTAAATATTTGTCATAAGGTATATCCTTAGCTGTAACCCCATTATTAGTGTAAATAATCCATTCCCAATTTTTATAAGTTTGTTTTTTGATACTAGCATAAAGCTCTTTTAAAAACTTAGGAGAATGAGTGGGGGTTATTAAACTAAACTTTAGACCAGACATAACTTTTATTAATAGAAGAGAGTAATGAACAAAGAACCTTGTAGGGATCAATATTAGCACAAGGTCTGCGGTCTTCAAAATAACCGTGACCTTCCATAGCTACTGCCTTAGGAATTCTTACCGAAGCTCCTCGATCTCCAACCCCAAAAGTAAATTTTTTATAATCAGAAGTTTCACACTCCCCTGTCATTCTAGCTTCTATCCTATTCCCACACACTTTGATATGCTCATGGTGGTCAACCTCTAAACCTTTCATTAGCTCCTCAAATTCTTTAATACCAAAGCACTCTCTCATTTGGGAATTAGATACATTCGTATGGCATCCCGCCCCATTAAATTCTGGGTGAGGCTTGGGGTCATAGGAAACTACTACGGAGTGGAACTCAGATACTCGTTCTAAAATATACCTTGCTACCCACAGATCATCAGAACACTTTAAAGGATCTTGCGCTCCTGTCTGGAATTCCCATTGTCCAGGCATAACCTCTGCGTTGATACCATCTAAATCTACCCCTGCTTCTTGGCAACGCTGTTCAAAATCATTCAGTAGATAGCGACCGACAACATTCATAGTTCCAGCCCCACAGTAGTAATCTTTTTGCTCAGTAGGTTGAAGAATAAAACCTAACGGCTGCCCAGTTTCAGGGTTCATTAATGTAAATTCTTGTTCAAAACCTACTAAAAATCCCTCCTCATTTTCTTTAACTAGATTTACTAAATTACATCTAGTATTAGACTCATGAGGGGTATCATCATAATTCCATACCTCACAGAAAACTAAAAAACCCTTTTCGTGAAAAGGATCACTATAAGTTCTTATTGGTTTTAAATATCTATCAGAGTTTTCCAGAGATCCTTGTTCTGTTGACCCTCCATCAAAGTTCCAGCAGGGGAACTCCGCATCAAATGCTTCAATGAAACGGGTCTTACTTCTCACCTTGGGGAGAGGGGATCTCCCATCTAACCAAACATATTCTACTCTTGTTTTAGCTCCCACTATATATTACCTCTTTAATACCGTGTTGGTGAATCATACCCATACAACATGGGCAAGGTTTTGCCAAGGTGTTATTCCTTCTATAAATATAGATGGAAGCACCACTAAGATCAATCCCCTGACGGACTGCTCTGTAAATAGCGTGCCCCTCAGCATGGAGTCTTTGGTATTTCCCAGACCCATATTTAGGGTGTGTTTTATTAACATTAAAAGCTTTAGAGAGAACTTTATTACCCCTTACAATAGCTGCTCCAATAGGATAGCGATGGCTAGACTTTTTTGATTCTTCAATTGCTAACCTCATCGGGTGATCATCATCCATTTAACTTTTCCTCACATAACCTAATATTTTCTCTCAGCCTATCCTTTTCCTTTTCAGGAGTCATCGAGCTATCAAGTAACTCCTGTGTTAGCTTTTTACTATCCTCTATTCTGTCTATATAAAAATAAGCTAAAGACAACTCATCTTTAATTCTAAAATCATAAATATCAGGCTCAACGAAGAGGGATTCAGACGCAGGAACAGGTATCTTTACTGCAACTTCACCCACCATTACAGCTAGATGAAATTGCCCACACACCCTGTAAATCTGAAGAATATCATGAAGAGGTTCCGCTCTAGTTGGTCTATACTGATAAGCCGTCAAGAAATAGCCCACCAACTTTTCAAGTGATTTCTCATTGGGGATAGCCTGTTTAACCTCCAACTGATGTAGCATCATTTTTAGTCTAGCTTTTCTTAATAGGGATTCAAATATTTCTTCATCCCAACCACTATACTGAATAACTTTTTCAATAGATTCTAAAGCTTTTTTATATTGTTTTGAATCCCTATAAGATTGTGATAAATAAAACCAAGCCCTACCGTCCTCGGGGTTATCTAAGAGCCATTCTTCAAATACTAAAGCATCTTTAGCATATCTATTTTTATCTCTTGCTCTTGCACCATCCTGAGTAGGGTAGACTGCTACATTATCTAAAGTGCTAACAGAAGAGGCATTAGGAGAATGCACATACTCATGCAACGGCTGATACCATTTAAACCCCAAAGCATCTTTAACAAACTGTACCCTCTGATATTTAATTCTTCCGTATCTCGTAGTTACTTCTACTTTATCTGTTTTGAACTTAGGAAGGCTCTTTACAATAGAAGTTACTTTAAGGTTTCCATCCACATAGGGACAAAAAACCTCGTCTGCATCTAAGGTCATATTATAATCAGAAATGCCTGAAGCTAACTGAAGGCACTCTGTTCTATTATGTCCAAAATTAACCCACGGACGCTGATGAACCCGGCCTTTAAGATTATTCTCTTTCAAGTAATCCCTAATTACTTGTACCGTATTATCTGTAGAACCCGTATCACAGATACAATAGTAATCTACAATATGCTTTACAGAATTAAAAGCACGGGTTATTACTTCAGCCTCATCTTTTACAATCATGCATAAAGTAACCGTTTGATGTTTACTTGCCCGTCGAGCCAAAACCGCCCTCCCCTCTAAATGAAATCTTTAAGTTCTTAGCTTCTTCAAACTCAATATCGTGAACAGGACTAATTTCAAACTGTGCAATCCTGTCTCCTGCTTCTACCCCAATTATATCTACACTCCTATTGTTATGCAAAATAACTAGGATCTCTCCCCGATAATCCGAGTCGATCTTCCCTGGAGAATTAGCCACAACGAGCCCCTTATGGGCTAAACCACTTCGGGAATAAATCTCCCCCTTCCAACCATCAGGAATTTGCATAGCCAACCCTGTGCGAACCATTACAGTTTCACCTACGGGAATAAAGACATTCTCTACACTATACAGATCATATGCCGCAGAACCTTTGGTGCCTTTTGTCGGAATCACAGCCTCGGGGTGTACTTTAGTGAACTTTACTTTCATGCTATATTATAGTCTAGCTTTTACCATTTCTTCAATCATACTACTAAAAGAATACTCAGGCTTCCAGCCTAATGTTTCCCTTAGCTTCGTAGAGTCTCCCTTCAAATCAGTAAGCTCCGTAGGTCTAAAGTATTTCTTATCAATAGTAACATAATCTCTATAGTCTAGATCAACTTCTGCAAAAACTTCAGCACAAAAATCTCTAACAGAATATGATTCTCCCATAGCACACACAAAATCATCAGGCTTATCATGCTGAAGCATCATCCACATAGCTCTAACATAATCCTTAGCATGACCCCAATCTCTTGTAGCATTTAAATTACCTAGAGCTAACTCTTGTTCTTTTCTATAATGAATTTTAATAGCCCCATCCACTACTTTATTAGTGACAAAGTTTAATCCTCTTCGTGGTGATTCATGATTAAACAGAATACCGTTTGCAATGAACAGGTTGTAAGAACTTCGATAGGTGCTACACAGATTAAAGGCATACAACTTAGCGCACCCATAAGGACTCACAGGACGCATAAGCGTTGTCTCTCTCCTGTACCCATCCTCATCACACTCATTACCGAACATCTCTGAAGAGCCAGCCTGATACATTCTAGCGTTCGGGCACATTAACCTCATAGCTTCTAACAAGTTAAGTACCCCTACGGCATCTGTATGAGTAGTAAATGCAGGTTGATCAAAGCTAATTCTTACATGGGACTGCGCTGCAAGATTATAAATCTCATCTGGCTGGGCCTCTTTTAAGATATGAAGTAAGGATGGGAGGTCAGTCATGTCTCCATACACTAGGTTAAGATCATCAAGTATACCTATCTCTTCTAGTCTACTGGTTTGGTTTTCTGGTACGGAGTGTCTCCGCAATACTCCCCACACTTCATACCCCTTACTAAGCAATAGTTCTGCTAAGTAAGAACCATCTTGTCCACTAATTCCTGTTATTAAAGCTCTTTTCATTTTCTGCAAGTCTCGTAATTTTCGACAAACCAATCAACGGTTTGCTTTATCCCCTCTTCAAAGGGTGTGAATTTATACTCAGGAAGGAAATCCATAAGCCTTATGTTACAGGTGGGTTTCCTAAACTGACCATCAGGCCTACTGTCATCAAATATAATTTTTCCTTCAAAACCCATAACTTTAGCAATAGTTTCTACAGCCTCTCTGACCTTGGCTGCTGTGTGAATAACATGAGTTGGTTTAGTTTCCTGGAATAAATTCAGAGTGTCTTGAAAGTTGGTTAAATCAAGATCACTTTTTCCTTTTACATTAACATCCGCATTAATTGTGGACCCTACCAGTCCGTTAGCACCTGTTAGTAAAATTTTCATGATATTAATGTGGTGACTAAGTGATCTAAGGTGTGTCGGTGTTCTGCGTAAGGTCTAAGGCTATGAGCGTCAATATACTTCTTAAGGGTAAAATAATCTTCACTATAAGTATGGTCCCATGCTATTCGATCTAAGCGAGGTCCAACATAATTAGGTAATAGAAGTAAATCCTTCCCCACATAACCCTCCAGCATTTGAGTAGTATAAGCTTCGTCTAACCCCCAGCGTGAGAACCCCATGTGGGAACCAAGGGCTATAGAAGAACCCCACACCCGTTTGCAGGATGCTTCAAAAGTGTCATCAAGCTTCAATACTTTTTTAAATACTTCCCCCTTCGCTACATGATAACATACGGGAATAGGTCTATGGGACCCCGTGAGGTGGACATACTTATTAGAATCCAAATTAGAGATCTGTTCAACAAAATGATACCGTGAAATGGGAAACATATCAATGTCTGAAACAATGCACACAGAGTCTTCCTCCTGTGAAGTAAACCAGAACCTAGCCCACTGTGTTTGAAAGTGAATAGGGATACCTTTTACAGGAGTAACCTTAGTTACCGTTCCCCACTCCTCACTTAAGTCTTGTTCTCCAAAATAAATGAGATGGGGTGTAATGCCAAAACGCAGCTTCCACACCTTTGATACAGGCTCCCAAAAATCTGAGTAAAGAGGATTGTCATCTACGGACATAAAAGCTTTATTTATTATCATTGCTTTTCCCAAGTAGTAGTCCAAGGGTCAAACTCTTTGTAGTCAGTTCTTACCCATTCATCCCCCAGATCAACAAGGTGCCAATTATAGCTGCTAGTTTCCGTATCGTGAGCAACAATCAAATCAGTAAACTTAGAAGCTTCATTAATAGCTTTCCAACGATTACTTCCATGGCCGTCAACAAAGATCAAATCAAATCGTGAGTTTATTTCAGATAAGTATTCAATAGCTTTGTCTGGTCCCAGCATATAAAGAACCTCAACATTATCATGGTCTTTAAATTCATCATTAACTTTGTTGTACCAGTCCTCCGACTGCATCTCGCAAGCAATTACCCTAGTACAGTTTTCTAAAAACAGTTTGGTACTATATAAGCCAGTACCGAATTCAAAAACAGAATCTATGTTTTTAGAAAGCAATGATTTAAGAAGAGAGAGATGTGTTGAATACCCATCGAATTGTTGTTCATTTTTATTCATATTATTTATTTTCATAATTTTCCCACCTTATAGAATGTACATCGTGCCTCTGTAAACTACCCATTATGCCTTCTCCCCTACTACCATGAATGAGTGGTTTAAGTCCCTCTCTGAGTAATGAATATTTTCAAAACCAAAACTCTCCATACAAGATACAATACTTGTAGCATCTAAAGTATGTAAGTGCTTTCTATTATTCCAAGGTAGCCAATACTGTTGATCCTTATGTGGCAGGTATAAAAACAAAACACCCCCAGTATTAAGTGATCCAGACCAGTACTCTATTGCGCTAACCCAGTTGTCTAAATGTTCTAGACAATGAGAGGAGTAGATGTAATCTAAGTCTGGTGGGAGATTATATGCGTGGTATGGGTTACTGCTGTCCTGTATATCCGCTCCAAGGGCTTCGGGTAACTTCCACTCCTCTTTGCTAAATCCCACATCAACACCGTTACCTTTGCACAAGAGCTTGGCATAGGGTATAGCAAATTGGGAGGCGTTTCCTTTTGTCTGAAATAAGGGATAAAACTCTCCGTTGTAGTTAATAGTTTCAATGCTCATAGAATCTTACTCCAATTATCTGATAGGAAGCTTACATATTGTAAGTTAGAATCCCCACTCCTAGGATAGACAAACCATCCTTGTTTTTTGTTTCCTATAGCCTCCACCACATAATTTAAGGCAGTGGAGACAGTATGTATATTAGCAGCGTTCTCAATCAGTAGTCCCCAATCTAGCAGGGTGTACCCTTCTATTATCTCCATGTCTACATTTAACATATCGTTATCTACAGTAATGGTTCCTTTTTTGGGAGGATACTCGGAGTTTCTGTTTATTAGGTTATACGGTACATCTGAAGGATTTAGTTTTTTGTACAACTCAGCTTCCTTTTTAATATCTCTCTTCCAAAATAGGCTTTTCCAAAGACTAACATCTAATCCTACCAGCTTATACTTATCGACCATACATGTTTCTGATCTATGGTCTACATTAGCGTACCTAAGATTGATAATCTTTAAATCATCTTCTAGGTGTTCAGGATATGGAATAGAATTCAGTTCGTGCTGTTGTGGGCTACTCCTATAAAGCTCATCTCCAAAATCATGTAACCAATCGTAATCTTCACTAGATACGAATGATATGTTGGGGAAGTAATCCCTTAACCACAAGTAAGGAGGACTTACAGGCCAGATAACTTCCTTATAATCCTTTAGAAGTTCAAAGGCTATAGGGATACTGAAGAGGATATCTCCCAATCCCACCTTTTGATTTATCAAGGCTCTCACAGTACTGATTCCGTTGTCTCGTTAGACCACCTATAAATATGAAGGTAATGACCCTGCAAGTAAACACTCTCCTCTACTTTGGGGTAAAGCCTTGTAAGCCAATCAATGTCCTCGGTGGACTGTCCTCTGTCCCCATGCGAGAAGGACGCTCTGAACGGCTCTGAGGCAGCGAGGGAAGTCTTCCAACAACACCAGTGATAAGGAGGTCTGAGAGTATCTCCATACTTGGTAGGATCATTTGGGTCTGGGAGAACATCTTCATGAGGATTTCCCATTTCGGCAAAAACTCTCGCCTCCATGCCGTTTAAATAACACATTTGATCGAAAGAAATGACATCCACATTAGGATTACTCTCAATAGTTTCTGTGAGCTTGGAAACATACTCGTCAGACACATCATCGTCATCATCCAACCATGTGAGGTGCGTCCCTCGGGCAATCTTCATTAGCTCATTTCTCTTTTCCCAAATATGGAGAGATTTGTTATCCATCAAGGACAGAATCTCTACATCCTCTCTCTCTCCAATCTGTTTCAGTAGCTTCTCAATCAAGGGCCTTACAATATCAAACCTGCTAGGGATGGATAAGATAAGGATACTTAATTTAATATCATCTTTATTTTTGGGCATAACTCTCTAATCCTTCCTGAATTTCAGGAATACAATGCGGCTCCATGCATAGGTGTCGCTGTTCCTCTGGCTCTTGGTCTGGCGTAAAGAGGAGGTCTCTCCTATCGTAGTGAGGGTTTCTCCAAAACTCATTAATACACATCCTCTGTTCAAAAATAAAGCCATTATTTCTCAGCACCTCTCTACACGCTTCATCCTTCTCTTCGTTGTGTCCGTCGAGTTCGATACACATTACATAGACAGGAATAGTCCAGTCCATTGTTTTAAGAACTTCTAACTCTCCACCTTCAACATCTAAACAAAAGAAATCTAAGTAAGTAACTCCTGCCTCTGTAAGAAGTTCGCCTAGGGGGCGAGAGTTTACCTGATACTCTTCTCCATTAGGGTGGTGTGCATCTTTAAAGGAGTCGGACATAACGGAGGTCATTCCTGCGGTAGCCCAAGTGCCCACAAAAGATACAGGCTCATTAGAAGAACTGATGGCTACATTATAAGTATTATCAGCATAACGGTTTGTGGACAAATTTTTGTATGCCGAAGGGAGAGGTTCGATAAGGACTCCCTTAAATCCTAAATGGTCATGAAAGAATTTAGTATTTGAATAAGTTACTCCATCGAGCGCACCTAATTCTAAATATCTACCATCATCTCGCTTTTGATTAATGAAGTTCGTGAACACAAAGAGGTCTTCGCCCTGCTGACTATAGAACCGTTGCACAAGACTCCTTCATGTAATCCTGAAAGTATACATCCTTTAAATGGAGAACTTGACCTGTTCCTGCGTAGGCTTGTCCTACGAAATGGTTTGGATCTCTAGGTGTGGGGTAAGGCTTCTTATCAAAAAACTCATCATGAACAAAGGAAGATTCTCTAACCTCTGGAAAAATAATATCGCGTAAAAAACACTGATCCGCTTGCTTGTAATCACCTTTTGCATAATCATTAACTAGCTGATCCATAGTAGACACAGCCTTATTCCTAGCACCCCACATACCTGCAAGTATAGCTGTATTGTGTTGATTATTGTCTCGCATAATATGAAAGTCCTTATCACTCGCTAACCACTCATCAACAGCAGCCTTTTCTCTAAACCACAGACGCGAATCGCAATCTCTAGATAGCATAACTTCTACATGAGGATCACTTGCAGCTAAAAATCTCCAGAGCGTTGATGTCCAATCCCCTTGTTCCTCCATTTCCACAACCTCAACATTATTAAACTCTTTTAACATGTCAACGATAATGCGTGGAGTACTTTGTCCCACATAAAATCTGCACATCCAGTCTGGATAAACGATCTTGGCTAGGCTTGCGTTCTGCAAAGCTCCTAAAGTGTAGCGAGTATTATCTCCCCATAAGCTAAAGGAAATTACTTTCATTTATACATCTCCCGCATATAAGGTGCAAAAATATTTCATCCGTAAAATTGCCTGATTTTAGTGTCCTCTATAACTCTTTCTTGGTGGTTACCTGGATTAGTGCTTACTCCCTTAGGATTGTGATAGTAGCTTCCCACCACATCATCAATTTTTACAAACTTATATCCTTTAGAGCTTAGTTTACACCACATATCATAATCACTACTAAAAGTATACTTGGTGTCAAAACCTCCCATCTCTATAATACTCTTCTTCTTAAGAAGAGGGAAAGGACCACAACAAGAACCGAAGTTTAACAACATAGCAAGATCATTAGCATTATTCCAATTAAAATGACCAACTAGTCTACTGTGATTCTCACTATTCGAAATCCAGCAGTTAGAATAGAAAACATCTACATCAAGGAGCAGCTTTGTATAAGTACTTAAAGTTAAAAGACTACCAGGAAAGATCTTATCGTCGGTATTATAATTCATCACCCAATCATACTTAGCTACTTCAAGTCCCTTATTCCAAGCCTCATAAATAGTAATACGATCTTCACACTTGATTATAGTTTTTTCAATACCCGCTCTAAAGTTATAGTTTTCAATAGTTTGTAAAGAGCCGTCTGTAGAATTTGCATCTATAAATATAATCTCAAAAACCTCAAGGAACTGGTTATTCACATACCCCAGATAACGATCTATCCACTTTGCCGAATTATAGTTAGAACAAATTAAACTAATCATTTCCCCCTCCCGTTATAAGAATCCAGACCTTTGACCTGCTTTTTGGAAGGACGCACTAAGTATAGTACTTCTCCAAACCAATCAATCTTAAATCCGTTTTGCTGGCAAGCGGTTACATGAACAAGATCTGTTAAGTTTGCAAACTCAGGCTTCATAGTATTGAGAAATGGACTTATTTCAAAAACTTTAGTTCTGAAAGTGGGCATTGCTACATTCCCCTGAGCAACTCCCTTTTCGGGCCAAATAGCGAGGTCTGTGCCTCGATAAGTTTCTGCACCAGTATACTGGTTAAGCATTGCCACTTCCTCGTTAAATCTCACACCCGCAATCCAAATATCAACCTCAGGCTTTTCTTTCAGCTTTTTACGAATTACCTTCCCAGCACCAACAATAAACTCATCGTCATCGTCTAAGAAAGTAATAAATTCTGTCTCCACTAAGGCTGCTCCTACATTAGCACACATCCCTCCGTAGTACCCAAAGGGTCTGCCCAGCTTGACCGCTTTATCAGCCCCTACATCCTCTACATCAACTCCATCGGCTACGACAAGGGTACTGAACCCCTCTCTCTTTGCAGACGCTACAGCGGCTCTCAGGGAGCCTCTGCCGATGGTCTTAATTACTACCGTTGTATCACTCAAAGGTCCACTCCTGATTATAAGTGACGGGTTCTGGTCTTCCTCTGGATTTTATTAACTTAATAGACTCCTCGTATAATTCCAATCTGTGCTTGCAAACCTTTCCTAAACTAAAGTACTCTTCTGTAATTTTATGAAGATTCTCTCCCATCTCTTTAACATGCTTAGGATTCTTAAGACACTTAGTTAGAACCTTTACCCAATCACCTTTACTAGCTCCTGCTGGAAGCAGATACCCTGTCTTCCCATTAACAATAGTTTCATCATAGCACCCCACATCAGAAGCGATAAGAGGAATCTTATACCTCCCTGCCTCAGCTACTTTAATCTCAGACTTGGAATCATTAAACTCATTCATTTGAAGAGGAGCGATAGCAAGGTCCATGTTAGCATAAATCCCACCATAGCTGTCAGGGGGAAGAGCGTGGTAAATTTGCCAATTAGCCTGTCCTTTGAACCCTGATAATAGAATCCTTTTGTAGTTCCTCCACACCTCATGTTGCCACTCGTCCTTCCCTCCGTCCTCCTTCTTAGGAGGAAGTGGGGATCCATAGAAACCCCAATGAACTCTTTCTCTACCTACCCTACCGTTGACAAGATGGGGAACTCCTGCAAACTCTTTAACATCTTCTTCATGATGAATACCTCCTGCCCAACCTACTCTCATCACTTTTTTATGTGTCTTAGGATAAGGGGGCATATTCCAACAAGGTAAATCATAGTCAATAGCATTCTTCACAATAGCAAGAACCCCGTTCACATTCTCCTTCACCCTTTCTGCAAACTTTCTCTGTGTGACAGTTACTAAATCTGCGTTAGCATAGATGAACTCCGTAATTTCCTTTAACCCCCGATCTTTATACACAGAATATAATCGGTGTCCTTCATACAAATCAGTTAGAAGATCATCCGTGTCAAAATGAACAAACTTTCCAAACTCCTTTGCCTTCCCCACTAATCTGGCTGTATAAGGTCCACCAAAGTTAGAAATATTATTAGTCCATATAATATCAGCCCACTTCATATCAGCAAAGTCCCAGTCCTTCAACCAGATTCCACTAACAGTCTCTTCCCCGTTCTCGGTATTCTCTTTAGTAACCATCCCTAAAGGGTTTAAATTGTATCGGAACTCAACTTGATCACCGTACAATTCATTAAGCTTCTTCATAGGTCCAATTATTCGGTAATATGAACAACCCCCCTCATTAGCAGGAGCGCATAGTATTTTTAATTTTTTCTTCGTCATATTACACCTAAGAAAAATAGGAGGACGAGAAAAAAAACCCGTCCTCCTATTATAGTCAGCTAGTTAATAAACTACCCTTCTTCTTCTAACTCCTCTTCGAAAGTCGCTTCGGTCCCCTCGGAAGAGTGAGTCATACCAAGAGCAGCGGCTACGCTGCCAAGGGATGCCCCAAGATCCACATTCTTATCTCCAGGCCATAGCGACTTGAATGCACCAACATAGTGCTGACGCTTCCTTCGGAAGAACAGCAACAGGAGTGCTTCCCATCCAGCCAAAGCTGGAAAGAAAGTGGTGCCAATATGTATCGCTGCATCAACGGCAGTACCGATAGCGGTATCCCCAAACTCACCCATAAGGGGAATATGTGCTGCATCTTCACTAACAAGGTCTTCCCTGTTAATTACAACTACTTCCATTCCCTCAGGGACAAGATTTCGGACTACCTCAGGCAGCGAGGCGACAGGAACCGTTGCGGCATCTGCGCCTTCCCGCACATTTTGTACGGAGGTTACAACCATTTCTTCATCGCCAAAGAACCCTTCAAGGGTGGAACACCCTGCAAAAAGGAACGAAACAGCTAGAAGAATGGGTGCAAAGCTAAACAGTTTTCTCATAATTAATTACTCTGCATCTTTTGGAGGTAGTCATCATCCTTCACAGCCTCAACGGGTGTGGGATTCTGCATACTTCCTTCGTGAGAAGGAAGAAGGCCAATTGCGGCAGTCTTCACATCTTCATACTCCTCCTTTTTTACAAGAGCATGAATATCGTGGAGGGAATCCATCCATGCTGCAACTTCAGCCTTGCTCCCAGCCTCGGAAGACTTGGGGCGAGGTTGAGACTGATCATACTTGGGCCATTGGCCTTCCATGGTCTTTACAATCTTAAAATCGTGACCAGAGGCGACATCGGTAATATCACCGAAATCTTCATCCAGCATGGCAGCGATAACCTTCTTGAAAAGGATCACGCCAATAGAGAGGATTTTAACATCCCCCGTCTCACGGTCTACCACATTCAAGTAGTAGCGGGAACGAGGTTTAATCTGTCGGGCAAGATCCTCATCCTTGTTTGGCTCCTTCCAGAGCGAGTAGTAAGCATCACACAGAGGACAAGGTTCCCCGTGGATTTTGCGGCAATGAACATTCTTAACCTGTCCATCACCAGTTGGAACCCTATGAATCTTCGTCTCTGCGTAGAACATAGTGTCCTCATCCTTGCCGGGAAGAATACGAACGGAATTCGTACCCTCTAGCAATTGGATAAAATTCGAAAGGAAATCAGCGTTTCCACCAGCGGGTTTGTTCCCACTCAATTCTTCATGTTTTGCTCGGAGAGCGTCTAAGTCGATAGCCATGTTAAACCTCCTATGGTTAGTTGTGTTGGCAGTTATTGTATTATAGTCGTAGTTTACGAAATTTTTAGTTTATCTGTATAAGTTTGTCTCAGCGCGACGATTGGATGATAGCTGTACCAGCATATCCTTCTTATGCTCCAACGCAGACACCAAGCCCTTCAAAAGAGTATACTTGAAAGAAGCTTCATTTGCTCTCTCTGTATATACTCGGAACTGATCGGAAGACTCAACAAAATCGTCCAAATCTTTGGCTGTTTGTTTCGCTGCCGTAGCGGATTTTTGGTCTTTTCTCGTTTGTGCCGTATATTTAGTTAAAGTAAGGTTTGCGTCATCAAGCCTTTTTTTAGCTACCGACAGTAATCCTTGATAATACGAATAGATAGAAGCCTGTTTAGCCATCTCAGAGTCAATACTGTGCTTATCAAACTGCGTTGCCGCATCTGCGATATCCACATAATTTTCCCAAGTTAGGTCTTCCAACGCTTCTAGTAAATCGGTCGCTTTATTCATAATATTCCTCAAAAAGTATTTTCCATAATTCCGAGTTTAAGTTCTTAAACATTAGAAAGCATCTACAAGAGGCTTCCGTAATATACTCGTTGGAGTTAGTCAAGACATCTTCATCTTTATCATGATCTCCTCCCAATCCAAAGGTTTCCATCATTGCATGACACACCTCATGTATAATAGTCGGATGTGCTATCTTATCCGACATTGAATCCTCTAAAGTTATCGTAAGCTCATTGAAGTCGGTGACACCAAAGCACTTAGACTCGTCAGAGTAAAGATTCTTTTTAAGCTTAAACTCAAACTTTGTCCAACCCACATCAAACTCTTTCGGCAACTTATCTAGTAACCTATTCTTCCTCGTTGTCATACTCACCCTCTGCCATTCTTAAAATATTGTAATCTATTGTCATTGGGACAGTAAACCGAGGTCTACCATTTCTAGACTTAACCACATAAGCCCTCATTCTTCCTGCATCAAACTCTTCCTCACTTTGATTAAGAGAGATAGCGAAATCACAGGTTCTAATCTTACCATAGGAGTCACCTAACTCAGTATCGGTAATAATCTTCACAGCCCTTCCCATCCTGTTGGTTTGAGTTGCTGTCCATAGAAGAACCTTTTCCTCCATAGCTAATCCCCGAAGTTCCTCTGCGATCCTCTGTTGAGCCTGATACTCAGGCTGTCCGTCTCTAGTGGGCCTGAGAAGCTCCAGATAGTCGATAATGATTACCTCAGGTGAGAACTCCTCATAGTTTCTTAGTTGCACCAGAAGGGCTCTCAGACCATTCACAGTAACAGTCCCACAAGGGAACTCCTTAATCATAAGCTGACTATCAGGAAAGTTGGTTTGGAAAATACTTAGCCTTTCGTCAACTTTAAGCTGGGCGGCAGGATCTTTTAGTTGGGTCTGAGGGATTAAGGTCATCACGGAGTCGAACCTCTGTGCGATCTTGTCCTCTGACATTTCCAGCGACACATATAGCACCTTGCGTCCCTCAAGCATACTTTGAACTGCTTGGTTGACAAGCCATAGGGATTTCCCTACCCCTGGAGGGGCAATAACCATTGCAAGCTCTTTCTCACCCAAACCCCCCTCAAGGGATTGGTTCAACATAGGGAGTAAAGTCTTATACTTGTCCTGTTGCTCAGAATTATGAGTACGCTCCCATCTATCCTTAAAATTAGAAAAATAAGTCTGTCCAATATCGACTGTGCGACTGACCAACAAAGCCTTTCTTACAAGTTCTTCTGTCTCCTCCACCCTGTCCTCCTTAATGAGAACTAGGGACTGCTTAATTGCAGCCTTCATAGCCTCACGCTTGGCAAAGGTTTCAATTAGGTCAAGGTAGTACTCATCTGCATCCAAAGCAGAGGTGTCTAACTTGTTGATATATTGAAGCTCATCTGTGAAGTCATGTAGAGATTCTTTTTCCGACTTGGTAGACCTAATCTCCTGCTCAATGAAATCATCAGTAGGGAGCTTCTTATACTTCTCGTAATGATCTCGGACTACAGAAAAAATCCTTCCATGTGTGGGAAACTCAAAATAATCAGGCTTAACTAGATTGACAATTTGTAGATAAAAATCTGAATCTGATTTGAGGAGGTATAACATTCCCCTTTGAATATTTTCGCTAAATTCGTACATGTGGCTCCTCAGCTACTGTGGTTTAATTTTTTTACTTGGATCCATTCCTGCCTTATCATAGACTTGGCTGCTCAATTTCTTGGAAGCATCTAAACCTCTTTTAACCTCGTTATCACTTAATCGTCTCGCTTTGGCAGCTTTAATATACCCTTTTGAGGGCTCATACTTAGCATAGTGCTGCCATCCAGACCCCATACGCTCTGAGCATTTGTCTTGGAGCTTTTTATTAATTTCGTCAGAACCCCCCTGCTTATTATATCCTGTAGTCTCAGTCCATCCTGCTCCTTTAAAGTGAACAGGAGGAGCTTCTCTATTTAACCAATTTTGTCCACACCTATCCCCACAGTGAGGACATTTAGTTTTTTTTGCTGGGCTCCCAAACTTATACTCTTTTTCCCATGACACTTTGCAAGTGGTACATGCATACTCATATATTTTCATGCTCCACACTCTCCCCCAACCAAGGAACACGCCTCACCCGTTTCTACTTTTACTTCGTGTTCCTTTTTCATATACTTCTGAATATTTTCTTCGGTAAAGGGGATAGCAGCTAAGGGTTCCCCCTCCTTAGCACCCGCTCTATAAACTGTAAGACCTTTAAGGTACGGAGCATAATCCAAAGCTGCCTGAGAAAACTCTTCAGGGGTTGCGGTGGCTGGAAGATTAATTGTTTTTGATATACAGGAGTCAATATATTTCTGAATCGTAGCCTGTACCTTAATATGATCTTCTGGGGCCACATCATAAGCTCCTACAAACGGCTTTAAGTTTTTCTTTTCGTCATAGTATTGCTGAAATAAAGGGTCTACTACTAGCTGCTCTTTCCAAATATTATTACTACGCCAGCGGCGATTATACATAGCAGCAAAAATAGGCTCAATACCTGAAGAAACCCCGTGAAGCATACTGATAGTACCACAAGGGGGAATAGTGAGCATAACAGCATTTCGGATACCGTGTCTTTTGATAAGCATTCTAATTCGTGCGGGGAGCGTCTTCGCATATTCTTCATTCAAGTATCTCTTAGAATCAAACTCCGCAAAAGGAGTCTTATCTCTAGCCAAATAAACAGACTGTTTATAAGACTCATCACGGATAGTAGCAAATAGTCTTTCTAGAAACTCTAAACACTTTTCATTGCCATAAGGAAGTCCTAACTTGATTAACATATAATGCAGCCCCGTTACTCCAAGGCCAATACGCCTAGAACGATCTGCTACAGTCTTGCACTCGTCGGTAGGGAAGCTATTAATAGTAAGAACATTATCTAGGAACCTAACTCCAATACGGACAGTCCTTGCCAAGCGTTTCCAATCGACACCCCTACCATTATCAAGTACCATATTACTAAGATTAACATTACCTAAGCAACAGTTTCCGTATGAGGGTAAAGATATCTCGCCACAAGGATTTGTTGAATCCAATTTTTCAAAGTAAGAAACATTAGTATACTTGTTCGCCAGATCAATATTATATATGCCGGGATCACCAGACTCTACAGAGTTCTTCCAGATAATATCCCACAACTCTCTAGCTTTCATATCCTTTTGTCGAACTATTTCAAAAGTATCATCCCATCTTTCCTTATGAAAATTCTCGGCTCTAGCAAGAACATCTTCTTCATCTACCCCTAAAACACTAATAATCTCCCCAACTTTTTCTTGGGAGAATCTACTAATCTCATAGGAGTGATACTCTTTGTTATTGAAAGTAAAATGCCAAGGTTCTCCAAGCTCAACTGCTTCTAGAAAACGATCTGTAATAGCAACAGAGATGTTAAAGTTATTTAACTGCCCCTGGTCAAGCTTGACACTAAGGAACTCAAGCAAATCAGGATGAGTGACATTAAGAATGCCCATAAGAGCCGTGCGCCTGTTCTTTCCCGCTCGTACATGTTCACCTACCTCATTAATCATTTGCAATACAGAGACTGCTCCAGGAGCGGAATGTGTTACACTACCAATGTGATCTCCCTTAGGACGAATCTTAGAGACATTAAAACCTACACCCCCACCAGCACAGGAGATTTTATACATATCCTGTATAGTCTTACCAATAGAGTCTACATTATCTTCAGGGACAATAACATAACAATTAAGAAGATTATGATGCCCACGATTTCTACCAGCACCAAAGATAATGCGACCTCCAGGAATAAAATCACCGGATCCAACCGTCTCGTAAAAAGATTTCTCCACCTTTTCTTTATCTTCATCTCGTTCAGCAGAAGCTACGGTTTTAGCAAGCACTTTCGCCCGTTCGCTCCACTTTGTCTCGCCAGGGTAGGCATAGCGAGTTTCAAAAATTTCCTGCCCTAAAGTATTGAGTGTAGTCATTGCCATGTTAAGCCTTTATCGTTGATAGTCCTTTGTTTTTTATAATAGAGAGTCTAGGAGAAGAATCCAGTAGAGTCTTCAAATACTTATTATGAGTGATAACAAAAATAGTTTTGTTTTTCTTAATTTCTTGAAATAGTTGGTGAAGTCCAAAGACCCCTTCTTCGTCAATGTTCTCTGCTACCTCGTCAAAGAACAATAAATCTACATGAGACTTATCTGTAAGAAGCAAAAGATCTTTCAAGCCAAGCATTATAGCAAGATTGATCTTCCGTTTTTCCCCTCCAGACAAGGATATATACTGAACAAGTCTTCCGTCTGTCTCAATTTTTTCATTCAATTCTTGATCAAATTCTACAAAATATTTAGAGTTTGTTAAGTATGAGAGGTAATAATTACACCGTTCGTTAAAACAGTCTAAGATGTTAGAAATAATATATTTAATAACTCCCTGCTCTGAGAAAGCCTTCTCCCAGAACCTCATCACCTCATACCAAGTCTTGTTTGAATTCTTTATCTTTTCTGCTTCTGCTATAGAGGTGAGGAGTTCTTTTTTCATATCACCGTAGTTAGTCTCATCTCTACACAGATCTTTATACTCTAAAACATTCACGAATTCTTTAGAAGTGATAGGTGGAGTCCTGCGGGAAAGTTCTAGCATTTGGTTGGACCTCTTATACTCTTTTACATTCCGCTCGATCATCCTCTGCTCTATTTTAAGAGAATCTACATCGTGTTTCTTCTCAGACTTTGCACTACAATGAGGACATACCCTCACAGAGTTAGGGTGCTGGAGATGCCTTTTCACATCATCCAGCCTGTCCTCTAACGCATCAATCTCCTTACGATTAGCAGAGAGCTTAAAGTTTAAGTCTCTCTCCTCCTTCTCCCCGTCTAGGATATCCTCCAGCGACAGGCTTAGGGTATACTCATCGTAAGTTGAGAATGCCTTCTTTCCTTTCTCTACTTCCCCAATCTTATTATCTAAAGTAACAATAGTCTTTTGATGCTCTAAGATTACCGCAGCTTTTTCTTTAATACCTTGATAAAATGTAGACTTAACAGTTCTAATCTTATCTCGCATATCAAATATATCATCCAAATTCAGAAAATTTCTAATGATCGTTCTCTTATCATCAGCCGAGCAGTCTAGGAAATTAACCTCATTAGACTGGCCGAAGAACATAGAAGCTAGAAGAACCTTATGATTAATATTAAGGAAGGAATCAATTGCCGCTTGCGTAGTAGCAACTGTATCTTGAGTTCTATCCTCCTCTCCTACTAAAAAACTTAACTTAGTGGGCTTCTTCTGGCGGGTAATCACCACTTCCTCATTATTATGAGTAAGATTTAGGGTTATTTCACATTTCTTCTTGGCTTGGTTATTGACCAAGCTATCCTCTGTACTCTTTCTAATAGTCTTGCCTGTAAGGGCGAAGAACAAAGCCTCAACCAGCGCACTCTTCCCAGAACCATTGGAACCCCCTGTATCTTTATTTTTTCCCTTAATTAATGTAAGACCTCTATAGTCTGAAAAATCGAGGGAGGCTTCTTTGAATGAATAAAAATTTTTTATTTTTATTTTACTAATCTTCATCTTTGAGTAACCTATAGCCTTCCATTAAAGTTTCCGTAGGCAACACAGAGTTAGCGGCTTTAACATAATCATTAATGATTACCTCATTAATAGAGAAAAGACCCCTTTCGGGAGTATAATTAGACACATCTTCCTCGTTAAAGATAGGGACATATTTAACATCTAAGTAAGATACCTTGATCTTGTCATGAGGGATTGGATAATGATCTGCGCCAACCATTACTCTAAGAAAGGTAAAGTAATTGGGGTCATTAATAATCTCTAAGTTGCTCTCTATCTCACTCGCTGGGTAGATCAGGTGACGAGGACCAGAGGTGGGTTGTTTATACTCAGTAATATAGGTGTTGCCTTTGTGGTCAAACCACCCTGTATTCTTAGTTGTTCTCGGACCCCCATCATCCAGAATAGCGTAGAAGTTATCCTTGAATGCCTCCCCATAATTGGTAGTATAAGGAGTGCCTAAACAAACTACTCTTGGGTGAGGCTTTCGAAGTCCTCCTTGTCCCTCACGAAAACCATGAATGTGCCCCAAGAAAGTAGGAGTAGTGAAGTTAGAAAGAGAGATGCCAAAGTCAGCGTCCCCAGCGGAATTAAGGCAACCAGAGTAACCAAAGTGGCCGAATACCGTAAAATCCTTAGGAACCATTTCCAAAGCATTGATAATAGTTTTTTCATTTTCATAATGCGGGATGTATACCCGCCCCTTTTCTGTATCTGTATGTGTTTGTGTAATAATTTTTACTCTAGGCTTTTGATATAAACTCAGAGCAGTAACACCATCGTCAGCTTTAGTTTCACTGTCATGATTACCTCGGAGAACAACTACATCGCAGCTATCCATACCATTCATAATCTCTTTAAACCCTAAGAGAGAACTCGGGGAAGGTTTGCGATACATAAACACATCCCCCATTATAATAACCTCGTCAGGAGATTCGTCGTGATAAATTTTTAATATAGCCTGTACTTGAGAATTTAGAAGCCCAGGAACTTTAGAATTTAAATGAAGATCTGTTATAAGGAGTGTTCGCATAAAGCTTCCCAGCTAATAGGAAAGAGGTCAACCATCACTTCTCCGATTGCTTTGGCATATTCTTGAGTTTCTTTCTGCGTATGTCCCTCTGTTCGGAGTCTATACATATGGAACCACCCCAGCAACGACCCTGTGGTAACAGTAGTAGTAAACATAGACTGAGGTAGAACCATGCGAGCTTGCTCAGGACAAACCCCAGCATCTAACAATTCCTCATAAGTAGTATGGGCGAGGTTGCAGGTTGTATCATAGTCATCTTTAGCATAAATGTCTGGGTCCAATATCTCTTCTGAACTACCTTGTTTAACATTATCCGCACTCTTTCTCCACTCCTCTGGGCTATGGAACTGCGGGGAGGTTGTTATATACCTCCTAGAAATCTCGCTCCAAGAAAAACCTACTTGATGTTTGCCAAGCTGGCGCAATACAAAAATAGGAGCAAGAATGCGTAAAGTGCATACAGGGTGGCGAAACGGGAGAACATGGTCATGCTTCGCCAAGTATTTAATAAGTTGGTTATCCTTACATTCATCAAAAGCCTCCTGTTCTTTATCAAAGGAGCATCGTGCTGCGTTTACTACCAACAAATCCCCATCGACGGTAGCGTTCATCAATTCGACGGAGCCGTGATCTAAACATTTAATTTTCATAGCATATACTTTATCTCACTAACATTATAGCGATAAGAAGTAAACGGGTTGGAGAAAGGATATTGTTTTAAAGTATTATAAATCACGCCTTCTACTGCCAAGCTTCCTATTACTAACCCAGACCAAGTAGAAGGAGACTTACTACTCTGAAAGAACTTACTATTAGGCATTACCCGCAAAGTGGCATTATGGGTCATAAATGAATCTTGAATATCCTGTTGCATTTTTTCTATGCTTGCTTCTGAAGATTCTACTAAAGCCCTTCTATTAAAAACTAATTTAGTAAGCTCTAATCCCCAAAATAGTATACCTTCTTCAAATTGGGGTTGGATATCAGGGTGTTGACCTATAGGTATACTGTGTTCAAGAGTTCGAAACTTCTTCTCCCATTCGTAAGATTCTGTATTGAATACTGGATCTATATGTTTAAGTTTTAGTAGAGCTTTATTATCATAATCAAATACAGAGTGAGCAGTATCGACCATAAGACTGAGATTCTTATAATATTGCTCACTTCTTTTTTTAGGTAAAATGTCAATAGCATATGCTAATGCCATCATAGCTTGTCCATAGGCCCTACCTGTAATTTCACATCCCTTCTTTTTTGGATAAGATTCAAGTAAATTATAGCAAGTCCACCAAGCATAATTAGGAGATCCTCCTTTAGTGTTTGCTGTAGTCCAACGCAAGCTAACATCATTAGCAATAAATTCCAAAATTATCTCAGCAAATTTATATCCTTGTTTAGCTAAGAAGTATGCAGGATGGCTGATCCTGCCTAAATGCTGGTGATCCAACATTTTGTAAGAGCCATCAATTCTGGGCTGATTTTTAGGGCTATCTTTTTTTACTTTAGTAAAGCCTTCTGTTTCTATAGCTCTGCTACTATCATGCCCTTTAAACAGGTCTCCAGATGTCCAAGGGGTTATAAAATTAGTTACTTTAGGGCTGATCTTAAAAATCATCATTCTATTTGCCCAGCCTAAAAGGATATCCGCAGCCGCTGATACTCCATCTTGAGAGTGTGCCCAATAAAGATTTGGATAAATACCTTCTCCTCCAGGGAAATTCGCATCAGAGGGTCCATAGATATAAACTGGCCCTGATTTAATCTTGCGGAAGTTTATCCTCTTTTCTATTGGTTTGCTTATCCAGCTTTTAATAAACTTGGAAGTTTCCTCGGGAGAAGGCCCACTAGGCACCAGATACTTACTGAGATTGTTATAGAAATATTTTGCTTCTGGATTAATATCCATTATCCAAGCTTGGCCTGGAAACAGCGTTCCGTTGTTATGGGTTTTAATAATTTTCCCATTGTTTGAAACAACAATCTTTATGTCAGAGATTACTCCAACATCTTCAAAGGCATTTATAATAAATAAATGAACCTTATTAAAGGACTCTGTGCGAATTAATTGGAGATTCTTAAAGGTGGCTACTGATACGCCTTTTTCTGATTGGAAAAAATCGCGGGACTTTATTTGAGTAGATTCTTTATTTACACTAATCTCCAAGGTGAACTCACCTGAAGGGGTTGGTTTTTTACGGGGCTTAGAACGCTTTTGTATAAAGTTTTTAAAGCGGTTCAGTATATACTCTCGTTTACTTCTTGCCTCTTTTAGATAGCTTCTAAGGCGTATTAGGAGCCCTAGTAGTTTAGGGTTGTTTCTCTGGGAGTGTTTTTTCATAATTCGTTGTCAGTCATAATTTTTAAGCATTCATATACTCTTTAATCTCTTGAAGGTTCTGTGGTTTACCCTCTTTAAAGTCTACCTCGATACCATCTCCAAAGGAAAAGCCTACCTCAGCATCAATCTTAAGAGGAACATCGAAATGGATATTAAAGTGTTCTTTAATAAAAGGATAGTTTACCAATTCATCGTAAACAATCTCCAAACACTTGGAGATGTGGTCCTTGTGACAAATAAGTTCTATACTGTCATGAACAGTAGCAACTGGGCGAGCATTTACAGACTCCTTTATAAGCCTCCTGTGTGTCCCTAGGAGACCACACAAGAGTATATCTGATGCGGTGGACTGGATGGTGAAGTTAAGCCCCTGACGGGCTGCGCGGTTTATTACAGAGTAATCCTTAGAAGCAATGTCTGGGAGGTTTCTACGCCTTCCAAATATGGTATAAGCATACTGATTTCTCTTGATAAACTTCTCCACGAACTTCATGTACTCAAAGATTGCTGGGTAAACCTTCTGATAGTTAGAAATAATCTTCTTAGCTCTACCCATACTAATACCCGTGGTTTCAGCCAGATTAAAGGGACCCCCACCATATGCAATTAAGAAAGACACGGCCTTTGCAATCTGTCGTTCCTCTTTAGTAATCTCAGGCTTGTTGAACAGCATCCTTGCAGTATAAGTGTGAAGGTCTTCACCGTTGATGAAGGCTGTTTGCATATTGCCATCTTTAGCAATGTGGGATAGAACCCTCAACTCCATCGCTGCATAGTCTGCCGTTAGGAAGTAGTAATCCTTAGGAGCGATGAATAGGCTACGGATATTATTTTCTTTATTCCGTGGAAGCGTATGGAATGAAACCCCCATAGGTTTCTTAGCAGTATAAGCAGCACAAGATAGTCTTCCCGTTGCAGTCCCATCAAACCTATAATCTACAAACACCTTAGAGGTTTCATTATACTTGATAGCTTTAGAAGTACCTACGATATAGGTCTTCTCTAACTTCTGAGACTTACGCAAGCCCAGTAAGCTCTTAATAAAGCTTTGCGAAATTCTTAGCTCTTCAGTTGTTTTCTCTTGGAGGACAGACTGGCTAATGCGCTTTCCTTCCTCTCTATAATCCCACTTACCCACGCTTTTTTAACTCCTCTTCTATGTATTCTAATAGTAACTTAAGAGTTGGGGCAGCTACCGAGGGGGAACCTTTCCCCGTGCGGTCAGGAGGGTACAACTCGAAAGAACCTTCCCTTGTATATAGTATCTCGATCAAGTCTAGATTTGAAGAAAAATTGTCGGAAGTTTTAACTTGGTCGAAACTGTATAACTCGTCCTCCTCATCAATATTGGCTACTCGCAACTGACGGCCCACTTCCAATAACTTAGACTCGCTAACCTGCATCCCTTCATACTCCATCTGGGAGAAGGCAGACAACGAGGGCATGATTAACTTAGTGAGAAGCTTATCCACCCCTAGCTCTCTAATCTTCTCTTCAATCAGATTGAATAGCTTAAGAGTAAAGTAGGAGTCTGCTGCATTCCCTTCGCAGCAGTCCGACAAAGCCATGTTTGCCCAGTCGAAAGTCTTAGGGTTCTTAATTGTTAGCATTAGAGATTTTCCAACTCATCAGAAAAGTATAGCTTGACCAGATCCATGAGACTCTTAGGTGCCGTCTCGTTAATGAAGTGGTGCATGATCTTAGTATCCCAAATATTAATAGGCTCGATGCCATAATTAATGAGGAACTTCACATCAAACTTTGCATTGTGAAATACCTTCTTATTCTTTGGGTTCTCTAAAATGCGGCGAAGGATTACCCACACCTTAGCATAGTGGGGTTCTCCCTTTTTAAAAGGGCTATCCTTATGGTCAAGAGGAACAACCCAAGTCTGAGCCTTAGAAGCAATAGCAATCGTTTGAATGTTATCAGTCCTAAAGTTCAGACCAGTGGTTTCAATATCTACTGCGAGAGTTTCCTTTGTATCAAGTAGTAGCGCCCCCAGTACTTCCACATCTTCGATTTCCGAGAGGACTTCATAGGTAAAGTTCCCAGTAGCCTTTTTGCCAAGTACATATTTTTCATAAGCATTTTTAATGTCTGTTTCGAACAAGTACCTGTGTCGAGGCTCTTTTAGTACAGCATAAGGATGATAAATAGGCACAACGATACAACTGTGCCCAGAATTAGTTCTATATTCATAAGAGCCTCCTCTTTTATTCATAATGCCGCTCTTCTTAATAAGCATTTTCATAGCCAAGTTACCACAAACATAAATAAGACGAGGCTTTACCTTATCAACTGTAGCATCAAGATGTTCTCGACACAGCTTCATATTGTTTGGAACCATATCACCCTCTTTAACAGAGGGACACTTTACAGCCGAAGAAAACTGTACCTTCTCTGGGTACAAATCCTCAATTAGTTCTCGTTCTCGTTTGGAAAATACTTCTAGCTTCCCATACTTATAACGGAAAGAATCTGATAAAAAAAGGACTGGCCCCTCTGTTAAAAGGTCGTAGTCCATGTAAGCATGTTCAGGCTTACTTTCTGTCAGAATTGTGCAACCCTCACATAAAGCATTGGGACAACTAGGTTTAAGTCCTGCATACATGTTATCCAGTTCACGCATTAGTCTATTATAGGGTATGGGGAAAAAGGTGCATTACATAAACAACAAAAGGTTTGAAGAAATTATCCCCCTCTATCTTAGTACCCCGAAAGAATACGAAGATGAGTTGATGGAACTATTTGATCTGTTAATCACTAACATATTAGAATCGTTCAAGTTTAATATAGACAAAGAAGATGCAAAGCAAGAGTGTTTTTTATTAATTCTCAAAACCCTCAAGAATTTCCAACCCTCTAAAGGGAGCGCATTTAATTACTTCACTACTGTAATAGTGAATAATCTGAAACTCCTTTACACTAAGAACAAAAAGTACGAAATAAAGCTTACTGAATACCAAGAGCTAAAAGGAAATCACAAACCTAGTTCGTGATATATCTTAGATAAGTAATCCTCTGATTCCACACCCCCCCTCTTAAGAAGAACCAAATGAGGTAGCTTTGTAGTTTTAAAAATTACAAACGCATGAGGCATAGTGAAACTATCCACAATGAACAGAGGCTTTGCCCTTTTATTAGGGTCTGGGTGAGAGAGCTTCTGCTTGATATCGTCTACCAAGGTCTTGGAATGAGCATCCCACAGGGAGACATATAAGATACCAAGATCTTGCTTGGTTTTCTTTTGACGCTTAATAATTTTATTAAGCTCATTCTCAGTTTTGAGAAAAATAGGGCTGTACATTACTCTACTACTTCAATAGAGCCGCTGGCCTGAGCCTCGTCAACACCTATCAGGTTCCCTGATGTATCAAAGGTGAACCCAGAAGCTTCATACTCTTCTCGGTGATCCTCCATGTGTTTAACAAGGTTGGTAGTTAGTTGTTCTTCTAGAGAGCGAACCCCATTAAAGAAAATGGAACGAACAAAGTCGCTCATGGTGATCTCATCAGGTTTTACATTACTAGCAAAATTCTTAAATGCTTCTGCCTCTTCTTGGTTTAGTTTTAATTGAAACTTCATTCTATTCTTACTCCGATACTCGGTTTTAATATTCCACCCTTCTGGGTTAAATGTTATCTTGTTTTCTGCATTCATGTCCGATTAGCCTATTATAGTACAAAGGAGATATTCATGGAAGATAATTACGATTTAAATGAACTTCGCAAAAAACCTAAGAGGAAGAACAGCCGAACCAAAGGTAACACCTTCGAACGACAGATAGCAAAGCTACTCAATGATAGATTCAAGACCACAGAATTTTCGAGAAGTCCAGGATCTGGCGCGTTCGCCTCCACCCATACAGTCCCAGATCACTTAAAGATTTATGGAGACTTGATAACCCCTAATAAATTTAGATTTTGTATTGAATGTAAGAAAGGATACAAGCATTTAAACCTTTATAGTTTATATAATCATAGCTCAGATTTATGGAAATTTATAGAACAATCTGAAAAAGATTCAGGAAAATGTTCAAGGATACCCCTGGTGATCTTTAAACAGGATAGACAGCCAGCACTAGCTATTATCCCACAATCAGTAGCAGTAACAGAGGATATTAAGTACATAGAAATCCATAACGGAAAACACTATAGGGTCTATCTATTTGAGGAACTCCTAAAGTGCTGGGACTCTATGTGGTTTGATCTATAAGTTTTTCTAAGAGAGCTTGTTGTCCTTGGAGGAACTGTGTGAGAAGATCCTCTTCTTTACTATGCACATCTCGATTTCGTTCTCGAACAGCACTAGTATCACTCAAAGCGGCCATCCCTACTGTGGTAACAGCAGTTACACCTGATGGTTTTCTTTCAAACGAAACACCTCCTAAAGGTTTCTTACCATCTCTAATTGACCAAGAAGCTGTTCGTTGTCCTCCTCCTGAAATTCCACCTTCTAAAGAAAGGTCACCACCCATAACTCCCGCAATCATACCGTAGATACCAGCATTAATACACCCCATAACCTGCTCCACTCCTCCTAGTTTCTCTTCTTGCTTTTCTTTTCCAGCCTCTACCTCTTCTGTTCCCATTCCTCGCACATCCTTTGCACACTCATGAAGAGAGCCCCCGTCCCTACTCATTCTAAACAAAAGATAGGCTTTAGCTTCAGCAGACATAGGCTTAGACTTATCATATTCTGGATTCTCTGGGTCGAAGTTCGCAGCCTCTCTACCCTCCCCCAACAACCGTGACAACTCGGCTATCTCAATATCTTCCTTAACTTTATCTAATTCTTCTTGATCTTTAGGATTGGGAGTACCATTACCTTGGAGAGCAGCTAACGCACGGTTAGCAGCCTTACCCCTCTCTTGATTTTTTGTATTCGCTGCGTCCCCACCTCTTGCCCTTAACCAGCTTGTAATAATAGCTTGCCCAGAATCCTCAATAAGCAGACCATCGGGGTCTGAAGGTTTGCTTCCGCTCAATAACCCATGAGTTACAGCAAGTCTCGCATCTAATTTGCCTTGCATTTCACATGCAGCCTCCTTCATTGTCTTTGCTTCTCCCTTCTTATCCCCCTCCGTATGCTTACCCCAAGGTGCTTCTCCTAGTGCTTCTTCGTGAGCTTTAGAACAAGCATCTAAGCGTCTATCATTAGCCTCATAAAAATCTCTTTCCATCTTGCGCCTTTCCACTTTAGCGATTGCTTCTTCATCACCCCCAGCCGCAGCATCGGCTAACTCCTTATCCTTTTCCTTCTCCACTTCACTATCCCTATCACATTCCTTAGACATAGCAGAACTCAGGCCTTCCCCCATCTTAGTTCTTCCTGAGCGAATATTAGTATGAGTTTTAATCTCAACATCAATCTGAACATTATCGTCAGAGGTATCTTCTCCTTCTTCGGCTGCTTCGCTTACTTCGGGATCTACGGGTCGAGCTAAGTTGTCCCATCCCATCCCCTCTCCTGTACATTCAGAAAGCTTCTCTAAAGCTTCCGCTGGAGTGCCCTTCTCATTCTCCTTCATCTCCGCTGTCCATTTTGCGGCACTCTTTTTAGTAGCAATCTTTTTATTATCAGTCTTTTGACCGGGAAGATCTGAGCCAACCTTTCCTTCAACTGTGGAATCAACTATGTCTAAGCTACCATATACCTTACCGAATCCTCGGGTGGAGGCAACGAGAATAACCAAAGCTTTTGTTCCATCCTGATCTGGTTGTGTCACTCTAGATAATACAAAAGCAGCTTGTTCCTCTGTCCAACCCTCTCCATTAGGGGGGTCAGAAGTCAAATATTTTATAGCAAGCTCTGTCATCTTTGCATCTCCTAAGTCGGAATCAATGTCTACCAAACATTGTTGACCCATAGCACACAAACCTTTTGCAAACATTTTTCTAGCTTCCTCCGCTGTAGTTTTATCAGCTAGGATTTCTGCGATCTTAGCGTCTGCTAAAGCTACTACTTCATCACAATCCATTCTACCTTTTGCTGGTCCTGATCTAGTATCCCCTTCACAGTTCTCCATGTCTGCCATCAAACTCAAGTCGGCTAGAACGGCAGCATGTTCAACCAAGGTTCCTCTTCTAGCGAAGTTAATATCCTTTCCTTCGGAAACCTTAGGAGCTTTAATAGGTTTAATATAACATGCAGTGTAGCCCTCACTATCTTTATCTGGGCAGTTTTTATTATGATGGTCAATGGCTTTAGCAATTTGCTCTGCCATGTTAGTAGCAATATCATTAGTTCTGTTAGCATTCTGTCTATAAGACATATAAATGCCGTCGAAGGTTACTCCATTAGGAGTTACTTTAATACTGTCTGATAACTCTCCTAAGGCTTTAGCGGTTATTTCTTTAGGAAGATCTCCTTTACCGTCCCAACCCCTTAGTGAAGAGATTGTCTCGGTAGCTTTAGCGTAAGATTTTAGAGCCGTTAAAGCCTTTTCAGGGTCTATATCAGGTGAGTTATATAACTTATCTACAATGGTAGGGTTCTCAGCAGCAGCACCCGTTACCCCTAATCCTTGCTCTTCCTCTTTCCCCTTCTTAAAAATAGAATTAATAATTTTTTGAAGTCTACTGTGTTGTTGGTTAGGAATGTAGCCGGGAAAAAACGGTTGCTCATCAGCAATATTACCATCTTCATCTTTAGTTAAAAGACCATCCTTCTCCTCGTCCCCATTTATAAGACCTTGAAGCTTCTCTGCAATAGCTAAGGTCTCTTCTTCTGGGGTGAATTCGTCCGTCTCCTCAGAACCCCCACCCGCATCTCCCGGAGGAGTTTCCGGGGCACCTTTTTTCTTAAAGGGTTTAGCCTCCTCCCCACCAAACATAATACCCCAGTATTTATTAGCGGTCGGCTGTTTACCCCTCTGACCGTCCGCATCTACGATGGCAACCCATTGAACTTGGTTAGTAGAACCTTTGTTAACTGTATCCCCAGCCATAATGGAACCAGTCTTAGTTTTATATAAACGGATCTCGGTTCCCGGAAAAGGTCCCGCTGCTGTCTCAATACTATCAGCCTCCCCAGCAGTAGAGACAATCTTTTGGATATTCTTCGCCTCCTCGCCTCCTGCTTCCACCTCATCACCCTCACGCAAGGATAGCTTAAACTTCCTGCGTTTCAACTGGTTATAATTTTCTAACAGGGCGTAGTAATATTCCATAGTCTATTATAGAGAAAGCCCAACCCAGAGGATTCTAGGCTGGGCTTTCTATCCGATTAATTTGTGTTACTTAGAAACGAGGCCGCTTGATGATCAAGTCGTGTAGCTGACATGCTCCATGAAATCATAGCGGAACACAACCTCAATTGTGTGGAAATCATTGGTAGAGTAGTTAAACTCAGCAGTCTTCCAACTCTTAGGATACACACCGAAGAGGCGAGTTTCCATTAAGGGTTGCCCATGTGCATCCAAAGAGACAATGGTTGCTCGTTGAGCTTTCCACCCAGTCCTAGGTGGTTTATCGGCGCTGTTGGCATTGAACTTACCGCTCATTGGATCATAGATTGAAGAGAACCAATTCCATAAGGTATTAGCTATCTGGGGCTGATAAAGGTTATCAAAGGTCACAGTAAGTTCTTCGGGAGAAGCTTTACCGGGATAGAAAACCTTATCATTTACACGGTGAACTTCAATGTCTTCCGTGGAAAAGCCCGCTGCGGTTACTTGCTTACAAGCTAAAGTCAATTTTTCGTGACCACCAGGGGCAGGAGGCCCCACCCCTCCTGGTGCATCAGCCCCACCTGGGATGACGAGGTGCATCTCAAATTGATACGCTCTTACAGAATCCAAACCCTCTGAGATGACGGGTAAACCTCCCTCAAAGTTGTTTGATCTGTTTGCCGTAGGGTTATCTGTGTTATAATACGGTGTATTTAGTAAATTTGCCATAGTTAAATTCTCCTAATTAAAAGGTTGCTGATTGACTAGTTAAGTTGAGTTCGAAGACCACCATTTCGGCTGTCTTTGTTGGTTTGATCATTACCGTGCACCACATCTCGTTGCGATCAACTCGCACGGGAGTATTAGTACTAGCGTCACACACAGCCTTAAATTGTGTAATACCCCTACGGTTTGCAATATCATCTAACATGGGATTGATAAGATCAGTAACCCTCTGCCAAGTAATTGGATCATTGGGTTCGAAGACCAGTCTCTGGGTTGAAGCCAAGATTTGCTTCTTAATGTAGATCATCATGCGTCTCACATTGATTCGGTCAAGAGCCGATGGTTGACGCTGAGTAGTACGCTGCCCGAAGATAGCAATTCCATTCTGAGGGAAGTTCACAACTGGGTTGAGGACATTTCCACCAGAGTACATCGAGTCACGATCACCTTGGTTAAGAACAACTTCTACATCCGTTGGCTTCGTTAAGCGACCACGAACAAACCCCGCAGGAGCAAACCAAGGATCAGAAACATTATCCGTTACACCGATCTGACGGGCACCATAAATTTCAGGTGCAAGCCAACGGTCCTTACCATCAAAGACTTGGAAGACTTTCAACCAAGGCCAGTAGAGAGCAGCATAGGAGCTATTAATCGCTGAGGATCGTTTCGTATCGAAACCATTACTCCATGCTATTGCGTCCCCTGTTCTACCTACATTGAAAGGAGGGGAGAGAAGAGCAAGGAAGTCTGTACTTCTTTCAGCCACAGTAATTAGGGCGTTCTGAATTTGCTGTGAATCACCCACTCCGACTCCTGGAGCTAAGGCAACCGAGATGTTAAGAACGGGATCATCCAAAGCCTCGATTCCAGTCTTTCCACCTTGCGCTGTAACCTCTCCAATAACGGTAGTGTTAACATCGGCTTGGAGAACGGGTTGTCCGTTAGTTCCCCCAGCCAAGTTGTAAGTACCTTGTACAAGCTTCAAGAATCTAGGGTTAGCCGTAGAGTTCGAAGGAATGTCTCCCTGTTTTCCAGTATGGGATCCAGCAACTAGACTGTCTAGAGGCTTAGTAAAGTTTTCAAGAGCAGTTACTGCTACAGTATCGTCATATTCTCCAGTAGCAAAGTTAGCTGTAATAAGATCGGAAGTCTTACCATCAAAGGTGGTTCCAATTAGATCTTCAAGGAAGGCTCCAGAGAGCAGCCCTGCTTTAAACTGATCAGTTGCCTGACCTAAATCATTAATTTGTTCAATACTAGCTGTTCCACCGTTCCTAGCTACTTCAAAGGAGACACCACTTGTACTGCCGTCTGCTACTGAGCCAGCCACATAACCCGCTCCAGGGTAAAGGCTTTTAACCAAGTAGGAAACCTCGGTACTAAGCATAGTAGTTCCAGAAGCCGTAATTTGCTTATTAGCAACCCCTGATGCTCCCAGTTGGTCAATCGCAGCAAGCCCACTACAATTCACCCAAAGACCACCATCATCTAGAACTTCCATCTTAACACCGAGGGTAGCTAAGTTACCAGCAGCACCGCAGCCTACGAGGAAGGAAGAAGCGTTAGCACTATTCTGGTCGGAGAACGCTCCAATATTATCTGTATCAAGTTCTCCTCCTAGGACCTTCTTAAGACCTAGACCAGTATTGGCCCCTTCAGTAGAAGATAAAGTAATAGTTCCCTTGGGAATAGTAAATACCTTGGCATTAACTACCTTAGCCCGAAGTTGATCATAAGCAGTAATAGTAAACCGTACTGAAGAAGTTCCTAGGTCTGCGCTTCCAATTGAGGACATACCAAGATCGTTGGTCGTGATCTTAATAGGATTAGCATGAGTACCACTTACGATAATAGCGGGACACCCTCCAATATTAACGGCTGCGGAGGCTTCTAAAGCCCCCGAAGCGCAGCGGATAAACCGCATGGAGTTCGTTGCTTCTAAAATTTCCAAAGCCCCTTCAAGAGCTTGGCCCTTAATAGCCTCTGAAGGCTCTCCAAACTCTAGAATGAGTTGAGCAGGGCTTGTAATTAAAGTTGCTTTTTTGTTATTAAGACCAGCTATAGGACCGCGACTTGCGAAACCTACGATCCCAACAACAGATGAATTAAGGGTGGGGGAATAATCCGATACATCTTTTTCAATGACATATACACCGGGACTTACGAAATTTGGCATTTAAATTCTCCTGTTATTTCTATGCGTTTTTGATAGTAATTAGCTTTCGTTGTTGATAACGAATGCAATAATCTGTGAGATAGGAAGCGGGTACAGTAATAGACTGTCTAGGCTCAAGGTAGTAATCTTTTATACCCTTTTCGGTCCTTAGAGGCAAACTCCAACTTTGTAAACTGACATTGGTAATCTTCTTCATAGTGTCTCTCCTTAGTATATACAAGTTTCGATGGGGTTTTTGTCCATTTTTTTTAGTATAATGTAGTGTCTACATTAAACTCTTCAATTTCCCCTGTAGAGGTGATTAAAAATTTAGGATTAGGTATATAAGCTTCCACTTTTATCTTAAAACTTCTCCTAATAATCCTTTCCTGCCTATCAGAAGTTTCGAGGGTGGAGTTATCCACCTCTTGATCAATAAAAGATAACGCAGTATTCGTATAGCTGTTTTCTATTACTAAGTCGGGGTTGAACATTAAACGAATTTGCTCTACCAACTGGTCTAGATTACTCTTGTACTTAGCCCAGATGTTTATCCCATACTCAATGTCCACAGCCCGTGGAGCTATGCTTAGAACCCTAAAAGCCCTCTTCTTTTCATCACTCCACCAGCTTTCTGAAACAACATTAATAGAGGTTCGTCGCCTATTGTCTGAGTTCTGAGAAGAATCTTGATTAATGGAGATAATGGGTAGAATAATGTTATTCTCCTGCTTCAATTTTCCAATAGTTCTTTCAGGATTAGCGTGAATACACTTGACCCCTAACACCTCGTTCTCTGAGTTGATATACTTAAGTGTATTAAGTTTTCCTATTAAGAATCTAAGAGATTCCCTATAGAAAAGGGGGATATTATTCTTCTGTTGGGTTCTTCGCGCAATTTTATCTCTAGCCCAAACAAAAGCCTGAATGTTTTGAGAGGTATTAGGAAAGGTTGCCTTAGAAGCAGTTTCTATTTGATTAATTTTATAGGTCATCGTATTTCTCCTCTAAAGTTTGAACGGTTCCCACCATTCCAGGTGCCTCTGAGGTCTTAGTAAGAGGAACATCCTGCACATCTGCGGAGTCTCGTAGGAGTTTAGCTGCACAAACTAAGTGGTATACACCATAGATTTCAAAACTATCTTCCTGTACTTCAATGATTTCATACCTCTGATTTTGGAAACGAGGCTCTAATACATCTCCAGGTTTTAAATGTCCCTTAATACGCTGCTCCATGTAGGTCTTATTAAAAACAAATAGCTGATCGTTAGCTAATTCTATTCCAAATTGACCCAAATTTTCCTCTAATACCTTAGGCTCGTAGTGACCATAAACTAAAACAGGAGTCTTAGAGACGGGCTTATTTCGTGCTTCCATATACACCTCATCATACTGATCCTCTCCCTGCAAGTACTGGTAATATAGAATTTCCGATCCACTAATCTTAATCATTTCATCATCTACAATATTAAATAGATTAATGTCAGGGTTAGTGGGATCAAAGAAATTTAATCTACCATCCATTTCCTCTAGCTCAGGAATAGGAGGGGGTGTTACCCCTACTTTGAAGTTATCTTGTTTCATTAGTATGTTGAGAAGCGGGGTGGTTCTTCGAACTCATCAAGGAGCCGCTTAATTAGTTTTTCTTTTCCCTCTGCACTTTCCTTAACCAGGGCTTCCCCATTTAGCCTAGCTCCTCCTCCAGGTGAAGGTACTGTTTGATATTTACCTCTGATCTGACCCAAGGCTCCCTTCGCACAGGCTAACGCATACTGCTGTAGCCAATTCCTGTAAGCGGGGTGGAGAGTGTTAGAATTTAACGCCCTGTATACTACAATAACTGTTTGAGGAGTCACTACAGGTCTAGGAACAATGTGTAAGAATTGGTTATCTAATACACTAAACGCACCCTCTTGACCTAGAATCTTTCTAGTCATCTCTAAGTTCTGTTGCAAGAGATAAAAATCTCCTACCCCAAAATTTTGGAAGAGATAATTGTCTTGAAAGTATTTAATGAAAAAGTCAAATTCTAGAGTCCCTGCTTGGGACTGGACAGAAAGCAGGGTCTTTTTATAAACCACATACTCTAAGTTGTTTAGGATGTAGGGAGGGAGTTGGTAGGTACTTATCCCAGCCGAAGCATCAAAGGTAACAAATTGTTGAGCGAATAAGGGGGCGTGGTTATACATCGTACCCACGGCTTCATCAATACAAGTTTTAAGTTGAAAAGGCGTAAGCTCTACTCGTACAACGGGATGTCCTAACTGAGCTAAAATATAATCTTTTATTGTCTCGTCAAAATGAGTCCACTCTACTCCATCTTTATAAGTAGTGGCATTTAAAGTTTCATAGTTAATCTCATTCTTAGCGAATGCACCATCAGCCTTTCCATCCAGAACAGATTGTCCTGCATATCTACTAAAACTATTTCCCCATGCCGCTAATTTCGGTACTACTGCCATTATTTAGATTCCTCTGTGCTTTGAGTCTAGATCTAATTAGACCTCTAGAATATATAGGTAAAAAAGAAGGGCGGGGAAACTTAATTTCCCCGCCCTTATTACAGTCCTAACAAGAGTTAGTTATCAGGCACTAACTTTGTTACCCGTCACCTTGTTGTATGGTGGGAACAGGAAGTCAGTGGTTGCTCCGACGAGTCGAATGATCCGATAGAATCGTGACTCAGGAGTAACCGCTGCCTTACCGTAACGGGTGAGAATTCCCTTCCTTGGTTGGAAGGTCTCGGGATCGGTGATGGTTGGTAGCTGCTGGAGAGGGATGTAGGGGCAATAAACATACCCTGCATCCATAGGACCAGTGCCCTTATAACCAATCATGATCTCGTCTTCTGGGTACATAGGATCAACATAGAGATCATACTTACCAGCAAACTTACCCTTATACTCGATGGAGTTAGCGGTAATGTTGGTAGGACGATCACTAGGAGCTAACCCACCCTCAAGCTTCGCAGCCGATTCCAGCATAGAAGCGATAATGGGTGATGTTACCATCCAAGTACCAGGACCACGGAAAGTGGTACGGTAGATGTCGTTTGAAGCGAAGTTAATCGCTGCAAGCAGGTTCGCATACACCATGCCAACATGCTGAGGAGCAAAGTTGTTGGTGTTGTTATCCATAAACATCTTCTTAAGGTCTACGAGGTAAACATTGCTGTTAGAACCAGAAGTGTTAACTGGTGCGTTAGCAAAATCGTAGAGATAAGAGCCGGGAGTAAAGCCCTCAATGCCCGTACCAGATGCTGGAGTATGAAGAGTACCAGTCTGCTTGAAGTCGTTTGAGTTCGCGTTATCAAGCGCACTACGGTTCCAACCAGTTAGGCCAGAAGGATCGTAAGCGATCATGCGAAGGTCTTCAACCAATTCACGGTCGATCTCAAGGGTAAGTTCCTTGGAAAGAAGGTCTGTAAGTTCACCTTCTAGATCAATGTTGTGATAAGCACGAAGATCTTGTGCAGCCTCAAGCGTCCAGAGTGAGCGCATCTTGCGAGTACGCGCAACAACTGGTTGCTGCTCGATGTGCATGTTGATCTCAGGGATCTCTTCGCCCGAAAGAGCTTCACCAGCACTTACGCTGTAGCCAAGGATCGTATCCTTGTCAGGCCAAGAAGCAATAAAGCCTCCCATCGTGGTTGATACGGAACCAGTAGCATCATTAAGGATGCTGGACATGTAAACAGTTCCAGTACCATCAATGTTTGCGCCAGTAAAGTTAGGCGTTGCCGTCTTGCCAGCGTATGTCAGGTTGTACTTGCTGTAAATAGTTTCAGCAGAACCTTTGAATACACGGTCGTTGCCTAGGTAGAAGATCTGCGAAACAGGTCCACCCATAGGCTGTACGCCAACAATATTGTTGGCAATGAGTTGTGGAAATACGCGACGAACGAGGGGAAATGCAAACTTCTGGAAAGTTCCAAGCTTACCAACCGTAGTTGGACTGCCAGCCTCGTCCATGCGGTCATGATTTTCCGCAATGATGGACTTGGCTTGGTTTTCAAGCAATTGTGCCGTTACACGCTTGGTGTAATCGTTGTTAATCCCCTCTAGCACGGGTCCCCACTTAGTTAAGATTTCTGAATTTTCTTGTAACATAGTGTTTTTCCTTACTAAAGATTAGATTGAGGCATGAACTTCATAACCTCGGGGGTTAAGAGGTCATTAAGTTCCTGGGGTACAGGGGTTCTTGCCTCCTTTTTGTCAACATCTTCTTTGATGATAACTGCTTTTTCTGAAGACTTAAATGGCTTTTCCTTAGATTCCTCTAATATATCGACTGCCTCTAAGAGTGTCGCCTTATCTTCTTCAAGCTTGTCAACTTTCTGAGTAAGAGCATTGATTGAAGTATTCATCTTTTCGGTTTCCTCAAAGGATTTCCTTAATTCATCCGTTAAAATATCTACTTCAGCCTCATACTCTTTCTGCTCTTGAACGAGGTCAGAAATTACATTATCTTCATCGCCCTTCTTCAATTCCAAAGCCATAAGTGTCTTCACAGATTCAAAAAGCGATGCATTTCGCATCGTTTCGTTCTCCTCTTGAAGCTCTCTTACAGCTTGGTCCTTTAATTCATCAACTCGGGACCTAATAAAACCTTTTACTTTTGCTTCTAGAGCAGAAGTTTTTTCGTCTACTTGTTCCGAAATGACGGTATTCACTAAGTTAGCAATCTCAGTAACTGCTGCTTCTGAAAGACCTTCAGGCAACAATTCTGCGATTGGTAATGTTTGTTCAATTTTTGATTTCATAGCGTAACCTCCAGCCATCACAATATTTACAGATGTAATGTATAATTAATTAAAAATTTTTATTTTTTGCGTAGTTGATTAAATAGCTTTTGAATAAAAATCTTCTCTGATAAAGCCTTATCATATGTAGCTTTAACCGTATCTTCGATAAACTTAGAGTCTTTACTCTCATTTACCAAGCCAGGAAACGCTCCTTTAGTTGATGGATCAGCTACTAAATCAAAGGTTACTAGTTTAAAATCATCATTAACTACTGAATAATCCCCTTTCTCCGTAAGGGAACCCATTCCCCTTGAAGAAATTCCTAACTTTACCCCACCTTTAATTAAAGCTTGGGCTACCTGCCCACAAGGAGTATTAAGGATCTCTGCTTCACCAAGCATATCATCCCCCTTCATATGTAATTTAGTTACTAAATGAGAAACATTTCCTAGCTTTACTGCATCATGTGTAGGGTGATCTAATTCTCCCATTAATCGTCGCTCTTGAATAGCTTCGTCTAATCGGGTCATTTCTCTAACTAAGAGTTTCTTTTCATAAATTCTCTTATTTTGATTAGGGGTTCCTGCCCTCTGGAATACCCCTGCAATCTTCATGGTTCCATTAGCTTTGGACTCCTCTAACACTTGCATGTCTTCAATAATAAAGGTATCAGTTATAAACATTATTTGCCCCCTACGGCTTTCTTAGAATTCTTAATCTTATTTTTCGCACCTGGGCCATACTTATCTTTAATTCTCTTAGAAGAGGTAGTACCGTGCTTAAGAGCGGTTCTCATAGAGTGAGCTTTAACACTCTTAAAATCTGCGGAGGGGGTTGCGCTACCAGGAGTAAACCCCTTAGCAATCTTACCCTTACTTTTTTCTCCCCATCCTGATTTGGAAATAACATAGAGCCTATCAGCCCCCTTAGTACTAAAAATCTGTCCCGCATATCCCTGCTCTAGTGCTTTAGCTATAGTAGCGTAAACTCTTACCCTAGCTTTTCTAGATTTTACGGCCCCTTTTTTGTCTTTAGCTGCGTCAGTTTTGGGCTTACCCCGCTCTGTTAAGATATCAAACAAAGTCATCGTGTAATAGCCTTCTTCTTCTTCTTACGAATTTTATTTAAAAAAACATCCATTTTTTCAGCATTCTCTTGCTCTTTCGTCTTGGTAGCATCAGGTCCTGCCAAATTAACTCCTAAGCTTCCAGCAGCGGTTACTTCGGTAAGAGTTCCTTTTACTTCAAGCAATAAATCTTTAATTTCTTGAATGAGAGTCTTAAGTTCTGCAACCTCTGAAATCTCTTGAGGGGGAGAAGGGGGTGAAGACTTCTCTTCTCTTATGGGCATCTCAGGAGTTTTTTCCTCTACAATACTTTGAACAAAGTTAGCAGGGACCTCTACATCAGAAATATCTGGAGCTTGTGCAGTCACATCGGCAGAATATATAGACGGATTGGCTTCTAAGGACGGGGCACCCTCTTTAGGTGCCTCTATTGTCCCCTGAGCTAACAAATTTTCTGCAAAATCTCCAACTGAGACACTCATTTCTTACCTCATTTACCTTTGGAAGCCTTCTTAAGCTCCTTAACCTTCTTCATAACGGACTCTTTTTTAGACTTCTTCTTCTTTTTGCTCTTCTTGGATGCGTTGATATCCATATCGGCTTTAGCATCTGCCTCAGCGTCAGGATCTTCTTCCGAAGCAGCAGCATCAGCTTCTGGGTCATCATGTGAGTCAACGGCATCATCCTCATCATCGCCATTAAACTCATCAATAGATTGCATAGCAGCTTGGATCTGAGCGACATGCTCTCGGATTTGCTCATCACTAAGCTCCTCCTCAAGAGTGGACTCGCATAGAGGACAAGTATGCACCTCAACGCTTTCCTTCATCTCATCATCATATTCCTCATCATCCTGCTCCTTAACCTTCTTAGAAGCTTCCTTGACCTTCTTAGCTTCCTCTGCGGGAACCTCTTCTTCTTCGTCATCCTGCTCCTTAACCTTCTTTTCCTTTACGGCTTTCTTCTCTACAAGCTCGATCTTTGCTGCGTCCCACGCAGCGTTTTCGAGTAGAGTCTTTACAAAGCTCTCTTCAACTTTTAAATGTTCTGACATAATAGTATTCCTTATTGTTGTTAGCTCAGGACAAACAGAGGTGTCCTTACCTTATATTTATATACTCTACTTTAAGTATATTATTTTTTATTTTATTTTGTTAAGCTCCATTAGCAAAAACATTAGAAGAACCGCTAGAAATGATATGTTCTGGAACAGGGTTTCCATAGTCATCACCTTTTCTCCCCATTGAAAGCCCATTAGCAAGCACACTTGGGGAAAAAGTGTTTAATGTCGGAGCATGTTCGCCACAGCAGGGGGGAAAAGGAAAGGGGTGTATGATCATCGCATCTCCCTCGCGCACCACCCCTGCTCCATTAACAAAAACATTTAAAGATCCCTCATCCGTGAACTGCTGGCTTTTATCCGCGCAACAGGGCTTGAGGGCTGTACTAATCCCATCAATAGAATCAACAGTATCTATTCCATCCGATCTAGCTAGTGCTGCCATTACAAAAACCCTCCAATTTTACCTTTGTCAGAGGGGGGATAGTAATTTCCTGTTACCTGTGGAATCTTTTTAGGTATTTGTGGAGTTCCTCCTTGCTTCAGTCTAGCAGCAGTAAAAAAAGTTTTTTCCCTATCTGTCTTCTTAACAGAGAAAATCTTAATATTATTATACTTTCCATCTAACACCCTTGCTCTAACATTAGCAGGAGTTCTCGCTATGTAGTTAATAAGCTGTGGCATAGTAAATCTAGTCAGTAAGTCCCCTTGAGGGAGCCCCTTTCCTAACCTTCCCCTAGTAAGATCATAGGAAGTTTTAATATCTTCAATCTTATTTAATACTTCACCTAAAGGAGAGGGCTTTGATTTATAAATAGTTGTTGGACCTACTAAAGCGTCTAGTGCTGGGGTGAAATCATCCTTATTATTCTTATGCTGCTGGAAGGTAAAGGCAAAAATATCAGGTCTTCCGTCCTGGTTAAGTCCATTAGCGGCTTTCGTAGTTTGTACATAGTCTTTATTAAAAATAGAAGGTAAAGGATTCATTATAATAGAGGCAGATCGTATAACTGGTTTATCAACCTCATACTGTTCCAACACTGAACCCCCCTGTAATACATTATAGGCAGTTACATTGCTTGGAACAATTAATAAATCATTAGGTATCCTACGGGGGTAAACCTTTCCATCAAAACCATCTAGATCTAAGTCCGTAAAGGTAGCATTTACTACATATCTTCCCAACTCATCTTGGTTAAGGAAATGCCCCCACCAAGGATCATCCACGGGAATGTATACTGTATTTCTAGGCCCAGAGTGTGCCCCAACTATATTGTTGAAATTTAAAGCAGAATCCCCATCCTTCCATGCCCTTGTATACTCAACTTTAGTTTGTTTGGTATAAGGGTCAGTATTAGGCACATCTTCAAGGCTATCTGCATTTATGGTAAACAGATACCCTTTATTAATAAGGGACCCCTCCCTATCTATATTTCCCTGCTCTACCTCATCCTCATACTTAGAGCTTACAGATAGATTAAACCCATATTGAGTGCTGTTTTGTTTAGCGAAGTGTGCATAAATTACAGACAGGTCTGGAGTATCAAAATTATATGCAATATTTCTATTAGATTTTAATTCAATGGTTTCCTGCTTTCCCTTTACAGTTCTTACTTTAATGAAATCATTTGTCTCAGATACATGTTCAACTTTTCCGTTTGCCCTTGTAACCTTAAGTTTATTATTCGACCCAATTGCTGCACTAGTAACCTTACCAAAAAAGGTTCTTACGGGAAGACTTAGATCAATATCAGGAGCTACGATCCTGTACATCTGAACCATGCGTTGCTGGGTTCCTTTTGCTTTATAAGCTTTATTGTCTAAACTTTGCTTCTTGTCTCTCACTAATCCAAAAGCGTTGCGCCTACTTCCCGAAAGTTCTATCTTTGGAAACCCCTGTGGGAAAGAATTCTTAGCCCCTTGGAACATTTCTGTAAATAAGCTTTGAGAGTAATCATTCACATTTCCTTGAGAAACAGCTAGAGTAATTGCAGTTTTTAAATAAGTACTAAGGGCTAGAGAGGATATATTAGCAGTCTCTAATTTTGCTAAGCTTTCTTTGGTAGCTTCACTAAGCATTTTTGCAGTGAGATTAGAAAATAAATAAGCTCCTATAGTTGTTCCATCAAAAGGAACCTCTGCCCCTAATCCCGCAAGTAATACATCATTAACAAAGTTAGGAACAAAAGTACCCATAATATTATTATCAGTATTATTTCTATTAATTATATTGGTAGCACGACTAAGAGTATCAGGGTCATCAGGGATTAAATAATTATAATCTCTATCAAAAATTTCCATCGAAGGATCAAAAGGAAGGAGGTCATTAAGAGGAGCAGTATTTCTTGATTCGTTTTCGGCTGTATCAAAAGCATCTGCTATAGTAGGACCAATAGGAACATTTAAAGATTTATTTAAAATAACGGATCCAGTCTTTTTGCTAACAGGATAAGAAGGAATATTAGAAGGACCCTTTGTATCTGTGTCCCCTGAATTTGAGGATATAGTTGACCAACCAACAGGAGTATTTCCCGGAAGTTCATAAATCGAGTCAGATCCTCCAGTAGTGGTAGGACCATCTTTGACCTCAAGAGCCAGAGCAACATCTATATTAGTTCTCTCAACGCTAGTAACAGGTCCCGCAGGACAAACGGTAACAATTACATATGTATCAGGACATTCCCCACTACAACCAACACTACCTTTACAAGGACTGGTCGTTGATCCTGGTCTAACCTGAACATCATTCCCCTTAGCCTTCTCCCCATTAACAAAAGTATCTAAAGGATCAGTAGGCGTTGGTCCCATTGAAGATCTACACTCGTAAGTAAAAAAGTAAGTAGAAACTGTACACCCGTCATCCCTAATAATAGGGGGTTGACTAGGATTAGAAAAGGGGCCTCCAGTACTTACACAGCGACAAGTACTTCCCGCAGGAGAAGTTGGACCTACTCCAGTAGGCGCACCTGGACCTCCTGGGGGTGGGGTTGTTGGCCCAGTAGGCCCAGTAGGCCCAGTAGGCCCTGTTGGATTTGGCGTTGGCCCCCTTGGTCCTGGGGGGACTCCAAAAGGTCCAGGTCTTGGTCCTTCGGGATCATCTACACCAGTAGGTCCAATAATACCCCCTCCATGATACCCTCCAGGCCCAGTAGGCCCAGTAGGGCCGGGTTGCTGGGGTACTACAGCGCAATCCGAAGCAACTTCAGGATCCCCACGGTTTCCAGTAGGTCCTGGATTATAAATAAGGTTTTCATAACAACATTCATGCTTAAAAACCATTATATTACCTCTTATTTATTATTACGATAGATCAACAACTGTCCCTGTATAAAGAGGAGCAGTTGGTGATAAGATATCTCCAGAGTTACCTGCTGTCTCAATCAAAGTATAATTGTTTGCGGCTCCCAAATTACTATTTCTATTAAGAACAAGCTCCTTATAAGCAACTACTGAAAACTTAACAGTAGGATAAAAACACATCCCAAACTTAGGGGCAAATCTTGTGGTGTTATTAAAAGTATCCCCTTGTTGATTCATTCCCCATGCTGTAGATGTAAACTGTGGTAAGCAAACTTGATAGCTCAACCAATCATAAGCAGCGTTAGGACCAGGAGGAGATTTTCTAGTTCCATCACAGTTATTTCCGTTACTGGCTTCTTCATCTGTTACTCGACCATCACATATGCCTCCATTACTCTCTGGAATGGGCTGAGAAGCAGAGTTGATATAAAATACTGCGGATTTCTGTGGGGTACTAACAACAGGACCTTTGTTTACATATAATCCAGAACCTAAGCCTTTATTAGTACCTGCTGACGAGCCACCCGCTGTGGGATCAGAGGTAGAAGTGAGAGGTCCACAATTCACATATTCTACTAGAACATCATAATCTTGCGCCCAGTCTGGGAGTATAATTTCAATACGCTTAGTATTGGTAACAATCATTGCTTGGAATTTTGTGCTTCCCCAACTTGGATTAAAATCTACATCTAACCAGTTAGCGGATTGGTCCTTCGTTCCTCTGATAGAGGCCACTCCCCCAGGAAGATAGGAAATCTGCCGTGCTGCGCTCCAACCTTCAATAAACATCCACCAAGTAACCTTAGCAGATTTCTGTGCGCCAGTCATAACTGAGGCTTGGTTTAAAGAGTTATAAGGTTGATCCCACTCTGGGTAAAGAGGAATATTTCTTCCCTCCGTACCTCCTGGGAGACCTAAGTAGGTTCCATTAGCCACATTAAAGGAAGAATTAGGATCAGATAGCCATACTTTTAGATCAGCTTGACGATTATTATAGAAGTACTGGAGTAGAGCTTCTTTATTTGTAATAGTAGCTTCTTCTAGAAAGGCTTTATTAGAAGTATACTGAGAGAAGGTATAAGTAGTATCTCCATAAGTTAAACCTGCATTTTGTGTAGTTGTTCCCCAAGGATCTTGAGTGTGAGACGAGTTAGCGTTCATACTCAAAAGAGTTCCTTCAGGACCATAAGCCAAACCCCCCATCACATAATCAGTATAAAGAATCTTACCATCTTTTATTTCAGAAGTGGGGATTATAGATCCATACAAACTAGTATAAATTTTCTTAGTTACATCTTGTAATTGGAATAATCCCACCGCAGGATTAGCAAGGGATAGAGGGGGATTAGCTCCTGCTACGCCAGCCCGTTCATTATAGGTAAATTCCGTAGTACGAAGGAAGGGTCTGATATCAATAATATCAGCTTGTGTAATATTAGCTTGACCTTGTTTAACTACAATATAAGCAATAGGAAGAGCAGCTTGTCCCACTAGTTGTAAATCATCATCATCAACATCTATAGCTAATAGGGGTGCTATATTTAGAAGATCGTCAGGAGAGGGGAAACTACCGTGAATAACATTTCCAGCAGAGTCTGTAATCCCCAGGTTTGCCGTAGCTTGTGTATCATTTATATTACCAGCAATTCTAGCTGATCCTGGTGTACCTTTATCTGGAGGACACCCCTCTTTTGTAGAGATACTTGGGACTACATTAGTATTATTTTTTTGAATACCCACTCCTGCACCTCTTACAAGACCAAGCATAGGCTTAGTTTCAAGCTTAGGTTTTGGGGTGCCGCCTATTTGACAGAATGTTTCCTCGTAACTGGGTCTAGTAGTTGAACTAGCGTCAATGGGAACACTATAAGCTACCAATAAATCAATGCGTTGAGTTGCATTAGGAATAACAACATCTACTTCTCCCGTACTTCTATAGTAGTAGTCCCACTCATCAAAAGCTGGGATCTCTATAGTCTGTTCAGGAAAATCTACAACAGAAGTTCTAAAGACACCTCTCCACTTCTTAACAAACGCTAGATGAATAGAAGGTAAGTTCTCATAAGTGTATTGGTTATTATATTCAATTACTGGTCCTAGTTGTGATGCAACAAGGGGACCAAAGTTACTCATTCCAGGCCAGCGATGACTCTGGCTTGACATGTTATACTTAGGATAATTAGCACCTCTCTCACTAGTTGTATTCCATCCCCAATTACCCCCTTCACCTCCAGGGCTAGAATAAAAAGTAAAAGCAATTTCTAATCCATTAACATTATAAGGCTTTTCTCCACTAATAATAAAAGAGTTCCATACGGCATCTCGTTGTACCTCCGTCCACATATTTCGTAAAGCAGGAATTAAAACAGGTTCGCTTCCTCCGGGACCAACGGAATCATATACTAGAGAAGCTAAAGTATCGCCTATATTATAAGCATCATTAATTCTAGAATTAAACCTACCTGCATTTACATTAATAGTACGCCCTCCAGACGATTTTGGGCGTAACTCCTTAATATTATAAATACTAAGCTCACTAGTCTCAGTAAGGTAGCCACCTCCACTACCGCCTTTTGGTCCTTCTAATTTATTTTTAATAAAGAGAATATTCTCTTCAAGCTGACGAACTGGAAGGTTGTCTACTTCATAATAATAAGGATCGTTTGCCTTATAGTATCTAATAGGTTGATGAAATTTGTATGCCATATTATAAGTCTCTATCTAAATCAAAGAGGTTTGCGGATCCTAACCCTACACCAAATCCTGCGGTAGCTTGCCACCAACCCTCTCCTGGATATTCCATTATGGCTTTATAATAACTAAAGATTTTCTTTCTTCCTGAGGTTCCTAAAGTGCCATTCTTAGCGTTTGCAAAAGTGTTCATAGCAGACTTATCTAACCAAATCCTAGTCTCATTATCACAAGACAGCATAGCTGAAGTGTAAAAGAAGGAAGATGCTACATTTTCAACCTGCATCGAGGAGGGAAGAGTAATAATATGACCACTCATACCTAAGTCTTGGTAAATGTCACTAGCAGTAGTAGGATCTAAAGAACTACAATCAGAGGAAGTTGAATAACCTTGTGCGTAAAGCTGATAAGGTGCCCCTGTTTTTAGTGTTGCCGTGTTTGGGAAGTTAAAGCCCATACTTACAAATGCAACAGGGGGTTGTGGAGGCATATAACCCTCCCCTGCAATCGTATGAGGATATCCTAACCACTTCGCTTTAGGATGGGGAGAAACATAAATTCTAAAGGGTCCGATGTTTTGCTGTAGAGGTTTTCCATAGTAGCCAAGGTCCCCACCCGTGTTAACTCCCAACCCAAAGGAATCTAGAACACTTAAGCCACTTGTATCCGCTGTAGAAGAAGGTGCGCCAGACAAACCAGTATTTAATGAAGATGTCCACACAGCACTAGGACCATAATAGATTCCACTAGCGTCTTCTGGGAAATAAGAGGAAACTGTTAAGTAGGAAGCATGTAGCTCTGAGTTATCTGCAATATTCCAAATCCTTAACAGGTCACAGTTTCCAATAGTAGAAGCATCATAATAAGGACCAGAAGGGTTTGCCCAGCCTGTAGGGAAGGTTACATTCCTTGCGGTAACTTCACTTCCTCCAACTGCTCTTACACACATTCCACCATAGGAAAGACTTGACACAGCATCACCTACTGCTACATCTTGTTGAGGAAGCTCTTCGTAAGCTTTCTGGGTAGTATTATTCAGACCAACTTTATTATTATCAGCGCACCATCTCGCTTGTCCTTGTAAGTCTAACTGAGTTACTTCTGTTCCATAAGGAGCAAAGGGGTTTGGATAAAATTGAATGTATCCATGAGAAGTATAGCTTGAAGTATTTAAAACATCGGTATCATAGTCTTCAGTATCTGCAAGATGTTTAGAAGCCCAAAACCTGTGGTAATCCCCAGCATCGTGCATATAAATATGAGAATTTTTATTAGCTACTAAACAAGCTCTAGTAGCATGTAATTGAACTTTGGTGTGGTTGTTCGTGGTGCCCAAACTAAAATTACGAATATCTAGTACTCCGTCTTTCATAGGAGGACCGATCTCAATAGTAGAGTGATTTTCTGCTAAGGCATCAATTCCGAATTGAACAATGCTAGTGGGGCCTGTTATGCTAATATGAGAATTATCTCCTGCATAAAGAGCCGCAGTTTTTTGCTGTTTATCGGATGAGTAAGGTCCTAAGATCATAGTAGAGTTGTTAGAAGTACCGTTTAATTCCAAATTACTTCCCTTAGTAACTTGGAATATACTACCCTTTACTGCGTTAACAATCGAATATGCAGGTCCATCTTCGGTAGACTGGTGTACTTCGGCCCGTGTAAATAAGGCTTTCATATGAGAACCATCAGTAATTACTACGGCAGGAAGAGAGGTATACTCACCTCCCCCAAACTCCTCCATACCGTGTGTACCGCTTAATCCAAATCTTGTACACTTTGCATCTATTTCACTATCCATAGTAGGGATAACCTCAGAGTTAGATAAAACAATATGCTGTCCGTTGTTATCAAAATTAGTATTAGGGTAGAACGGTCCAGTTGGCCACATGAGTTCAGCGTATTGGTTATAATTCAAAACAGAATTAACAGCCTTTAACCCCTCATACCTATTATGATCAGCCGTAATGATAGCTGCTTTCACAACCGAATTTTCTAATACAATCCCCTTATCATTTTGGAAGGAGGCGATAACCTGACCTGTATTAATTGTTGAGTTTACAGCTTTAATACCTTCATTAATATTAAAGAAAGTTTGAAGAACTAAACTTTGGCTTCCCTCGATATTATTATTACTTTCTCCATTTGCATCTTTTCCATATCTAAAATCAGCAGGAGTCTGTACAACAGAGTTTTGTAGATCCATTCCAACCATATTCTTATAGAAACAGAAAGGAGAGTCTAGGGGAAGACCTAATGCATCTTCTGTCGCCGCATTTAGAGTAATAGTAGAGGTTATTGCTCTTAGTCCAGGAGTCGGATTTGTTGTAACCTTAGTATCTAAGTGCGGCCCCACAGTCTCAAGCTCGTAATTTCTAAAAGCTATAAAGCCTCTATTTAAAGTTACATGAGAGTTAACCGCTTGTAACCCAGCATCCTTACATCTAGTGGCAGTACAGTTTTCTATTAACACCTCTGAATTTTCAATATCAAAACCAATATTAGTCCTCTGTTCACCTCCACTATTCAGAGAAGCTTGAGAGCCTCCATCTACGCAGAAGCCTCTAATATACACCTTACCAGCGCAATCCTTAACTGTCACTCCACTAGCGGAGTTTGCGTATACCAGCCCCACAGCCCGTGAGGTATTGGTTGGGGTAGCATAGGCACTTCTTTGTACAAGGACTGAAGTTCTAGGGTTAAGAATCAGTGTTTCTGTGGCAGTAGAGTTATCCCTATAGTTTCCTACATTAAACTTGTTGGCAACTGCGTCAAAGAGGTCCCCTGTTGTATCGGTAAACTTAGTAGAAATAGTGATGGTCTTATTACTAGTAGCAGCCGCCTTAGCCCATTCGGGAGCTAGAACAAAAGTTCTAGTAAAGTTTCCCCACCAAGAGTAAGCTCCCAGAGCATTCTTTTGCCATACTGTATCCCTCACTCCTAAGGAAGAGGACTCTAGCATAGTATTACTCAGATCCTCAGACTCAAATTGAGTAATAGCACTTGAATTAGCATCTACAGTAGTAATAAATGACGAAGGGGTAAGGCTTGATCCACATAAAGATTTAGCAAACCCTCTGTTGATAATTTCCAGACCAGCACTAGAGCCTTCAAACTCCTTATTCTCTACATGGATTCCTCCTAGCTGACCGCTAGTACACACCTCAATAATAATAGGGAACCTGATGGTATTAGGAAGTGCTTCTAAAGCATCAGATACTGTACCGAAGACCTTCTTGTTATCAATTCCACAAGCTGATACAGTTAGCATGATCCCATCAACAGCAGAAGTTGGGTAGCCAGCCATCTCATACAAGTAATCATCACGATCCTCTAGATCATAGATTGGTAGGTTATCCTGCTCCCAGTTATAGAAAGAGCTTGAATCGAATTTATAAACAGGATCAACCCAATTATTAATCAGAGTGCCTGTGCCCGAAGGTAGATATAAGTCTGTTGGTTGAAATGCCATGTTAGAAATTCAATGTCCATTTAAAGACTAATGAAAAATCATTAGTCTTTTCAATATTTGTGAAGGGTCTATATGCCACAAGAGGAGACCTCTCTGGATCATACCCTAGGGGGTTTTTCATAAATAACCCCACCTCGTTTAGAGTATTACCATTACAGGTACTCTGGTCTATGTAAAGTATATAGGTTACAGAATTAAGATCAACCCTTTTGATACTATTATCTGATATTACAGGGAAGAGGTAATTGTTACTATCATCCCCTGTTGTTTGTACAGGTCTAGCTTCTCCATTCCAAGCCATTTCTTCATGAATGTCAATAGGCAGAAACGACTCTGCATTAGTATGATAATCTGCGATACCATTATCCTGTCCTAAGGCTGAGACGAGTGCAGATTCAGATACCCCATAAGTATTGATAATGGTATCACCTTTAGTACCTAATTGAAAATATCTAATTTGGAAATTAGTTATATCTGTAGCTCCTGACCCTGCATATAAAAGACCTAACCCTACTCCCATCCCCGAAGTAATCGTATTCTTATCATCAAAAACATTTTCCTCAGAGCCGTCTGGGTATACCTTCCAAATCTCTAAGTGTCCTGATGCGTCTAAGTAATCTTCTTTTTTCATAGCTATACCTTATAATAGGTAGGAGGGTTTGGAGGATGTTTGGTCATAGGCTAGAGTATCTACAGGAATATATACCCCTCCTGAGTAATGGTCATCAATGTTTCTTGAAAGTCCTAAGAATCCTATAGACCAATGGATAACTAAAGAATATTCTTTAGTTTTTGGAACCCCTGCAAAACTTCTATAAGCCATCAAAATGGGGGTATCCTCTTTAAGCCCTTTGGGGTTTTTAGCAAACAATCCCACCTCGGAAATTAGCTTACCATTACCTGTATTTTCATCAAGAATTATCTCAGACTCAAAGGAGTCCATAAAAACTTTAGTAATTCTCCCCTCAGTTACTTTAGCAAAATACTCATCTGATCCTGAGAATATAACGGATGAGAGGGGCGCAGTAGTCCCAAACATTTCCTTATATTCTCCCCCCTCACTAGATGCATAGAAGCCTCTATACCGTTTAGTAACCTCATAATCCGTATTATCACCATAATCTGCCCAACCAAACGGGGAGGATAGTGTATAAAAACAAGCAGAAGTAGCTGCCTCAAACTTAGTAGCATAGTCTATCGTATCGGTTCCTACTTGGAAGTAGTAAGGCCCATACCCATCAACATAATCTGAGCCGCCCCCCATCTGTATGTCGATAAGGGAGGACCCTAGCCCAGCAGTAATCAAATTACCTCTGTCTACTACTGTTTCTTGGGTGCCATCGCTGTACACCTTACAAATTGTGATATGTCCTTTAATCATGTTGTGACCTAAAATCTAGTGTCCACAGAATATACAGATTTTTATGCTTAATAAATCCTGGGTTCGCGCTTCCACCGATGGGGGTATGGTCTTTATTAGCACATAAGTTTTCAGTAAAGGTTTTTTTAGCAAATAACTTAAATTCCTGTTTGGTTACTCCAGTTGATGTGTTAATAAACTGAGGATTATCATCAGTTATTACTCCATTTTCTAAGAAAGGGGCTTCATTATTTTTTAACGCTTCTTTACAGTCCATATTCCAAAGTCCTATCTGGTGGAGTCCACCGTAGAGATTCATTGCCCAAACATCCCAGATACCGACACCTATCGTATAGGTTACACGGGGATCAACTACCATAGCTTCGGCGGTTGCGTAAACTTCTGCTGCTGAAACAAAGGCTCTTCCTAAACGGTTGGCCCCCGTAAAAGCAGAACCATATCTCAAATGGCAATACCCCCTATAATCCATATACTCTCTAAGGTTAAACAATCCTCGAATACCATCATCATCGTCTGTACTTGCAGTCACATTAGTATAAGTAGTAAAATCTCCCTCGTAAGAACTAACTAACGCTCCTTGAGTAGAGTTGGTAGTTTTGGAGGGGAATACTCCTTGAAAATAGGACGAAGCATCCGAGGACTTAAATTGAATTCTATTTTCAAACTGGCCGTAAGACTGTGTTCCGTCCCCACTAACAATAGAGTATGCTGTGTCGGCATTTTCTAACTTGGTATTCGTAGGATCAGGATACGAGGGTAGTCTATACGGTGGAGTATAAGCAGAAGCCTGTCCCGTAATCGAGCTTGTCCACATAACTCGCATTCTCTTATCAGTTCCAATTAAATTAATTAATGAGCTAACATTAGCACTTGCTCCATAACATAAATCATCAGTCTTATACCAGATGTTATCTTTAGGAAAAAAGTACCCGTTCTCTTGGAAGGAGGAAGCAGCGGGACCAAAGGATACAGCAGCCATCCTGAAGTTAGAAGTGTCCATGACCCTTGGAGCTATTCCCAGAACGCTTGAGGGGGTCGTGAGCATGTCTACAACGCTCTCCCCTGCCCCGTTTAGTACGAGGTTGCTGCCCTCGGCTACGAGGCTGTGAGAGCCGTCTGCGGCTATCGCATATACTTCTACCTTACCCCTCATTGATCGTAATATTCGTTAGTTGGTTATTAGCTGCTCTAGCGTTATCATACATATCTACATTAGAACGGTAATTTAATCTACTGCCTCCACTTACTTCCATTACAGAAGAAGTGTTCACTGCGTTTCTACTTGCAAGCCCAGTACTTAGTGTTTTGAAATACTTAAATATAGTTTTTAAATCAAAAAGACTTAAATCAATATCTCCATATTTAGACTGTATCTTAGCGTTGCTCTTATTTGTAAGGTCTTTAATAGATACCTTTTCAAAAACTACAAACTTATTGGGATGTCCATTGACAACAAAAATTTCAATTACATATTTTTGATCAGTTCTATGAACCTTTCCAAACTGAGAGAGGTATTTAGCGGTGGGTTTAACTGCTTTATTATTCTTTGTAGAGAAGCTAAACTTAAACCGTTCTTGAGACTGATCACTAACATTATTAATAGCTAGGGGGTTAGACCCCACAATACTAGTTATAGACCACGGCTCCCAACAATGTGAAAATAAAGTGTTGAGGGGCTTCATACCCCCGCCATCTCCATTATAAGAATAATTATCTAAATTTCCCATAGTAAAGGGTATAGCCTGAGCTTTAGAAATAGCAAACGCAATTCCCGCATCCCCAGACAATTGAGACATTTTACACTGGCTCCACTTATCTAAATATAACCCGCACTCATCCTGAACTTGGGTATCATAATACCATAGCTGATCATCTTCTGGCTCTGTATGTATTAACACTCCTAAAGTTAAACCCCCAAGTTCAAGCCCACTAACCTCCAAACAATGAGCTAAAATATCTATTTCATACTCATGATCAGGTTGGAAAAAGTTTTTTGATAAATGCCCGCTATCAGGATGAATAGGAATTCTAATCCTAGGAAATGAAGAGTTACTAGATGGTCGGTGGTACTTGATTATTTGATTATTTATAAGCTTTGGATTAAAAGACCATTTACTTTGTTCATTCCTACTCAAATTAAACAAGGAGAAGATAGGATGAGGGGGTCCCCCGTGTCCTCCAAAAATCCATCCAACTGAAGAATCAACTAACTCAATAGCACTTACAAGATTTGGATTTCTAAACTCTGGGGATCCAATGTATGCGTCTGAGACTGAGGAAGCTGCTGAAGTTCCCACCGCATACTCTCCTTCTACTCCTGAAATACTTAACACCCCGCTTCCACCATTGTAAGCAATATCTACTTCATATACTGTAGAACTAGCAGATAAGAAACTACTGGCTTCTAAACCAGAACCGTCGATATCAAAATCTGAATTATAAATATAAGGCCCGTAGGTATGACTAAAGATATTAGCACCCCCCATTAAATTATAATTATTAGAAGTTCCATGTGCTTTGTAAAGCTTATTAAAGCTATCGTATAGCCTAAATACTTTAGAGCCAAAAGTAAAATGTTCATAATAGTTTAAAGACTCATCTGAGCTTTCATTATTAATTAACTGATTTGCTATAGATCCAACAATATCCAAACCCTTATACACAGCTTTTTCTGCATACCAAGAACTTAAATCATTGGGAGTTAATAGTATACTGCTAGTAGGCCAAGTAGGATCAATTATTCCCCCCTCATCATAGTAGCCAGAAACTATAGAGCTTGCTTGAAGATACTTCTCCTTATCATGAAAAGTATTCATAACATACATAATTTCTTGTAGTTGTCCTCGTCTTCCATAAGTATTACAATCGGAGGAAGCCACATTTTGTTTAGCTCTAGAAGCAAAAGTATTACTAATATCATACCCAAACATAGAACTTGGGGAAGTTAAGTTCTGGCAGATATCCCATACAGGATCAACATTATCTGATAAGAGTGACCCAATGCCGTAGTCGTTTTTATTCTGTGATAGTGCTACTTCTTTATATCTTAAAGAAGAGGGCATAAACCCTAAGGGAAGGTATCCCACCCCTGAAGAGTAATAAGGACTAGATAACTCTAAACTTCCAGGGTTGTTTCTTCCATTCCTTGTGAACATTTTTGTTTCAGGAAGAAGGTTATGAAAGTTTCTCCTACGCAAAGAGTTTCTATTAGAGTCCCCAACAGCTTGAAAAGTGTTGCCTGATAAAAGAACATCAGTTACATTATCTGCTTGGAACCTCTTAAAACGATGAGGGGTAATACTATTTGCTGCCGCAAGGGCAGCCATGTTAACCGCACACACACCAAAGCCCGTAGTAACTGTGGAAGAACCCTCGTAAAGATCATCAAAATTAGGTCGCCATTCTCTACAGTCGTTATCCCCTAAAGCATCTAAAACATCAGCTACGCTTGAGACATTCAAAAGAATCTCTGGGATAGCATGAGCAGGGATAACCTGATCTAAGATAGGCATAATCTTTGATATTCCATAAGAAGTATTATAACCAAAACTCTTAGTTTTAAAATCAAAAGAACTAGCATCCAAAGACATAAGGAAGTGAGAAGACTTCCCATTCCACAAAGACAATAAGGATGCGGGATCTGGGGTTCTTTGCTTTGTTACATCTTGAAGAATAGTAGCATAATTGGGGGGATAGGTTTTCTTTTTAGTAAACAATAAGAAGTTATTTAAAACTTGATCAACATTAACAGTCGTGCTAGTATGGGTTCTAATATAATCGGTTACTTCTTTAGCAAACGAAGCATCACAACCATAACACCTTAGATAAAACTCTATCCTATCAACCATAGGTGTAGTTAATAGAGATTGTGTATAGTACTGTCGTTTCTCATAAGGAGGGATATAGTTTAAATGATTCCTATACACAAAAGTAAAGTCTGGATCATACCTAAAATCTAAAGCAAGGGAGGAAGACTCATGTACCCTCCCAGTCATCCAATAAGGGTCAGTCTCCCCGTTGGGGCTCATTAAATGGTAAGGTCCATTGTACACAACGGTTGTTCCAGAATAAACGAACTCAGGAGTGGGGAACCGTTTTCCTACTAAAAGAAAAGAACTAGGAAAGTCTCTTACTAAATCAAACATTATCTTATCTACAGCATATTTGATATTAAGATCCATGCTCTTATTACTATAATGCGGTATACCAAATTGAGTTGCTACCTTTTCAGTATAGGTACTACCTAGTTTTTGAAATGCAGCAGAGCTTGTAGCTAACGCATAATACATAAGGTCTGGTACATACGACTCCCAAAGCTCGGATAAAGTATCACTAGAGGTAACATTGAATATTCCAGTAGAGAATAAAGTATCCATTAGAATTTGAATGGACCTTCTAGTTCCCTTCATCTTATAAATTTCAACAGCATTGCGTAACTGTACGCGCCACTTATCAAAGTCAGCACCTATAAATCTCCAACCAATTAACTCGGCTAGAAGCTCTAGAAACTCATCAGGACACTTCCCAATGTCATATAGAATACCTATCTCATCTTGTTCCGTAAGTCTGTCTGCAAAAGAGAAGGACATAGCTTGTAAGAATCTGGCTAAAGGTCCTGCTTCCTCCGTATCTGTAATAAGAGTCCCAATTTCTAATGTCGTTGAAGTATCAAAGAAAGTAGTGAACGCTTCTTCAATCTTTATATCGGGGCTATCCACATAATGGGGAGAGTAATTAATAGTATTAAGAATCTTTAGTCTATCAAGTAATTGAGAACCACTCGTATTGGTATTAGAGCTTACAACTAAAGACGATACATAATCTGTGGGAATAATCTTTTCTGTAAGTCCGAAGGAGGCTTGCCCCTTCCACAGATGTTCTTGATAAATGTTGATTAAATCTTCTAAGACAACGGGTTGTCCCCTGTAAAATGTCTGGGTCATCAACTCTGCTACCGCAGTAGAGGGGGTAAATTCCTCGGACCCATTACGATTTAAGAAGTATAGCCACCCTAAGTTTTTAACAAGATAAGAATAGGTTCCAGAAGAGGTGTTATCAAAAGCACTTGCTGTAGTCGTAGCCAAGTTAATATCTGCATCACTTAGGCTAGGAATTGACGGAAGCAAGGTTCCACTTACATAATTTTGAAAAGCAGTACTTGTAGAAAACCCTTTATAAGCTTTCCCTAATTTAAAAAGAATATTTCTTTCAAAGTCATCAGGAGAAATAGAAGCAGGGGAATAGGTCTTATGAAAGAACTTAGCAAACCCTGATGGGCTTCCAATAGAAGAAAGAGACTCATCGCCCCCCAAAGAAGATACAGGAAGAATTGTAGCCTGATTGGCGTTTGCTAAAATGTGAGAATTAATAAGCTGGTTGGGATATGAAACATGCGTCCCGCTAATATCCTTCTCTTCAGACAAGTAAAAAGGAGGGATTACAGTACGGATAGCATCTAAGTAGTTTCTCTTAAAATATTTTTGCGGAGTATTAAGATCAACATTTTTATCCTTTGCGGATACTACAGCAACGACCTCAGGAATGATTACCCCTTGATCGCTAAACTTAGTTCTTGTAATCTTCCTTCTTGCCATTACACCGTTATCGTATTAATTGTAAAGTTATTAAGTTGAATAATCTCATGGAAATCAACATTAGTTACTTCTGGGAGATTATCTACAGTAGCGTATCGTACTTTATCCAAATTAAAAATATCTCGATTTAGCTCACTAGTTATGAAGGGTTTTCCGAAATCAAAGTTATCTACATTAAAAAAGTTCATAATAATCTCAGCAACTTCTTGTTGAATCGTTCCTGCGATTGGCTCTAACTCCTCATCAATTCTAATAGTAACTACTAAGTCTAAGGTTCTGATTAGACCGTCCACAACTACCACTTCATCTGTTAACATTTTCTTAGGTTCAATCTCTTCCAACAAGTCTTTTTTAAATGTAGTAGAAGCCTTTTGAAGAGTATGATCTGATGCCTTTTCTAAAGTATACACATCAATAACATTAGCAGAGGAGAAAGCATCTCTTACCGCAGCAGTAGTTTTACCTACCGTACCTTGTTTACTTCTAAAAGTGTTTCCAATAGCAATGTAATCTTCTAGGGTTACTACCCTATCCTGTCGTTTAAAGGTAAGAGGGGCATACTTTTTAGCATGTTCAGCCGTCTCCGCATCTTGACCCCCTGTTGCTGGAGTAATGTTTTCTGTAATGAAGGGATGAAAAGTGTTACCATCCGAGGACTCGACTGTAGTAGTAATATTGATAGCCCCTCCTATTATATTTCCTCTACTTCCTCCTCCCACTCTATACACTATTGTAAAGGTTGCTCCCGCAGGAGGAGAAATACCCGTTACACCATCCCCAAAAAGGAGAGTAGCCGTATAGTTATCCCCGTAAATAACTTGAAAAACTCTGTCGTTTATGCCAGAGGCTGCAAATAGTCTTTCGACCTGTCTGTATGCTCCATTAGACTCATCCTCTTTATTACCAGTACTAATAAACACTTGAACACTTCCCTCAATAATTGGAGAGTCTGTTAAAGCAATTCGTTTATTACCCTCTAAGGTATCAAAAGTTCCTTTTTGAACACTCATAGCTCCTTCAAGTATAGCTACATTAGTAAAAACAGAACTTGCTGCGTTATCAGCTTCGTCTCCCTTTAATTCAAAAGTTGCGTTAGGAGAAGTAATATCCGAAATAGTATTATTTACAATCTTATACAAAGTGTAATTTACAGGTGCCCCATCTTCTTTGGAAATAATTGAAAATACTCTAGAAGACGGAGTAACAAGTAGAGGAAAGTCCTCTTCAGGAGGGGTAGTATTTGCTGTGAGTCTAGCAGCAGCAGCGGCAGATAATGGACCCCGCATATCAACTCCAATAAGCTCCAATAATTTTTTAAGATTTTCTCTAGTTTTTACTGTCCTTAAATAATTTTCATTAGCTAACATGTCTCCCTTTAAAGAAAACACGCTGCCCATATAAGATACAAGCTCTATTAACATTAATCCTAAATCAGACTCAGAAAAGTTTTGATAATCCAAGGGGTATACCGATTTTATATACCCAATTAAATCTTTTCTAATTGAATAAAAATCATCTGCTGCAAAATCAATATATTGTTGCTTCTTCCTATCCGGGATAGTAACAAGCTTCATGAAATCTGTAGTTGTTGTTCCTGAGAATACCATTAGTTTATATTTACCTCTATATCAAAAATGTCTTTATCGTCATTTACTAACTGAAGAGTAAGTTTAATGATTAACTCTCCTCTATCGGACTGCTGTTCCGTGGACCCTACGGCTACTGTTAAAACTTTAACTACCCTAAAGTATTTATATAAAGTTTTTAATATATCCGTTTTGATTAAAAAATATGTAACTTCATCCAAAGGTTCAAATACATACTTCCTTAAAGACAGCCCATAATCAGGAAGCATCACTCTCTCTCCTTTTTCAGTTAAAAGCAATTGTCTAAGATTATTCTTAATCAAAGCTAGTCCAGAACACTTTTGAAAGTAGCCCCCCTGACTAGTCACCTTCTTTAAAGTACTCCTCTCAACAACAGCACCGTCTAGGCTCCTGATAAGGGGGTAAGCTAATCCATACCTCTTCTTATATTGAGAGGCACTCCCCTTTAGGGCTCCTTCGCTTACGGGTACTCCATACCTGTTATGTGTGCTAGTAGTTGCCATTAGATTTTAATATTCTCGAAAAAACCTCGTTGAGCTTCATAGTTTTTACTAATTTCAGCAGCGGTGAGGGCTCTCTTATATAGCTTCACACTACCAAGATGTCCATATAAACCGCTTTTCTTTCCTCCCCATTTCCCACCCATAAAATTAGAGCCATCATTAGATCCAGCAACATACTGTGGTAAAGCCTTAGCTGACATACCATCAGTATATCCTCCTCCAATAATCCAAGGGGTCATTAAAACGCCCCCGTTTCCTTTCGGTGTAGGACCACCCCAATACCAGAAGGAGGTTTGTCCAACTGAGTGAGGAGGGTAAAGAGGGGGATTATAAGCTAACTTCCCATCATAAAGACTACTATAAGAGAAAGATGAGGAGTCCACCATACTGGGAATATTAGGAGGACCTTCTACTCCAAAAACATAGGAAGTAGAGCTTGTAGTCATTAACTGTCCATTAAGCCAGAAAGCAACTTCTTTGTTAGCATAATCTATGGTTACAGTAACCTGCATAAAGTTAGAGGATACATCTCCAAACTTAATACCCCCTACAGTTGTTGATGTGTCAATATATAAACCATGATAACCACTAGGAGGAACCTCATCCTGAGGACAGTAAGCAACATTAGCAGATGCTGCTAAGAAGGATACACAACTAGTATTAATACTTTGAGTAGGACTCATATAAAACTGAAGTCCTTGGGCAAGTGTGTTCTCGGAGGGATTATTAGAGGGTGCAGTCCCCTGAGTTAATCGCCTGTCTCTAGTAAAGCCCATTAATAAACCTCTGACAGTATTCCCATATTGGGGACCTTGAGCTAATAAGGGGTCTGCGGAAGAGAAGCTTCCACCTCTATTCTCACACCCTAAAACAACCCTATGAAGTGCTGATACTGATTTATCCGCAGCCCACCCCTCACCATTCTCTTGATCTAAGTCTGGAACATGCATCCAAGTTTGGAAGGTAGCCCCTCCACTTGCATATAGGAAGTTATCAATATCTGGTTCCCCTTGTTTTAGAAGCGCATAACCTAAAGGTCTATAGGCGTTATATAAATATTCCAGATTATTTGGATATCTTGAAGCCTTAGTACTTCCATTTACCCCAGAAAAAGTGTTACACATTCCTCTGAAATAAGGAATTCCCACCCCAGAGGGGAACATACTAGCAATAGAGGAGGCAACTATTTGCGCTGGTGCTGCGGAAGTAGAGCTTGTAGCACAGTTAACAGTAAAATAATTATTGGAGTCAGGTAAAACTATGTCTGCATCTAAGAAATTATAAATAGCTACTAAACTCTTGGTAGTTATTTGATCGTTGAGAGCTAAGTAAGTCCCGCTAGTTCCACTTGCTTGTGGGTCTGAGGTAATAATACCTCCCACACCAATAGGAGGCACCATTAATTCTTCAACCGTAAAAGTATCTTGAGGGATAGCACTCTTAATAAAAGTAGGACAAAGGGGTAAAACAGCACCTGACACCTCGCCAGGATTAAACATAATCCTCTCTTGAAGTGCTTTTTGAATAGCTAACTTCGCCCCATCTAAATCCTCTAAATTATTAATAGGTATAGCACCAGCCACCGCTGGCCTGTCTTCTGGAGCTAATATAACATGAACTTCAATTTGCTTTTTTCTTCTATTAATTTTACTATCGTGATCAGCAATTTTAGAATACAATATCTGTCTTTGATTAACTACTTGCGCTGAGTCCTCTCCATATCCCTCTACTTTAAGGTTAGTAATATAAGAAGACAGATCATAAATATTTCTGTTGCGTTGATCTAAAATAACTTGTAGGAAGTGGTCTTGTTCATAGAATCCCTGCATCAAAGGGCTTTCATCAATATGCTTAATATCAAATACAGTATCAGCCCAGGTATTAAAAGTTGCCCAAGTTACAGCTTTTCCTTTACCCCCAATATTAGGATTCTGCTCCAGCAACCACCTAAGTCCTTCTGGGGGAACACCTGTTCCTGCAATTGGATCACCTGCTTCGTCCCAATAAATAGCATTAATAATACCTGTAATACATCCATCTTTCCAAACTACATTTCCGTATGCATCTAGAGACGATACCTGTGGAATATTAATACCTCCTCCATAGGCATTATAATACATTCCAGTTTGGGATTGTAAATACTGCCCCCTAACAGAAACAGGGGGACCTACATCACTAGAGGTAAGAACATCAGTAAAGGGATCAAAAATTTCACCTAATGCAGAGGGGGGCAAAATAGGATTACCATTAGCATCTACATCTAACCCTTCTAAAATATTAAAAGTAGTTGCTCCAGACAATGCTTCTGTTAGGGTTTGTCCTTCCCATGGACTATTAGGAGTTGTGTTTACCATACCTCCCCAGAAAGCTGGTTCAGGATTATTCTCAGGATCTTTCGCTCTTGCCTGAGTAATCTCTCTAATATTTTGAATTTGCTCGTCGGCCTTATTGGCGAACCCTACAGCCGCTTCAAGTGTAGCTTTAGTCTGGTCAAAGACTAAACTAGCGGCTTCCGCTGCTGGGGGAGGAGCGAAGTATTCTGTTAGAACTTCCCCTGTAATTGGATCAAGGGCTTGAAATCCTGCAATTTTATCTGCTATAGCAGAGGGACCTTTTTGCAAGGTTTCAAAAGTCTTCCACTTATCAATACAAGACTTAATCTGATTAATCTGGGATAAAGCCGTCTCCCCAATTACCCATGCTTGCGCTCCAAAACCTAAAATAGTTCCAAGCCCATACAGGTTGTTCAACCCTTGCAGCATATCCTGCTCAACCCCTAAGTTAGAGGAACTGGACACGAATACGAACCGTCCCAAGTCGGTATCATACTCCACAATACCAGAATCCAGAAAGATTCGACGCATGATATCCTTCATCATCTCATCTGCTTTATCCTTGCCATTTTGAATTCCTGCTTGAATAGAATTCAAGACAGGAGAAGGAAAGGCGGCTAATATATCTTTAGCCATATCCAACATACACTGAGGCACCCCATATTGAACGGAAAGAGCGTCCAATATAGGGGTAGGGGATGTTGTAATAATCCCTGCTGCTTTTGAAAAATCCCAACTAGCCATAATTTATCCTATGGAATATATGCTCCTCCTGTTTCATGGGGCATATTTAATTGAATATTTGGACCCCCATCTATAAAGACCGTATTCGATCCATTAATATCTACTATAGGAGCGTTAATTTCTACTTCCTCATCACTTTGTATAGTAAGCTTTTTAGCTGCTATAATATCTACCGTTCCCGCACAATCAATGATAACCTTACTTTCCGCTCCAGTAGTGTGAAAGTGGATCACGGAGTCGGGAGCCATAGCACTTACAGAAACATTGTTATGGTGTGACCAAGTTTTAACACACCCCCAATCTTCGTTCCCCCAATTCCCCTTTCTCTCTGCTTTGTACCCTCCACTAGAAGTAGTGATGGTATGTCTAGGATCTGCGGTGGGGGTAAGCCCTCCAGAGTTTACCGTAGCTGCTGGGGCAAAGGAACCCGTTGCCCTGTTCTCTGTTTCAATATTCCTACCCTCTTCAACCCAAGTATGGATATTGGACTCTAGAGTATAAGTATTAATAGGACCGTGTGTTCTTAGGTGTACTTCTCCTGCGGCGAAAGGGCTCATCTTACTATTACCTGTACTCCAGATAAAGAAGTTTTTCCCCTTATGCTCGTTAGAGTAAACTAACCCATCAACAATAGGGCTGTCTACTAAGGCTAATTTCTTACCTGATCCGCTTCTAAGAACCGTTTCATGCTGCTGGAAGGGGTCGTTTGCCTTATTACCTCGGTAGCGGTTGGTAATCATTAAAGTATCTTCTCGCAAGCCGTGTAGTCCAATCTTTTCAGGTACTAACGCCTTACCATCATACATATCTCTAAATCTAAGAGGCCAAGGACTTCGTTCTTTTTTGCTAATTACCGCAGCCCGATCCCCCTTTCTCATTCCATGCGTTCCTGGAGTTTCCTTTTCAACATATTCATCACCTGTCATCCCCATATCAGCATCTACGGGAGGAACATCAGGCTCAAAATCAATTTTATTATTTAAGCCGGGAATTACTCCCATAACAGAGCCCATGTAAAACCAGCCCTTAGAGATGTCCCCTGACCTACCAGGAACATCCATTTTTGCACAAACTACAACGCTTCCCGGCAGCGGGATAGCTACAAAAGCAGCCTTATTATTACCAAAAGGAGTTACATATCTCACCCACTCTCCCTTAGGGTTCTTTCCTGTCTGCGTATCAAAGGATACTTTAAACTGTCCCGAACGACTAATATCGTCATTAGAGATTACTGTTCCAATTTTTAATGGGTTAGAGATCATTCTCGTCCCCCCGTAGGTCTGTTAATAGCAAAAGAGGATTGTACTGCCCCCTTACTAATGGTATGTTCAAAGCCTGTCATAATATAAGTTCCACTAAACCAAGTTAAGTTTGTTTTTAGATTGTCAGTTCCCTCCTCAAAAAGAGAGTTCCCGGCTGCAAACCTAGGTTCTACACAATATAATAGAGCTTTTCTGTTTATTACTCGTCTGTCGTTAGAAAGATGAAACATGGGAATCGTAGTAATAGTACCTAATAATGCTTGATTGGTTAACTTAGCTCCCATCTTAGCAGCAGTCATTATGGCATTCTTCCCACCACTCACTCCCTTGCCACTAGTTTGTTTTTTGGCTTTAGGTTTAATGTCATGGGTCTCTCCAATAGCAGAGAAGGCTTTCCACATAAACTTAACCATGTCTGCTTTACTATCGAAATCTTTTCCGTCTGGGTCTACAAGCTCAGGCATATCGTTATCAGTACCAAAATGAGTGAATAGTGTTTCTACTCCTCCTAAATCATCAATCTCCCCCGCTGCTTTAAATGCATCAGTAGTCCCCCATATCTGCATGTTTTGATCCCAATAAGGAGAAACAATAGCTTCAAATCCCACGGGAACACCGTTCTTATCTAAAACATTAAGATTTAATTCAGCAATTGCATTAAAAATCTTAGTTACTTCTTCACTCTTTTCACTCCCCTTTCCCATAATAGAAGTAGTATACTGTTGGGCACTTCTAGGTTGCATCCCGAAGTTATTCATAAGATTATAATATTGTTTATTAATATCAATATCTAAGCTTAAAACATTAGGGTTCTTTGTACCCAAGGCAAAGACGGGCATTCGAAGAGCGGTCAAAGGTTGTTCTTTTCTAATCTGGTCTAAGTCTCCCTTAGGAATATTTGTATCCCCCGGCAAGTACAGATCTTCAGAATCGCCACCTGTGCTTCCACCAAACGGAGAAATCCACGGAATGGGTATATTAACATCATAAATCTCTTTTAAAAATTTATAAGTAAGCCCGTCTGCTTTGTCATAAGGATTAATTTGCTCTGTGATGGACTCTTCTAGTGCAAGCTGCTGCTCTTTTGTATTGGCAAAACTCATAACATTGCCTTCTTCGTCTAATTGTTGTTGATCAAAGATCCTAGCTTGGAGATAACTCATAATGGTATTTTTATCCCCCACCACAACTACGGGCTTCATTGCTTCGCCTACACTATTAGTCTCATACATCCACTCAGGCGCGGGCACCTTCCCTGCCTTAATATCCCTCCCACCAAAATGCTTATACATCACCTGTAACATGTTGAAATCACATTCTACATACCAATACGGATCGAAGCCTGGGATAGCCCCTTCGTCATCAACGCACTCCTTAATCTTCTCCATAACATTCTTGATTTTTTCTTGAATAGTTTCCTCTACTCCATCACCAGAAATAATAGCAGTAAGGTCTTTGCTTTGTAGCCAATCCATTACCTTCGCAGGATCTTCAATATTTTCAATTCTATCCCATACATTAGCTCCAACAGCCACCTGAATCTCCGTGTTCAACTCTTCTACAAAATTTAATCCACAGCTTTCTATTACTTCTTTTGTAGCCTGAATATGTGAGGTTATCATTTCCATATTATCTTCTTTAGCTCCTTGAAGCATACCCTCCATTGAAGCCCTTACTTCTTTTAATCTTTTCTTATATTCCCCAGCAAGATACTTATCAAGATCAGGTAAAATACATAATACATTTGTATTCTTTCCAATGGCTCCTTTAATATACCTTCGAATAGTATCTCTAATAATCTTGTGGATGCTGGGTCGCCAAAGGTCTGGTTCGTAGTCTGATCCTACCTCTTTAAGTAAGGGCTCATAAAATTTCTTCTCGACTTCAAAAGCCTTTTTATTAAACATAGGATTAGATTCTCCAGTAAAAACCATCCCAAGTTGAAAGCCCTTAAGAGGTCCAAGACCCATTTGTGTTAAATTGGGATGGATGCCTACCCCAGAATAGACTAACTTTAAACTTCGTGCGCCTCCTCCCGTAAAGCTGTATTCCATATTTATACAGCGATCAAAACACATTACGGGAGTCCAGTCTAGTAAGTTCTCTCCTATTCCATAAGTTATCCACACAGGGCGTTGAAGTTGGCTAGAGTTAGCATCAATTTGTTTTTGAATTAATTCAAGGTTTTTCTCTGCATATCCTCCATCATCATTACTATCTCGCCAGCCAATAAAGTTGCTCTTACCCAACGCAGCATCTTTCTTTGCGTCCTCCATCACTTCTACTTCGTCTTTTAATGTGTCTATATGATCTTCAAGATTGTTTTCAGTAGCACCATCATTAAATTTCATCCCCAGAACTTTTATAGAACCATCATTCTCTCTATCAATAGCTTCGTCCATCTCTCCTGATTCTATCTTATGAAGTAAGGTTACAAATCCCTGCAACTCTTTCTTTTTACGCTCTAACCGTGAGCCTAAAGGATCATCGTCAAGAGAAATCAAATCTTGATCGCCTATCTTAAACCACGATGTCTCAAAGGTCCCTTCTGGATCAATAAAATCAATTTCTAATTCAGGAGCAGCGGCTTGCTTCCCTCCTTGAGAAAATCCAAATTTATGCTTTAGTGATATAAAATTAGAAGCGGGACTATTACTGAAAATATAAGTTTGTTGAGTACCTGTCTTCTTACTACCTAACCCAGTTTTAAAATCAGTAAGCGTCATAGACTTTTGAAACTCCAAAAGATCCATGTAGTCGTAAGACATGATAATGTTAACTGTAGGGACTTCTGCATGTCTTTCTTCCATAGCTTATACCCCTGGGATAAAGATATTATCACCTGTATTCATTTGTTCGAACACATCAAAGATAGAGTTTTTTTCCATAATTTCCCACCATGAAACAGCACTACCTAAAAATAAGTAGGAGATTAGCTCTGGTCGGTGTTCATAGCCAAAGGGAATAGTACCTAGCTTTTTACTAAAGCGTCTAGAACTACTTAAACCACAATAGAGAGATTCATAGCGTCTACTACCCACTGAGGTCGTTATAGGCTTCCCCCTGTGAACAATAGTAATTAATCCAAAGCCCGCTCTGCTCTTCTTATTTCCTGATTTTCGTACCATTATTTAGCCCATCCATATTCTAAGGGGTCTGTAGTATACCAGTTTGAAGTTGCTGATTCCCAACCCGCAATGTTATCTCTTTCCAAATACTGTGCTGGGTCATACTTACCCATGTTTCCTACTCTTACTTCTTGCAACTGCATAGTAATTTTTACTCTGCGGGGGGTTAAGGTCTCCATATCGTATCCCGCATTTTCATCCCATGATATATTATAGCTTTTTACAATACAAGGAACGCTCTGGTACATAGCTCCAAAGGTTAATCTAACCAAAGGGGGTCCAAAAATAGGGTTGTCTGCCTTATTGGTTACGGAGGTACGGAAAAGGGCTATAAAGAAAAGTAACGAGTCCAACGCAGCATGACGCTGGTTGGGGGTCATACTTTCTAATGTCTGTGCAAGATTCGATGCTCCTTGCAAACCTGCTAAGGCTTCTTCTGCTAAGTTTTCTGAGGTCTCAGCCCAACCACGCAAGATCCAATACTGCTTCTCTACTTCTAATGATAAAGAGTTCGGAGCATCTCCAGGTTTCTTCTTATTAGGATCTAGAAAAAACATAGCTTTCTGAGAGTCCTGTGTCGCGTTGGTAAATACTCGTTGGAATCTATAAATTCCCATATCAAACATCTCTAAGTGGGGGAGGGTATAGGTTAGTTCCAAATTGAACTTTCTAGACTTAGCTCCTGTGTAAGCAAACAAGGAACTTGATCTACCAATAGGATTATACTCTACATAGTTCGCACTTTGAGATTCAGAAATTTTGGGGTTCTCATAGAAAGGAACAAAAATAATCATACCATCTACTGGGTAGTGGAACTCAAGTCTTGCCCTCTGTTCTAGGATTCTCTTATCTGGTTGACTGGCTATTCTCATTAATCTAAGCTCCCTACTACTCCAGCACCCGCAATTCTATCGGTAGGTCTCCCCCTTTGGGTACGGTGTCCTTCTCGCCTATCACTATTACCCTCAACACCAATTTCATTACCCTCCTCTTGCTTATCGTAAATCTGCTTAAGGTATATTAATTGCTCTTCTAAGATTCCCACCTGTCGCTCCACCATACCCCGTCCTCGACTACCTTCTCGCATGTTAGCAGCCCGACCTCCAAGCTCCTGAATCTCACCCTTCTTTCTGTCTATTCTAGCTTGGTCTACTTTAGCAGGAGCTTCTCCAGCCTTAGGCATAAAGATATCTCCAATACCTTCACTCTGGAAGCTCCAACTCGACTCTTTCTTCTTTCTTTGTTGTACAGGCCACTTCGAATAACTCTGTTTATGGGGTCTCTCGGTCGCGGCTTGTTTTACTTTGTCCATAGGTTTAGCTTTAGCCGCAGCAGGTTGAATTCCAAACATCTTAAACTTCAACATGTCCATCAAACTAAAATTGTCTATAGCTTTCTTAACAATTCCAAGTCCATGCGCTAAGAGATAGAAAGGAGCCAGCTTAATCTTAGCCATTTCTTTTACCGTCTGCCTCAATAGTCTTGGAAGAGTCTTAAGAGTCTTAGCCATCTTGTTAATATGTTCCGCTGCCTTCCCCATTTTTACAACTTTATCAATAGGACTATCAGCACCAAACAGTTTTAATAGCCCATCAAACGCTGCCATAAGAAGCCCACCAGCAGTCATAGCCAGTAACCCATATGTAATAGCCATCAACGCTGGCATGAGCAGGAACATTTTTCCTATCGGAACATCATTCAACCAAGTAAGAGCCAGTATCAACTTCATGAACGGACCAATAAAGAGCGACATAGCTATACCAAGGAACAATAGGGGACCAGCAACTAGACCCAGTGTAGCAATTCCATAAGCAAATAGGGGCATCATCAATGCGAACCCTAATATTTTCCCTAGGGGGACCTTCTTGAACCAACTAAGAGCAATTACAAACTTCATGAACGGACCAATAAAGAGTGTCATAGCTACGCCTAGTACGAACATACCCGGAGCCACTAGTGCCAAGGTCATCATTCCCGCAGCTAAGAAGGGCAGCACAAAAGCGAACCCTAATAGTTTCAGTAAGGGAACATCTTTAAACCTAATTAGAGCGGTCATAAAGGAGTCCATAGCGGGAGCAGCAATTCTAAGAGCAAAAGCTAACGGTATTAAAGATAATCCTAATATAAGGAATGCCGCAGCCCCCAGAGAAATTGGGACAATGAGATTTCCGAACACGATAGCCGCTATAGATAATACTATTAATGCTCCAGCGAACCCGAACATTGTTCCAATACCCACCGCTTTAATAAGATTGAAAGCAAACGCAAGAGGAATAAGAGATAATCCTAAAAGGGCAATAGCTCCTGCACCCTTCGCAATATCATCTTTCACTTTACCTATGTAATACGCTGCGGTCCCCAGTATTCCTAAAGCTACTGTGCCTTTAGCAATAGATTCCCAATTTACCTTCCCAAATAATCCAAATCCAACCGCTGCAATTGCTAAAGAGGCAGCGAGAATCGCAATGACCGCTGCGCCCTTCAGAGCCCCCGTTGTCCCTAGCTTCTTTAGCCCGTCTCCTAGCTTCCCTAGGAATCCCCCTAAGCCTCCACCCCCAGCAGGGGCTCCCGGCATGGCTCCTCCTCCTCCCCCAGGCTTAGGGGCTCCTAAGCCTCCTCCTGCTCCTCCACCCTTCTTCCCCGTAATGAAGCCTTTTAGTTTGTCCCCTAAGCCTCCTCCTGCTCCTCCACCCTTCTTCCCCGTAATGAAGCCTTTTAGTTTGTCCCAACCAGCCCCGATGCCCCCTTTCGCTGCGCGACCAGCCCCTGCAAGCCCTCCTCCCGCTGCTCCAATCGCACCCTTCGCCATTCCATACCCCTTCTGAGCTACTTGCCAGAGAATAAAGGCTTTTTTCATGGCTATGACTGCCATCATCAAGGAAACAACACCCAGAGAAAGTTGAGCAACTACTTTAATAAGAGGTCCAAAATAACTTATTAATTGAAGACCAAAATTAACAAAAGCCATAACCACTTCTTGAAGGGGGGAGACTACCCTATCTTTAAAGTTCTGCCATGTGGTCGCCCACTCTTCTTTAATCTTTGCTTCTTTCTGCATCTGCTTAGTGTAAGCCGTAAGGGACATTTTCCTCGCATCTGCTTGATCTTGTAATTCATTCCTAGCAGCAAGAAGTTGTGTTGTTTCTTTTCCGTAAATCTGAGTAAGCTGTTGTAACGCTAGTCCTCTATCCATCCCCCCGGAAGTCCACTGATTAATTAAGCGTTCAGCTTCGGCTCCACCCTTGGTTACTAATCCAATAGCAGCTTTTGTTTGATCTCCCCCTTGTTTAAGGAGTTCCGCTCTCTCTGCGCTCACACCTAGAAGGGATGCTTGAATCATGCTGTCGCCTTTAGTGAAAGCTCCAATAAGCTCAGGACCAACCTTAGCCATTGCTGGGCCTAGTCCCGCAGCTAGTACAGTAGCAGCTTCTTGTATTTCTGCACCGATACCTAAAGCAGCAAAATCATAAAGCTGGTCTGATAACCCACCAACTGCATTCACTAATTCGTTAGTACTGATACCATATTTCTGGCTCATTCCTAAAGTAGTATCAGCAAGTCTACTAGTTTCTTCACTAGTAAAGCCCATACCTCGGGTATTCTTAGCTAACCCAGCAATGAGTTGTTTTTGTTGACCTGAAGATAACCTAGTAGCGTGAACTAGTCTACTGGTTTCATAACTAGCATCACCCAAACCTCCTGCAAACATCTCAAAGTTAGTTTGGACAGCAGCCATCGAACCTACAGCAGCCCCAGTATAGGTGGTTAACTGCTTCTGAACCTTACTGTTACGGTCTATAGCCGAACCTAAGGTCATGCCTCTGGATAGGGCTGCTTCTTGAAGTTTCAGAGATTGGTTAGCGACTTGATTTATCTGGCTGGAGATAAATTTGGTCATCTTACCGATTACGGGGAGATTGGTAAGATGACCATCAGCCTGTCTTAACTGGTTCCCAATCTTCTTATCCTCTTTATCCTGCTTTGCCGTAGCCTTATCTCGCTGCTCCTTCGCTTCCTTCTCTGCATCACCTCGGGCCTCATTCGAAGCAACGGTCACCGCTAAAAGCTGCTTGATGAGTTCTTCAAGATTATTTGGTTCGTCTGCCATGATTTATTTCAGAGTTAACTTATAGATACCCTTCATCCCTTTCAGCCTAAAGGTTCTAAAGCTGTCTGGACCTAAGAGTTTTTGGAGGCTTTGATGTATTAGCCCGTAGTAAGAAGCGCGTCTCCTCTTTTTATATAGGTTTTCTATGATAGTATCAATAACTTCTTCGGATCTGCCCTCTAAATTAAAAGCACTCATGAGGAAATCACCATCTCTTGCGCTGGGAGACTTGGGAGATGCCATAAATATACCATTACCTCTTTTAGTCTTCACAACCAACACCACTCGTTGTTCTCTGCTTCCTGCTCCTCTCCCTGAGTATTTTGCCCAAAGATGATTGAAATATCTAAAGATTAAAATATCCCCTGGAGTAATGTATCCTGCGCTGGCCTCAATAGGCGTACCCACCCTCTTGGGACTTTTACCTGCGTCTTCTAAAAATTCTTGGGTTTTTTTTGAAAAGAGAGCCATTCTCGCCTCTAATATATAAATTAAGTTAGGAATATGAATACAGATATAGACTTTATAGATTTTATAGATTTAATCAATCATACTCTACACAGAGACTTTGTAGAGAAATGGAGATATAAATACTCAGAAAAATTTATAAAGCATTTTCAAATCAAGATCCTTGAATCCCTTAACAAACAGAAACAGATTAAACAAAGCAGTCTGTTTAACTACCTAACAAAGAAGTGTAGGTATTCACCTGAACAGGTGGAAAACTTTTTTACATCCATTGATATAAGTATATACTACCCATTGATCACAAATGACAAGGCTAGATGAAAACGACCTGATCGAATACGGAATTATAAACCAAGTTACCCATGAGATGGGGTGGTGTGGTCAGTTGCTAAGTTCTATAGTTTACTTAGCTATTGCCGTTCTACTTTTTGCGGTTGGAGGTGCGCTTATTCTTTCGCCCTTCCTTGAGCTTTTCAATGCGCTCTTCGCATAGTCTACCAGAGTTGAACTCGGGACACAAGGTTTTATACCCACACCAGTTGCAGAACTGATTCTGCATAGCTCTAAACTCTTCCTTCTTCATCTTGCGGATCTTCCACATCTGATCCACCTTCTCCTTCAGATAGTGCTTAATCTGATTAGGAGAATACTTACAAGTTACGAAGTGGTTGGTGAGCGGGTAGTAGTGGGCAACCACAATATTACTTAAGGGGACCCCCAGCTTCTTATGGATAGCAAAAGCATACCCCTGCATCTGTCGATCCTGATAAAGATCTAACTCAGACAATTCTCTTTTGGAAGTCTTATAGTCGATAACAAGGTATCCACCGTCTGTACCTTTAATCACACGGTCAATAATACCGTTGAGCTTAAGATCTTTCTCTTTATCATACACTACCTCATACACCATTTCTGTTGAAACGGTTTCAGATAGGGAAGCGTTGAAGCGGAGAAAGTTCTCTAAACAAGTTTTGATCTTAGGGGTATAAGATTCTGAAAAGGTGTAATCTTTTTTAACATTATCAGCTATAACAGTTAGCTGGGCAAGCGTGGTCGCTTGATAGCCATCTTCAAAGATTTTATGGATATAAGAACCAAAGTGCAAAGGATCAGTATTAGTCCTCTCCTCCTTGAAACGGTCCACATACCGATAACGGTACTTCAACTGACACTCTTTAAAAGTCTTAGATTTTGATTCGGAAATTGTATTTATGAACATAATTGCTCCTCAATTTATTAGAGACTACTTCCTTGAGAAGTTCAAGGATAATTACAAAATGTCCTCTGGTGAGTCAGAGCTAATTGTCCCCTCTGTATATATCTCTGACGATTACAAGCGTCACATGAGTATTAATTTAAATACTGGGTTGTGGCAATGCTTCAAGAGCGGTAATAAAGGTAACTTCATCCAGCTTTACGCCTATATGGAAGGATTGACCTATAACCAAGCCGAAGCTGATATTCTTTTTAAGGAGTTTGACGGTCAAATTGAGACTTATACTCCTCCAGTGACTACAAAAAAACCTCCCCACGGTTGGGCCACAGGAATTGGTGAATTACATCTTAAATCCATCACAGTAGAAGATTATGATAGTGAAGATAGGCTTGTTCAACATGCATGGACCTTTTTATATGAAAGAAGGTTGTTTGATCTAGAAAAAAATGATCGTACCTACTATGTTTCTACCAAAGGTAAGTATGCAGGGCGTTTAATCATACCGTTTTTAGAAAATTCGGAGATTTTTTATTTTCAAGCCCGTGCTTTGGGAGATGAGACACCTAAATACTTAAATCCAACAGATGATTGGCCTCGCTCATCACATATTTTATATCCCTATGATGAGTGTGCCAATCTTCTTGTAGTTTGTGAAGGTCCATTAGACGCTATTTCACTTCAAATTCAAGGAGTTAATGCTACTTGCACTATGGGCTGTTCTGTATCTGAAATACAGGTAGAGGCACTAAAAGACTTTGATGGAAAAATTATTATCGGATATGATAATGATGATGCAGGAAAACGAGGCGTAGGTAAGTTTGATTACTTGCGGCGATTAAAAAGGATGGCAGACTTGCACATCTGCCATCCACCTTCGGAAGTTAACGACTGGAATGATGCCCATATGAGGGGCCAAGACCTAAGCGGTTTTGTCGATTACCATACTAAAAAGTATGACTACGACTATCTAATGAATCACCTCCTTACGACACTGTGAGATAGAACAGTGGACTTATAAATGTCTGGTTCAGGATATTATATTTAACCTGTACACTGTAAGTTCCTGTTAGACTTCCGAAAGTTCCTGCCTTGAAGGACTCGTTATCCTTCAAGAGTGCGGTATCCCAATTCATTAATAAGGTATTATCTGTGGTGATATCTACCAGCCCATTGGTAGAAAGGAAACTAGCAACTGTAAAGGGTCCATCAATATTTATTTCTTGATTTACTTTTCTAATTTCCATCAACCCCTTAGTAATAACTGATTCCTTAAATATATTCTGAATTGATTTATCAATTGTCTTATTTTGAAGAGTAGTCTCAGTAGTAACCTTAAGGTCCAACTTTTCTCCAAGTCTTACATGCTTGTTCATTAAAGCATTTCTAGTAGTAAGAAGCAAAGGCTCGGTGAAAGCAAAGAAAGTATCTTCATATAAAGCGAAGTTATTTGTTATAAGTTGATATTTAGAGGCGGCATCAAGCTTGACTGCCCACATATCAACATAGTTATTAACGGCAGAGAGACTGGAGACAGCAAGCTGGGTACTTGTGTTTGTGTCCCAACCAGAGAGGTTTAGAGTCTCATCTAAAACTACAACATACTCCCCCTGCTTAATCCTATAAATCCCACTTGCGGTAACCGATGGAAGATAATTGGAAGAATTAAACTTAGAGGAGGTTGTTTGCGTATCCCCCGATGCCCCGAAGGTCATCAATGGTTTTGAGGAAACTAATCCGTCAGATCCTAGGACCGATAAAGGGGTAAGAGTATCAGACTGTTTGAAGAGTTGTACCGAACTGATTTCGTAGGGATCAACATACTCTCCGTCATTAATAAAGAAAATACGAAGCCCAATTCGTTGGCTAATATTTGGGCGGTTGCCCCTATCTACGACTGTTGTGTTGTTTACTTGCACGCTCTTGGTCTTCCATTTCCTTTTTGTAAAGGTTCAAGAATATCTCTCTCTCGCCTCTTGACATGTGCTGCACATCTCCGTAGCCGAAGCGGCAGTGCTTTACAAGTATATAGGCTTCTAAGTACAGGTTCTCTAAATTAAAACCTGTACTTAGTTCCCGGAAAAAAAATCGGAAGTAATAGGAAGCTCCATAATTTCATTATGGTTACAGTAATTGCATAGGAAGCGTACCTTTGTATCAATACCGTACTTATTACCCGAAAGAATATTTAAGATTGCATGAATATCCTTGATGGGTAGCTGTGGGACTAGTTTAGAAATTAATCCTTTAGCCTCATGACCGTCTACTTCCTCTATAAACCGCCACAGGTTAGCAACTGCATATTCAGAGTTGGCAAAGTAATTTTCATCAGAAACCCGTGGTAATCGAACCTTACACTTTTTCTTAATAACCGGGAGATAAACATCCACGGGGTTAGTCAGGTCTTCTTCAATCAAATTAACCTGAAGTTTAGATAGTTCGAACTTTACTTGATTATCTCTTCGGCAACCATTACAAGAGATAGTAGCACTATACTCATCACCGTAGGAGATCTCTCTCAATTTCATAATTAGATAGAGTTTATCCATCTGGAGAAGTTGACCTACATCAATATTATTTATACACCTTCCTAGCAAGACATTTAGTACATCTTGGTTAGCATTCTTCTTTGACAGCATAGCCTTCTCGTCATCAAAGGTCATCGGACGCAAGGAAATTGGCTTCGCTGAGTCTATTAAATTGTAAAATCGGTTTTTTGATGGTACGCTTACTGGTACAGCATCATTCGACGGTACATTCTTCAGAAGAGTAGCAAGAATCTGCTTTTCAGTCTGTTTATTTAGCTTATCTTCAGGCTTCTGGGTCTTTGTTTCTTGTTCTATCATATAAAATTACTCCTAAGTAACCACAAGGGTCTGCTCTATAATAGTCTAATGAAGATCCTTGTAAATACTCTAAAATCTAGAATTATCACCGATAATCCTGATTTATTAGACGCATTATATAGGCTGTACTCGGAAAAAGTTCCTGGCTACCAGTATTCTTCTGCTTATAAGCGTAGGCACTGGGATGGAAATATTCATTTTATTACGAGAAAGGGTATATTCCTCACAGGTTTATTACTTCGTGTCCTTAAAGATCTAAAAAAGATTGATTGTGATCCTAAGGTTGTTTTTGAAAATTCTGTAAAAGAAGAGAATACCGCTAGTTGGCTACTTTCTGCCTTTTCATTGTATGATTACCAAGAAGAGCTAATTATTAGGGCTCTTAAAGAAAAACGAGGAATTGTAAAATCACCTACTGGATCAGGAAAAACACTAATTATGGCTGGATTAGTGAAAGCACTGGCTGGGAGGAAGATGGTACTCCTTTTTAACGCAAAACAGCTACTAACACAAACTTATGATTTTCTTACTAAAACTTGTGGGATGGATAATATTGGTCTTTGTTTTGGTGAGGGTTATATTTACGGGGATATTATGTTATGTACTGTCCAAAGCATCGAAAAGATTCTAGACACGCACTTGGAAGAAACCGAAGTTTTAATGGTGGATGAGTGCCATGAGTTCGCAAATGGCAAAACTACCTTGGCTGCTCTCCAAGCCTTCCCTAAGGCCCTGTACCGCTTCGGATTCACAGCCACCCCACCATCCGATACTATCCCCAAATTCAATCTGGAGGGCTCTCTGGGGCCTGTGTGGGCTTCTGTGGATACTTCGGGTCTTGTGGAGGCTGGAAGGCTTACAAAACCCCTTATACAGCTAATAGATAGACCCTATACTGCCAGCGGAGCAGACGAAGAGTTAGCCTACCCTGAGGTATATGAGGACTACATAGTAAATAACGAATCACGAAACAATATTATTAAGGAGATTGTAAATGAAATTAGACGAACCAGCGAGCGATCTCGCATACTTATACTTACCAAATCACTTGATCATGGAAGAGCCTTGGAGGTCTTGCTTGGAGACGGGGAAGTACAGTTTTTACAGGGTGAAGACTCCCTCGGAGAAAGGTATAAAAGTATATCTAACTTCCTCAGACATAGAGGAACTAGTACCCTCATTGGCACTAAAATCCTCCAAACAGGTATTAACATTGAAGAAATCACACATTTCATTAACGCCAGAGGAATGAAGTCTGAAATAGCAACCCTGCAAGCTCTAGGTAGAGCTTTACGCCGACACGAATCAAAAGAGAAAGTTTTTATCTATGATTTCTTAGATAAAGAAAAGTATCTAAGAGAACATTCTAACGCAAGAAAGCGTCATTACAAGAAAGAGGGCCATGAGGTTATAACACTATGAAAAACCCACAAGAGATTGAAGAACTTAGAAGTAAGTTGAACACTTCAGAACTAGCTGACCTTAATTGGCTCCATGCTGAATTAGGACATTTTTTAACTTCGGATGATGTAAGCTCAGACGGAGTAATAAAACTAGAGAATATGGTTAATACTCTCAATAATTTTAGACGAACCTATACTCAACGAGTAATCCGTCTAATGAAGCAAGCTCATATTGTCGATTAATTATTTTTTAAGGGAATCTCCAGCCCCGGAATCTCAATAGTAGGATTCTGCATTTTCAAGCGTAAACCCCAATTTTCCATATCGCGGCTTGTCCATTGGTCCTCCATAGCATTTTCAATAATATCAAGCTTATGGTTGATGTTATTGAGTTGAGAGCTTATCCACACCACAGCGGCACAGAGAGTTATTACCATTCCTAAGGGCATTAAAGTTTCTTTTGATATAGTGTATCTTTTCGTAGTTTCAGTAGTCATTATTTTAATCTTTCCATGAAGAAGGTAGAGCCTATAATAGCTTTTACGGTAGAAGCAGCAGTAGCTTCATAGGTAATATTTACCACATCATCTGCTGCGGCTGTGAATACAGCCATAATTGTGTGTTCTAGAGGATCAACAGAGGAGTGGACTCTAGGGGCTCCAGTTAGAATGGAAACCCCCTCTAGATTAACATTTAGATTTACTAAAGAGGATCCTCCCTCTAATATTACTGCCCCTATGACTCGATAAGTACCTGCTATTTTTACTATCCAATTCTTAGCAGTATCATCCCATACAAAGTCACTAATATTAGACTCTATTGTAGTAGGAACATTTGAGTAGCCTAATGCCTTCTCATCAGAGGATGCTACATCAGCCGCACTTAGGGCCATATAGCAGAACGGAAGAGGAACAGGACAAGCATCTCCTACTGTAAGAGAGTCTGCTTTTACCAATAGATTGGTAGTAGTAAGGTACTTTCCAGTTATATCAAGATCAGAAGCAGACCACTCACTAAGGGGAACATTCGCAACAGCAGTATACCCTCCCGATGCTAGGGAAATTTGATCAGCCTGAATAGAGCCTAATCCTGTAGCCTTAATGGTCACATCACTTTCAAGTGTGGTAATTAGTGAAGCCCCCATTTCCCCGTCTTCCCAACTCATCTCCCGCCACGCCGCATTCATAATGGCGGTTGTATCGTTCCAGCGGGAGAAGATTGGAGGGGTAGGTTTCCATGCACCAGTCCCCGCCTCTCCCCCGTCACCCCCATAACTCCAAGTAACACCCTCAAAGAAGCTTAATCCATATCCATCGGCATTTCCATCCTCATCAGTCCCCGTTCCACCCCCACCCGAGTTTGGATTATTTAAAGATCCCAAGAAGGGATAACAACCAGTTTCACTGATCATACCCCCCGTAGTCGTATTTCTCGCCCACAGCGCGTCCCGCGCTTCGATAGCTAAAGCAGTTAAACCTGTAGCCCCAGCAGGTCCAGGAGGCCCATCAGTCCCTTGAGCCCCTTGAGCCCCTTGCCCTTGAGCCCCTTGAAACCCTTGAGCCCCTTGAGGCCCATCAGTCCCTTGAGCCCCTTGAGCCCCTTGCCCTTGAGACCCTTGAGCCCCTTGAGGGCCTCCTGGAGGCCCATATCTTGTAAAAGAAATAGCTACATCATCACCATCAGATAAAAAGTCGGCAACAACCTCCCCAGGAAAATATACAGGGTCACAATCTATCACATAATAAGAAGTAAGGGCATTTATACCAGTTACCTTAAAGGTATATAAAGTATTAGAAGTAACAGTAGATTGTACACTTAATACCCCATAGGGGCCTTGCCCTGTAGCCCCTGGATACCCTGAATACCATGACTGAATCCAAGTAGTAAGAGGTTGTAGACTCTTACTATGAGAATCTATCCAAACTTCTGAAATTGGAGTAGTGTGTTCATCATTAAAAGACAACTTACCATCAGCAGTTCCCCCATTAACCGCTTCATCAAAAGTCATAATGATACCCAAGGGAGATCCTTTCTCCCCTTCATGCCCTTGAATCCCTTGATACCCTTGATACCCTTGAAACCCTTGCTCCCCTTGAGACCCTTGAGACCCTTGAGAACCTTGAGTTCCTTGATACCCTTGAGGCCCTGTAACCCCTTGAGGCCCTGGAGGCCCATCAGGCCCATCAGTCCCGTCATACCCTTGAGGCCCTATAGGCCCAACAGCCCCAGCATACCCTATAGGGCCTTGAGGCCCCTCAGGCCCCTCAGGCCCAGTAGGCCCAGTAGGCCCAATAGTCCCAATAGGCCCGTCATACCCTTGAAACCCTTTAGGCCCCCCAGGCCCTTGATGCCCTTGAATCCCTTGAGCCCCGTCAAACCCTTGAAACCCTTGAAACCCTTGAGACCCTGGAGGCCCATATCTTGTAAAAGAAATAGCTGCATCATCACCATCAGATAAAAAGTCGGCAACAACCTCCCCAGGAAAATATAGAGCATTACACTCTAATTTATAATAAGTAGTAAGGGCATTTACAAATGTTATACCAGTTATATTAAAACTAAATACAGTATCAGCAGCCTTAGTAGATCGTACATTTAATACCCCATAGTTGGACCCTGTAGCCCCTGGAAACCCTGTATACCATGAATTAATCCAAAGAATAAGACTTTGACCAGCCTTACTTTCATCATCTAACCAAACTTCTGAAATGTCATCTGCTCGCACCTCATCAAAAGACAACTTACCACTAGCAACTCCCCCACCAGTCGCTCCATCAAAATCCATAATGATACCCAAGGGAAACCCTCTCTCCCCTTGAATCCCTTGATTCCCTTGATACCCTTGAAACCCTTGAGACCCTTGCTCCCCTTGAGAACCTTGAGTTCCTTGATACCCTTGATGCCCTTGATGCCCTTGAGGCCCTGTAACCCCTTGAGGCCCTGGAGGCCCATCAGGCCCATCAGTCCCGTCATACCCTTGAGGCCCTATAGGCCCAACAGCCCCAGCATACCCTATAGGGCCTTGAGGCCCCTCAGGCCCCTCAGGCCCCTCAGCCCCGTCATGCCCCATAATCCCTTGAGCCCCTTGAAACCCTCTAATCCCGTCAGGCCCTATAGGCCCTTCATGCCCTTGAATCCCTTGATTCCCTTGATACCCTTGATACCCTTGAAACCCTTGCTCCCCTTGAGACCCTTGAGAACCTTGAGTTCCTTGATACCCTTGATGCCCTTGAGGCCCTGTAACCCCTTGAGGCCCTGGAGGCCCATCAGGCCCCTCAGGCCCAGAATACCCTATAGGCCCTATAGGCCCAACAGCCCCAGCATACCCTATAGGGCCTTGAGGCCCCTCAGGCCCCTCAGGCCCAGTAGGCCCAATAGTCCCAATAGGCCCGTCATACCCTTGAAACCCTTTAGGCCCCCCAGGCCCTTGATGCCCTTGAATCCCTTGAGCCCCGTCAAACCCTTGAAACCCTTGAGGCCCTGGAGGCCCATATCTTGAAAAAGTTATAGCTACATCATCATCATTAGTTAAAAAGTCTGTGACAGTATTACCAGGATAAGACAGAGGCTCACACCCTAATCTATAGTAGGTTGTCCTGTCAAATATATCAGTTATCTTAAAGCTAAATAAAACATCAGCAGCCTCAGTAGAGTGTACATTTAATACCCCATAAGGGCCATACCCTGTAGCCCCTGGAAACCCTGAATACCAGGAATCAATCCAATCCCTAAGAGGTTGATTATATTTACTTTCATCATCTAACCAAACTTCTGAAATATCAGCCGAGTCTATATTATTAAAAGACAACTTACCATCAGCAGTTCCCCCAGTAGCAGACTCTACATAATCCATAATAGTACCCAAGGGAATCCCTGTAGAACCCTTAATGCCCTCAGCCCCGTCAAACCCTGTAGGCCCTTGAGGCCCTACATCCCCGTCATACCCTTGATACCCTTGATGCCCTTGAATCCCTTGAGCCCCTTGAAACCCTGGATCCCCTCGATGCCCTTGAGACCCTTGAGTTCCTTGAATCCCTTGCGCCCCGTCAAACCCTTGAGGCCCTGGAGGCCCATCTTTTGAAAAAGTTATAGCTACATCATCACCATCAGTTAAAAAGTTGACAATTTCAGCCCCAGGATAATATAGAGCATCACAAGCTAATTTAAAATAAGTAAGACCACCAGCATTTACATATGTTATACCAGTTATATTAAAGTTAAATAAAGCATCAGAATTAAGAGTAGACTGTACAGTTAATACCCCATAAGGGCCATACCCTGTAGGTCCAGGCCACCCTGTATACCATGAATTAATCCAATTAGTAAGATCTTGACCAGCCTTACTAAAATTATCTACCCAAACTTCACTAACACCAGTCGAATCAACACTATTAAAAGATATTAAACTACCAGAGACTCCCCCAGCAACCGCATCATCAAACTCCAGAATAATACCCAAGGGGGTTCCTGTAGCGCCCTTAATGCCTGGAAGCCCTTGATACCCTGTAGGCCCTTGAGGCCCTGGAGGCCCGTCATACCCTTGAGACCCTTGAGTTCCTTGAATCCCTTGCGCCCCGTCAAACCCTTGAGGCCCTTGAGGTCCTGTTCCCCCTACACTTCCCTGACATATATCTACACATAGACATTCTCCATCTGGTAGTTCAACAATTTCACATTGCCCCTCTACAGAAGATAGAATTAGAGGGATAAACCCTAGTGTGCAGCCCGTTGTCATTTAGAGTTAAGCCTCCGTTTCGTCACCTTCAGCGTGATCTATTTCTTCTGATTCTTCTTCGGAAGCCATACCTGCTAAAAGTTCATCCATGTCTTTTAAAGCATCCATAAATTCATCTTTAGTAAGGCCCTTCTTGGGTGCTTCCGCAGAAGGTTCCCCTTCGGGTGGAGGTTCTTCATCGCCGCCCTCAGGGGCGGTTTCTGTCTCTGCCTTTTGAAAAGGAGCTTCACCAGCTTCCTCATGCTTCTTTTCTGGCTTAGGGTTTCTTTTTTTAGCTGCCTTTATAGAGTCATCTTCATCCTCTGTTTCGTTTTCTGGGTCCACTTCGCCCTTTTCTGCGGCAGCCTTCCCATCTTTTTGTTCTGGGCTAAGATTATCTTCATCGTCATCAACAGGTTTATATTTATCTTTATCTAAAAGCATCTTCTCTTTGGCCTTTTCTAAAAGATCATTAGTACTTACTTCAGTTGTAAGAAGGGTATTAAAAGAAATCCCCTCAGACAGGGAAAAATCAAAGGTGAAGTCTGAATAATCACAGCCTTCAAAGCATTCTTGTAGTAGATCATTAACATCAATGATTTCTACCCCGTTCTTGGTCTTAAGCATCTTGCTTAAATCGGATAAACACTCTTTAATAATGCTTCCCTTAGGAGCTAACCGCATAAGAGCTTCAAAAATAACTACTTGTGTCTGTGCTAACCCTTCAAAAGTGGCACTCTCTCTAAGATTTTGAACATTAATACCATACTTAGTATTAAGAAGTTCTAAAATTACAGATTTTAGTGGCTTCTTCATCTCAAAAAGCTTAGAAGCATAGCCTTTAATTTCCTTATCAGAAATAGCTGTATCATCGGAGATACCGAAGGAGCTTCCGAGGGATTCAAACAGTTGCTTCTTAGTAGTGAGAGCTAAGAAAGGAACTTCTACAACAGCATCAACTAAGGCTTCTAATACTATTTCTTCAGAGTCTTCAAAAATATGACTAGCAAGCTTACGAATGCTGGGGTTAGTCGCCCAAACATCTTCAAAACTCTTTTTGGATTCTAAAAGTTCTTTTCGTACTAATTCTTGTTTACAGATTAACTCGTAGACGCTTTTATTAGGTCCCTTGGAGATCTTGTAGCTACCCTGTTCTTGTAAAGCATCATACGAAAGTTTTGGGAAATCAAATGCCTTAGAAACGGCGTTAGAAAGTTTAATTGCATGTTCGATTTCTTTTACTTGTTCAATATTTTGTTTATTTTCAGATAGAAAGTCTAGGAACTGCGGCATCATCTCAAGAAAGCGTTGAAATTCCTGAGTTTCAACAATGGTTTGATCTTGGGAGAAAACCGCAGCCTTTTCTTGAAGCCTCTTTTTAACATTTTCAAACTTAAGTCTGTTTTCCCAAAGAGATAAGAGATTAGTAAAACTATCGTCAGCGGTTTCATACTCGTTAGAGTTGAGCTTGCCTACAAAAGTTGAGACTTTCTCAGTAACAAAGGAATCAAAAGTTTCATTATCTGCGAAGATATCAGAACTTTGAATTCTTAGATTAGTGAGATTAATATCTCCTTTTAAATTATATTCTCCTGATAGAACTTTTCCGTTCTCGGTTAAGAACGCAACTCTCTTGTTTTCACTATCAATAGAAAATAATTCTACATTTTCTCTTAAAGAACGACCAAGACAGTCGCCTAGTTTAAGTAAATTTGTTACTGTGGTATTTCTGTTTTCGAATAAATGATCGAACATTGTCTAACTCCTTGTTTATTACAGGCTATTGTTATATAGTGAGCCTAATTAACTATTTTTTTGATGATTTTGCACATTTCTAGTGATAATCCTCTCAAGAGAGGCTAGTTTTTTATGCCCAGTCCCAGACTCAGCAATAATTCGGTTCTTTAACCTATTTAAAAAGACTACGCTTTCCTTTTTAGGCTTTTTCTTTTCTACTTCCATTTGTCGTTCGTGGTCAGCCTGTTTTCCACCCTCATCTCGACCAGCATCAGCGTCCTTACCCTGTTGCTCTCGGTCCATATCTTGATCTTTGCCACTTTGAGCCATATCTTCTTGACCTTGCATCGCAGCGGCTTCGTTAGCAGCTTCCTCTTCCTTCTCTTTCTTAAGTTCCTCTAAAGTATGTTCAATTTCTTGATCAGTCATATCATAGAATTCCTTATAGATCGTAGATTTAGGGAATAGCCCTGTACCAACAACAGCTTGAATAACTCTAGCTTTTTGCTCATCAATTTCCATTTTACGCTTAGTAAAAACATCACTAGGATCAGGAAGAATGATCTTTAAGTCTTTAATTAAACTAGCGGGATAACCCACCAATGCCATATGCCTCTTAGCAATTTGTTCTAAGCCTATTTCAACTTGCTGTTGAACTCGCCCAATAACCCTAGCAAACTTAGCATCAAGCTGGGATAGGTTAGCCTTACGCTCAGGAGACTTGTCCTTCTCCACAATATAATCCTTAGGAACCTTAAGAGCAGCAAGAAGCTTGTCACGGAAGTAACGAACATCATCTACCTCACCCAAATTTTGGGCTCCAGGAAGAGTCTCGATCTTGGTTCCTTGGTTTCCTCTAGTGGGAACAAAGAAATCTTCATCTGCACTTAAGGGGTTATAACGAGCATCAATGGTTCCTGCATTGGAATCATAATACTTTTCTTTCTTAAATTTCTCCTTCACCTTTTCGATATACATCTCAGCCTTAGTGGCTGGCATATTAGCAACATCAATATAGAAAATTCTACGCTCAGGAGCCCTAGCCAAACGGTAGATTAACATCGCATCTTCCATAAGCTTCAAAGAACGGAATACCCGAACAGCCGTTGCTGCAATAGACTTTCCATAAGGGTAATACATAGGGTCAGAGGTTCGAAGTCTAAAGTGGATGAGTTGGTTTCTGTCTAAAGTAATATAAGCAGTCCCAGTCATCTGGTCAGCGGCACTTCCATATGCTGTCCAGTCGTTAGCCTCAGGGATTTCTTGTAGGAAATCAGTTAGGTAGCCATACTCATTTTCTACTCTAATAATAAAATTAGGATTTAAAACCTTTATTCTCTGGAGACCCTTTCTTGGATTATTAATATCTATGATAGTTTCCATAAAACAATCCCCATACTTACAAGTATTACGGATAATATCCCAATAATGCCTGTCCAGACTAAGGGTTTCAAAGAGCTTAGTAATCTCATCTACAACTAACTGCTCTTTACTTTGAATTGTCCATCTACCCCCTCTTAAACTCTTTTGAGTAGCATCATCAGCATAGATATCAAAGGCAGTTCCAATCTCGGGATAGTCATCCATCTCTTCGAACTTCCTATACCTCTCTCTACGGGTACGCTCTAGTTCAGGTAGTTGGAGAGAGGTGCGGCTAAGGGTTCCAACGGCAGGAAGACGATCAGGTTGAACTATATCAGAGTTCTGAACGGTATCACCAGCAAGGAGAGCTTGAGGAGTGGGACCTTCATCCCCTTGCTTGTGCATAAAGGGGGCTGCTTTAGTGGCGAAGAATCTAGCTAAAAACTGTCCTAATCTTCCTGTGGGATAGAAATAAGGACCAAGACGATCATCAGGACCACCAGCACCAAACTTAGTGTAACCAATAGAACTTTCATCTAACTTACCATTTTTGTTTAACTCATCAGCCATTTTATATCCTCATCTATACTTTCGTGGTTCGAAGTCCTTACGGGTTCTAAGGGTTTTCGCTCTTTTTCTTCTGTATTCTGTGCCATCTCTAAAGGCGCGTGATCTGCTAAAGTATGTAGTAAAGATACCGCTATAGAAAGACTCATAATTAAATCATCATGTTTTCCCTCATCTGCTGTAATCTTACCATTAGCATCTACAATAAAGGTTAAAAGCTCATCTACGGTTCGTTTTGAATTTATCTTCAAGTAGTTGTTCCTAATATACTCCTCCATCCTTGCTAAAAACTCCTCTCGATTTCTAGTAGTGATTTGTACGCCAAAATCATTTTTATCATCTATCCAAAGGTTATCGTATTCCAAAACATTAAACATCCAGTCTATCAAGTTATTCCCAATTGTGTTTCTCTCAATGATTACATGGGCATTATTATATAGATTAGCTTCCGTATACAAAATTTGAGCAAGGTCATTAATCGGGGTTTTGTTAGAATAAAACTCGGCTACTTGCTCTCCCGTATAAGCATTAAAAATATGAAAAGCAGAGTAATCTCTATCTCTTCCTAAGCTAACATCTACTCCAATAACATATTCATGCTCTGCGGTAGGCTCTTTCCACACCCGCATTTTGTTATTGTATTTGATCCAATAATCCGTATTAACCTCTTCTACCAATCGCCTTAGAAGATAGCCCTCTAAATAGGTTTCACCCGTACCCAGAAACTCGCACTCATACTCCTGTAGCCATTGCTTTAAAGGCATGTTCCTTTTGGTAGTTGTTTCCCATTGATCCACATATAGACCCCTCTTCTCTAACTCTGTGTATAGATCTTCAAAGCCCTCCATTCGCTTATACTCTGGGTGGGATTCCCAATTAATATCAATAGCATTAAAAGAATTCTCCCCAGCTAAAGCTTTGTGGTACACATCATAATACCAATTACCAATACCATTAACGGTAGATAAGACAAAAGCACGACCTCCTGTAGAGATAATTGGGTATACAGCAGCCCAGATAGTATCAATATTTTCAATGAAAGCAGCCTCGTCAATAATGAGGAGTGATCCTGCTAGTGAGCGTCCCGACTGCTTACCAGATGGGCGAGATTTAATGGTGGACCCTGTGGAGAGTTTTAGAGTGTGCTTATTGTCCTCCACAATCTTAGGTCTAAGAAAAGTAGGAAGTTCATCATACATTAGTTTGATTCTATCAAGAATCTCAGTAGACTCGGCATCTCCTTTAGATAAAATTACAATCTGTTTATGCTTTTGAAAAATGGCTGTCCATAAGGATAAACCTGCTGCAATAGTAGTAGCTCCTGCCTGTCTGAATTTACGCAATACATTGAATCTATGGGTTTTAACAGCCTCTAGCACATCTACTTGAAAGGGGTAGAGCTTAAACGGAACTAGACCTCTCACAGGATGAGTGACCTTTATATAATTTGAAATAAAGTATACAGGGTCCTCTTTACATTTAGCAAATTCGTTAAGTAGTTCTGATTTATCCATAAGACACTCTATTATAGTACATGAAGATGTTCGCTATTATATGTACTAGGGATGTTAAATTGCCGATAATAACTAAGGCTCTTGTTAACACCTTATCTAGCTATGGGGTGGAAGTTAAACTCTTGGCAAAGCAGTCTTCTATATTTGAAGCCTATGAGAGAGGATTAAAGCTCTGTACTGCTAAGGATGAGGATATTATCATTTTCTGTCATGATGATCTACAGATCCTCTCTAATCATACACAGTTCATTGCCGCTCTAAGCACATGCGTTAAAAAAACAACAGGCATCGTTGGGCCAGCAGGGACCACTTTACTAGGTGAGGATTCCGTGTGGTGGAATCAGGACCACTGGGCTGCGGGGTATCATAGAGGTATGGTTAAACATAAAACCATAGTGAAGTTTCCCCCACATACGCACAAACCCGATCAAGTTCGTATCGAGGATACTGAGTACGGACCTTACGGACCAGTAGTAGTTTTAGATGGTTTATTTCTAGCTGCACGAAAAGAAGTATGGGTAGATGTAGGATTACAAAAACCTGATTACTTCGAAGGACCTTGGGATTTTTATGACCTTCACTACACAAGTACCGCTCACAAAAAAGGGTATACTAATTATGCCGTCCCCGTAGACTTAATTCATATGTCTAATGGGGAATTAGTGGGCAGAGATTCTTGGCATAAGAATAGAAAAGCGTTTATCGCTAACACTACCCTTCCGTTGTCAATATGATTGAGTGGATACTAGTAAGCTTTGGAATAACCTTTGCTATTACGCACGGGAAGATCTTCAAGACCTTTAGAGAAAAGGCAGCAGACTTACACCCGTTATTAGGTGATCTAGTCTGCTGCCCTTTATGTCTTGGTTTCTGGACAGGAAGTTTGCTTAGTCTTACTTGGAAAAGTATTACAGGAAACTTCCTTCTTGATGGCTTTTTATCCCTCTCATCATGTTGGTTGCTTTATGCAATCAGTTGGGCATTAGCCCTACATGATGAGAGGGTATAGTCAGCAACCGTTACTGCAACGCGCAACTCTGGGAAGCATGAATCGTTTGAGAGGCATTATTTTTCTCCTTTATTAGTTGTGAGATCAATTGATAGATCATAAGTAACAGCTTTTGTTCCTTTGAGGGATTTAAAAAGTCGTTTTGCAAGGTACACTCCTGCTTTGTGGTCTGTAGGGTAATGAAATCCCGCCATTATCCTACCTCCCCCACATTCTTCTGCTGCTTTAATTAAATTAAGTTTGTGTTCTGGGTATTTGTTTGCATAAATTTCAGCGATCAGTCTAGATTGGGTAGAGTGCCCGCTTGGGTAGGAGGGACTATTATTAGTTCTACTCCAAAGAACTTCAAACTCGACTCCAAAATAAGGAGCTAATTGTTGAGGTCTAGGTCTATTGTATGAATTCTTTAAAGTACTAATGATTATGGCACTCTCCTTCAGCACCTTGTCAATAAACTGTTTATCATACTTAATCCCAAACAAAGTTAGGTATGTTTTAATTGCGAATGCAGGATCTTTATCATGCTTACGCACACTTTTTTTCATACCATCCCCGCATAAATAAGTGGCTCCCTGCACTGTCAATATATCTTTTGCTGTAGCTAAACTAGAATTAATGGGAGGCACAGGGAGCCGAATAAATTTAGCACTATCGTTAAAGAGTGTTATCTCTCCTTTAGGTTTGCGTAACCTTTTCGAATAAACTAGACTGTCTACTGGCTCTTCCATTTAAATACCTCACACCCCACCTTTCCGATTGTGTTTCTCAATTAGTATAAGTTTTTTGAAAAATTTCATAGCTCTACCTCATTATTATATAGGAGTCACTAACCCGTAAGGGCTCCGAATTTTTTTTACTTACCTTTGCGTTCTCGCAAATTTCTTAAATCAGTTTGCGCGGCAGAGAAACCCGCATCGGGGTTAGCATTCTCGTAAGAAGGAATAAGTTCATCCTCCCCCTCCTGAAAGAAAAGAATGGTCATGTCCTGAATACACTTACGAATTTCTTGTAGCTCCTTATCTTGGCGCAGATGAATACTCTTATCTTCTTCCAAAGCACTAAGGCGTTGTGCGTGAGAATAAGTTTCCATAGTAAACCACCCAGCCACAGCTAGGCATACTGTAGTAATGATCTGGCCCTTATTGATATTAATTTCCATTATTCGTCCCCGTAAGGATCAAGCTTCATAAACTTGGTAAGATCTTCCAAGCGTTTCTGGGGAGCATCAAGACCACCAATAAGAGTATAAACAACTAGCTTATCCTTCCTAGGATCTTCGTAGATGCCTCGGTGAACCATAGCGTTGCCAGTAATAGCTGCCAGAGTAGAGAAGGCGTGTTCAAGGTTGTCCATCAAACCAGCAGTCTCTTCAAAGATTTTGGTCCCCCCTACGACCACCCCAGCGGCTGCTGTAGCGGTCTTGAGGTCAAAGCCCTCAGCTAGTAGGGTTGTTTCTAGATTGGCCTTGAGAGCCGTAGAAACCCCTGTCTCGCTCTCAAAATCCTTAACAGCCGTGACACCCATAATCATACAACCAGAAGACTTCATCACACTGTCATAGTCTTGTGGGTCAAAGGAAGTATAATCAGAGTTCTGAGTTGCTAGGACATTAAATATATGGAACAAGCCAGCAACGGTATTGTTAATTGTAGGCCAGAAAGCCTTTACAGTAAGCTTAGGATAAAGCTTCTTAATCTTTTGATTATCAACAATGATAAGGGGTGAGAACTTCTTTTCCTTAGCCATTGCACAAAGTTGCTTCATACGGTTATAAGCGTTCTTAGCCACAACAGGAGAAGCAGACTCACCAGTAGTTGGGAGAGAAGCAATAACTCCAATTCTCTCAGATGCATCTCCTTCTTTCCCTACATAAGTGAAATACTTTTTACACAGCTTGATTAAAGGAACGACAGACCCACCACCAGAACCTCCAGCGATGCCAGCGCAGATAACAATGCGATCTACATTCTCACCTACGATGCTCTTCAACTTATTGAAAACCTCTTGTTCCCTAGCTTCGAATGCGATGGCTGCTTTAACTTGGTCCTTGCCAGCACCCTGATCACCATAATGATCAATATAGAACTTATGTTCCTCAGGAATCTTTAACAAGTTTAGATCATTCTTCGCTGTGTTGATAGCAAGTGTTTTAGTGTAACCTAATTCGTAGAAGGCTTTTGCCATTCTTCCCCCTCCCTGCCCTGCACCGATTAAAGCATAAGTTAAAGCACCGTGGGCTTTATCTTCGATCTCGTCTACAATAGCTTCAATATCAGGTTCGAAGTCCTCTAAGGGGAGATCTGGGATATTAGCTGCAAAAATTTCTTTATATTCTTCGGGCTTTTCAGGCCCACTTTTTGTTTCATCTGTCATAATAAACTCCTTATTATATAGGTTACTTTTATTTGAAGAACTTTATAAATTCTAAGATCCATTTCAAATATTAGTACTATATATAATAGAGTAGCTAGAACTACTAATACCTAGGAGAATTAATTATGCCCACCCCCGTACCTTTACCAACCAATGCCAATTCCACTGGCCCCCCTAATATAGGATTTTCCGTTTCTGGAGGAGCCGCTGGAGTACAAGATTGGTATGTCCATGTTCAAACTGTTGATATCATGTATATTAGAAGGAATCAATACAATAGTAGTACAAGTAGTATTACTACTTCTCCCACAGTCACTTCAAACTGGATGGACATGAATTGTACTGTTCAGACTCAAGATGAAATTTATAAGAATGTGGCCTTCTCTTCAGCAGATAGTTCCTCAGGAAACTTATTCAGACCTCATGTTTTACAACTTCAGACTAACACAGGAACAAGTGGTGGTTTTGGAACGGATGGGGTTGTCAGTACCAGTTCTATGGGTATCATAAGGAGACCCGCTCTAAAAGATGCTGCTGGAAATTATTTAGATGTTACAGGAACCTGTACAAAAAATGTTAGTTTAGTAATGGATCAAATGCCTGGAGGGTATGACAGCACATATGATACCTCTTCTACTACAAACGGTATTTTAGCTCAAGCTATGGGACAGGTAGCTGTCGAGTGCCCCTCATTTAAAGCTACACTGGTGGACCTGTAATCATGATAGGCTTTAATGAAGAGGGAGATAATAATAAAACCTTTATTAACAGGGATACGGGAGATGCAGCAGAGTCTGAAATTTGTTATTGCACTATAACCCGAAAGGTTACTGGCACCGCGAAGACCCTCCCAAATGGTTCCACTAAAACTTTTTTAAGTATTATTATTATGGTAAGGTGCGAAAAAGAAAAGCATTATGATGAAGGTCCAACAATTTCAGGTAGTGCGGGTTTTAAGATATTTCATTCTTTTAAAAAGACCCCCTGCGAGGAGTGTCCCTGTGGCGGCGGTGGTGGCCCATGTGTTGCTTCCATGACAAAGAGCGAAGTATCAGATAACCCGCCTAAATGGGCTAAAGAAATGCAAGCAGGAGCCCCAGCGGAGCAAGTAGCTGAAACTATCAATACAGAGGTACAAGAGCCAGGTGACCCAATGGGATATGGTCCCTACAATAGTCAGGGTCATCCAAAATGTTCTTCTCCGGTGGTAAAAAAATGCTGCCCACCAGCCACCGCGAGTGCAGACTCTTTTGGAACTAGTATATAACTAACTCCTGTCGATCCCTTAGGGACTCCTAATTTATTTTAGGAGTCCCTTTTTTTTTCGGAGTCCCGTTACCTTTTTATAAAATTTTAGGAGTCCCTACCACTTAAGTACTGTGTATGAAGGGGGCTTGGGCCGTATGGGGTCCCCGCTTCGCCGTCAAATCCTCCGCTCGTTATCCCCGGCCCCTCGACCTAAGTACAGTATTGACAAGGGTTTACGCATGAAAGAAAAAGAAAAAAGCTATTGACATATGGCTATGGACTTGGTATAATACACACATGAAAAAGAACATCACAATGAAAAACATCCTCCTCGTAAGCCTTGCAGTCCTCTTCCATAATGCCCTTGCTCACGCTATCGTGATCATCGCAAAGATCCTCCTCATGGTCGCTTCACTCATCTCATCTCTTCCTGAATTTTTCTAAAAAACCTCTTGACAAACCCCTCTCCATAGGGTATAATATACACATGAAAACAATTGATCTAACTACCATTGACACCTTCACCCTCTCTCAAGAGGATGTGATGGATCGTCCCCTTTCTCAGCGTAGGGCTTACGCTCTTCGTCAAACCGCTTTGGATATGCAAAGGAAGTACGGAGGCAGCTATGCCTCTGCTCTTAGCATCGCTAAGGACTCGCTGACAATGCTCAAGGTGGTGTGGTCATGATATACCTCTCTTGCTTCCTCGTCGGCTTCTGTGCTGGCATCTACGCTTATGGCAAGGGCTACCGTGCCCAGAAACCCTTCTACAAGGAAAACAACTAATGGAAATCTCCTTCTTCGATATGACCATCGACCAGATGATCGACCATTGTGCTGATGAAGGCATCGACACTCGCACCTATGCAGAACTCATTGATGAGATGTATTGGGATGGTCACTCTGTGATCGACATCAAACAACAAATCCAAGTCCTTGAGGGGAACTGCTCAATATGATCAAAATAATCGCTACAACTCTGCTAGGCTATGCGCTCTGGCTTACTCTCGCCTTCGTCGCCCTTAGTGGTGCGGTGTTCGCTCAATCTCCTCAAGCTGCTATCGTCTACAAGGACGGCACTATTGCAGGGGAACAATTCGCTGATGCTGTGAAGGTGAACATTCGCCCTAAGCTACGCAAAGAACTGTCTCGCTATGTGGCAGCAATTCGTTACGCTGAGAATGGTAAGCGTTACCAGTATGGCATCATTCACAAGCGTTGCAAGGCTGGTTATAGAAATCAGGCTGGTTGGTGTGCGGCTACGGTTCAAAAGAATTATGATCGTTGGGTCAAGGCTGGCTCTAAGGGTGAGTTTGTTGTGTTCCTTGGTAATCGTTACTGCCCCATTGGTGCAGACAATGATCCCAACGGATTGAATAAACATTGGATTGGTAATGTGAGGAAATTCCATGCACGATTTAGATGATGATGGTCTAGGATGTATGCGCGGCCTATGGTCATGCGCTAAGATTTATTTTGTAGTCCTTTGGTTCTATTGTGTTTTGAGTTGCAATTTTGCAAAAAGCCCCGGCGCTCTGACCTAAGTACTTATGTAGCAAGGGGTTAGGACGGAAAAAAGAACTGAAATTGGTCTTGATAACCCTTGACAAGCCCTCCATATTTTGGTACAATATACACATGAAAAAAGAAATCAGTTACACCATTTACAACCCCTTTTCAAGCCTTCCCATTATGGAGCGTATCCCTCAAGAGCGCGTGCATGACATGATGAAATATTTTGCCATGCTTACAGGCACTCCCGCTGATCAATTGGTCATCAAAAAATTCTCAACAAAGCCCTTGACAAGTGCCACAAAGTAGAGTATAATACACACATGAAAGACATCAAAAAGCTTGAACTTCTGATAAAATGGTTGACCGATGGGGGCTACGGTACTTCGTGGAAACCCTTGACCGAGTCGGGGAAATGCGTCCTCTTAGCGATAGAAAAGGATGCTGCCCTCTGGCGTGAAGCGCTCGTCCACCGCTGCGACCAAGAGGGTTGCGACATCCCCAAAAATCTTCGATAAACTCCTTGACAAGTGCCCCAAAGTAGAGTATAATACACACATGAAAAATATCCCCCTTACTGATTTGACCCTTGACCAAATGCGCGTCCTTATAAGCACCTTTGGCGTTGATCCTGAAATCCATTCTGAATTGATAGAAGAGATGTATTGGGATGGACATTCGCCCTTTGAAATCAAACAACAAATCGAAGTCTTTGAGGGGGATTGCTCAATATGAAAAAATCAAAGGATGATGGGCTAGATGTTTTTCGTGGCTTTATGAATATGCTGCTAATCTACGGGCTTTGTGCTTGCGTTATTGCACTCTTTGTGTGGTTTTTGTAAAAAAGCCCCGGCGGGCCGACATAAGTACTTATGTGACAAGGGGTTAGGACGGAAAATAAATGAAAGAAATGCGGGCCAAGGGCTTGACAAACCCCTTTCCACTTGGTATAATACACGCATGAACTACGATAATAATACACGCATGAACTACGATAATAATACACGCATTGAAGACCTCGAAAAGATGGGCGATGCCCAGTCTGAGGTTGCCGCTGATATCGCTGCTCAAGAAGCAGCCGATGAGGTTGAACTTTTGAGCGATCAAGAAATCATTTCTCTCCTGTCTGAAGAGTTTGTCCCTCAGAATGAGGACTACACGGAGGAAGATGCCTACCGAGACTTCTGCATCGAACCCTACGAGGAAAACGATTGCGAGGGCTAGAAATTCTCAATAAAACCCTTGACAAACCCCTCCCAACTTGGTATAATACACTCATGAAAAAAGCCTTTGTCTTCGACCTTGACGGTACGCTCTTCGAAACTACCGCCCAAGAAATTGAGTCCGCTACTGGACACGCTCGCTACATCGAATTTGCCGATGTGGATAAGCTCCTGAACGAGTCTACCCCTCGCAGCCTTGTAGATCTGGCCCGTGAGGTTCAAGAAGAAGGCCACAGCGTCTACATTCTGACCGCTAGGAACTCAATCATCTACCCCGTGATTCGTACCCTGTGTGAGCGTTATGGTATCACCCCAGAGTACATCTTCACCGTGGGAGATCGTGGCTTTGATATCCCTAACTACAAGGCTGAGATTCTCGCCCAGTTGGCGATGAACTACCCCCAAACTTATTTCTTCGATGATGACATCGCCAACCTTGAAATGGCCCCGAAAAATATTCGGACAGTAAAGGCTTGACAAACCCCTCCCAACTTGGTATAATACACTCATGAAAGCAACACACACACATACTCGGAGGAGTAAACCATGCAGCTACTAACTGACGAAATCAAATCAACCCTTCCCCCTCTGTACAGCACAGAGAATACTCCCGTGCATGAGAAGCAAATCGTGTGCAAGTTTTTCAACCCTATGGGCGCGGGTACTTGGTACATCGCTGAGGGTTCCGAACAAGAGGATGGCGATTGGCTGTTCTTTGGATACTGTGACCTTGGTATTCCCGACTGTGCAGAGTGGGGCTATGTCTCACTCGCAGAGCTTGAGTCTATAAAACTCCCGTTCGATATGGGCATCGAACGAGATATACTCTTTTCGCCCACTCCCCTGGCTGGGGTTGTCAATATGACAATGACCCAGTTTGAAATTTAGAGGTAACTACTTATGAATGTTTCCATCAAGGAAAATAACGGGGTTTCGACCCTCTACATCGAGGCCCCTGTGGCTCTTCGCCCGTCCAAGTCGGGTAAGACTATGCTAGTCGCTTCAAGCGGTGGCAATGTCACCACGACTGCGATGGTGGACGGTAAGCCCGTCACGGTAGGCTTGAACGCTTACATCGCCAAGGGCTAACGCCTGAGGTTGGGTGGGGGGTACGGTTGCCTTCGGAGCCATTAGGCGAGTCCAGCAACCAACCCCCACTTTTTTTTATTTAGTGCTTGCATTTTTGCAAAATGCGCCGGGGGCTTGACATAAGTACTTATGTGACAAGGGGTTAGGACAGAAAAAAGAACTGCAATTGGTCTGGAGAACCCTTGACAAGCCCCTACCTTTTTGGTATAATACACGCATGAAAAAAGCAAAATACACGCTCAAGCTTGAATACGCAGACGGCAGCCAAATGCAGTTCGGTAACCAAACGCAAACCGAGTGCTACAACCTCATCGAGCGTTGGCAGCAAAGGAGCGCGCGCTTCGTGGACGGAGCCTGGGAGGACAGCGCGGCCCTCACATCCTGGATGATCACCACGGGCAAGATCCTCATAATTTCCCCAAATTAGGCTTGACAAACCTTTGCCAATATGGTATAATATGTCAATGAAATCGAGTTTTACTAACCCTGTGCCAATGGAGGTACTTACCATGAGTGAGCGTAAACAACGCACACCCGCTGAAATCATCGCTGAGACGGAAGCCAAGCTTTCGCGTCTGCGTGTGAAAGCAGCGAAGCGGGATGCTATGAGCAATCCCGCTGTTGCCCCTCTCGTTGAGGAGCTTGACGCTTTGCGGATCGAAATCCGCGAGGCACGAAAAGGACTTGGGGAAGGCCCCCAGTCGTTCAATTCCCGTATTGCCAAGCATGAAGCATGGATCTACAAGATCCGAAACGAACGCTTTGCAGCCGAGGAAGCCCTGTCTAGCGCATCAGAGCGCAAAGACGAAATCGAGGCTGAGATTGTTTTAGTGATCGGTGGTCTGGTTTCAGATGGTCCCGCAGAATTGTCTGCGGATGCCTAATCAAACGGGGGAGAGGGTTTTCCTCTCCCCTCATTACTTTTTCATTAGGAGAAACCTACTATGCTTTCAAGCATCACAAATGTTGTGCGTTCCAATCAAAACGCTGTTATGATCCGAGTTGGTAACGGTAGTGCGAATCGCGCAATCTATACCATCTTTGACCTCAAGAGCCAGAGCAACACCTACACGGGTACGCTCAACTCTTGCAAGAAGGCGTGGAACCGTCACTACGCTAATTCCCGCCAGTATGTGACCAAGAACGGTGCCAATCACCGTTATATGGGAGCGTAAGTTCCAAACTCGTCTGGGCGAGTATAAAAAGGCTATTAGGCCCAGAGCGGCAGAGCAAGGAAGTAGGAGAGGGTAACACCTCCGATGGTTGCAACCCTTCCCTTGCTCTGCGAAGCATTCACTGCTGGTGTCAGCGGGGTTTTTTTATTTAGTGCTTGCATTTTTGCAAAATGCGCCGGGGGCTTGACATAAGTACTTATGTAGCAAAGGGTTAGGACGGAAAAAAGAGCAAAATAAGTACCCCTTTAGTCTTGCATACGGCCTAGAATGTGGTATAATAGGGGCATGAAAGAAAAAAAGAAAACCTTCCAAGTTCAATCGGTCCACAATGTAGTCCTAGGCACCAACCCCCTTCGGACTGGCAAGCGAGTCTGGTTCACAGGCACCCATGATGAGTGCTGGCGCTGGTTCAAATCCACCGACTGCACCAAAGCTATGGACCGTAAGAATATATCTTACAAGTCTCGTTCTGTTATGATCCGAGAAGTTTTCCTAGAAAACGATTGACAAACCCCTCTCCATAGGGTATAATATACACATGAAAGAAACAAACGAAGGCTCCGATGAGCGTGATGAACTAAACGACCTACTCGATGAAGCTCTGATGCAGTTGGTAGGTGAAAACAAAATTGAAATGGCTTTTGATGAAAATATCCAAGACTATGTTTTCTGGATGACCCCTGAACAAAAAAAAGCAACTTACTAACCGATTTCTTGAAGATTTCCCTTGACATTCCCCTCTCGATATGGTATAATACACGCATGAAAGCAACAAAGAAAAGCCCCTCAATTGAAGCCCTCCTCACCTCTCTTACGGGCTTGTCCCGTGTGGGTGCCGTGGCCGAGGCATCGTGCGTCACCTGTTCAGGTGAGGCTTCCGAGTTCCGTGATGCCCTTTCCAAGAAGGAGTACACCATTTCGGGGATGTGCCAGAAGTGCCAGGATGATATTTTCAAGGCTTAGGTTCTGGATTAGGGGAATAGTCCTTGACAAAACAACCTCCCTATGGTATAATAGGGAAACTGAAACGCGGCCAGTAGCCGCAAACCTACCTTCTATAGAGGATTTACACATGGATAATACATTCAATAATAACCCACGACAAGCCAAGATTCAAGGCTTGAGCGTGCAGGTTGGTGAACTTTTCGCTGACCTTTACAAGGATAACACGGCTCAAGATGAGGCCCAGGAGTGTCTGGAGGCTTACAAGTCTCTCAGGCGCTTGCTCCCTCGGGAGACTGCTTGGACTGCTTGGCCCAGGGTCAGCAACAACCGCCATATTGGTGCTTGTGCTGCTCACAAAGCTACTCAGGGCGTAGGCACCTGATATAAAGAAAGCGTGGGTGAGCTAACCACGGGAAGCAAGCTCAACCCTTCGGGGGTGCTAATGGTTTCGACAGGTTGCAAAGCCCTACGGGGCTGCTTCTTGGACGAGGGTTCAATTCCCTCCACCTCCACCATTTTTCACATTTTTTTCTTGCAATTTTGCAAAAAGCCCCGGTGGCCCGACATAAGTACTTATGTAGCAAGGGGTTAGGACGGAAAAAAGAACTGCAATTGGTCTGGATAACCTTTGACGAGCCCTCCATATTTTGGTACAATACACGCATGAAAAAAGAAATAACTACTACCATCGTTGACCGTGAAGGTCTCATCGTTTCCCCCGATACAGGTCGCCTTGTAATGGGATTCACTCCCCATCAATTCTTCAAGGTTGGAGAACTTTATGTCTCTACTAAAAAGACCTCTTACGGTTTTAGTGTAACTACTGAGCCTTTTGGTAACGCTCGCAACATCGTTGCGGATACTGCTTGGGAGGCTGCTGAAAAGGTAGCCGATGACTATGAGAACCTCCTTGACAATGGTAAAAGGCTAAACCTCCCTATCCCTCAGTCCTATATCGACCGCTTCGGTACGGGAATGGAATAAACTCGAAATAACCCTCCTAAGTCCTTACTAGACAAGTACTTATTTTTCATTTTGTGTTTGCAATTTTGGAAAAAAGCCCCGGCGGCCCGACATAAGTACTTATGTAGCAAGGACTTACAACCGTTTCTCAAAGATATTTCTCACATTTTTTTGAAAAACTCGACAGCCCGCACTTGACAAGCCCCCACTCTTTTGGTATAATACACCCATGAAAACCTCAACGCTCTACCAAAAAAGCATCAAGCAAGATGCTAAAAATGGCATCCTCAAGAAGGGTTCCAACAATGCTAAATTGGGATTCAAGATAACATCTCAGAAGTGGACGGGAAAGAGATTGTATTCTCTCACCCTAGTTGAAAGGGAAACCTGCCCCACAACCTGTCACCATTGGAATGATTGTTACGGAAACAATATGCCATTCGCGCATCGCTTTTCTAACCCTAACATGGATTCGATCCTTGAAAAAGAAATTGAATCTCTGCTCCTAAAACATAAGGAAGGAATTGTTATTCGCCTCCATGTTCTAGGCGATTTTTATTCAGTTGAGTATGTCCAATTCTGGCTAGATATGTTAGAGAAGCACCCTAAACTTTGCATCTTCGGCTATACTGCTCGCAAGGAAGGTAACATCGCCCATGGAATTTGGCTCCTAAACAATCTCTTTCCCGACCGTTGTGTGATTCGTCACTCAGGTAATAAAGAATACAATTCGAATTGGAGTTACGCCGCAGAAGAATCATTTGAGGGTGCAAGCTTTGTTTGTCCAGAACAGACGGGCAAATTGAAAAGCTGTGCCAGT
>Ga0233415_10000012_pt1 | contig 102207 bp, 97 predicted proteins | sample Na_anoxic_12_MG_FD_188631 | JGI IMG/M metagenome (GOLD analysis project Ga0233415, IMG submission 188631) | Seawater microbial communities from Saanich Inlet, British Columbia, Canada - Na_anoxic_12_MG | ecosystem: Environmental > Aquatic > Marine > Inlet | place: Canada: British Columbia...
TTCTGAATACCAGAACCTTAAATCCGACATTTTACCGTCGAAATAATATTTTTGAACTCCGGGTTTCGTTGCGTTTGCACCGATCCAAAGTGTAGCTGGGGAATTCCATGGAATTCTCGAAGCTGCTGTGGTGCTCACTAGTGCACCGTCGACATACCATTTAATTTCCGTACCACTCCATGTTGCAGCGACATGAGACCATTCGTCTACGACAAGAGATACTCCGGTCCTTGCGACATCAGATGCGCCTCCGTTGGCATTTCTGACGAACAGATATAACTGACCATCTGCCTGAAGAAGTACACCCCATGTAGCATAATAAGAACCGTGTTGTTCATTATTCATCAGCCACGAATGAGCAATTGTATCCGGCTTCATCCACATTGAGAATGAGTATTCTGTATCAAAGCCATTATAGAGGTCATTATCGACTCCATAGTAAGAACTGTTGAAATCTGCAACTGGTAGACCAGATAGGTCGCCATCTCCAGCGAATGTCATGTTTTGTGCGCTGTATCCATCATAACTGTCCTGTAAATCTGCGATTCCAGAACCAAGAGGATAAGCTGCGATTAATGTATGATCACTTAAAGCCATTATGAATTCCCTCCATTATTATTTTTAAAATTAAACATTTTAATTTCTCCTATTATTATTTGTTTATTTTCGCCCTTTTGTTTAAATTTTAACTGCCATCCGTTAGGTGCTAAATTCATTCAAAAAGAGCCTTTTTTATAATCGTTTTTTTTAAAAAAAACGCGAACGTAGTCTACAGGTAGACTTATTCGCCATAGATAGTGTCCCATATTTTCAAAAGCAAAAAATAATCAAATATAACAAAAAAGCCCCGCAATTAATTGCGGGGCTTCATTTGAAATCAATATTTAAAAAATATTAGCTGTCTCTCCACAGGTTATTTGAAGCATACTTGATGATTTCTGTAGCGGATTTTTCATTGTAGCCATAATTTTCAATAAGAGTCTTGACCATCTCGTTGTATTTACCCTGCTGCTTTTTGTCTCGGGATTTGGATTTTGTGACAATTCTAGAAATATCTCGGACTGAGGTTAAAAGCTTGTTTTCGATAGCCTCTTTAAGGGGTCCGTAAGATGTCCAGTCGATTTTTTCGCCCTTTCTTAATTTTGCAAACATATATGCCGTGATATCTGCTCTAAAATTTTCCCTAGCAGAGCCGACGATTCCAATTTGTTCCTCGATGGAACACAAGAATGGTTCGTCAGCTTCCATTTCCTCATTCGTCACCCTATCTTTAACCTTAGTTCCATTGACATAAGATTCCGCATGGTCAAGGTAATTGTCGAAAAGCGATTCGGCTTGCTCCTGATATGCAGAGACAAATGCTTTTGTAATCTCTGTTTCCAAGATCTTCAAATATTCATCGTGAAGCTCCTTCTGGAGAAAAGATAGGTATTTCTCTCTCAATTCTTCCACGACGACCTGCTCCTTGACTTGCTTAACAAGTGCATCGCGGATAGAAATGGGTGTAACCATATTTCTTTCAGAATCGGCTAAGGCGGCATCTATAGATTTCATAATAAATCTTGTAGAGATGCCAGTCATGCCCTCGTCGCGCACCTCATCACGCAGGTCGTTAATATCTACCTTTTTGATATACCCCTTCTCAACGATCTCCTGTCCATCATAAATTTTCATCTTAGTGAGGGGGTCGACCTTGTTGGAGGGCTTAAGCCTACTAAGCACAGAGAACATTGCTGCGATTTCAAGGGTATGGGGTGCGATATGGGCATCAAAGTCTGATTCATCAAGGAGTTTTTGATAAATTTTCTGCTCCTCGGTGACTTCCAGACAATACGGAACATTTACACGGACGATTCTATCTAGAATAGCCTCGTTTGTATTTTCGGACTTAAATTTAATCCACTCAGCCTCGTTACAGTGGGCGAGAATGACTCCATCAAAGTAAATCATTGCTCCCTTTCCTGGGGATGGGACCGCCTTTTCTTGAGTTGCCGTAATCATTGTATGGAGAAACTCTATTTCGTTCTTGAATACTTCAACAAACTCGACGATTCCACGATTTCCCACATTAAATGCCCCGTTAAGAGACAGAACACGGGGGTCGTCCTCTGGATATAGATCCAGTTTTGAAATGTCTTCTGACCCTATCAGGATGCTTGTGTCTTGAGTGTTGGCATCCATGGGCGGGACAACCCCAACCCCACGGCGGCCTCGGATTGAAAATGAAGTCTCCTTTACTGGGAAATTTGCATAATCTCCATTATGTTCTTTCAATAGGTTGTGGCGACAGACTGGGCACAAATCGCCTTCGATTTTTATGCCATAGATATCTTTAAAGTTTTCTCTTAGCGAGCGAGGGACCAAGTGGAGGGGATCTTCTTGGATCGGACAACCTTCTAATGCATATAACTTACCAGAGTTTTCCAAGGCTCGCTTAATATGCTCAACCAAGGCTGATTTTCCGGCTCCAACTGGACCGAGCAAAAGCAATACCTGCCTACTCTCCTCACCTTTCATGGATGCGGAATGCAAATATCTCATGATTTTGGCAAGAGGTCTCTCCATTCCAAAAAATCTATCTTGAAAATAATCATAAGTCCTAAGTGCTTCACCATTAAATAAGTTGTTGCAGCGGGTGTCCTCTTCTGATAATCTTGTTATGCCCTGTTCGACAATGGTAGTATACAGGCGCTTATGAGCCAATATCGATATATCTTTATCGTTCTCTAGCAGTTCCAAATAATCAGAAAAAGTGCCGGAGAATTTCTCTCTTCGGCTGCTTTTCTTGTGTTCCTCGGCTATCTCTAAAAATTTATTAGTTTTTGAATGTTTCATTTTAAAATTCCCATAGTTCCTCATCTATAATTGCTGTAAAATCAACTTCGTCACCCCACAAATAGCAAATTTGGTTATAAACTTTATTTGCATACGGAATATCCAAATCTCTACCATCATGTTCATGCTTGATATAAAGTGTGTTTGTCTTTTTATCATGGTCTTTAACATAAACGATAGGAACTCCCCCCAATCCTACATTACTAATTAGAGCGCTCCTGACGCTTTTCCACCCTTCTTTGTCGGAAATGTCATTAATAGCATAATTTTTTTGCCGATTGTTGTAGGAATAGCTAAATAAGTTCAATTCTCTGCACAATTCTTCGTCTAAATATTTTCTGATAAAGGACGAGTCATCGTGAGTCTCTCTCACTAAGAGACTTTCTTCAAAGCCGTGCTTCTCCTCGATTTTTTTAAATATCATATATCCCAGATGGTAAGGGTTTACTCTTCCGACTATAGGTCTCACAACTTGATTGTGTGTCTTTAAAAATGCTAAGTGATATTTATCCGGGAGGGCGAGGTCTTTCATTATCTTTTCGTGAATTGTTACTGCCCAGCCCTCGTTCATTACTTTTGTTTGTGCTTGCGGAATGAAGTATGAAGACCTTTTTTCTACCATTTCGATCAGATCTTGTTGCCAGTCTTCCATATTTCTGGCGTTTTTTCGAATAAACTTCAAGAGGTTATAGTCTTTGTTTACCAAGCCAGAAGATAAGTCTATCTTTCCCTTTGCTTTTTTAATAATTATTTTTTTAGCTTCGTCCTCTGTCATCCTAGTAATACCTGGAGTTCTGGGGACTTGATACTGTATGGAGTGACATGCATCCAGCATTCTTTCTACCTTTTCTATCCCAATACTCGGATCCTCTATGTACGACTGAACTCTCTTTGCAGCTGATTTGAAATTTGCTATAATATTGGCCGGATCAGTATGTCTGAACATTCTGTTATTTTTGAAAAAATCAGAATGACCCACACAGTGAGCCATTGTTAATAAATGGGTACTCATTGGATTCTCAAGCATCAAATAGGCGATCGAGGGGTCAGCATTAATGATCATCTCGTATGGCAAACCCTCCATTCCCAAGTTATAGCGAGTAATTGTCCTCTCGAAAGACTTGCCAAACGACCAATGGCGATAGTGGGTAGGTAAGCCTGTATAAGCCATAGCCCCGATCATCTCGTGATAATTTAAAATTTCATATTCGATAGGAAACCAATCTAGGTTATATTTTTCCTTTGCAATTTTACAAATTTCATCATCCCACCTTTCCAGCTCCTTTACAGACCAATCTTTCATGGCTTTCCTCCAAATAATTCACGGAATGATGGCCAGATGTGTTCTGGCTTTGTAAGCTTTACTTTTTTAAAGCCATCTCCCAATACTTTATTTATCTTCATCCACATCTTGCTCGCCTCACTAACATTATAATTAAAAGATCTCGACAAAAATGACAATTCTGACTCTTCTATAGAGTGCGGGTCAATTTCGGCATAACACATCATCTGATTTACTTCTTTTAGTTCCGAAAACAATTTTAGTGTCTTTTCATCGTCATAAGACCAGTTTTCTCCATCGCCAGAATAAAAAGTGTATATATTCCAGCTGGAAGGGTGATATCTCTTATTTATTATTTCTTTCTCTAGTTCCAGTGCGGTAGACATCAGGGTTCCACCACTTGTTGCTTTTTTAAAGAAATCGTCTTCATTAACTTCTTTTGCCTCTGTCGAGTGCGAAATAAATACAACTTCTATATTATCGTATTTGTATCGGAGGAATTGATACAACAAGAAATAAAAGCTTCTGGCAATGTACTTCTTATCCTTTGTCATTGATCCGGACACATCCATCAAGAAGAATATAACTGCGGAGTTGTTCTCTTCGGGCTTTAATTTCATGTGCTTGTACTTCAAATCGTCTTCGTGGAAGGGGAATCTCTCTTCGCCTTCGGGATCGTAGGTGCCTGCAGCGGTGGCGCGCTTTTTTCTTCTTATCTTTCTTTTTATAGTTTCTTTTTTGGAAAGCCTAGAGCGCATGCCCTTTTTTCTAAAACCGCTTCTTTTTAGCCTTTGTGTTTTTATATATCTAAATTTCTTTTTTTCAAGGTCGGGCAGTTCCAGATCCATGAAAAGGTATTCAGCCAACTCTTCCAGTGTCACTTCCACTTCATAATATTCTTCGCCTTGTTCGTTCGACCCTTCCTTTCCTGCCTGATTTGACTTCTGGTCCTTCTTTCCTCTGCGTAAGACCTGCCCTCTCTTAATCTTCTTATCTCCAGCGGAACCTGTTTTTTTATTATTTTTATTATCCCCAAAGACAAACTGATATTCCTTGATGCCCTTAACTGGAATTTTTACTTTCTTTTTGCCATTTTGACCTATGATAGATTCTTCGGCAATAACTCCTTTTATTCCGTCGCGGAGTGCCCTATCTATTTTTTCCTTATGTCTTTTTCTATCTGCCGCAGAACGGTCGGCTATTGATTTGTGTTCTCTAAAAATACTCATACTAAAGTTAGAACCTCCAAAGTTAATCTTTCTCCAGTTAAAATGTCGAAACTGCTGTAAAGCTCCCCCGAAACAATATAAAATTCGCCAGTTACTGGACTATCTGTCAATTTCTGCCTTAATCCGCCCAGATAAACAGCTGCCGTCTCTAAAGATAGAGAGGTGGGTGCACTAAGAAGAGAATTTAGAGAAGTCCCTGAAGAAATATCCATGGTGGCATCCTCACAATATACAATTCTAACAACACTTGTTACGGGACTTGCTTCGGCTTCGGCTTCAGAGGCGGTAGGGGCAACCTCTGCTTCGTAGCTATCGGTCAGGGCTGAAACTGTAGTTGTGGGCAACACATCCAAGTTTATCAGCCCTCTTCTTGTCTTTATGCACTTGGCGATTAATTGAAATCTGTGGTCGACTTGACCGAACAAATCTCTATCTTCCGTAAGTGTGACGATTTCAAAGAAAGAGGTGCCATATTGGACATAATCCCCTTCCCTTATGAACAAGTTCTGATCTTCGTGCAACCTACGGTTATGAAATCTAACAATGATTGAGTAGTCCTTATCGATGCCGTAATCAGTCGTTATGGTTGTTTTATTTTCGAATTCCACCAAAGCATATACTCGGATTGGCGGCAAAAACGACTTCTCTATTGCCTCTCCGTAGAGAGGGTGAAAATTTGTTCTCTCCATAGAAATCGGTAAATAAGTAATCGCCTGCCCGATGACCCTTTCTATAAGCTCATCGTTAACCTGCTTAACAAGATTTCTTTCCCGCTCGCCTAGAAAAAGAGGAGGGGGAGGATTGGATGGCTTTGTCCACTTATTTTCTTCATCAGCCATGACTAATATTCCTTCTTATCACCAAAAACAACGCGCTCTCTTGTAAATCTAAGTTCTGCTGCAGATTCTCGAATTGTTACTTTTGGCTGATTATCATTCTTATCGGAACCCATCAAGTATCCTAAAATCTTAAGATTAATGACTGTTTTATATTTTCGCTCTTCTTCTCCAAGTTGTGAAATGTTATTTTCTAATCCAAACTGTCCGTCTACGAATCCCTCAAATCTATGGCCATCACGGTTTATGAAAAAGTTATTAATTTGTCCGGTGTATGACATAAAGGGTGTAAAAATTTCATTCATTTGTTGTTGATATTCTGTCGTAATGGTTAATTTATAGTTTGCGACGACATATGTAGGAAGAGGCATTGTTACAGTTTCATATACAATTTTTTCGTTCTTAAGTGGATAAGTTCGCTGGTCAAATCTTCTCTTGGCATCGGCATCAGCAAAATTAGATGTTTTCTCTTGCTGTATTCTTCTTGCTACCGTGAGAGTTCCCCCTTTGGCATCATTTTGCCTGGGAAGGTGTGACCAAGCAACCCCCTTCATGTTCGGGTCTTTAATCAAAGAGCTTCTATCGATACTGATGACCGGCAGTGTGAAGATATCATCAGCATTTCTCAAATCTTTATTATCTTTTGTCTGGAAAGCCCTTTCTGGCATCGACCATATAAGAGGAACCTTTTTCCACCCATCATTTGTTGTGCAAAATATGTTTAATTCTTCGTTAAGCCAATCGTATAAGGCGAAGTCAATGGTCTCAATTGTCGAGGGCATAAAAGAAATTTCTTTTAAGGGTGGCTTTGTTGGGTCATCCTTTTTGGGATAATATGGTCGAAAATCATCATTTTGTTCTTTTTTGCTGCTCATTTTTACCCCTGGAAGATAATATTAGGTATTCTTTTTTGCACCGTATTCACTGCTTCTGTTTTTTCTGAATCTCTTTTTGCCAACTCTGCATATGTTAATTCGTCTAGGATCGTTTTTAACTCTTCTCTCAACTTTTCTTGCTCGTCTTTCGACTGAGATAAAAGTTCCGATGCGTTTAGGGTGACAGATTCTCCAGGAATTGGAATTGTTTGAAATTTTCCCCTTATTTGTGCCAGTGTTTCTTTTGATAGTGCCAAGGCAAATCTCCTAATCCACTGTTTACCTATCGCATTAATATTCTCATATGGGATATTATCGAAAGGGAGTGTATTCATATTGTTGATTCCGCCAATTCCGGAATCCGAATCTCCAGATTCTTCCCAGCTATTAGGTATGACAGAAAAATCTACCCACATATACCGGTAGGTACTCAACAATTGTGGGGCTGGATATAATCTTAACTTATTGTCTTTTAATTCGTATGAATAGTGAGATAACCGGGTGTAAAGATGATCTTCAAATGCCATTGCTTGAAGCTTGTTTTGCCAAGCTGGAACCAGCTCAAAACTTGAATCATCCGTATATTGCCCATAATAGTTTAAGTTGCCGACGACGTTTAAACCACCGAAATAACCGAAAAATCGCCACATAGCCTGCGGAGTCTTATAATAAACCTTTTTAACAATGACTCTCTTGTCGCCCACTATACCAGCAAATGGTGCTGGGTCTCCATTTGGTTCCGTTCCTGATGCGGAAGAGCCGGAAATGATGGACTGTAAATCGTAATCTTGTTCTCCTTCTTGCAATTGAAAAGAAGCTGAGTATATGGGGATCGTTCCTCCCACATTTGCCTCGAAGGAATAGTAATCAGCAACTCTTTTCTCATATTCAAACATTACACGAGGGAATTTTAAATTCACACCTGATGGTCCAGATACACTCTGACCGTCTTGGTCAAATGTACCCGTGGTTTGCCCCAGAACATCTGATAAAATGTTTTTTGATTGGTGCAGATTAACAAGGTAGCTGTATTCTAGTACGGCCTCTTGATAGTTCGCATATACATTCCCCGTTTTCAGTTCGATATCTAGGACATCGCCGCCTATTTTCTTAAAGGTGTAGGCGACCTGATCAGCCGCACCGGAAAGGAAGGCATTCGAGTCCGAATAGACCGTGAGTGGTAACTGTGCGGATACCGCCGCCACATTTCCAGTTGGTGGCAAAATAGCCTTGCTCATCTGACTAGCGGGTGTTAAAGTTGGTAAAGCCATTACGAACTTCCTCCTAGCAATAAGTAGTTTTCAAAACACAAAACCCCCCCACAATTGTGGGAGGGCATATTTTCAAGGAGAAAGTATTTTTATACTAAGTCTTGAACGATTACGAGACCGTACATATCCGGACGAACCATCTTCTTGGCATATCGGGTCATGACACCTTTACGCGGCACGAAGTCCTCTGTACCAAAAATGGTAGGAGTCATCTGGAGAGGCACATAAGGTGCATACACATATCCGCTTTCAAGGAAAGAGGATCCTTTACGACCGCAAAGAACAACGTTTCTTGGGAAGTAAGGGTCGACATAAACGTCAAACTTCTTACTCAAGGAACCGACTTTGACAGCTCCAACATTTCCACGATCGTCATCATGAGATACAGCACCTCTGAATCCAGCGGTGAACTCAAGAAGGTTTGCAACCTCTGGTGAACATACCAGGAAGTTTGCTCCGCCTCTCAGAGTCTTACGGTGAATCTGTGCTGAAACATCGTTGATCGTTTCAATGAGGGTTTCGTACCATTCGCTAACATTGCCAGTGAAGTCTGGGAAGGTTCCGGAGGTGGGAAGCGGTGTGCCAGTTTCTCTATTGACAAATTTGCCAGGGAGACGAGACCAGAACATCGTTTGGGCAGTGGCACCTTTTACGAGGTCTTCCAAGATTTCTTGGTCAATCTCAAGTGCGATGTGCTCGGACAGAATTGAAGTCAGTTCGACTTCGGCATCCAGGTTGTGGTATGCGTTCAAGTCTTGAGCCAATTCTGGTGTCCACTTAGCTTTGAGTTTCTTGGTTTTGGCAGTAACAGCGACAGAATCAACCTTAATGTCGATTTCTGGGATTGCTGCTTCGTTTTCCAGTCCCCAAGTATCAATACCAGTAACTGCTCCGATTGCACCACCAGCTGCTTGAAAATTGTCATCGATGACGAAAGAAGCGGTGTTATTCTGGATCAAATCTGATTCTGCGAGGATAGATGTTGCACCAACTGCGACAAGCAAGATGTTGCCAGGAGTGGTTGGGTCATCTACGGTAAGACGACGAACTTGGTTTCCGTCGACGATGCCGCCTGAATCTTCCAAAGTAATGGTAACGTAATCTTTGATGTTAAGAGAGTCTGCACCACCAGTGAATTGCGATAGGGGAACACTAGCAACTGCAGCGAAAGAACCTGATGCCAAGTCTGGGTCGAAACGAACCAGACGGTCACCAAGGGCTTGCAATGCTGCTGCACCTGTACCGGTAGCAGTCCAATCACCAGGAACACCAGAACCGACCGTTCCAGAAGCCATACCATCATAAGTGATGTTTGCAGATCCGGTTGGGCTTGAGTAGCCGTTGTTCAAAGCATAGTAGCTTTGTTCTGCTTCGTTACCAGCAAGTGAAATACCGCCAGTAATTTGAGAACCAACAACTCCGCCGCCATATACGGAAGTATCCGCAACATAATCAAGACGACGGGTGGTACCGCCGTCATAAGTGAAGTCCAAGAAGAAAATGAGTCCCGATGGGAGGCTCATTGGCTGGACAGATACAAGATCATTGGCGATCAGTCCACCGAATACTCGGCGAACGATTGGGAATGCGACAGATGCGAAACCTTCGACGTCTCCGCCTCCGGAACCTGCCATAGTGGAAGCTTCACGAAGAATTTCCTTAGCTTGATTTTCTAAAAGGCTAGCCATACCTTGTTTTGTGCGTTCATTTAGTCCTTCCAATAGACCGGTCTTTTCCCACTTGGATAAAAGAGCGGATCCTTCCTTGGCGAGGTCTCGGCGAACGATGCCTTCCGTTAATTTATTAATAATTGACATGATTTTTAAATCTCCTTTAGTGTCATTTAAGTTTTTTAATACCAGCTAAAATCTGCATCCTATCCGTCTGGGGAGAGGACTCAACTTTAGGTGCTCTTCTAGGTAAAGTGGCAGAGGGTCTTTCTATAGTCTCGCGCAGTGATTTAGAATGTGCTTTACCTGTTACACTTCCCACTGCACTCTGTAGAGTCTCGAAAACTACCTTTGCTTCTTGAATCGAATCTGTATTTGACAAAGCTTCAACAATTTTATTTTTTTGTCGCTCATTCAGGGAGCTATTTGTTAAAATACGATTCGTATATAGTAAATGCGCGTTTGAAAGCTGAGATTTTTCAAAGCTTTCCTTTAAAGAATGCAACATTTTGACCAATTTTGCATTCTTTTTTTCAATTTCTTTCTTTTCTTCAGAGAGTCTTTCGCCAGCAGACTTCAGGGCAGCAACTTGCTCTAATGCCTCTGTTGATGACCGGCGGGCCAATTCCATCTGTTCTTTATAATCCATTATTGGGTCTGGGGTGGCTGCCCATCCTGATTTTTGAGGTTCAATATCCACAACCAGCTCCTCGATGATCTGATTTAAGTCTTCCAGGTCAACCTCTTCTTCGAGAGTGGCATCAAACGACACCGTGGAAATTTCCTCATCTGCAGGAGTCGGCGGGACAAGCTCTGGCTCCATATCCGTAGTAAGATCCTCATGCGGAGTTGGCTCGCCAATCAGATCTTCTTCTTCATTGGCAAGAATTTCAGCCATGTCCTTGAGTTCTTCCATATTTAGAATTATTTCCTGCTCTGAAGGGGATTCATCACCCTCTAAGCTCATTGGAATTGAAGACTCCAGCCCCTGAGACGATTTAGAGGCTGCCTCATCGCCAGGAGTGAGGAATTCCTCCCCCTCCTCTTCCAGAAGAGACTCTACCGCCTCTTTAATATCTGTGGAATATTTATTTAAAACTGCCGTTTCGGCATTCTTAATTGCTGCTTCTCTTAGTGCTGAAGCATCGATTATTGCTTGTTGTAACAACGAAGACATGTGAAAAAACTCCCTATAAATTTATCTCAAAATAAATAGTTATTTATTTTGTAAAAAGACAAAATTTTATAAAGGTAATATTTTATGCTTTTGCATATAGGGGGTTAATCTGTTAATCCGGAGCCGGTTAATGCAAACATTTCTTTTGGTGCGATACCAGTTAAGTCGGCTACCAATTCAAAAGATCCATCGGTTCCCGGAGCCACAAGAGAAATATATATTTCTTTACACTTACTATTAAGAGTTACACTATCTTTTTTATCCTCTAGGGTAAAAAAGTGATGACCTCCGACTACATTTCCGGCTGTTGTCGAATTAAAATGAACCTTAATTGGCACAGAGCCAGATGTGTTTACTACAAGCACATTTTTTGTCACATTTGGAAACTCAACTTTCACTTCTCCGTTGTTTGGACCGGCACCAAGGAGTATCGCTCCAGTTAAAAACGGGGTTCCACCAACCTGATAGGAACCAACATTTTGCAATCCTGCTCTATATTCGTATATTGACATTTATTAAAAACTCCAATTTTATATAAATAGTTTTTATTTTATGAATTTTTCTCTTTTTCTCTCAACTTGTCCAAAACTCTCCTTTTCCTCTTGGCAGCTCTGGCTCGAACAACGGAGGGCTTCTCATAATATTGATTCTCCCGGTACTGTTCAATAACTCTTTCTTTTTTTACCTTTTTCATAAATCTCTTTATCATTCTCATTTGGTTATCGTTCCTGCCTCTTGGTCTGGTCGATACATTTACTGCTTTTTTAGCCATCTCTTACTCCATTTATGTATTTAAATTTATATATGCGTTTAATTTTGCCAAAGATTCACTTTCACCATTTGCAGCAAGAATTTCGTCTATATAGCCCTGTGCACGGGTGCGCTCTAAAGTGACTTCTGAGAAAATTGCTGACAGGAATGATGTCAAATCGGAACTGCTAGTTATATCGTAGCTTGACCTTTCATCATGTGTTTCCACCCTGTGGGGATAAGAAATTAAGCCCCGCTGATCCATCATCGATAGTGTCAGCCACCTATTTTGAGCTTCCCCGTTGCAACAAAAGTATTTCCCGCTTTCGCTTGGATACTCAGCAACGACATAGCCGTTCTCTAGACGATAGTCCATCTGCTCTTTAATCGATGAAATAATGCCATCTTTAATTCTTTCCATGCTCATTTTATCTTCTCCACTTTAGTCTCACCCAGAAAGAAGGGTGCTTTGCTTTGTCACCAGAGACATACCCAATAATGTGCTCGGCTGCGGTGATATCAACATCTATAGTACTGTCTATGCCTTCCGTGACACTTGCAGCACTTGCTATTGTGGCCACCGAAGAGCCGTTCGAGTGGACCTGAAAAGTTGGTGTATCGGATGCATTGTCCCTCGTATAACCAATGGCGACAATGGTTGCATCAAGAGGGATTGCATATCCCCTAGTACTGCTACCCTGCAAATTACCCGGCATATAGAGATATTGATTTTCCATATCTTTATTCGATGCATATTGAAATGTGCAAGACTCCACGGAGAGCCATTTTGAGCGAGTTCCATCATAAACCATTTGAGAGTTGATAGTCGTGTCGTAGTAGGTGTCTCCTGCAGAAGGAGGAGGTGAGGCTGGTGCCGATGCTGCACTTCCGTGATTTACCAAAGACGGCAATGATTCGATAGATACTGCTCCTTCTGGTGTTGGCATGTTTGCCCAAGAATAGTCAGAATCCACTATCTTTACAGCCCCCGTTTGGGAAGAGTCCATTACAATTGTTAGAGAATTTCTTGGGTCAACAGGGTCCAAGGTTATCGATTGAAGTAGATCATTTCTGACCACACCGTCAACATTAACTATTATCCCAACCTGATAGCGATCAAGTCCGTGGTTAACAACTATTGTATCTGTTGCTGTAAAATTTTGAGTATATAATAGATCGAATGTTCCTGCCATGATGTTTTCCTAAATATTTTTTCCGTCTGAGAATATGACACCTTCAATAATGAGAGACCAAATGACGACATCGCCGCCATTTCCGTTATCCATCTCAATGCGCATGACCATGATATCATCCTCATAATAAGGAGAGATATCGAAGCCGCCAAAGTCGATAATGCTTAACTTGTTAGCAATGTTATTTGGAACTGCCACAGAAGATGTCTGTGCAGGATTCGCTGTAAGTGAATCTGTGCTGGCTATCAACCTTGGAACAGGAGGAATTCCTCCTGCTGGATCTGCAATTAGATTTTCAGCAACTTCAGCGGGCAAAAAAGAACAAATCATGTCTGGCGGGGTAGTGCCCACTGGATTGAGGGAATATACTGCCTTTATATTTACTGGATATGCTGTACAGACACCGTTTGGAAGCGGAAATTGAAAATAAATTGCATCACCATTTCCATTTAGTTCTGCATTTAATAGAACCTGATTCCAGCCGGTGGGAAGACCCCCTGATCCGACTGGGATGCTGGCATTAACTACACCGCCAGATTCTCCAAAAATGTTGCCGGAACCCACCAGTGTTTCCTTCCACTGAGAAAGCCCCATTGCTGTCCTTTGACCCTCGGTATTAATCAAAGTGAAAGACGGGGCAACCCACCATCTCTGAAAGGTTGGCAAAGTGGTCACAGTCGTGGCGATTCTTGCTCGAATCCAGTATCCGGTTATAGAATCAGCACCCACCACGATAGTCTTTGTTGCCCATGTCGTACTGTCGTCTATCCCAAATCTCATTATTTCTGTACTATTTGCCCTTAAGAAAAAATTGTCGGCATATCGATAAGTTTCGGCTTCCGATGTCGCCATACAGTTAACCTCTGTCCAGGATGCCCCATTCCATATTTCTATCACATATGAGCCGCCCAGACCGGCGAGTGCCTGCTGCATTTGAATCCCCCAATGTTTCAAGTTAGAGCCTGCCGGATCTAGCCTTTCCGTGGTCCACAAGATGGTATGATTTGGCAATGTGCCCTGAAAGGTAAATGTGCTTGCAGTTCTAGATCTAGCAGAAGTTGATTCGTCTACGAAGCCTCCACCATCTGACACTGGTCCCGCTGTATTGTCTGTTGTTATTACCCTTATTCCGGTTGAATATGATGGTCCTCGCCCAGAGAATAGTTTGCTTCCCCGTTCTGCGAATCCAAAAGCAGAATCGACACCGAAGGCACGTTGTTGAGGAAATCTTGTTAGATCGCCTTCTTGAAAGAACGATAATCCGAAATCTGCGCCTGCGGCGGCGGGGTTGAAGCTATAGTTCGAGTTGTGATTCGCAGTAATTCTGACCTTTCCATTATTGAGGGTCAGAGATGGATCAGCAAGCACAGCGAAACCCGTCTCGTCCATCTGTCCGCCGTTGATAGTAACGGAGGCATCGTTAGATGCTATATGCACACTGTTTGTTATATTAAATGTATTTATTCCGAATATGAGAGTTGTAGAAGAATCGTCACAATAGAGGGCATCGGTAACATTTGGGCTGTCAACGTTTAAATCAACTAGCTGGAATCTTCCTGAGCCAGTGGCGAAAGCGACCGAATCTATATCTCCGCTACTTGGCGGGACATGTATCGATTCAAGGGCTGTTGTTCCAGAATCCACCTTCAGAACATGCGATAATCCGCCCTGATCGCATCGAATTTCTGCTCCGATGATTTTTCCGATACCGGTTTTATTGATTCCTATCCCCTGGCCAGTTGAGGCATTCCCGAACATATTACAATTATATATAGAGAACGTGGGATCAGCGGAGCCGCTGTAAAATACTCCGCTATACCCAGCTGAAGAACTTGGCACCAAAAAGGTTATCCCATCAACTTGAGATAGTCCTTCGACTTCTAAAATGTTTTGAGTTGCAGAGTGATCACCAATTTGAGTATTTCTCCAGCCTCCTTCGCCAATTAGAGTGACACTAGAAGATAGGGTTAATCCAGATTCGGTATAAGTGCCCGGCCTCACTATTACTGCATCCTGTGCTAAGGCATCGGAAAGTGCTGCCGCTACAGTCAAATAGGGACTATTGGCATCGCCCCTTGTCGCCGTGCCGTCATTGCCGTTGACTATATCAACATACAGCATTTTTCCCGTTGGTGATGTGGTTGTGATTCCCGTTAAATTTGAACCATCGCCATAAAAAGCTGACCCGGATATGTTTCCTGATCCGCTCAAATCTCCACTTATTGTTACTGTGCTGGATGCATTATTCCAAGTAAAATTGGCAGAACCGCCGAAGGCGCCTGCATTATTATATTGGATATTGGTATCTGCTCCGCCAGGAGTGGTTGATCCGCCGCCTATAATGCTGCTAGCGGACAAAGGACCGTTAATAAACACAGATCCTGTAAACTGATGGGTGTCGTCCGGAGTATCACCGAATTTCGTATTACCATCGGCGTCTATATGTGTCACATTTGTATTTATGACATTGACATTGTACTCGTTGGCAGTAATCGTGCCAGAGACGATGAGGTCTCCAGCTATATCGACGGGTCCGCCATCGAACACAACCTTACCATTGACATAGTTTCTGCTCGGTCTAAATCTCGACATTACTCAGGAATCCTCTTCCATATAAATACTATCTCAAATGTGTTTTTTTTGTTTTTTTATCTTTATGTGTGCACAAAATGGATTGCTAATTCATGTTTTTCCAGATTCTTGCTCCACCTAATGACATTATCGCGGAAATATCTACACCCGCGTCTGTGGGGGCATATCCAGACAATGGCCCCTGAGTTTTAGACTCGCTGACTGTGCCGCCTTTCGAGAGGGGTTCAACACTATCAAATATGCCGCCGAATCCACCCCCCAGTGACTCCTCTAGCTTCCTTTTCTTCGCTTCCATGGCGGATCTAGATTCCTCTTGCAACTCAACTTGCCTCCTTCTTGCAAATTCTTGGTTTTTGGGCGATACTTCTTGAGTTTCCGTAACAAGCGGTTGAGAATTTAACCCCGTGGCTACCTCTCTGATGAGTCCGGATAGTACACCTTCTTCAAAGACAACCTCTTTGATACACTCTTTGATGAGGGGCTTTAAAATTTTTTGTAGTTCTTGTTTTTTCATTTAAAGAATATCCTTGTATAGTTCTTCGTCCGACATTTCATCGTCCGACATTTCATCGTCCGTGAAATTTACTAATTTTTGTCCCTCTTCTTTCTTCTTATCCAAATACCATTCTACAAATTCCCTTATTTTCATTATATCGCTCAATTTTTTGCCCTTAGTGGCTCTACTAACACTGCCATCTTCGTCGAAGGTATTCATTAATTTGACTATCTCTTCGATACCATCTTCTTTTGTCATTTTCTCAAGATCTTTGCGGTTGATTCGGACTACTCTCGCAAGAACATAAACCGGGATGTTGCTATATTTTCTTTTTTCCATTTTTCCGCCGAGGATGAAGTCTTTCACAGATGATGCCACAACTGGTGAAAACTCACCTTCTTTCATAAATTTTCTAAAATTCTCAAAAATCAATTGATTTTTGTCGTTGCTTGACCACTTGTTGTTCATTTTATTTATCTCCCAAGATGCTGTTTAAAGCTCTGTTAATTCTATCGGCTTTTGTAAAAATGTTTGGCTCTTTATATTGCTTGCCCTCTCGAAGGTTCATAAAAGCGTTTGGTGTTGACGGTTCTGATACAAAATCAAAACAAATAAGCTGAAAATCCTCTTCAACTGCGACACAGCCGTCATGCATTTCTCTTACGGACCCAAGACCCCTAGAAGAAATTCCGAGTTGACACCCGCCTTCAACCAGTGATCGCAGTATTTTTCCCGAAGGGGTGTCCAGTACTTTAACTGTGCCTTTGACCTCCGGTCCTTCCATCCAAATGTTTGTTACAATGTGGGAAGCATTTTTTAAGTTAATAACCGAATCATCGGGATGATCCAGCTCCCCAAGTGCACGATTTTCTTTTACGAGTTTTTGATAATTTTTCACTTCTCTGATTAAAATATCTTCTGGGTACACTCTCATATTCCCATTGGGCTTTGCAGCACACTGCATCAGCCCGGTAAGGTACATTGCACCATTTTTTTGTATATCTATTTTCTCTGCCTCTGTGAGGAGGTCTTGGCAGACACCGCCTTCACACAAAGCATAATATTCTCTCAATAAAACCTTGCTCATTCCTTAATCCTCTCTAAAATAGTCAGCACCCGTTTTTGCATCGCCTAACACCGCGTAGCATCCATCTTCTAAACATGTCGTCGCTCCTTTGTGTCCAACTTAAAGCCGGAATCGCCAAAAATCATATTTAACACATATGATGTTCCAGAGCTTATACACCCGCAAATTAAAAAGTTCGCGACTGATAGCTCAAATATAAATAGTTCCGTACAGGGGCTTATGCCACATAAAAATATCCCCACCCAAAAGCCCATACACATTGGACATGACCAAAAGTAACCTCGTGGGCGAATTCTGTGAAACACCTTGCCGTAGCAAAGAAGCTGTGTCATTCCGTATGATGCTAGAACAAAATATAGTAGAGACACTACTTCCTCTCTTTTCCTTCGAGCATATAACTCATCCAATATGGAGCGTAAGTATACCCAGGGCGGATCGAGCCTTTTTCGGTAGATTGGGGAACTTCCCCCAATTCCGTAGAGTCCTCATCTGTGGGCTTTGTAAAATAATCATCCAACATTTCTTCATAATCTTCAATATAATTGTAGTACGGAGCCTCTTCTTTTAAAAATTTATAAATTCCATAAATAGCATAATCGATCGAATTTACACCCTCGTCTTGGGGGGTCGGAATCATACCCTCTAAAGAGCCATAAACATTTCCACCTCGGATTGTCTCATAATCTACGACACCCTTGCGTTTCAGAAACTCAAACAATCTATTTTGGGCACCGTAGACAGTTTCTGAAAAATCATCTTTTGCAAAAGTTACAATTTTGCTTTTTTGGGGCATTATAACAATATCCATCTCGTTGTGGTCGAAAATCATAATATTTCCGTCGATCGATTTTCTAGCTTTCAACTCCAATGTGACGGTTTGGGCTGCAGAATCGTTCCCCAATTTGACTAATATTCCCATTATTTAAGTTCCTTGACCAGATTCTGGATTTTTAAGATTTCATGCACAAACTCGTTATCGACAAATCGCTTAGAGGTATTCTCCAGCATGTTAATAACCTTTTTTGCTTTGTTTTCCATATCCTTGTCTTCTCTAACCTCTCTCAATTCCAGTGATCCCCTTACACCTTCCAGCAATCTGGGAATCTCTTCATTCAAAAATAACTTTAAATCTATCCCGTTGTCTGCGAAAGAAGAAACATAATGCTTCAGCAAATCACACTGCTCGGGTAAAAGAGAATTTGAATATTTTTCATTGAACTTTTTAACAAAAGTTTTATAAGTCAATCTATCAATTGGTTTTAACAACTCTTTTTCTCTGGCCGCCTCGGAGATCATTTTTTCAATAAGTTCCCCTTCCATAAGAATCCTCTGCCTTGTCCTTGTCTTTGGATTGAATATCAGAGAAATAGTAGCCAAGTCTTTATAATTTGGAACAAAATTTGAAAACACATCCGGAGAAATGGTTTTATTAATCCCATTAATGACAGCTGACTGCTCTCTGAACAGCTGCTTGGGATCTATATTTCCCTTTATAGTGCGAGACTGAAAGATGACCTTTTCGGCAGTGTACTTATCTACTTCTCTGGTTTCCAAAACGGACTTATATAAATCTAAGTCTTTTGCCAAAGCGGTGCCACCCTTGAAGTGCTCCCTAATTAATTTGACAATGGTCGACTGCTTCTTTTTATCACCCTCTACCATAGCTTTTGTCAGCTCTCTTATGATTGCCTCATAAATAAAAGCTGTATTACGCTTTTTGTTGTGTTTCATCTTCATCTGTTTGGTTCTCCGAATGTTCTAATTCTTGAATTAGCTTGTGGACTCTCGTACTATTCTCAAAAAGAGAAGTTTCGTCTCCGCCGTGATAAATAGGTTGTTTAACCTCGTAAATCCCCCTAGAAAGACTGCGAAGTTCCGAGGATCCCGGTATGATGTCCTTTGGCTTGGGGACAGCGATTGCTGAATAGTTTTGTTGGCGACCCGATCTGGAATCCCCTCCTCTCAACTCTTTGGAAACATAAGCTTTTCCCTTAGCCCTCTTAGTTTGTGAGTTTTTGGTAGTTCGCCTGTCTCTGCCATCCCGGTCGTCCCTCTTGGCGGGTGCCGCCAATAGCGGTCCAGCCTCCTCCTCGGCCGGTGATTCCGGTGCCTCGTCCTCTGTGCCGAGATCTTCCAAATCTAGCCCCTCTTCATCTCCGAGGTCGAGTCCGCCAACATCGCCAAGGTCTCCACCGAAGTCGGCGGCGGCTTGCTCACCGGCTGCCTCTGCAGTTGCATTCAATTCAGCCTCGTATTTCCTATCGTGGAACATTTCTCGCTGGTTTCGTACAAATTCCTCTTCAGAAAGGCTGAAAATATTTTGTGCTATCCACCTGCGAGAGAAAAAGTTCTCTGTTGCACCGCCCGCAATATCAAATTTGACTTTCCAGTGTTCCAATTCTTGCATTTCTGCAATTTTTGATGGATTATTAAGACCCAAACGGAAACTAACCAAGTCATCACCTCGGAATCCCAAGGTGTAAAGATGAACGATGCCGATCTTTTCTAATTCTGCAACTACTGCGCGCTGGAGTCTCTGAATTGTGCGGGCGAAGCGCACATCCTTTTGCGAGAGGGTTGTTTTGTCCTCTGCAGCCTCCTCGCCAGACGAAAGATATGCAACGGGTATTTTTAATGCTGAAAACATCTTGTCACGAAGGTATTTAACATCATCGATGTCGCCAGTAAATTGACCTCCCTGTAGGGTTTCGATCTTTGATGACTCTCCGCCCCGGACTGGAATAAAATAGTCCTCCTCAACAGATAGCGGATTATAGCGAAGGTCAACACGACCAGTGTTAGCATCAACTACCTGGTTTCTCTTCATGGAGGTAATCGTTTTTTGCACAAATGTCTCAACATCTTGAGGGGCAATGTTTCCCACATCGATATAGAACACTCTCCTCTCAGAGGATCGAACGATCCGATATGCCATCATTGCATCTTCCATCAGCACAAGCTGGCGCCAGATGCGGCGGGCTGGATCTAGCACGGAAGTTCCATATGGGGTATATTTATCATTCCCCAATACTCGGAAATGGGCGATTTGCCAGTTTTCGAAGGTCATTCCTGCAGAATTCCACTGATATTGGATATAATTTGGGTTTGTTGGATCTTCTCCTTCCATCCTTTCAACTTCTCGAAGTGGGATGGGAATGACAGATTTGACACCGATGGTATCATCGATGTCCATATAGAGAATGAAATCTCCATATTTGCACATCGAGCGGCACCAGCCGAAGAGATTGTGATTAACATTTAATACATTTTCGTATAAAGAAGATAAGACAGCCTTGATTTCCTCGTTTGAACACTCAATGTTTAGCATGGGAGACAAAGCAGAGTGGGTGGTCATTTCGTCAGCATAGATATCCATTGCCGAAGCTATTTCGGGCATATATTCCATCTGCTCATAATCTACATATCTTTCAGCACGGTTTTGTTGGGCCATGATCTTAGAATGCATGACATCAAAGGGAGAATACTCCGCTTTTCGAAATTGCTGGCCAGATGCAGATTTAAACTGTGTCGAATATTTGTCCAACGCAGTTCTTCTGATTTTTCTATTCATCTGGGTTCGCCAATTTACAATTGGTCCAGAGAATAGCCTCGTCAGCCTCCTAAAAAGTTCTGACTGGGGATTGTTGGGGTTATTTTTTCTATCTGCCATCTTTTATCCTTTTATTAACCATGAATATTTTTTATAATCATCTTTTGCTTGAAACATTTTTTCGTCTAAAGTCTGCTTCCTATTGTATCCTTGCATTCCTGGAATTGTTGTATTTATTTTTGTATCAACTTTAATTATCGATCCTAGACAAGCTTTTTTATAATCTGATTCCTTTTTGTTTACCGACAGTGCTGTGTCTTTAACCCAGCATGCAATGGCTAGTGCCATTGTCAAATCGTCGTTGTAGCCCCTCATTGCTTGGGGTTTGCCATTATGCCAAATAAAAGTTCGCATTTCATTCGAAAGGCGAACAGAATATACTCTAATTAGTTTGTTTCTTATGAATTCTTCCAATTTTGCAACAATTAATGGTCTCGTCTTAGAAGATGTCGTAAATCCTGGGACCGCAGAGTTATTTGTTTCACCCTGATAGCTGTCCACAAACTCATGAGTACTCTTTATTGAATAATATAAGTTTGGATACTCCATATCAATGAGCTTCTCCAGAACAGATATGCCGATACCGACATTTTCCACCACAAGGAGACAATTTCCGTATTCTTTGCCCGCTTGTGATAAGATATTCGAATACATATCGAGGCTAGGCTTTCCTTGATATTCGGCTACCACCTCCATCGTCTCCAGCTTTAAGATATGGAATACAGAATAATCCGCTCCGTCTCCTCTGGCGACATCGGCTACTAACAAATAAGAACTATCTGGTTCGTATTTTTCCCAAATCCACATATTTCTGTCAAAACCGGTTCTATATTGCGGATCGCACACAGAAGATTCTAGCCATGCGATATCATCAGGGTGTATCACTGACTCTCCGGAAGTGTTGAAATTGCATTCTAATTCTTGTGCAATCTCCCTTCTTGACATATTTCTGGTTTCCTTATCAAACCACTCCTGATCCCTTTCTGGGTGAACATCCCACGGCAAATTAATAGGGTGAAAGTCGTTGGAACCTTCTGCCGCCTCGGAGTATACCTTGTGAAACCAGTTACCAACACCGTTTGGGGTAGATAGCGCGATAACCCTACCCCCAGTTGAAATCGTGGGATATAGACCTGCCCACAATTCATCTAGATTCTCAACATGGGCAGCCTCATCAATAACTAATAAAGAAAGTGCCTCTGAGCGACCCGCATCTCCCGAGGTAGAAGCTGCCTGTATCTGAGAGCCATTAGAAAGCTCAAAAGATGAGCGATTATCTATTGATATCTCCGAAATAACAATCCATTCTGGGAGATTTTTCATTATTGCTTTGACTTTTTTTACCAAATTTGAAGCAGTTTTGAATTTTGTCGCCATGACAAGAATATTTTTGTCGCGGTGAAACAACATCAGCCAAACAACATATCCAGCAGCGATAGTTGAAATACCAAGCTGTCTTGCCTTTAATATAACATTAAAACGATAGTCGTTAAAATCCTGAAGCAAGTCCGCCTGATAGGGATAGGTCTTGAAGGGGATTAATCCATGGATGGGGTGGGAAATTCTAGCATAATTATTCGTAAAATAAACGGGATCTTTGCCGCATTTTAATATTTCTGCTACTATCTCTTTTTTAGATAATGTGTAAGACATTCCTGCTTCTTATTTAAAGGAACCTTCTTTCAAAAACTTTTGATACTTCACATCGATTGGGTCAGTAATTGCTTCGCCGAGAGTCTCAACACCCTGCATGCCGCCAATTTTAAACAGCTTGTGACAAAGTACGAAAGTGCGGACCCTAGAAGTGTTCTGGACAATACATATTGCCTCGCCCTGTGGAGTAAGTCTGAGTGAGTTGCTCGTAATTACCTTATATTCCTTTTTCAAAAAATCGGCAATTGCTTGAATTTTGCGCTCACACTCTTCTTCAAAACCCACGGCATAAACATCCGATAGACGAACATTTGCCTCGTAATTAATTTGAAGCATATCTCCAATAATCTTAACCCCGAACCCATCAGAAACACGGCTATCGATGATAGGACACCCCTCTTCACGGCCTAGACCAATCTCTTTGGTGTCTCCGGAGACGAACCTCTGATCATGTGCCCCATCGTAAGCATTCGCTGCTGCCTGATTGATTCCTTGAATTATTTCTAATGTTGTAGCCATTGTTTAATTTCCTTTATTTATTCCCTGTGTTAAAGCACCCAGAACCTCTTCTTCTGACATTCCAGATTGAATCGCTAAGGTGCCGATGGCAATAAGAGCATCTCTGGCACTTGTCGAGAATGTCCCAAGATCTGGAAGTTCTCCAGATGAGCCACCCAATTCAGCAGCCTTGCCCCAATATTTTTCTCCGTCCGTGTCACCAAATGCGTCTGTTGGGGCGCCTTCGATAACCTTTCCAATCTCTTCCTTAATAATTCTTCTCAATTGTAATTTTGTAAGTTTCATAATTTTATTCCTTTTTGTCGCCTGGACGCCACCCTGTGTTCCATCTAGTCTCTCTTCCGTCGACCCATTGTATATAGCACTTAAAGCAACAATCAAATTTTGCCATGTAAACATCATCCCTTAATTCAAAAGAATAGGCTTGACAAACCGGACAATTTCTATTGTCATCCTTATTAAATAGTTTTTTGGAAATTAAAAAACCATCCATTTCGATTTTTTCGTTTTTTTCTTCTTGTCTTCTCTCTTTTTCATATAAATCTTTGATTTGCTGCTGATATTCTTTTTCTTTCTTATCGTTCCAGTCAGCCTTTGGGTGTTTGATAGCTTCTTTTCCATATTTTTTCGATATGGCGACCTCATATTTAGCAATTTCGTTTAGATCTTTTTTCATTTGTTCACCGCGTAGGTTATACCAACTGTCGCCAGTACTCCAGCGGCAAAACCTCCAACTATGCCCCAAATTAAAGCATTTGTTCCAGGCTTTCTCCTGATTATTTTATTTAACTGCACAATCTCAGTATTCTTCGTTTTCAGAGTCGACTCATAGTAGTCCTGCTGTGTCTGGAGTGAAATATTTAATTGCTCTATATCTAGGCTAAATTTCTTTTCCTGCTTGTTAAGTTCGTAACCTAACTTAAGTCTATATTCTTCTTTTAAAAACTCGTGATTTGCCAACAATCTGGCTGTCGCATCTGGATCAAAGAGGGTTCCCGTAAATGGTGCTTCATGCCCCTCTTGTATGAAGGAGAACTTTCCTTCGGCGGCCTCGGAAGTGTCGAAAGTTCCCAAAATCCCCAAGGCGAGCAGTATTAATGTTCTATTCCACATACTTAAACCCAAATTGATTCTGAATTTCTTTCGCCAACTCTTTTGGCTGCTCTTCGAAGTCTCTTTTAAATTTTTTAATGCTCTTTTCTTTATTTTGTTGCAGCTCTTCCATAGCTTCGCTGTACCTCTGGTTGAGTTCTGCCAACTGCTTTTCGTAATTTGCGATAGATTCCTCACGGAGCTTAAGCTCCCTTTTGTGGAGGGACTCCATGGAAGCCAACTGGTCTTGATAACTCAAAGTCATGACCTCCATTGATTTTCGCAATGCGCCAAAGTCGTTTTTAGAAACGAAAAATAGGATAATCACGGCGATAAGAGCAATAACTTGCCAGTTCTTCGCCACGAAAGAGCCTATTGATTTAAACATTTCTCCAAAATTGATATTAACCAATTTTACCTCTCTTGTTATACACTCTTTAGCCTGACGATTGCATCAATTACGGATTGTCCGCCGATATAAAGGGCACTCAAGATTAGCCAATCGCCGCTATCTAGGTGGGAAGTGAACATCAGAGCGGTTGCAGTGGCCCAAACAAGCAGTTTTCTCGAAACCAGCTTTTCCAAAACCTTATCAATTGCACCTTTTGCCATTTCTGTCATTATTACTATACCTCCTTGGCTATAATTAGTTTATTTTTTAAATATTTACTGATGCGAATCCATCTTTTTTATCTATGGTGATTTGCATATCCACACAGTCCTTCAAACTATCTAGATGAGAAATCAATAGAACTGTTTTAAAATAAGATTTAATAATCGCGAGAATATCAACAAACCCTTGCATGTTATCCTCGTCAAGGGCTGTTCCGGGTTCGTCTAAAACAAAAATGTCGCCCTTTGGTAGGCTAGAAACACTTAGCAAAGCCAAGCGTATTGCCATAGCACCAATAGTCTTTTCTGCACCAGAACCCATCTCCAAGGGTCTTGGGTCAAATTGTGGGTGCTTAATATTTATATTTAATTTCTTCCCGTCATCCTCAAAGAAAATCTCAAAATCTACAATATTTGATAAAATTTTACCAATCTCCTCATTTATAACTGGCAATTTTTTGCGAATTACATCAAAAGCGATGCCATTCGGGTGCATGCACCTCATATATAAATCATAAGCTGAAAACTCTTCTTGTAATTCTAAATGGTAGCTTTGCTGATTTTTTAGATTTTTCACTTTCTCTTCTAGAGATCCCACTGTTTTATAGAGAGCAAGAATACTTGAGGCACATTTATCACTTCTTGTTCGTACTCTCTTTTCCTCCCTCTCCAGAGACGACAAGCTTATACTGAGGCTTTCCAAATTTTCGATTGCCTCCCTATTCAGCTCATATTCAGATAATTTATCTTCAAGTCTCGCGATTTCATTGTCAAGGTTGGTAATGCAGGACTTGTTTCTATCAATCCTCAGATCATGATTGGTAATTTTATTTGATAATTCGTTTTTCTTATCTACTATTTCTTGATATTTTTCAATTTTAGTTCTAATGAGCATTGGATCAATTTCATCTATTTTTCCACTCTTTCTTTCCACCTTTTCATGAAAATTTTTAATTTTTTGCTCATTTACCGGTATGTTCGCCTTTGAGGCATATGCATCCTTGATAAATTTGCACTTTGGAAAGCTTGTTCCACATGGAATGCCATCAAGGAGGGTCACTCTTTTTTTGTTGGACTTCAGCTCGGTGTCCTCTGATTGAATTTCTTGATTTAAGTCTTTGATAGCCGTTTCTAGTTCGTCAATATCTTTCTGCTTCTGATATAATTTTTCTTTATCGAAATTCTGCAGAAAATCGCAGATTGCCAGATATTCCATCTTATAAGAATCTCTTTTTTCCACAAATTCCTTATTCTGTTCTCTGGTTGAGAATAGCTGGATCCGCTTATCCTTCAATTCTCCCCTTACTGCAAAAACATCTATAATTTCTGCAGGGATTGAGCTTATTTTTTCCTGAATGTCCTTTGTTTTCTTCTGAATGTCAGTGATTTTCTCTTTGTGTGTTTGGCATTTTAAATTTTGTAGAGATAAATCATCTTCCGATTCGCGAAGAGTCATTTTCGCCTCTAAAATTTCCTGATTAAAATCTCGGTCTTCTAGCTTTTTTAGTGCACCCCTAGTCGCAGAGACATCTTCTTTAGCTAATTTGAATTTTGTTTCGAAAAATTGCAAATCTAAAAACTTAGCAAGAATCTCCTTTCTTTTAGTAGAACCCTCATTGATGAATGCTAGGGAGTTAAGTTGGCTCGACATGGAAGAATATAAGAAATCATCTAATGTTCCAAAAATTTTACGGATGTTTTTGTCAGTATCGTTGCGAGTCAAGCCATTTAAACTTATTTTATTGTCCTCTACGGGACAATAAGCTTCAAAATTACAATTTGTTTTTGCCTCTTCCGTCGTCTCTCCCTTTAATTTTCGAATATATTTATCAGAGGTCCGCTCGATATAATAATCCATGTCTCCGATAGAAATTTTAGCAATTGCGGTGCAATTGGACTTATTCTGATTGATTATGTTTAGGTTCTTACGATCATTTTTTGAAGTTGAGTTAAAGATCGTATATAATAGAGAATCAACAATGCTTGATTTTCCGGAATAGTTTTTTCCAAAAATACCAACTACACCTTCAAGTGTATCAAAGTTAATCGAGTTTGACTCACCGTAATTAAATAGATTATCAAATCTTAAGGAGCGGAGCTGCCAGTTAATGTTTCTTGAAATTTCCTCACTCTCTTCCGCCTCTTTGTTATATTTTAGATTAAGATTTAAAACTCTTTTCAAAACATCGTCTTCTACTTCGTAATCCTTGATGTATTCCTTAATGAGCTTTTCCTGGATTTTTATATCTCGGAGGTCTTCGATTTCTAAACCCTTAGTTATATCCTCTACACTTCCTCGTTGCCCAGAAGCCCGATTTAGAAACGAAATGCTCTCTGGGCGAAAGCGCCTCTTGGCAACATCTAGTGCCTTTTTCATAACATCTAGTGGTAGATTATTAGCAGAAACGAGCCTTAATCTACTACCTGGAGAAACATTTGTGCCCTTTGGCATTTTTCCCTTTGGGGTGAGATTGATCGTCACAAAGGGTTTTGGATTTTTAAGCTCAATGTGCCGACAAGTAAAGTTTTCTTTATCTTGGATGTCCCATAGTAAAAAGCCCTTATCGTTTGTTTCTCCGTGATTCTGTTGCACCGTTGACCCGCAATATCTAATCCGGCCCGCTTCGTCTAATTTTTGATTTGTTTTGTGAATATCTCCCAGAAAAGCGTAATCATGACCTTTAAAAATATCAATAGGGTGTTCGCCGTGCTCCATAATATACCCAGTATCAGTCTTTACTCCCGAGATCGACCCGTGATATAGGGCGATATTTATTTTATTGGGGTCTGAAGGGGTTGTCCAATTATCCTCATCAAAAACAGATAAAACATTTATGGCTACCAGATCGCTCAGAATCGTTTCTCCAGAATCCTTAAGCAAATGTAGGTCCGGATGTGCTAAAGCCGTTGCAATGGGGGTTAGGGCATCCTGACGGCTTGAATTCTTTAGGTTTCCGTCATGATTTCCGAGGATAACATAGGTCGGAGCGATATTAGCCAAATTTCGAAAAAAATCTACACAAATCTCAACGAATTCCGGAGAAAGCTGAGTCTTTGTGTGGGCGATATCCCCGCAATGAACAATGTAATCTACATTTTCCTCTCGAAGTTTTTCATACAATTTTTGAAATACGATCCCGTATTCATAGTGATATTTTAAATTTTTAATGTGGGTATCTGCTATGTGAGCAATTTTCAAAACTTATCTCCTCATTTCCTACAGGGTGCTGGAGACCCTGTTAAAAGCTTTTTACATTTATTACAAACAAATTCCGAGGATAAGTCCCCTTCATTTAGTGAATAATCAAATGTAATCTCCTCTAATGGCTCCATATCTCTTAAAGCGATTATTTCATAACCAGAAATTTCGCAAGAAGGGTCACAAGAGTGGTTAATATAGATCCCAATTTCATCTTCAACATGAATGTTTTTCGAAACCCTTATCGATGTTCGAGTGGGTGTTTCTGAAATTTTTAAGCCTGACAAAATGTACACAACATCTCCACGAAGTGCCTCTTTTGAGAGGTGGACGCTTCCAAATCCAAGTTCTTTTTTTACATAAATCGACATATCACCTCACAGTGCATTAATAGCTGTCACGAGAGTGTCTTCTTCTCTTATAAGTTGTGCCTTCTGGCTTAATTTTTTAAACTCTTCTTTGGTCATATCTCCGACATCCCTGTCGTCCTCGTATTTTATTTCCCTAATTTCTATTCCATATTTTAAAAATAATTTTTTAATGATTTCTGATTTCTTGTGAGCATCTGGGTCCAATGCCAATAAGACCGGAGTATCATTTTTGACAATCTTTTTGAAAATTTCGGAAGTTTCCCTAATTGTAGATCCTAGAATTGGAATAGCATTTTTAGCTTTTAGGGCATCAAATACACCCTCCACGATCGTGACCTCTTCATCAAAATCAACATATAATTCATTAAAAATTATATTTCTGCTAACGGGCGGGTTTATATACCTCCTATAGTCGCCTGCGAAAGTCCGTGCGATGAAATAACTTAGGTCGCCATACATATCAAATGATGGGATTATAATTCTATTTTTAAATTCTCCGGCTGAACAATAACCGATTTTCCAACGAAGTATGTCTCCGTCATCAAGCCCCCTATTTGTTAAATATTTTTTTGCCAATTTTCCAGATTTTGATAAAGATTTTGCTGTCAGGCTATAAAACCCAGCTGGTAAATTCAATATTTGGCGAGTTTCTTCACATTGATCCCTTTCTTCGAAAAGCAAATCAAATTCACTTAAATCTTGTACCTTACCAGATAGCTGTTTCCATTTTTCTTGTTGTGAGAAAGTACCGAAGCGCCGAACGAGTCTATATAAATTTTTACCTCTCGCATCACAAATCCAGCACTTATAAACATTTTTTTCTATGTTGACAGAAAATTTATGCTTATGGTGTTTACAATATGGGCAGGCAAAGAGGTGTTCGGCACCAGATTTGCAATACCTGCCAAGTATCTTGGAAATTATAGAGAACTTTTCACTCATAATATGAGTATAGCACAATATATTTCATGTGTCAAGTAATATTTTTTCTCCTGCTTTGGCGACCACCACCGCGTCGGCGATATCATAACAATATTTCTGCACATTTCCATATCTGGTATATTCTACTTCAAATTCTTTTGTTTCCAAAAAGTGTTCCATGACAACTTCTTTCGCCTTTTTTCCTCTGGGGACTTTTATTCCGCACTTTGATCTTGCGGAGATAGGTGAGATGTATTGGGGTTCCAATTCTAATAGCTTAAAACATAGCCATGAAACAACACCGTTAAAATTTTGTAAAGTTGACATTGTTTTTGCCGTTGAGCCGCCCCTACGAAAGAACATAAGGGCTTGCTCGATAAAGATATGTTCTATTTTTTCTTTTTTTAAATTATTAATTATATAGTCTTCCACCACCTTTGCCTTGTGGAGAAGTCCGGTAGTTTTTCTTAAGTCAATATAATCTGTTTTGACAATTTTGTCGTCTTTTAAAACACAAACACCAACAATGCTGGTGCTGATATCCAACCCTAATATCATTAAATATCCAATTTTAATTTGAAAGTTAAGTTTCTATTTCGTTCTTTTTTAATGGGATTTGCAACCGTTGCTATTCCTATTAAATTTCTATCTTCATCGTAAATTCCTATTTTGGAAATATATGTAATTTTCTCGAAAGATCCCGTTGGATCAGCATACGACGAGCTAACAAGGTTCTTAATTGCCACAGTGGGATTCTCGGAATAAATTGTGCTAGCAGTTATAGGGGTATTACTTTGCCCGTATTCTATATATGTCGGGTTATTTGAATGATTCATTTCTGCTTTGTCTGCATGAGCGAACATTGTCAATGTGGGGATCTTATTTACACCTTCCATTACTAAAGAATAGCTAGATGATGGGATGATTCCAGCTGGTATGTCATCATTCGCACCAACGGAGAAATTCAACCAAGAAGAAGTCATTAGATTTCCAACATCATTTAAATAATCTCTAGCAATCCCGTCTTCCAGCCCCCAGCTGCCAGTTAGCACCAGAAAACCCTCGTTATATAGGACGATGCCAGCAACAGAGCCTGAACCAACACTCCCTACCGGACCTACCTGTACAAGTTCTCCATTACCACGTTCGTCTTTTAATTTTCCAATCAAAGTTCCAGAGATATAATACTCCAATTCAAGACTTGTCTTATTTAGGGAGCTTCCATACAATATAGAAGGAATAGAGATTAGGTTTAAGGGCTGAGTCTCTTTATTTCCAAGCGAAGAGCTGTAAGAATAGTGTTTGCTCAAATTAACATAATAATTCAGAGTGTTTTTTAGAGCGACCACTTCTGGTCGGCTTTGGCCAAGCTGATAATAGTCCCTCTTTATGCTTGCTGATAACGGATAGCTTCCCGTAATTGTATCGCCATATAGAAAATCACTATTAAAAGTTGTTGTTGATATCGTCTTTGTACCGACTAGACTACCGCCCTTGGTCACGAACGGATAAATTAGTCCCGTATCAGACTGGTTCCTGTCGACGTTCATCTCGTATAGTGAAACAAACCCAACTGGAACATTGGGGACGGAACTCGTGAATTGTCCCGCTAATTGAGATTGATTATTTCTATATACTTTCGAATCATATACTTCAAATGTTTGCTTTGGATTTGTTTCCAAAACATTATACAGTATGTCTTTGCTTTCAAATTTTTTAAAAGTCATATCAGCTATAATTAGTCTCTATGTATTAATAATCTAATCTTACTCGCAAAGTTAATTCATTGGTTGGGTCTTTTTTGAGCGGTTCGGACAATTTAGCCACTGCGAGAAGCTCATTATCTTCCGAATACAAACCTATGCTGGTTATATAAGATGCTGGACTATCAGTCGAAATGTTTTTAACCCTGATCTTACTTCCAGACAAATAGGTCGGATTTGAACTATAATTAAATTCATTTGCACTCGCTCTGCAGAAATATATTGTCGAATTCAATTCTGTTGTATTGTTGAAATCGTCATCTTGCCACCTGTTTCTGATGCCATCACATGCGGAAGAAATTTCAGTACCAGTCAACACGGCATCAATCGAAGCGGTATCATATGACACAGCTGGTGCACCAAATTCGCCATCAAAAACCGATGCTGTTAAAACAGCGATGCCAGCTTGGTAATAAAGAAGACCAACTCCAGTTCCCTCCGTAAAGGGAGCCGAACCAGTATAAAGAGGGGCATAGTCTCCTGCTGGAGAATTTATTAAATATGTAGAACCAGCACCGGCATCAGAAATCGTCAATGCATCCGTTGGGGCTGCTGGGGTTCCACCCGTCAGGGTAGTCATAATAAAGCTGCCCTTCTTGATTTCATCTTTTGTCAATAATCTAGAAAAGTTTATAAAAAGACATTCGCGCAGCTTCGTGCCGCCAATCGCGGAAAGATTTCCGTCCTGGTCAAATTCTCTAATATCGCCATTCGTATCATAGCCGACCAGAACCTGAGCCATTTGGTTATACAGATTAATCTTTTTGGAATTTTGAACCGAGGAGACTCCGGACAAGGCAGAATTAGAAGAATACCCAACAGTTAAATCAAAAATATGGTTTGCAGAAGAGCTTAGGTAGGGATAATCGTATACAGATTGGAACATACCATGAGCATAATTTTTGATATTTTCGTCCGCGTAGGTTCCGGAAACAATTGTTCCAGTCAGGGGAATTGCCTCATTAAGCAAAGTTCTTGTATTTGCGACATCTTTGTCTAAAACTAATGTTTTGTATGTAGTAGCCATTTATTATAAATCCTATATTTTATTATGGTGTTGATTTCCACTTAAGAAGTCTCACAGGGAGATCTATTCTATATCCTGTTGTTAATCCTACGACACGGACAGTGGTATCTATGAAATAATATGTTTTGCCAAGGTATGAGACCTCTGACCCAAGTGTGGTAAAGAGATAAGTCCCAGATTGTAAATCTATTGAGACCCTCAAGCCAAGCTTTAGCCTGCTGCCTCTCGGGCCAGCGATGTTGCTATCCGCTTCAGAATCTAAACTAGATATGTCCTCAACAAAACTAGTTCCATCCGAAACCGAATAGGAGGCAATAGAGTCGTCATCCACGAAAGATGGTGTGATTACTGTGGCACCGGTCGGTGTTGTTAGGGACATGAGCCGGTTATCCATCTCTATTGAGTATTGTGTTTCAAAGAGGTCCGTTGGGATTGTCACACTCGGAACTATCTCGGTTGTATCAAGACCTTGGTCAAAAACAAGAGGTGTGGATACCGATGACACTCCGTTGTATGCACGGGTATTCAGGCGCGCCGTTCCGTCTGCTGGGTCGGTGCTCATCGTCGCGACATCTACACCAATTGGAAGTGATCCGTTTGCAAGAGAATTCTCATTCAGAGCAAACCCCTTTTCTCCTTTTTCGCCATTATATTTAACAATTGGCAAATAGAGAATGTTTGTTCTCGTTATGGTGATCAACTTAGACTTCATGGTCGAAGTGTTATTTGTGAATGCTTCCAAAACTGGAGATTGTAAAATTTCCAAATCATAAAAGGCAGAACCTCTCGAATCGTTGGGGTTATACAATTCATAATTAATCTCGTCATCACCAAGCGCAAACTTTGTAATTTTAAAGCTTCCGTCGCCTCGTGCTAACCTTTCTCTACCCGCATCCGTCAAGACAGCATCTAAAATGATGTCTCCACTATTATCCAAAAATGACATTTTTTACCCTCTTAAGCTTGAAGTGGTTTTATATAATAAATAGTTTGAAAATTTGTATTTTTCAAAAACATTTGTTTTATTATATTGTACCCTCTGTGGTTTCTACCACATTAGATGTAAAATCTAAATTTAAATCGACCGATTTACCTGTTTTTTTAGAAGTCAATCTTATTTTAAATTGCTTTCCAAATAATCTCTCATTCTCTCTACCAAGTATGCTTGTTTTCCCAAGAGATAATCCAGAGTATGAAGATAGTTCCGGGTCGGGCAGCACTTGTGATAATCTAGGCACCACATTAAATAGCCGCTTGAATCCCTTGGCTGTTTCCGATTTTTGACTTGGAAAATCATAAAGTTTGATAAGCGGGTAAATAATACCACTATTTTCAACTATTTCTATTTCGTAAACAGAAGTGGGATTTGAAACTGTATTTCTTCTATCATAGACCCTAAACATATAATAATATTTTGTATTATTCTTAATTGTATCTTTGTACGCAGCAGAGGGTGTTTTATCCCCCGTGGATATTGAGTTTGATATCCTGACTATTTTCGCTGCATTAAAGTCTTCCATGCTCTCTGGTGCTCTCACTAAGCGCCTAATCTCAAAAGATGTTCCCAGATTTTCTGTCTCGTCGGTGGTGTACAGTATTGGCTGAAAATCGTTTAATTTTCTTGATCTGCGGTAATCTTGCAAGAATTTTGCCTCAGATTCTGAAAATATGACCGGTGTGTCCTCTAGAGAGCCTTGACCAGAATTCATAAAGAAAGATAGCTGGTTTGATATGCCTTTGTAAGTAACAACATTTATATTTGGAAATAAAGGAGGGCTGTCCAAGATGGAACCCTCGCTTGTATAGTAGGGGATCTCAGCAAAATTCATAGATGGTTTTGTCGTCGCTTTCAGGCTGTACCTATTTGCTCTTTTAAAATCCAGCAAAATCGAGATTCCAGATGCACTGTTTACGAAATCTTCAAAGCATTCCAAATATTCTTCTACTGTTTGCTCGAATATTTTGGCTTGTTGGCTTACATGTTTGTAATAGAGTGTTTCGAGTTCCGCCCTCTCTCTGGCTTTTCTGTCGGCGGCCTTCAGACCTTTTTTGGCTGCCTTCGTTGAGATTGAGAGGCCAAGGACAGTCTTATCTAAGGCTGATGCACTATCTGGCCAGTCAAAGGTGTGTGGGCGGTCGATTTGCACAATATATTGCTCGTCCAATGCATAAAAATCAGAAGTGGCAGATCCGCCTGCGGCTGCGATGGCTCTAGCAACTTCCGCGTCGAGCTTGAGGTCGGCAAATGATCCATAAATATCATTTATTCTGTCTTGACTTAAATCTTCAACCCCGTGGCCACCTACATTTACAGATTTTTTTAGCAATGATGCAATGGCTGAAGCGGCTAGCCCAGTAACAAAGCCTAAGCCTGCACCTACTGCACCGCCAGAAAATATCAGGGAGCCTGCGGCGCCGCCCGTGGCTACCCCTGCGGCTGTTCCGAGTGTTGTAACGGCAACATCAACGACACCCTCTAAATGTTTTTCTTTTTTTCCATCTGCGATGGACTGTTCGTCTAATCCATTTCTTATTATATTCTGCAAGTTTTTCAGGACGCGGAGTTTTCTGAAGCCGATTTCTAGTTCTTTTAATTTCCCATTATCAGTTCCAAAATTTGTCAAGCAAGCCCACCCTCTGCTAATTTTTTCAAAAGCTATTCTCTCATTTTCTGTCAAATCGCCTAAAGAAACTTCTGTATCGTTGTATGTCGTGGGGGTGCCGGATAATACCCCATTAACAAAAGCCACTATTTTATTAGCATTGGATTTTATTGCTGAAATATCGTTAAATCTAAATGCTTCTAAACTATTATTCTCAACATACTCGCCGATGATACTGAATATTATGTTGTCCAATTTAATGTTTGTGCCTTCAAAGTCTGCCTGAGATAAGTTATCCTCGATCAGGGTTCTTATTTCCCTTATGGTGTATAGCTGGATGACATATTCTTGTATGTAATTTATATAATTTTGTAAATCTTCTGTAAAGTCTACATTGTTTACTGGTTTTTCTTCGAACACATATTTTGATCCAATAACGAACTTATATGCATATACGATATATTTATACTTTTTTCCATACTTAACTTGTGTATCTATGTAATTTATTCCACGATATCCTGGCTCTGATGGAATCCAAAAATTTTGAAGTGGTATGTTTGATCCTTCCTCGAACTTGGAAATTTTATAAAAAAGGACTTTTGAGGAGTATGATTCCTCTCCACTAAGTATTTCCTTGTAGCTTCGCTTATTATCGAACGATGTCCCATTGATTAATTCTTGGATCTCCTCGACCACATCATCTAAGCTATTTTCATAATCAAACTTATCTTTTGCCTTCGAAATGGAAGATAGTCGGAAAGACGCCTCTTGGGAATTTTTTGTTTTATAATATTCCGATATTCTAACGGGATCGTACTCTTCTGACAGTGCTGAATACATAATATTGAGCATCGTGACTGCATCGTATAACTTTACTCCACCATCTTTTATTTCGCTTCTCAACTCAAAGCTCTCTTGAGATGGGTCCGCATAGCTAGATGATATATAGGAGTTTGTAAATGGAAGCAGTCTGGTTGCTGTGGCTAATTCTGGATCTGTCTCGAAAAGTGAAGATTGTCTGTTTAACAAGTCGCAAAAGGCAGTGACCAGTCCGCTAGAAAAGATTGTGTTTTTTAAATCATCATTTCCGAAATTTTGAGGCGGGTTAGTAAAATAAACTTGATTATAAAATGGAAAGTTTTCTTTTTTATCTAGCAATCCTAAACTATCAATATAGTTTCCGTGTGTGATAAAATAATCTTCAATAATTTCAGGAGATGACCCCTTCGAATCCCTTAATACTAGTTTTGTTTGCTGCTTCGTAGACGGGGAGATGGGGATTGCAACGGTAACTCCCGCACCAGTACTAATTGGGGGTATTAATGATCGTGAACCCTTCTCTATTAAATTATAAAAATTATATAGCTTTGTTTCGCTAATAGCACCTGCGGCGATGGCGTTTTCGTAGGATTCCAGTCCGTAATTGTAATTATAAAATACTGTTCCGGCTACGACAGACTTATTATCGACTTCTGAAGCATACTCTATCGGAGACTGTAAATTTATCTCGTAATCTTCTCTCTCTATATCCAAAGATGGTATGATATTATTTATAATATAATTATCAAAAATATCTTCCGGATCGACGGTGGATACCGAATCAGTGGTAACTAGTGCCTCGGAAGAACCGGCATACCTTGGGGTAATTTCTATAGTTTCTTTAAAATTTGGAATTGTGAGTACTGTATCAAAATCAAATTTAATTTTCTCGATGGAGATATCACTCTCAATAAAATCTATTTTTACACCTCTCGTTCCAGATTTGGTTCCGGAATCATACAAATTCTGAGGATTATAATTCATCTCGGCGTCGAATACCCAATAACTTTGCAAGGTATCCCTTATTGGGTCCAGAGATGAGCCAAAGTTATCAGATAAAATAAAACTTTTCTTATTTATTATTCCGTCTTTTTTACGAGGTGCCATGGTTTATTATCCTAATTAGTTTTCTGTAAAATAAAATATTTATTTGAATATGTAATTTTGTCCAATCCGAGTCCCACTTTAAGCTCCGCATCGACATAGGGAGTGACTCTACAGATTACATCGGACGCAGAATTTAAATCCCCACTTGTCAATTTGCGAAAAATTGGAAAATTTATATCCGGGATGCCAGTTATATCATTTTCAAAGCCCGTCAAGACCTCTACCTTAACTAAGTTCATATAATTCTGCTTCATCATATAGTATGTGTTGGGATTTTTAAAATAATCTCCAGCTAGAGCTGGACTGAGCCATTGGTTTATACACTTATCTGATTTACCTGCGAATAAGGCCCGGACCTGATTGGGCATGCCTGAAACTTTTAAGAGGACATTGGAAGGTCTTTTACCAAAACTCTCTTCTTCTGGGATTTTGCTCAATAAATTGTTTGTTATATTTGCGAGATCGAAATCCTCTTTGGATAAATCCCACCCCTCTTCGCTTTTCAGCATCATATTTATCATTGTCTTATAGTTGTCTTGAAGAGGCAGCTCCGATATTCCGGAAATATATGGCTCATCCTCTTTTTCATATTCAAGATTTATAGGATCTCCAGGTCCAAACTTTTCCCTTGCTGTCGTCGTCTTTTTTGTTGATGTTGGGATGCCAGCATCTGTTTGATCGAAGAATCCCTGCTCGACAGAGACCCCCAAATTCATCAAATAATAAGATATCGAAGTATCTGCTGTCAAGTTTTTGCTAAATTTCTTTTTATAGTGCTCCTCGTTGAAGACTTTAATATCAAACTGATTAGAACTTCCTAGCAGAGTATCTCCTATCACCCTTGGTGATAAAAAACTATAATAATTGCTTTCGAAGTTAAAATAGGAACTCTGCAAACTTGTTGGGGAGGGGGAGGAGTAATCATATGCTGTTAGAAGTATCTCGTTGTTCAAGTTTTCGAAATTATCGGGGAGTTCTTTCATTATTTTTAAAAATTCATCATCAAATCTTTCTTTGATATATGTGGCAGTTATTTTAGCAACACCGAAATCTCTATTTGATATGTTTTCCAAAGACACTGTATCAGTACGCGAGCGGCCGGAGGATACAGTTACCGGCTCGGGGCCGAGGTAGTCATATGAAAAGTCGCGGGCATCTGCAAAATTGACGGTATTTGGGAATTTTTTTGCAGAAGATAAGAAAAATAAGTCTGAATTGTTCTTTGTGTATGTTTTTGATGGACTAGAATTTGTTTGAGATACTACACCGGATTTTCCAATGAGGGATAATATTTTCTGTATCAAAGAATCGTTGTTTCGCCTCAATTGAATGGCGGATACTTCGTGAAAAAGGAGATTTTTAATATATTTCTTCAAATCTTCACTTGTAAGTGTTATTTCGTCGTTTAAAGATAACAATTTTGTGGATATTCTCTCAGATATCACAGTTGAGGGTGCTAAAGCTGCACCGCCAGATGATGTGGTCGGCTTTTTAGTAATAATTTTATCGATATCTACCTGAATTTCAATTAATTGATTTAATGTATCGATCAGCCATATCAAAATCCCGTCTTGGACTCTAATTTCCGCAGAATACTGATATTCTCCATCATCTGCTGTAGAGAAATCATCAAATCCGACTATTTTTTCTGATTTAATGCTTGGCAAATCTATATTTTCGATTTCTTTTATGTTTGCAAGCAATGTACCCTGGCTGTTACTCTTAGAGGTGTTTATTAGGGTGCCAGTAGAGTCAGATTCCGTAGTTGAGATTATCTGCAATATCGATTGGTTCTTTTCGGCCGAGACGGGACGGTTTTTAAAGTCTAAAAAATGAGCCAGCTTGCGCCTCTTGATTCTCAAGTTCACAATTTTAGAGTTATTATATATCTTTTCCTCTTCGATGGAAGGTATGTCGGTGTTTTGCAACATTTTTCCGAATTTACTATTTTGAATCAGATATTTTCTCTTATCAAAGAAGAACATTCCTTTTATCTCACCAGATTGTCCGTAAGAGGAAAACAAATCTGATATTGCCGGTCCTTTTTGCCCCTCCGAGGGGGTGAAAAGACTAAAATTAAAAAGATTATCATAAAAAACAGTCCTCGCGTCTTCGATACGTTGCGAAGTGTCTTCTATATTTAAATTTCCATCCTCAATTACTATACGAGATTGATATTGCTGATTATATTTTCCATTTCTCTTTTGAAATAAAAATACCTCCAAATATGCGATATTATCCTCTTCCGGTGTTATTTCAGCTCTATAAGAGAAGGGATATTTATAATATTTATCTCCAGATTTTTCATCTACCTCTATATCTGGATTAATTTTTCCAAATAAAAAGGTTTGAAATTGTAATTTTTGCTCTTGTCTGATTGACTTAGTGCTTGTTTCTATCAACCATCGGGTGATTCCACTATCTTCTATATCTTGTTTTAAATTTTCAGAAACAATAGGATCTGTTACCAGCACCATTACTGAATGTAATCTCTTATCTTTTGATAAGTCCAGTGCGGGATTTCCGAAAGCATCCCTGCCAGAAAAGACACTATGCTCTAATTGCAGATTATATCCGATTAAAGAGTCTCCAGAATCTGTTCTTGAATCAGAAATTTTATCTGTTATTGATATTTTTTCGATTTGTAAGACATAGCTCATTAAATACAATCCTCAATATCGTCAATGGACACATTCGTTCCGTATATATCAGAAATCGCTTCTCTAATAAATAGGCTAGTTTCAGATAAATAATCTTGATCCGTATATAAACCCTTTGATTTTAATACGGAAACAGAATTACTAATTAGCTCGCGGTCGATATCGCCATCATAAAATATATCAAAGTAATATTCCACATTAGAGGGATTCAAGGTGACTTCTTCCATGTCCTCCTCTGGTATCTCATCCAATAAAATATTATTAACTATACTTTTTCTTGTTTTCTTGGCGAAGCTTAGAGGGATGAGCTGCTCTTCTAGTCCAACGGGAGTTACTACCTCGAATACCTCTACTTCAAAATTTTCTATCATAAAGTCTGTATTTTCTTCCAATATATCTGCTAATATAAAATCTGTTTGAATTGACAAGAATGTCCCATCAGGGGCTATTTCGCTAGTTATATTACCATCTGTCAGTTCCGTCTGTGCGATTATATCCGAACTATCATCCATTGGGCGCAATGATGTTTCAGGAGAAGTGATGTTCGAGACTGTAACCTTGAAATCAACGTTAATATTAATTTGTGGTATTATTGTTTTTCCAAATTTTGTCCGATATTCCAAATCATATGAGTTTGCAGTACCCTTTAACAGTCTCATGTTTGTTGCCGCATACTTGTCAACTCCCATTTGGGATGTTCCAATTGGCTTTGAGAGGGCATCTTTCTCAAGGGGAGCGGTAGTTACAACTTTATCGCCGCCGCCAAAGTCCACCTCGATGCTCTCTTTAAAATCCTCAGTAAATTTGCTCTGAGTTTGTAACTGCGGTGTGATATTCCGGATACGAGTATCTGCGGCACTTTGATTTTCTGTTTCGCCACCATATTGAATATCGTAAAGAATATTGTCATCAAAAAAAGCATAATAGACGGGCTTGAGTTTTCCGTTAGATAAAAGATGCTTTCCATATGGGGTCAGCTCTATGTCTAGAACTTCTTCTTTTTTGTTCATAAAAAGCATCTATTCGGTCTCCAATTTTAGTTTATTTGCCTGAACAAGCGCAGCTGTTTGACCTTCTTGAAAAGATTTTTGCTGCTTTGACTCTGTAGAACTCAAAGAGTTGGCAGATGGGATGTCCGTAGTGGGATCTGGCGGCAGTGTGTTTTTCGAAATGGGTGATTGAGTCTTGAGAGTGGCATTCGGGATTGTTCCATACGAAATTTCTGCATCCATTTTTGCGAACTCCACCATTGAAAAATAATCGTATGGCCAATTGTAGCTAAATTCGCTAGTTGTGGCTTCCTTTGGCGGACTTACCAGTATATTATTCCAATAATCTGCCTCAGCCCTTTGTTTTACCTTAAAGACCATCCACTTCACTTTCTTCTTAAGGTCTTCGTTATCTAAAAGCTCGGTTGTTAAAAGAGGGTGAGTGATAGAAGAGGTAGCTTCTTTAAACTCTGTTCCAAATCTAGGGGCTATATTCTGCCACATACACGATAAGTCAAACTTGTTAAAGGTGTGATCAAATTCAAAAATATACATGGATACTGGCTTTGCCCCCAAGTTTCTAAAAAAGTCAAATTGAGGGGGGAAGACATACTTATCTTTCACGAGAAGAGCCATATTAATGATGTCCTGACTAGCATCTGCACCGAACATTGCTAATGGGGAACGCTCTTGCAGGGGAATTGAGGTGTGGAAAGACCCCACGGTAGGGATGTCGAAAAACTTCCTTTGGACTCTTGCACTGCTCTTTCCCTTCGCGATATCTGCGGCTAATTCGGTATAAAACGGAACTGCGACGATTGCCTCATATACGGTTTTTTCCTCCGAGATATTTCCTATTTTTTTACTTTGGGAGCTGTTCTTGCCAGCAAAGCCCACAATTTCAGCCAACGATCTGGATCTGTTAATATTGAGATATTTTGCGGAAATATCCGACTGGGTTGCCCTCTTGTCTAACCAATCTTCTGGAATAGGACCAACTTCCAAAAAGATTCCCTGATCTTTTTCTGGAATCGTGCCAAACTGATGCCATATGCCTATTGGAGTTGTTGTTTGTCCTCCGACACCCGTCCATGGGGTACTCCCTGTTGTTGGCAGTGTCAATCCAGTAAGATATCTGTAGAAAGGTATGGAATTCGAATAATCCGCTTTCCCAAAAGGTCCAAAATTCAATACTGGTGTTTCAAACTTAGTCTGAATTGCCCATGCGGGATTGTTAGTAGCAGGATCGACTTCGGATTGCACAAATTTCTTCCCCATTAGATTAATTGAAGATGTCAGTTGCATCGCATAATTGTTGACACTCGCGCTGTGCATGGGATAGGCTGCTGCACCTGTGTCTCCACTTGGCCAAGTGTCAGGGTCGAGACCGTCTATTCTCCAGCAGATTTGTTCAGAATTCGCCTGAATGTCCTCAAGGGATGGAATTCCTCCACTTGCGGGAGTATAAATAAGATCGATCCAAGATTCTCCACTATAATAAGGTGGTGTGTGAGTTACATTGTATCCGTATAGGGCATCAGTAACTTCTTGTCTGTTCCACAGTCCATATCTAGGCGCGTCGAGGGTGGCGGATCCGCAGGTAGGATCAGGACCTCCAAATATCCCCCTGAACTCTGGAGTTCTTATGCTACCACTAAATGAACCCGTACCGGCCATTGGCGGACCAAAAGCACTAGGTCTGCTGTACATATTTAGAGTCGCCATTCTATAATTATTTTCGACATCTCCAACAAAATTCAATCCTGAGTTATCCGAATAGTATTCTTGCGGGGTGGTCCAATCGGATATTTCTCTCTTTACACCGGTCATGCTTCTTCTGATTTTTACCCTCATTGCATATGAAACACCTGCATTTACGGGAGAAAAGTCGCTCTCTTGCTTACTATCCAAACTAGTAAGTTCCTCACCTTTTAGGAAAAATTTGGTACTTTCTCCCAAGAAATTACTGATTGCCAGTTTGTAGTCGTCATTGCGAGTGGACTCGGCGATTATGGTAGAATATATGCTGTTAAGAGAGCAACTTGGGTGCGGCTCCATATCATAAAATTTTATGTCCTTCAACAATGTCGGGTCCAATATTGACTCAAACGGAACTCGGTAGTGCCATCGTCCGGAATCTGAAGTCGCTGGTCCAATAGCATAATAATCACTATAATCTTCTGGAGCAGGTGGTGTGACGGTGCCGCTATTGTTGAAATACTGCACCGTCGTAAAAGACCCCGTATACACAGGATAATCGACTGCAATTCCAGATTTAATTGTATTATATAAAATGCCAGGAGAGAATAATGGTGCCAAGATTGGACGCATCTTTAAAATTTCCGATGAAGCATCGGAACCTTCTGTTCCTGCAATTTTATCTTCGTACACTTCTGTGAATTTTTTAGCAATTTGCAATGTTCTTTCGGCGGGATAAAATCCGTCATATGGAAGAAACTTCATCAATGCCTTGCAATAAAGAGTCAGGTTTTTCGGCATATCAAAGTCGTCGTGGTCGTCAGAAACAATTTTGAAATTCTCCATAAAATCAGAAAAAGAATAAATCCTATAGAATTCATCTTCAGAACTATTTCTTGGTGTTATTTCTGAAATTTGTACATCGTATGTGTCGCCCTGTCCGGCAGTATCTGCATAGTCAACCACCTGAGTGTTGTTTACATTTACTCCGAAAATTGAAAATGAAGCCGTATTTTGTGCTAAGAACCCGTCAGCATCTTCTAAATATTTGTTCACATGATCGCTTATTCTAAATTCTGGCACAAGAGACATATCCTTATTTTTTAGCCTCATGTTGTGTACATATTGTTCGTATTTGTCGTAGAATGGTGTCGACGGGGAAGAAACAAATACACCATCTTCCATATATCCAGATTGCTCATGAGCTTCAAATTTTGCATTTCCTCCAAAAATTGAAACATATCCGAGATCATTGAATTGAGAAGACCCTGGCCAGGAAGTCGTTCCTGGCATCTCTTCTGCGGATAGATAATGCACATCTTCCAAGATTGTATTATAAATCCACCTTTGGCCGCTAGGCGGGCTGGAACATCCAGCTTTGGTGAGGAACCAAGGATTTATTGCCCACGGATCGATTACAGATAAACAAGACCCAAGAGTGTGTTTCCTTGCATATATTGGAGCTGGCTGCAGAGATCCGGTATCTCCAGAAACTCCGCCAATGAGTCGGTAAGCAAAGGTATAATCATTCTGAAGCTCACCTGCAGCTCCCATTGATGCACTTTCCGCTATATAAGTTGATAACCCAGTCCCAAACTGTTCTGATGTGTCAAGTGCCCAAGCACTTTGTGATACAACATATCCTTGAGAATTGGATCCTCCAAATTTAGTTTTTCCAAGTGCCGTTCTTTCCACTCTGGAGTTCTTCCAAAAATCATTCTCGTATTCGTGTCGGGCACGGTTTCTGGAACTATATGAATTTTGAGCTGTTGGATATACTTGTTCTTGGTATGCGAAATACCCTATTCCCTGTATTGGGTTTGAAATTTCATCAAAAGAACCCTTGACATAAAATTCTTTGATAACATCATATGAGGTTTTTACATTCTCATTTGTTATATTTAAATCCGAAGAGATTAATCTATTTGAGAATAAGGTTTTTTGGTTGCCATAGGAGCTATTAATTTTTGTGTTTTCTATGGTGGAATAACCTATTTCCTGAACTGCTGTTTTTAAAATGTGTTTTAAAGGCTTATATTTTGAGATGACTGGAGAGTCTTTTCTTATTATGAAGTCGCCATTGGTCAAATTGTAAGCAGTTCTATTCGAAGAGTTCCATTTTCTCACAAGGGGATTCTCGTGCCCTCTCGTCTGCTTCCAACTTGGATGCTGGTATGGTCCGTTTCTCTTTAGAAGAATGGCATTCAACAGAGATGCTTTTCCGTCTCCAAAGAAAAGACCAGAAGATATCAGAGAATCATTCAAATAACTAGAGACATCCAAACCTGATTGATTATATCCTATGAAAGAGTTTATATACTCCTGCGGTTCGTAAACATTGTAATTTAACCAATTATATACTGTCGGGACATAATAAGATGCTGTATAGTTTATCGTCTCGTCTGGAAGTTCAGACGCATCTGCACCAAACCTTGGAATCGGAGCAGTTGGTCCAACCACATCATAAATTACAGATACGAAATCGCTTGCTGATGAGAAGGTTATTAGATCGCCAGTGCCGTCGTAAGGGAGGTATCCGAATGTTCCGTATGACATTGCAGAAGCTGCTATCCAGGAATACTGCAGATCCGATCTGGGGATGGCATGCTGGACATAGAAGTTATCATAAACAGATGCAGTAACCGTGGTCGATCCGGAATCTTTCATTTGCCTAATTGTATTTCTGTTTACCTGATACATGCTGCCGGTGCCAGCATAATTTAGCGAGTTAACTACGGATGGTCCATTTCCGATGTCAAATGTGTCGGAATAAAAGCCAAATTGATTGACATGTGAAGCCAATAAGAGGTTATTGATATCCCGCACGGGAGTGTTTCTATAGTTTATGTTGTTATATGGTGAAAATTCTGCAGCTTCTGGGTCAAGTGCTGGTCCGCCGTCTGAGTCACCGGCAGTGTCTGGGGATCCTGGAGATGAAAAGCGGTTAACGAAGACATACTCGGTCCTGCCGCGTTGGGGTTTTGTATAGTCAGTCATGCCAGCGACAAATGGCGATGGGATTTCCTCAACACTGAAGCCGCCAGCCTTTACGAAAGCGGAATTATTTTTTGTTCTACTGACCGTCTGAACGATTTCATAGTCTTTTGAATAGTTTCCTAGCCCATATGTAGCAGTGCTGTCCTTAATATTCTTAATATTCAGCAATCTTTTTGCTGTGAGATCCCTATAGTGAGTCGCTCTGGGGTGACTTACTGGCTGGTGGATAACCTTTAAATCTGAATAGAGACCCTGAAAGTCCATTACCCATGCCTCTGGGCGGTTTAGTGGATTATCGGTGCCAGTATTTAAGGGAACATGTCTGTGCTGGTTTCCTCCGACATATTTTTCAGTGAATGGACCTTGAAGTGGCACCTCCGAGTCGATATAGGAATCAATATGTAGGTTCTCTATACTGAATGCTGGCTGGAATTCTTCGTTTATCTTCTTGTTATACCCAGAATTTACGAAAACACCGTTTACATATAAATCTCCAGTTAATACTGATATAAAAGGCGCGAAAAGATCGCCCGGTCCGGACATGTATGGGTCCGAATCTAGTTGATTCTGTATTTTGTAAGGAATTTTTATTTTTGATATAGGAGTAATCCCATCAACACAATCTGGCGGAGACCCACCCCCTTCAATTGGAATCAAGAGTCCATCTGTAGATCCAAATTTAACAGATTTTTTAAAATTTTGTCGAATATTATTATTATTGGATGTCAAGCCAGAAGATACAAGCTCTTCCCTCTTCACCCCCATTCTCAAGGGGGTAGAATATTTTCTCGTCAAAGCAGACAGTGTAACTGATAAGATTTGCTCTTTTGCGGAGTCAACACCGGCTATTCCAGTTGCTAATGGCGGATCTTCCCTTGAGGCGCGCTCTTTCCAATAGAAGCAAGCTTCCCTCTCTGATCCAGCGATGGGGCGATGACCTGTTTTCCAGTCATAAAGCAGTTCGTTTATGCCTCGAATTCCCGTTTCTGGGTCTTCCTTTTTCATATCGACTGTGGGATATTTATTCCAATACTTATTTCTCTCCAAAACATGGCTTTCAACCATGGTTCTTATGCCATCTTGTGTAATAGCACTCGCTGGGAACAATTCCATCAACATTTGTCCCAAAGAATCGTCTACCCACTTATAATATTCAACATATCTCTCAATATCCGGTGTATTTTCAATATTTTCGAAGAAAAGAGATCTTAATTTACCGAGAGATTTATATTCCTGTCTATATCTGTTAACTGGATCACCAATTAAACTATTAAAATCTAAAATTGTTGCGAAATAATTAATTATTTCTTCGGTTATGGTTGCATACATACTTTTTTCTATGCTATAGAAAAAGTTTATTGGTCTTGACTGCTTAGTGAATAGCTGTTCATCTTCAATATTGAATACTTTAACCATGTCGTATGAATTTACCACTTCGGGAGCAACTTGTCTTCCGGCGGGGATAAATTCTACATTTATTACTGACAAGTCTTCTGGATATAAGAAATCTGCACGACCTGTGTGTTGCTTTCCTATTACATTCCCGAGCCAACCATATCTAGAGGCTATTTCAGTCGAGCCAGAAGAGTAATCCGTCACTCCGAATCCTGCATCCGCTGTGGTTGGAGAGCCGGAGCCATTGTCCGAACCAGTGATTTGGTCAAATCTCCAATGAAGGGCGAGAGTTTCCATCTGTGGAATTTCCCGATTATCCAAAGATGTTACGAAATTATAAGTATTTTGGTATGGAGATTCTTGTCCAAAGTTATCAGTGTCTCTCGCATGGGATTTTATTGTGTTATCGCTAAGATAGCTCGTCCAATATCTGAAATTCGAAACCTTGATATCACTTCCATGAATAACACTTGAGCCTGTGAAGTTCGGCCGGTGAGCACCGACATAAATTCTTTTTGGTTTATTCAAGTATTTATCACCATCTGTAGTGACTGTAGTGCTCAGGGAAACTTCATTTTGTACAGTATCCATTACCATATTTACGGCGTAGAGTTCCACCAGATAATCAGTGTTGGACGAACCCGATACTAGATTTGATTGTTGTTTTTCTGGACTTACTCTTGCGGAAATATTCCATTTTCCGTTATTATATAAATCTTTTACCGTATCGCTGACCAACTCTATTCCGTAATAAGAACTTGTCAACATTAGACGACCATCGGAAAGGTTTCCGTTAAGATCTGGTCTTATGGCATAAACTTGTAAATCGTAATCTGGAGAACCCCATGTGAAATTCGTCGGGTCTGTATCGTCTGCTGTATGGAATCCAAATATAGAAGAGGTTTGAAATGGTGTGGGATAATACACATTATTTTCAGATACCTTCTTTTTTGGAAATAATACCTCGATCTCCGCAGTAAATGAAGTGTAGTCCTCTAAGTCTGAGTTAGAAGCCGAAATAAAAGATACAGAATCTGGAACTATAGACGAAGTTTGTTGATATATTGTTGAATAGAATGCATCGGGGCGATAGAAATCCACAAACCTCTTTTTAGATGTTGCGAAGCTGTAATTTTCCCTCAAATCATATGTTAGATTATTGGCATATGCATTAATTTTAATTAATTTCTCATCAATACCATAGCATCTCATGACATTTCGAAATGATTTTTCAGTTCCCTTTGATTTATAAATGTCAACAACATTATTATAAATATTTTTATAAATTAAGTTCTTTGTTTCAAAAAGGTTCTCCAAAAACTCCTTTCCCTCATCTCTTGAGGAAATTTGATTCAAAACGGATGCATCTGCGAATATTTCAGGTGTTAAGAAGCCAACATTATCCAATAATTCATCAGAAAAAGGAATTTCTTTGTTGCTAGAGCTTACATATGAAATATTTTTTAGCTTATTTACTTCCCCTATTTGTAAAAATAATGTATCTAAGTAACTCGACATTACTTGTGTTAAATCTTTTAGACTTCCATCCTGATCGCTGTCGGCTTGAGTGATCCAATTCGGGAAACTGTCATATAGAGAGGTAGTGTTCTGATAATCATGATATGAACCAGATGATGCCATTTCAGAAACCAATGCCTGCACGGCGGGATGTTCTGAATATATAATGGGATCTAAAAATTCTGATGAGGCGGCGTTGGCTTCAACCATGGCTGAAGAAGTATTTCTGGAGTTTACAGTGTATCCGGTCCATGTGCCATTTGTTACTCTACCAGAATAGTCCAAAACTGAAGAGTCTATGGTGTTGATTCCCGTAATCCCTTCATTAAATTTATAGTATACACCTAAATCAGCATTAGAAATATCAGTATTTGTTCCACCATAAACTTGTGTAAACCACTCTCGGCCAATTTCCTGCGAAGTTCTTTTTGATTTCCAGAAGCGGAATTCATCGAGAGAGCCAGAAAGCTTTCCCCAACCCTTATCGGCATATTCAGTTGACGAAACAACTGCTGGACTCGTTAATGCTCCGATATTTGCTTGGAGGGCACCCGTAATTTCACCCAAGTTCGGGCTTCGGGCTTCTGTTTCTGCGAGTTCCCCATTGATATAAAAGTCTGTTTTAATTGAGGCATCGTCATTGTAGATTCGAAAGGCATAATGTGAAAATGTGTCAAATGACGAAGTTGTTAAAGTTGTTCCAAAGGATACCTCCTCAAACGGAGCAGTCGCTCCGGACTGGACTGTTAAAATAAATGGCGATGTGCCAGATGTTCCAGTAACTTGGAGAAGTATTCTTCCGTAAGAGGCTGCCGAGGAGGTAGTATTGTTCCAGAGGTCAAAAATTACTTCTTTTTCTGTTTTTGTGTTATCAAAATTTTCTTTTTTGAACCAAAATTCAACAGTTACTCCATTGTCGAAATTTGTTTTTAGATTGCCCTCTCTTGTTCCCGTGCCCTCATATCCAGCATTATCATAGATGTCGGTATCGTATTTGTTCGAATCTTCAAATGTGGAGCTTATTCTTTTACCAAACATCCCCTCAGATGCCGTATGTGGTCCTCCAAAAAAATTAATGTATTCTTTAGTGGTTGGTTCTCCGTAAAAGCTTGTAGCCACCGTTGGGGCGGTCGTAGAGGCACCCCACCCGTTGGCAGAAAGCTGAATATAGCCGTTTGTTCGAGGATATTTGTTGTCCAACATCCACAGATCAATATATGTTGATTCATATGTATATTGTTGCTTTTCTTTTGAGGATCCATCATATGGGTAATCCTCATAAATGCGAGTTATTGCATCGCGATAGTATTTTTCAGCCGAACCGTATCGTGCAAAGTTTTCAGGCTTGGAGAAATCTACCTGTGGGATGGAGCGGTTTCTGTTTTTCCAAGTTACAGAAACATTTTCTAAAGATTCCCCGTCATCTCTAATTTTTTTTGGCTTCTCTGCGAAGACGGAGTAGGGTGTGTCTCCGTCAAAAAGATTTCTTATACTCATACTTCTTCTATCCTGAATTTCCAAATGTGCGGCTGCTCAACATAACTGTTTACGGTATCATCGTAATAGGCTATCTTGATTCCATATGAATATCCAGGATCTAAGAGGTCCATCTTTAAATCAAAGTAATTTCCACTGACATCAAAAGACATTTCTGTTCCCCTATCACTACCTGTATTATACGGAATTGCAACTAAGTCGTCTACTACTCTATGTATTTGATATGATGCACTCTCTATTGTAAGTGAATCATTTTTTGTAGTTGCCACAGTATAAATAGTGGGACTCCAATCTTTTTGTCTGACATAAAATCTAAAACGATTTGTTTCATGTGTGTAATATATTGAGCGCAGATTTGTCAATGCTGTCACATAGTTGGGATAAGGATTGTGTGTGCTGGCAGAGTACCTCTTTACTTCGAAAGTTCCTGTGTGGTACACATTTGTTCCGCCGCCATCAAACCATCTATCATAGGCAATGCTAGCCGTCGTGTCCAGCGCGAAAGATGCAGAATAAATGCCAGTCGAAACATATCCAGCTGCAGTTGTGGTCAATAATTCACCCTCGGAAGCACTAGTATAGACCCTCACTACCATGGCTCCAGTTCCTACTGCTGGAATATTTCTCAATCTTCCGCCGATTACATTATATAAGTATAAGGTTCGAAGATTGTCTGCGGCGGGGACCAATGAACTGCTAGCATAAAAATTTCCCCGATCATCTTTAATGGAGGAGTCCCACACAGCTTGAATAGTTGGTCTCTTAAAAAAGAATTCTGAGCCTCTGCCGAAAAACTTCTTTGTATAATAGGATCCCCTTGTTCCGCCGGTATTAATTAATTGGCCACCTGACTCTCGGCCCACAGTTCCGTTTTGGCCGGAGCACGAGCCAGTTACGATGGACATGCCTCCCGAACCGGTGGCATAAAGATTCATGTCACCAGCCCTGTCATAAATACTTATTTCTATTGGGGGAGTTCCAAGATTAATTTCATCTCTAGGATCATCGCCGTGAACCCACCAATTTGAGAGATTTTCGTAAATAGAAAGCTCTTCAATCGGAGCCGGACATGCGCCATTATAAAGCTCAGTTATTTCTCCGGGACTTAAAATTTTGTTAAAAAATGCTACGTCGTCTATAAATCCATTAAAATTATAGGAAGCTCCCAATTTTGAGCCTCCAATGGCAAACATATTGACATCAGTTAATGCAGAACCTGCGCCCTGTATGACCGTTGCAGAAGCGGAGATTGAGTTTATATAAATTGAGGGAATATCTGCTGAGTCTTGGGTGTCAGTCACTGCTATGTGGGTCCAGGTGTTCAGGGGGATGGAATCATCAGTTGTTATTATGGTGGTCCCTCCGGAGTATACCTTTCTATAAGTAATTGCGGTACCGCCTGGATCTATTAGCAAAATTCTCCGGGGTTGGTGATCGACTTCTCTCTGCCAAAAAAGAACATATCCCGGATCCGTGTTGATGGATTGTTTAATCCAGGCGGATATTGTAGAATCGCTGGCCAGATCGGTATCCGAGGTTCCTGAAAGGAACGCTGAACCGTCAAATTGTACAGCTTCTCTTGGGTAATATTCTGCGAAATAAGCTTCCTGGCTTGAAGTTAGGTGAACCCCAACGCCGTAATTGTTAATTGTGCCATCTACCCAATTTTCCACAAGGCTAGTAATATTGATTTTTAAATCTTCGTTCCCGATTGGAAGCTGTTGAGAAAAAGCAGGGGAATTCAGATAATCGCCACCCTCTCTTAGCCACGGTGTATTTTCAGCAGAATTAACCCAGTTAGACCCTTCACCATTTCTTGTAACATCCTTATAGCTATCCATATCCAAACCTGTTCCCTCTTCCCAAGAACTAGAAATGGGGAGAACCGACAAAGACAGGTCTCGGGGCGTTGTTTGGTTGTGTGGTGCGTTGTATAAATTGAGTATGAAACTTACCTCTCCGGAATTTGGTATGATCCCTGCAGCCCTGTCAGAAACGATTTCGCTAATTGGAAACTGAATTAAAACTCTTTCCAACTCTGTAGACCCAGAACTAGCTTGACCATAAATTGAAAATGTTTCCAATATATCTGATAATCCCATATTTGCACCGGTGGCGCGGGTGGTCAAATTAGATTTAAAAGCATTCGTTATTGTGTTATCTTTGTTTGCAAAATATTTCTTAATCGCCATTATCTTATAACTCCAGTAATATCAATATCGGGAAATCTTATCTCAAAACAAACATTGGTAGGGCAATCAAGGCGGCGGCCGTCTGCAGATAAATTACTTGATATATCGTATCCTATCGCGGAGTATGCGGACCCAATTTTATTAGTCAATGTCACATTTCTAGTATCAATGACACCGCGCAAGCGATTTAATTCGTAATAAATGTCTGTCAGGTAAAATGGTGCACCCATCAATAAAGATCTGGAATATCTCTCTTTTAAAGTGTTTATGCAACTCGCGAAAAGATCGGACTTATTGAAGGAGGGGTCGCCTATTACTTCAAAGTTGATACCAATATTTACTATTTTTCCATCAATTATATCAACAGTGTCGTTGACCATTTTATAATTCGAAAGCCAAATTCTTAAATTTTCCTTCATAGTTTGACTAGCCGTTGCGAGTTTTTTGTCTTTGTTTTCTGTTAATACATATAGGTTTAGATTTCTTTTAAAAGAGTCTTGGTCAACTACCACTGCGCAGCGGCTAATCGAGCCGTACTTGGACGGCATTGCATATGCCATAGCCTCATAGTCTTTCGAAGTTACGGCTCTACTCTGTGTTGCGAAATATGATGATGCTCTTTGTTTTATTTCTTCACTTGTCGGAGAGACGGAGCTTCCATTGATTGATTTCTCATTTCTGCATTCAAGCGAATTTCTAATTTGCGAAACTTGTGATGAGTTTATCGATAATAAATTTGGATATTCCACAATCAGATTTGTGATATTTTTGATAGCACCCACAGAGGCGTTTGGATTTGAACTACTATTTTTTCTATATTTAATTTTCAATTGTGTGTTAGACGGAGAGATCCCAAGCTTGTCTGTTGAAAGAAGTTTTGATGGATCCAGATGAACATCGCTTACATAATCTCTACCATAAAGATGGAGAGTTATTGAAGAGGGATCTGCAACGGGGTCGAGCCTTATTTCATCTTCGGATCCAAAACCAAATTGGAGAAAATAATTCTCTCCATCGAATTCGAAAACAAATCTTCTTGGAACAGAGACTGGTCTCAAATATTCTTTAACCTGATCTGAACCGGAGTTCTTATTTGGGAAAGATTTATAAACTATATTTTGTGCCAGATTTTCAACTTGAAAATATTCATTTCCCTCTGAATCTTCTACTGATAATATTTCTACTACATTTTTATCTCTTAGGAAAACTTTGCGGAAAGTTTTATATTCTTCCACTGAAACTATTTTCTCCACTATGTCGCCAGATATAACCTCACCGTATGCCTTTATCGCATAGTGTGTTGGAATTCCACTACTCTCATCAACTCTACCAACTACTACTGTGTTTGATGGATTGTCGAATCTTATGTCTTCTGTCAGAATAAAATTATTTCCATCGTCAGAAGAGAAGATCGAACCCTGCCTAATAATTGGCATATAATTTGAATCTGGCCCCAGTCCAAATTCATTAGCGGGAATTAGAGCATAGAGCGATAATTCTCCTTGCGATGATGCGACCTCTTGAAATTTATATCCCAGTTGTCTAGATAGGTTGACAACATTTTTCTTCTCAAAAGCCGTTCCAAGAAAGGACTCATTAACTTGATAATCTAAGTAATAAGACAAGACATCGCCAACATAAGATACTGTATCCAGCATTAAAGAGCCAAACGAAGCTTCATTAAAATCCTGATATACATCTGGATAATATCTTTTTGTATAATCTATAAGAGATTCCTTGATAGAATTGAAATCCCTTGAAGTGTAATCTATTGAAACTTTTTTCTTTGCCATTTAATGTCTTCCTTATAAAATTCCCTGCACCGAGTCTACTGGACTTAAGTTAATATTCAATACCTCATTCTGTGTAAACGATGGTATGAAATACTCTATTTTAACCTCATAGGTATTTTGTAAATCTGTGCGCGGGGCGATGATTATATCTGTTACTTTGATGTATGGGAGGTATTTTTCAACTTGCGAAAGTATTCTAGAATTTATTTCTCCGCTGCTAAAATTGCCCTCTTGGTCAAAAATATATCTACTTATGCCTACACCAAAATCTGGATTCATGATGCGCTCGCCAGGGTTTGTTAGAACCAGCATTTTTAAATTCTGTGCTCCAACTTCTCGCATAGTCTTCAATAGAGTATAGGGTCCATCAACTGGATCATAAAAAAGCGGTAATTTAACAGCCAGCCCGTTTCCCATTTACTCTCTCCTCAATACTTTTATAATATATTTTTTAGTATTATCAAATAATTTCTTATTAAGCTTCCAAGCACTTACTGTAGACGGGGGCAACAATGCACCGAGTGTAAGAAAATCTGAAAACTCCTCGTTGTTATAAATAGTTAATAAAGATATTAAATTTTCGATATTCATGGGGCGGTAATAAAATTTTAAAAATTCTTCTTCCCTAGAAAGTCTCTGTTTCATCAACACATCGTTATATTTATCTAGGATTTCTTTGGAAATTAACTGGTCTTCGATTAAAAGCTCGTATTTAATAAGCGGAGATAGGAAATATTTTTCTGCTGATGCTGTTTCTGCATCAGCTTCTAATAAAAATCCCTTTTCCCTATTTCTTGTTGTGTAATCTATGCTAGAATCGCTGACCCCGCTTTTTGAAAAATCATAAATTGAAGATATTCTTATGCCAAAGCTCCAACTTTCCCAAAAGTCACTGATTTTTCCGATAAGGGGATTATCATTTAGATATTTCTTGAAAGAAGACAGATTTTGAACTCCTTGTGGGTATTTTTTATCAACAGGCAATTTTAAGTTTATATATCTTTCTAATTTTAAACCAGTTGAAATCTCGCCAACGGATGAAACATCGCCAAATACATCCTTTATATCTCCCAACACAGAAGAGGAATTAAATATATAATTGTATATAGAATTATTTTGGTTCACAAAAGGAAGATTTCTGTATTCTATTGCTGCAAATTTAACCTGCAAACTAGACATATATTGTTTTGCGTCGCTTAAAACGAAATATTTCACAACTTCAAGCATGTCTTCTTCTATCTTTTTTCGGGCAGAAGGTCTATCTTTGCGATTATTGTTGATCCAATCTCTAATTGCAGCATTTATATTTTCTATATTTCCTCTTATATTTTCAGTAGGAGGCTCTACAATTCCTTCGTCGATCGCTGTTAGGCTAATTTGGGTCATTTTTTCCAATATTTTTAGTCTTTCAGGGCCGGTGGTGAATTCGGAAATAGTATCATAAAACTTTTCAAAAATGTATTCCCCAAGAAGTTTGAATTCTGGAAATAATTCTACGGAAAAAGATTCAAATATTGGAAGATTTTTCAACATTATTTCCGCTATTATCATATTTCTAAGTGTGGTAAAGCTGATATAAGATATTACAAGACTTTCTTTGGAGGTGTATGGATTTACTAAAACATATGAAGATGTTTTATCCACATTTTCGATGCTTTTATATAGATTTTTAGCCTTAGATAGGGTTCCATCTTTATCCAGTAGGGAACTAAGTGCAGTTTCGCTGCCTTGTAAAGAATTATAAATATTTTCCCATTTTTCATAAGAATATGTTCGGGCATCGTCTGTAATTATTGTTTTTATATCTTCGTTATAGCTGCTAATGTGTGTAGACAATACTTTTGTTAGAAAGTTTTTAATAACCTTTTTATTGTCCGAGTTATCCAATGTCTTTTGAGTGCTCTCCAGCGATGTTTCCATCATTGAGGCACCATATTCATAGGTGTTTGTTGAAATATAGGGATATTCTAGAATTTTTTTACCGTCTAAATTAATAATGATATCCGACTTATCTTGAAGATATTTCACAGCCTTGGGAGAGTTTAACTTCAGGTTGTAATCACTGTTTAACTTTGGATTATATTTTTGTGTTTCCGACTCTATGTTGGTTTTTTGTTGGTTTAGTGCGGTGCCCGACTCTTCTTCGTCACTCGACTTATTAAAAAATGAAAATAGTTTATTTTTGTTGGATCCTTCTCCATTAATATTTAAAACTAAATCTAAAAATCCGGCATTTCCAAAAATATCTTCCCTATAAACCGTGCTTATTGTGTCAACTTGGTTTTCCAGAACTGGTTCAAAAAATTGACTTATTTGGTCTGCCACTCTGCCATAAACTGGACCATTTTTATCCTTCAGGATACTAAATAATCTTCCCAATATTGACCCGGCTGGATTTCCAACTACTTCGGCTGCTAAACAAATTTTATCTTTTTGGATATCCTTTAGGGTATTCTTCATTTCGTCTATTTGCTCCTGGGAGATTCCAGGCTTGTTTCTATAATATGCATTATCTAGTATATTTTCTTCCGGGGCACAGAATGAGGTTGCGTTCTGGCTTTCATATAGGGAATTAAAATAATCTTTCTCCATTTTGTCCACATTTAATAGCCTCCCTATTTCCAAAAATAAATCTTCAACATCTGAATAATTTTTTAGATAATTTTTTAAATTTGTATTTTCAACTAACCCTATTGCCTTTTCGTATGTTACCTCACTTGAGGTGCCTTTATACAACTTTATTTTCTCGTAATACCCAAGCGAAACAGATGAGTCTTTAAGAAATTTGTCAATGTCTTCATTACTCAAGGTATTTACAGCGGCTAATTCTGGATGTTGTTCTTCCAGTATTGTTCGCACTGTATCATTTATTGTCCTGTGGTTTGTTGGATTTTCCTCGCAATTTTCTAAAATTGCATTCTGCATATCGTCGTCTGATTGGAATAGGTCTGGTATATGTTGATTGCCCTTGAAGAAGTCTCCATCACCAGAAATTCCGGCGGAAATAATTGCAAACATCTGTCTCATAGTTCCGATTATTGTTTTCACGGCCAGACTAATAATGATGTTCTTTATTTCGTCGGCTAATATATTAACGATTATGGAAGGTTTGAAAGAGAACGCGGCGGGTGAGGACGGAATAGATGGTAGAGCGGGAAGGCTAACTCTCTTATCACACCAGTTACCCCCGGCAAAAAGAGCTGCATTCGGCTTTTCTACAGTACATTTTTTTAAAATTCCTTTAGTTAGGTCAGTAAAAAAAGAAAGCCAACCCATCTCGTCTGGGAATGTATTGACCAATATATTTAAGAGATCTTCACCATTCACTGACAGTGCTATCGAATCCTTAAAAGCAGAGAAACGGAAATCAATATCGGTATCTTCTTGTGAGGTTTTTAAGCCTAATGTATACTTCTCTATTATTGGATCATCCGTATTTAGATCTTTAAAATAATCAGGCGGAGTATAGCCATTTGCTTTCCATGGCGGAATAGTGTCGCCAACAAACTTCCTATATTTTTCTAAAATTTCTGTATTTTTTCCAAATCTTTGTATTTCCGACCACACTTTAGAAACTTTATCATTATCCAAGTTTTTCATTGCGCATTTAGACAATTCGTCGCTATATTCCTGCTCGTTAATATAAGCGAACACTGTATTCACCATTAGTGAAGATAATTCTCCGAGACCACACACTCCAAGCCTGTTCAATAAATCTCTTCCAAGAGACTTTAGGGCTGCTTCTCCCTGGTTCTTTGCTATTTTTTCTAATACTTCTGGTAAGCTTGAGAAGAATGCATCTCCAACAGGTAGCTGCAGCTGTTTTGCAAAGTTTGCATTTTTCTCTCCTTCTCTCTCCAACTGGCGATTACGGCGATGGCGTTCGGCGGGAGTCATACAGGGAGTTGTTTGTACACTAGTTAAAATTTCTTTTTTTAATAATTCTACTGATTTTTGTGAAATCTGTTTTAAAGAAGCAAAGTCTTTCGAAACATCGGAATTTTTAGTAGCTATAGAGAATTTTTTAGAATTAGATCTTTCAATTATATTATCACTTCTTCTTTTTTGTTGGCTTTGTGATATTTCAGGCAAGAAATAGTCTTCTACTATAGATTTGTAATCATTATTATTTGATTTAACCGCTTCCGATAATTCTGGCAAATTATATATGAAAGACATTGTTTGCGATCTATTTTGCGGATACTCGGTACTGAAATCCTCTAAGAGAATTTTTATTTCTTTGCGAATATTCTCGTTTATTAGTGCGACTTTTCCAACTCTGTTCTGTTGCACAAATGATATTTCTATGTGCTTAAAATTACTTATGCTGACCGTATTTGCATCTAGTAGATCGATAAAATTCGTTCTAAATTTATATAGATTATCCGACTCTTTTAAGAAATCTAACTTAGCATAAGTTTTTCCAGTGTTTTTGTATATGTCACTAATATATTGCTGTTGATAATCCTTGAATCTTTCTGCTATTTTTTCTATTTTATCGAAAAAGGTAGCAGAGCTATAAATATTCATAGCGGAATTTTCTAGTTCTGGCTCCTCTCTTTTATCCAACCCTTCTAATTCTATAGAGGCGATCGCCAAATAAAGTTTTTCCTTTACAAGAGGAGCCGGGTCGATAAAGTGGGATATCAACTTTACCTTTCCAATTAGGGAATCTATCTTTTTATCATCTAAATTTAACTGCTTAAGGACATTTTCCACAAATGGGGCATAATATTTTCCAGATTTAGTTGCCAATTGTTCCTGTGGAATTATCTCTTGATCAGATTCGACGACGGATACATAAGATTTTATGGCAGAACTATAATAAATTTTATTTCTTATCGCTTTGGTCCAATCCTGTGGAGCTTGGGGAAAGTTTATTCCTTCATTATTCATTAGTTTGTCCTGTTTAAATCACTACTAATTGATGAATTTCCTATAGAAGATAAATAGGTGATTTGATCAAGAATAGAATTAAGCATATTAGAAGTCGTATTCATTATCCCAGTGACGGTATTATCTGCTATTGTAAGTGGTAAACTTAATTGCAACTCCATTGATGGCTGTGCTACTAATCCCAAGGGATCGGGAGCTACCGTGTGCCTATGGGCCAGCAGAACAGTGCACATTTGAATATTTGCCGATGAAAGATCCATAATTGCTTTATTAATATCATTTATTCGGCCTATAATGGTGTTCAAACACTCTTCTACATTATCTCCCTTGACGAAAGGTTGTATATCTTTTAAATTTAATCCGGAGATTAGCTCAATTCCCGAGCCAGATACGGTCTTTCCGCCTTTTGAGAATCTCTCTCCAAATTTTGAAGTAGTGATGGTTACACCGGCTTTTCCCTTGATGGCACAACCATCAGCCTGTAATATTATTCCGGACTTGGCCTTAAAAGGTTGGTTGCTCCCCACTGGTAAGTTGAAATTCTCGGTCATATCGGTTGTTTCTGATATATTTATCATCCCAGCATCATATTCTGGAGAATCATTTGCATAGATCTCGTCATTTAGGGAAACTTCTGGTATACCTGTCATTGGTCCGACTTTGAGAGAAATGCAAGACGATGGTGTTCCGAGGGCACTATATCCAGTGCCAGGACCCCTTGGGGCATCTTTTCCTAGAGTAATTGAAGATGCTCCGTGGTTCCGCACCTGACAATCTTTTATGTGGTTATATGTCGGCAGTGGGCGCGGTGTATGGCTGCCTGCGATGCCAGATAATTCATTTTCTCGAAAATATATATTTTTCTGCGACTGGTTCCAAAAAGCTTGAGCGGATATATTCGTATATTTTGAATCCTGTAGTGGTATTAATTTTTGTGTCATTTTATTATTTCTTTGGCGATGTAGTGGGTGTACTTTTCGTGTACTGCTCTTTTTGCTCTTTGGTAATAGCAGCAATCTGAGGATACTTAAAAAATGTAGGATCAACTTGCGGTATGCCTGCTTTCTGGTGTCCCATATCACTGAGAGTGGTCTCTCCCTTGAATTTTCCATTTGGACTTTTTTTGTTCTTTGCCGTTATCGCAACTTCAAAATGCAAATGGGCACCGGTTGTGCCGCCAGCACCTGGCCAGCCTGGGTTTCCGCCTGCGAATCCGATTATTTCTCCTGCTTTAATCTTGTATCCTTTTTTTATTCTTTCGTCTAGCTTAAACATGTGCATATAAGTTGTAGTTATATTATAAATTTTTTCTTCATTTTGGCGGAGGGACACATCATTAGATTTTGGCTCCCCTTGGGCTTCAGCATCGGAAATTGCATTATCTAAATCCTCAAAGATCCTTTTGCTGTGATTTATTACTACGATGCACAATTTTTTTGAGTTGTCTGGATTCGGTGGAACGACTCTTTTTACGATGCCATGATCAACCGACACAATTGGAAGACCAGCCTTTCTGATAAGATCCACACCTTTATGGAAACGTGCCCTTGCAAATTTTGGTTTATCCCTGTAGTACCCAAATGCAGCAGTGAAATATATCTGTTTATCTGGTGTTGCTATGGGATTAAATTTAGGAGACCACAATTTTTGATCGATTACCTCTTGCGCTAGCCCAGTTGGCTCTGTTTGTAATCCAAATTCAGTTCCGCGACTGAAGCGATTAATGGTCCCGATAGATTGTTCAGTGGGTGGCAATTTTGTTGTCGTGGTGCCGCCGATATAGGAAGATCTTGCCCCGCCGCTGAGATTCAGTGTATCGGGAAGGGGTGCACCTTCATTCTTCATTCTTAATAATGTTATTTTTTCTTGAGTATCGCTCGTAAATTGAGTGTCGTATTCGTTGCCGGACTTGATGCCCTCTTCGGATGTGGTTATCGCGAACGGCAGTAAGTCTTTGCAAATTGTTTTCGTATATCCATCTGGTTGAGTCAAGTGATTTGGGAAGAACAATGTGCGAGATTCAGCACATCTAGTCTTTACCTTTGTTAAATTAATTGCCTCGTTATTTGGATTTGTGGGGCGGGATAAGACATATTGCAATTTTTCGAACTCAGAAATAGAGTCTTCCGTGGCTTCCATTACCAACTGAGTCCTATTGTTGTTGTATGGGAGGTATCTCTGCTCTTGCCGAATTAGGTGCTCAACCGCCTGGCCAGTAACTTGTGAAGTTGATGCACCTCGCAGGGTGTCGCTGGTTGGGCGATTATCTGGTGGTTGCCAATCGTTTTTTACACCGGGTTTTTCATAGTTTTCTATTAATCTGGCATTAGCTTCAGCTGTCTTGTTGTCGGGCACTCTCAGGTTCCTCCTGCAACATATCGAAAATATCCCTCTTGTCGTCTGCCGTCAAGCCGGTTTGTTTTTCTTCTGTTTTTTTCAAAAGAGCGGAAATCTTAACCAATTGCTCATTTGATCGCTGGAGGGTTTCTACATACTTAGCGGCGGTCATGCCAACTTCTCTATGTCTCTCTTCACTTTTGCTTAAATAAACAACAACATCGTCTAAAAGGCGGCGAGTTATATCGCGGTCGTTTCTAATGTTTTTTATCGCCTCATTGATTATTTTGTTTATGTCTTTCATATTTCATACATCCCCTCGGTCCCACTTGTTCTTGAAAATCTTATATCTTTTTCGCATTTTATTTAAAGAATTTACAATCTGCTTTGTGTTTAATCCCGTAATTTCCCGCATGTACAAATAAATAGCCTTCTTATTAAAAATTTCTATATCATCTGGCGATTCTAATAAGATTTTTATTGCCTCAATGACTTTTTTCTCATTATCTTTGAGCTTGTCCGTATCCCATGTTTGAATTTCTTCCCACAAAAATGACCAGAATTCTTCCTTTTCCCTATTTGAATCATATTCGTTTTTAACAGATATATGCCTTAATTCCAACTCTTTTGGAATTTCTGACAGGTCGACTTCTCTTTTATTCTTCTTTTTGTTCTTTTTCGATTCCTGTATGAACCAGTTTTTTATTATTACAGAAAAATAAGAAAATGCCTTAAAGCCCTTGCTTGGATCGAACTTGCAAAGTACGGTAACAATCCAGACTTTGCAATCTTCTCTTAAAACATCAATATTTGGTAAACTAGTAAATTTGTAAGTAAAAACAATTTTATCAACCATTTGATCAAAAGTTGGCTGAAGAAGTGTTGAATAAAGTTCGTCTCTTCTCTTGAAGGTTGTATTTGGGTCGTTATATTCTATGATTGCATTTTCGTGAACTTTTGTAAAATAATTTTTTGAATTTTTACTTCTTCTAATTCGTCTGCGCTTCTTCGTAACTGTCATACACTTGTTCCTGTTCCACATCAGAATGTAGATCATATGAATCAAAAACTTGAATAATATCGCTGGCATGTCTTAATAGGTGGCGTAAAGTCTCGTCTCCATAAAACATTTCCATTTCGTAAACACCTTTAAGGTGTGCATTAAAATTTCTAATTACTTCTACAGTTTCTGTCAATTCATCATCATATATTCTGATTTGTTGTATAGATTTGTAACAAAACCAAAGCAGACCGAGATTAGCCGCTAAAGATAATACTAAAACCAATATCGTAATCATCAATGTAAGAATCATTTTTTATATTCCTGTTTTCTAAGATTTTCTTTTTCTTCTTTCACTGATTTTCTATTTTTTTCAATAAATTCCTCAACCAAAGATCCCGTCTTTTTATCCGACTTTTTATTTATTTTTGTTATATAATTCGGCATAGAGGGAATGCGACAAAAATCCTGTGAGCTGCAAGATATGCAAAGCTCCAGGACTTCCGTCATCGAATGAACTACTTCAAAGTATTCATCGCATTTTTTGCAATGATAATTATACCTTGGCATCACTTTCTTCAGTATTGTCTTCTGTAAACTCTAAAATGGGGGGATTCTCAATCACCAGCCCCTCTTCCGAATCTGTTAAGACAAACCCTTGAAGGACCGGAACAATGTCGATTTGTTCCATCAATGATTTTTGTAGCGCCATCATTACTGCGCCGATTGCTTGATTTGATAAATGCATAATTATCTCCTTTGTATCTATATTATAACCCTTTATTCGCCATTTGTCAAGGAATAAAGTGAATTATTTTGATTTAAAACAGTTTTTTAAACCGGATTCTAAATCCACTCTGGGTTCCCACCCTGTCACTTGTAATCTTTGTGCGCCAATTTCTGTATGTTTAACATCTCCTTGCCTTTCCGGGGCTCTTTGCCATTCCACTTCATGGTATCTATCCACCACTGCTCTGATATCGTTTAAATTACAAGTATCCCCGTAGCCAACATCATACCACAATTTATCTAGCTTGTTTGTGTTTTCCATACACCATATGTTCGCTGATACAACATCATCGACGTGTATAAAATCTCTGCTTTGTTCTCCATCACCATCTATTCTAAGTGTTTTTCCCTCTTTTATCATTTGCATCCATGCAGAAACTACCGTAGAGTATGATCCCCCATATTCCTGATCTTCTGAATATACGTTGAAATATCTCAAACAAACACACTTGATGTCGAATAAGTCTTGGTACAATTTGCACTCCATTTCTGAAATGAGCTTGTGCAGCCCATATGGGGATTTTGGGCCGCTGCCGTCGCCATAAATCGCCGAAGAGGAGGAAAAAATAAAGGTCTTGACACCATGGTCTTTGGACCACTCAAGGAGCTTTGAAGTAACAAGAACATTCTGTTTCATTGTATAAAAAGGATTTTCAACAGAATATTCGACCCTTGGCAGTGCTGCTAAGTGAAACACACAATCGAAATTTTCATTTGGCAGACAATGAAGAATATCATTACCTTCTTTTAAATCTATACCAAATACATTGTATCCAGATGATTTTAATTCTTGATATAAGCGAGAGCCAATATACCCATTGTGCCCTGTAACTAAAACATTATTCATTGCGGTACCGGATAGCAGATGGATAACCAAAATTATCAAAATCACATTTGTATAATTTCTTAACAATGTTGACTATTTCTTCATTATAAAAATTTTCAACAATTGGCTGAGTTTTTTTACTATAATATTCGTTTAATTTGGCCGATGACATTTTACCAACAAAAATACCCAAATCTTTTCTCGTCTCCACGTGGTCTATTGGGTGAAAATGAAAAAAATTATGACTTGTTTTTTCAATCATTTCTGAATTTAGAGAGCCTTTTTCTTCTATTTTAAAAATTTTTGTATTGTTCTGACCAATTAATGATGTTTGAGTATTCCAATGCTCATTCTTATTAAGTAAACTATTTTCAAGATGTTTTACAAACTCTTCAAAAGTTGGCCTTTTTTCTGAACAATACCCAAAGAAGGGCTTAAAACTGTGCCAATGAATTCCAATAATTTTATTATAGTAACAACTCACTATTCTAGAAAATGGATTTCTCACAATACTATAGTGATCGAACCCATCCACCGTTCTTGTTGTACTAATAACATATCTTGAAACAAATTGACCTCCCCAAATATTCATATTAGGATCTTCATCATTGATTTTTATAATAAATTTTCTAATAGATTGACACCCTGACTTTGGAATGTGCGAAAATTGAATTTTATGATCCCTAGAAATATAAGATATCATAATTCCCGTTCCCACCTCTCAATCATCTCTTCCAGCATTGATTCGAAAGTATATTCGGGTTTCCATCCTAAAATCTCCCTTGTTCTTTCAGAGTCTCCTTTTAAATATTTTAACTCTTCTGGTCTCATAAATTTAGGATTCTGAACGACATAATCTCTGTAATCTAGCCCCAGCTTTGAAAATACCACTTCACACAGATCTCGAACTGAATGTGTTTTTCCAGTAGAGACAATGAATTCTTCCGGAGTTGTGTGATTGATAATCATATGCATCGCTCTAACATAGTCTTTAGAGTGACCCCAATCGCGATAAGAATCCATATTTCCTAATTCTAATTTTTCTTGCAAACCTTTCTTAATTGATACTGCGCCTTTAACTACCTTATTTGTTACAAAATTAGACCCTCTTCGTGGGGATTCGTGATTAAATAAAATACCATTACAGGCATGTAGACCATACGCATGACGATAATGCCTAACTAAGTTATATCCCATTACTTTTGCACAACCGTAAGGACTCACTGGATTCATAGGGGTGGTCCATCTTTGACAGCCATCTTCATCCACAGAATTCCCAAACATTTCTGATGAACTAGCTTGATAAAACTTGGCATCTGGACAAGTTGTCCTATAGACCTCCAACATATTTAAAACACCAAGAGCATTAGTCTGAATTGTAAATGATGGCATATCAAAACTAATTCTTACATGACTCATGGCTCCAAGATTATAGATTTCATCAGGCTTTACCTCAGAAATAACTCTAACTAAAGATGGGTAGTCTAAAAGATCACCATAATAAGTTTTTACTTTATTATTTACTCCATTTTTGATTAATCTGTGATTTTGGTTTTCCGCAACAGAGTGCCTTCTAACTATGCCATGTACTTCATATCCCAAATTTAGTAGATATTCGGATAAATAGCTCCCATCTTGTCCGCTAACACCTGTTATTAGTGCTTTTTTCATATTTTACCTCTCGTTTGTAAACAAGGATTAATAAATCCTTGGTGTTTTTTATAATCGAATACTTTCATTTTTGTCAAATCCGGCCAGTCTGTAACTGTCCATTTCTTTGGTTTGGTTTTGATTGCTTCGGGTAATTTTTCTAATCCCAATTTGGCTGTCTCTGGTGTCATATAATAGTGGTATCCCATGGTGTCAATATCTTGTTCTCTCCAAGGAATTTCAGGCAATCTACCATCATATGACATTCTTTTTAATATTATAGCATCTTTTTCATTGTCTGTCAAGATTATTCCACCTCTTCCTAGAGATAAATGTTTTCTGTATTGGAAACTTATACACATAAAAGTATTTGGAATATACGAATCCTTCTTCCAAAGAACAGCAGCATCTATAATGTTTGTTCCGCCAAGATAGTAATAATCTTCCCAATCTTCATCTCTCCACTCAAAAGAAATCCCGAGCTTTTTAGCAAGAAAAGGTATAGATATATAAGTTCTTTTGGGTACCGTGTAGTGATCAATATCTTGCTTTCTTAGACAAAGCTCGATAGCATGAGTACAACAATCAACAGCAATAGCGAATGGGGCACCATAGAATTCTGCAATCGATTTTTCAAATTCTTCAATTATATCAAAACTCATATTCTCTTAATTCCCACATCATTATCCGCATAAAGAATTGCTATATTACTAACATTGCTGGTACGGATTAATAAAGACCCACACTTAGACAAAAGCAACATCTCTACAAAAATATCTATCCACATTTTCTCATTTTTGCAGTGCTCCAATTGGAGTGGTAGAGTATCTTGATCCTCCGTTTCGCCGCGAATCATACCTTTGACAAAAACTATTTTATTACCAAATTCATTTTTCAATTTTTCTATTGATTCAAAATTGTCCGAAGCCACGAAAATACGCTTATATTGATGCTCTATTTTTTTTATTTCTGAAATATATTCTTGGATATTGCTTTTGCCGTATTCGGCAGAGTGGTATATGTTCATATCGGTTAGCCTAACATGAACGCCCAATGTTTTATTATTTATGTCAAGCTCCTCGCACAGTACATCTACTTTATTTAAAATACTATCTTTTATTTTAATTTTCTCAACTATCTCTCTCAGGTTGCTGAAATTCTTGCTTAACTCAATAGGATTATGGTTGCCGTATCTTGGATAACTAAGACTAGCTTCAAAGCTTTCATAATTATCGTCCAGTGTCTGCTCAAGGACATAATCAAAGGGATTGCGATTTGGGTGGATAAGGTACCTTGGATCAACTATCCTAAGATATACTTCATCACAATTTTTATCGATAATTAATATATTTTGCAAGGCCGTCATGTATTTCGAAAAAATCCCCCCGGCGCGAATATTCACTACTATATTAGCCACATTGACCTTCCAGCCTGGCAGTGTTTTTTAGTATTTTTGAAGGATCTATTTTTTTAACTAATTTTGCCGGGTTGCCCTTATAAACACCCCATGGTTCTGTGTCTCCCATTAGCAAACTTCCAGCGGCGAGTAACACACCTTCTCTCAATATTGAACCAGGCAATACTACACAATTTGTACCAATGTTTGAAAATTTTTCCATTATAACAGGTCTATTGATTTGTCGACCCTTGAATTCATCTGGAATCATAGCGCCAAATAAGCCACTGTCGTCGAATCGATCAGAACAACAAATAATACGAGCACCTGCCATAATGTTATTAAATCCCTTTGCACAAAATAACGCCTTACTACCTCCGATACACGTAACATACGGAGAAATGTGAACATAATCCCCAATTTGAACTTGCGTAGTACTATAAAATCCCTTATCTATAGCACAATTATTGCCTATTTTTACGTGATCTTTATTTTTAAAAACCGTATCAGTATCAATAATAACATTTTTTCCTATTTTCATTTCTTCTCCAAAAAAACCTTATCGTTCTCTTGCCCTTCATATGGGCCTGTCTTATATTCATACACTAACGTATCATCTTCGAGTATTTCATATGTATGACCACCTTCTAGTGTAAAGCTTGCATCCCCTTGCTTCAATATAAGAGTTCCAAGAGGAGAATCATCCAGGTCATAAAAAATAAATTTTACAGATCCCTTTAAAATGACCCAAGATTCTTGAGCTATTTTTTCTTTATATAATCTTTCTTTTTTAATATGTTTGTGGGGTGGGAATGTCTTTCCTTTTTCCATATTCAAAAAAGCACACTGAATAAAATTATCTTCTGGAACTATATCTACTCTTTGATTTTTTTGATTTCTCATCGAATGGCTGCAAACTATATGCAAAAGCTTTTCTGGACTTATTCTTGAAAATATTTTTATCATTTTTTTCTCACGACCACCACTTGACAAAGTGGTCTCGACTCAGCATCATTTTGTGTTATGAGATGCTTCATGATCTCAAAATTATCTTCCATATAATTTGCAAATTCCTCATAAGCCCATTCTCTAATATGTGCTGGGTTTTGTGGTGGTCCATCCCATGTATGACCCTTTTGGTATCTTTGAATTGCTTCTCTTTCGGGAGTTGATATTACAGCATATTTAAAGTCTATTTTTTTAATAAAATCAACTAACATATCCGGGTCGACTAAATGCTCTATCACATCCGAACAAATAATTACATCTGTGCTTTCTGGAGGATTATCAAAATCGCTCAATTCCCATTTATTTTCTGGGTATTTCTTCAACAACCAAGAGAGGGTGGGTTCTATCTCAAGGCCGGTAAAATCATAATTACTAAAATATTTGATTAATTTATATCCTGATCCGCATCCGATATCTAAAATTTTATTTAAATTTTGTTTCTCCATGATTCTATGAGATATTTGATAAACCTGATCTTGATAGCCATCTTTCTCACCAGTATCGTCATAATGGCAATATTCTTTTCTAGAAACATAACCATCTTTTATAAAATAATTTTTCATCTTATCTCCTTTTCCAATCTTCTGGATAGACTCCGCTCACGTCAAGATGGCTCAATTTATTGCCAACGAAAATTTTTGGACAAATAACTGTTTTATTCTCGTTATTGTTCAACCAGGCGCCCCACCAACTAAAACTACTATTAGCAATAATATTGTTTTCACAAAGCGACATTAAATACAGATCAATATAATCTTCTTCACCAGAAATAAAAACAAATTTTTCTCCCACAAAATTATCTTTACACCAAGAAATATCATCACTAAAAACTACGAAAACTTCAGTATCTGGCAATTCTTTCATCGCATCATCATAAAATTGTTTTCCCAAAAAAGGATGAAAATCTGGTTTTTTCATATAATCTCCCCTTCTTACATGTAAAGATGTGGTTACCTTATTCAAAAAAAATGAATATTTTTTTGTCAAATATTGTTGTATTTCTTTTGGAATCTTAAAAACTTCTCTTATTTCTTTCTCGTTATTTATAAAATATTTTTGATCTTGAAAAAAACCCTCCATGAGAAGGTCTTCTTTTGGGATTGATATATTTTCATAATGAAATGGAAAATTTATTAACTTTTCTCTTCCGGTAAGACTGCTTTGATTAAAATCGCCAAAAGCTTCATGAAATTGATTCACATCTTTATTTAAAAATCTTAAATGATTATCCAAATTATAAAAGGATGGCTCCATATTATTATCTTTTGCTATGCTAATTGTAGCAGCGATTTGAAACAACATATTACCGAGGCCGCCCTTTAAATTACAATTTAATGTATTTATTTTATCATATTTTTCTTTTCTTCTTATTTCTTTTTCTGTTTCGATTTGTAGTCTGTGATTTACTTTATCATCATTGATTGGGTTTTCCCTATTGTAAACATATAGCGGCTTTTCAATATGTCTTGCTCGATGTCGCGACATCTCCAGCATGGGAAACATAAAAGCTTGATCCCATGTCATTCTATAAAATTTGCCGTCTTTTTGTTTAAGATCTTCAATTTTAATTCTTTCCCATAGACTTCTTTTAAACGTCCTAAGATGTGAGGATACCCATCTATTCTCCCTATGAGAATTGTTATTTATAATATTTTTATCTATCTCTCTGCAAAATTGTCCGATTTTCTTACTTGGATACTCAATATAGGATCCATAAGTCATCCAACAGTCACTTTCTCTGTAGATGTTATCCAAAGTAGAAAGAACTGTTTTTGTTGCAAGCCAATCATCTCCGTCTAGAGTGACAATAATGTCTTCTGAATTGTTGCCAGACTGCTCAATCGCCTCAAAAATATTTCTTAAAGCATATTTCTTTTCTGTGTTTTTTATTAAAGTGAACCTATCGTCATTAGCAATTAATTTTTCTATTATACTTACTGATGAATCTGTCGAAATATCATCGATTAAAAAACATTTAAAATCTTGATAAGTTTGTAGTTGTATAGATCTCACACACTTATTTATCCACTGCTCCACGTTATAAAAAGGAACGATAATTTTAAAATTTTTATTTGTCATGATTCGAGCCCGGACCAAAAATATTCTCTTCTATTTTTTAAATATTTCATAATTTTTTCGTCTCTAAACCATTCTTCATCTTTATGAAGAACGTTTTCGTTTAAATGAAGCTCGCATCCTAAAATTTTTGCCTCTATGACAATCCTTGGGCAGGTATCCGGAGCTTTTGGCAAGAAGATTAGACCCTTTGATTCCCTCATTTTTCTCAATATTTTTTCATAAGGCAGCCCTGAAACAATCTCATATTGTAGGTTGTTTTCTTTTGCGTATGAAATACAGTCGTTGGTTCCCTTAATCCAAGAACTAGAGTTTAAAATTAAAAAATTATCATTTGTTTTTTTGACATCTTTATTTAATCTAAGCATTTCTTGCAAATGTTTTTTATCAAAAATAGAACTTAAAACTTTAATCTTATCATCTTTTAGGAATGGCATTTTCTCTTTGTAAATTAGAGATTGCCTCTTTGACATAAACCATAGTTTTTCTGCATTGTTGAAAAAAATTGATACTAACTTTCCATTACTCTCTTTTATACAATTGCACGATCCTTCAATTTCTGAATGTTTTTCTGGGGATCTAAATTTACAAAATTTAAAATCATATTCAATAATATGATATGTCAAATCCGACTTACAAAGAAGCAGCAAGACTTTGGCGGGTATTAATGAAAAATTTCCAAAAATCCATATTTTTTCTTTGTTGTTTTCAATAAAATCTTGTGTTAAATTTTTAGATTTCATTTTATGAATATCTGATTTGTTGCCAATGATTGCCTCCGAAGTTAACTCCGAGCCTCCGGAATACTCATCAGCGAAAAAATCAGAGACAAAAATAAAATTATACATCCAACTCACTAAACATCTCATCAATTTCTTCCAAAAATTCAGCGCGAGTTTTATCTATTATATTTTCACAAAACTGGCCGTACATCGCTTCTTCAGTAAAGTTTTCAACAAGGTATTTTTGAAGCTTCTTGGCATTTCTCTTAAACCGAGAATATTCACTGCGAACTTCGCGGATCCTTCGCTTGAAGGAGGCTTCTCTCGGAAAAGCCCATTGTGAGTCTGCCTGAATAACACCTTCCCAAACAGCTTCTTTTTGAACATTCTGCAAATCATATTCTACCGATGCATACATTGGTTTTAGCTTACCCTTCTTTTGAGGAATAAGTAAGAAGTCAAGCTGTCCAGACCATCCGGTGACAATAACTGGAAGGCCATTATAGGATGCCTCAAAGAGGGGGAGTCCGTACCCTTCTCCGTGTGCTGTCGAGATTAAACACTTAATTTTTGAATTTTGATATAGCCCAGTCATCTGCTCTTCTGTTAAATCACCGTGAAGGAGATACACCTTGCATTTCATTTCACCATGCTTGCTGAGAATATTTTTTAGCTTTTGCTCTGTATATTCTCTATCAATGATGCTATTATTCTTAATGGATGTCTTCAGAACTAGTCCGACTTCTTGATCGAAGTTTTCCTCCACAAACCAATTAATTAGATTATCAAAGTTCTTTCTTGGACCCCATTGAGAAATTGCGAGGTAATTAAAGTCATATTCCAAATTTAAATTAATTTTTTCTTTTGTGAAATGTCTGACAGGGTAATTGACAACCTCGATAGGGGTATCGCAAGACAAAGTTACGACCTGTCCTGTTTGTTGATTGTTCCCAGTATATACAGTATTCTCAAAAACCTGCTTTGAGTGGTTGGACACGACAATAATTTTGTCCATCTGATTTGCTTTCTGGATCCACTGTGGAGATACTTTTGTTGTCTCAATTCCTGCTGTATACCCTACATTAACTGGTGCAAGCTGCTCCCACTCGTTTGGAATCGTTATTTGAAGAGAAATATCATATTGGCCGCCAGCTTGATTATAAACATGTGTCTTTGCAATGGTTTTATCAATCCAGCCACGCTCTTCATTCTCTAAACTCACCCACCCAGTTTGACCCCAATTTACTGGAGCAATATGGATATCAAAGATATCCTCTCTTGAGCGAAGTGCTCTGATGGCAAATCTTGCTTGTTCTCCGTACCCACTTTGTGATAAAACTGGACCCCTGACAATAATCTTTTGTTTCATGTTACCTCCCTGATTTCCCAAGCTTGATATCCTTTTCTAGTTTCCCAAGATCCATGATTCTCGATTACGGAATCAACCAAAGTAACCCACCTTTTCTTAAATGTCTCAAAGTTATAATTTTCAACAACATGTTGTCGACCCTTCATTCCGAGCAGTTTCCTTTCTTCTGGTTTCATGTTAAAAATGTCTCTCAGAGCCTGTATAAAGTCTTCCTTAGAAACCCTATCCTCGTAGATGTATGGAACCTGTTGAGAGCCTATGATCGCACTTGAGGCAGCCTGAATGCCTATACCAAACCAGTCTTTACCATTCGTGACTTGTTCCTGCAACCCACCTGTCATATTGACAATAATCGGTGTTTGACAAGATAACGATTCTAGTGTTGCCAGACCAAATCCTTCGGCATCGGAAATATTAACTGTGCAGTCTGACATATTATACATTGATGATAGGATTTCTGGAGATACTTTGTTTTTTGATATTAAGATTCTTCCATCGTCTATGCCCAAATTTGAGATAATCTTTTCCAAATCCTGCCCGTTGGGATCTTTTGGGTCGGTGTGCATAATCAATCTTACATTGTCTGGACCGACCTCTTCTGCAAATTCATTGAACCAAAAGATCAGAGAGCCGCTCATTTTTCTTCTAGCATTTCTATTGTTCCAGAAGAAAGTCACCCTTTCATCTTCCCCAAATTGTTGACCCTTGATTGTCTTTATATCTTCATCAGACATGGGTCTAAAAATAGTAGAATCTACAGCATGCGGAACATAGTGATTCTCCACATTTGGAGCCACATTATTAACAATATCGTGAGTGACTTTAGAAATTGCTGCGATCACATCTGTGGACTCATAGAATTTTTTATTATATTCTGGATATGGATAATTATCCCATACATGATAATAAACCATTGGAATGTGCTGTCTAATTTCATTCTCAATTGACCATAACCAGCCATAAAATCTTGGGTCCGTCATAAACCACAATATATCCGGTTTCTCATTAAAAAGTGCTGAACGGACCATCTCCGGAGTGCCATACCCCTTTACTGGATAGACGATCCAGTCTTCTCCGTGTGGATCGATCTTTTGTGGTGCGTAATTCTCATGTTTTACCGCGCCGCCAAGACATACTACTTTGTACCGACCTGTTGCCAGGAGAGTTTCGATAATATATTTTGTCTGAGTACCTACACCGGATGGAGCCAGCGGGTGATCTGAAATAATAAAAATCTTTTTCTTTTCTGTCATTTAAACCTCTATGGGCATTCTGGTGTTCTACAAAACTCACATTTTGCACACGAACGCTTATCTTTGATATAATTCTTTTTCTCTATGTTGAATAAAGCCTTCTTTAATAATGTCATTGCATTTTCTTGCTTTCTGTTTCCACTCGTTACTCGAAAAAATTCTACCTGATTCTTCTTGGCAGTTCTCTTTAACAATGCAAAGTGTGTTTCAATATCCTTTAAATCAATATTATGCTTCTTCGCGAAGAAGATTTTATATAATGTCAATTGGTATGTCGTCATTGGCTCTGCTCTGTGTCGGGCATCCCAGCCCCACGAGCATGATTTCCAATCAATAATATGATATTTTCCGTCTGGTGTCTTCAAGACAACATCGATAAAGCCCTTAAAGTTGCGGGTGCCTTCTTCTATTGGCACCATTAGCGACTCTTCGGTTGCAATCACCTCGTAACCTTCAGAGAAATAATTATTTAGTGCTGGCTCTATGAGAGGCAAAAGTGTTATCCCCTGTGTTGCCATATCTTCTATTAATTTCTCATCGATATCCACACTGCTGTCCAGTGCTTCCAGATTCAATTGAAAATTTTCTATGAAACATTCTTCATAATTTAAATCTTCTTTTAATAATTTTTTTTCACAAACAGTATGAATAGCGGTTCCAAAAGCGGTATATTCGTTGCCCACAAATCCTTTAATCTTATCAATATAAGTCAATTTATGATAAAATGGGCAAAAATTCCAATTTTTTAATTCAGAAAATGATATGTGAGACAATTATTCCTCGATATTTGGCGCAATGTTAATTTTTTCTTCTTTATCTATTATAACATCTTTTTCAGAATTGTCAAGCTTTTTTGTTGTTTTTCTCTTTCTAGGAGACTTCTTCGGTGGTGGCCTTGGCAGGACATAACTTAAATTTTCAAATACCCAAGTTCCTTTCTCCGGTCCACCATAATTATCGATTTTCATATTTTCTAAACACATGCCTGGATTTAAACCTTTTTCTTTTATAAGTCTCTCTCTTATGTGTTTGCCAGAAATAGCAATTCTTTTTTTCTGGTTTTTAAATTTATATGGTTGAACCTTATGTTCTACATAGATTTTATCTTTTATAATTTCAATCTTCATAATAGTGTAATTCCTCTATTTTCTTATATAAAGCTGGACATATTTCAGAAAGATATTCGGCATTCTCTAGAAAATAATATTCAAATCCGTTTGCAAAATATTCCCTTAATGCTGTCGCACAGTAAGCTGATGTGTAAAGCCCATAAGATGATACTATCATATTTAATCTATCGTATCCAACTTGTTTATATAAATAATTATCCATTTTAATATCATATTCTGGCTCTAAAAATAAAGTCTTATCTGGGTGTAGACCTTCTGCTTTCAAAATTTGAAATAATCTCTCCCTTTTTGACAAAAACTCTTGCTTCATTTTATCGTCACCGTATATCAAATATCCGAATGGAGATTCTAGTGAGTGTGCTATCTCGTGAATAATGTCATCTATTAGATCTTGTTCGTCCTCTTGTTCATTCGATACATAAATTGCACCATCCTTAAATGTTGCATTTATTTCTTTTTTTGCAAAATCTTCAAACATTCCCACATAAATCGAATCCACTTCCCTGAGTAAATGATTTGGCAAATGGGCGTTAACTATATCTAGAATATTTCCGATTTCAATACCATTTGATATTTTGTCTTTTACATAAACTTGGATATTCTCATTCATTAGATATTCTTTTTGCTGATCTTTTGCCCTCTGTAAGGAGTGTCTAAGATAATCATCATTATACATAATTAGTTATCCAAATTTAATATATCTAAATCATTTAATCCCTTCTCATACCCCTTTAAGAAGTTCTCTTCTGCAATTGACAGCAACAATTCTGGGAACTCCTCTGCCATAACAACCACTACCATCTCTAGTGTAACTTCACCTTTTTCTGGGTTTAATTTTTCCCCGACATAATCAACGATTTTGCACTTTAGCTCGCCGTCAATTGTAACAATTTTTTGTAAATACGAATCATCTTTTTCAGACATAGTTTCTCCATCTAATATAATATAACATATTATTCCTCGATTGTCAAGGAAAAAACTACATTATTTTCGATGCTAAGGTGGCGAGTGCTGATCTTTCGCCTTTCTGCAGAGTTATATGACCAGCTAAATCGTACTCTTTGAAATTTTCTACCGCATGAACCAGTCCGTTTGATGTTTCGTCTACATAAACATTGTCAATTTGTTCGATGTCTCCAGTTAAAACAACCTTAGTATTCTCCCCGATTCTTGTCAAGATTGTTTTAACCTCGTGGAGAGAAAGATTTTGTGCCTCATCAATAATTATAAATGCATTGGATATAGATCTACCACGGATGTAGGTCAGAGCCTCGATCTCTATGATTCCCTTTTCCATGTATTGTTCCAATGTTGCTTTATCATTCCCAAGTATAAATTGAAGATTATCCTGCAGTGGCATCAACCACGGATGCATTTTCTCCTCCATTGTTCCGGGAAGAAAACCAATATCTTTCCCCATGGGCTGGACTGGGCGTGATATAACTATTTTATTATAAATAGAGCCAGCCTGTGAGAATGGATCTTGAATTGTTTGGGATATTCCTGCGGCGATGGCTAATAAAGTTTTGCCGCAGCCAGCCTTACCAACTAATGTAACCAATGATATATCCGGGTCCATCAACAAGTCTGCTGCAAATGATTGTTCCTTGTTTCTTGGCTTGACACCCCAGATACCTTTTTTTCCATAATCAGATATTCTAGTATAAGAGCCATTTCTATAGCGGCATAAAACAGATTTTTTTGAGTTATACTCGGATTTCAACATAACAGATTCATTGTTTCGAAAATCATTTTCTTCAAGTTCTTCTTCGCAGGCTTGAAGAAAGCCATTGCTATATACCGCATCAACCTCATCGTCAGACACCTCTACAACCTTAAACCCGGTATATAAATCTGACTGAATTTTTATTATTTTATCTTCCGTATATCCCTCTGATTTGAGACCTAGAGAATCAGTCATAACTCTCATATTAATATCCCTAGATACAAGCACCGTTTGCTTGTCTGGGTTTCTTCTTTTCGCGCCGATGGCGACCGTCATAATTACATGATCTGGGTCTGTCGAATTGAAGTCTGGTGGTAGATCATCCATATTTATTCGGACGACTTTTAGTGTCCCACTACTATCACCGAGGGAAACACCTGCTTGCAGACTTCCGAGTTCCCTCAACGAATCAAATTCTCTAATTATATTTCTAGCGTTATTCCCTACGGAATCCTGCCTTTTTTTGTGATTATCTATTTCTTCCAACACTTTCATTGGAATTATTATGTCACTCTCACCGTAATGATAGATACATGAAGAATCAGTTAAACATACACTCGTATCTAATATATAGATTCTATTCGCCATATACTCTAACTAGTATCAGAACATATAAAAGTGAGGGTGTTTTTTCTATTATTCGTCGATATCTTCAATATCGACCCAGACAACAGTCTTTTTATTAACTCCGCCGCACATATCTTTGATTTTAGAAGCCTCTACTATAACTGCCCTCAAATGATTGTGTCCACAAAGCCACGATTCTGTCTGTATATTTTCAAGGTCTTCTATTATTGCAGTCTTGCCATAATCATCAAATTTCGGATAAATGAAGCCGTTGTGGCCACGTTCGGATATGAAACAAACTGTGTTTGATTTTATTTTCACTAATACCTCTTTTAATCTAAGAAAAAGTCTTTGTCATCATTTGATATTTCTATTATATTCTCTCTATTATAATATTCCTCGATTGCTTTTCTGATCATCGAGGCTGAGGGATGCTTATTACTGGGATGATTTTTTTCTCTCAAATATTCCCGTATATATAATTCTGGTACAACATACATAATCCCATAAGGTGCCTCCATTATCCCGGATGACATTGAACACATACCAACTCCGGCATCGCCAGATTTAGAGGTAACACCATCCGAGTCCGTAAAATCTTCTGTTATTATATATAAAAACCAACTCATATATGTAACTATGTTCTTTTACTTGCAATAACCCCATAATGGAAAAAATATATTATAATAACTAGTGTTACAATATTCCATCCTGTTATATGTACAGTTTTTTTACAAGTTTTCATTAATATTTTTTTTAACATTTTTTATTTTTATGGACAGAATTCCCACCAACATGCCATAACATTTCGATTCCCAGTTCTTCACAAATGATTTTCTCTGGAGTATTATCTTTGTGTCTCGGTCCACCGTTGGCAAAATAAGTTGGATGATATTCTATTAATGCCGCACATACAGTATCATCTTCATCGTTTACAGACACGACATCTTTAACACCCTTGATGGCTAGCAGGAATTCTTCCCTTTCATTGAATCCAATAGAGTTAAACCCCTTTTGTCTAAAGATCCACTCATCAGAATTCATTGCAACGATCACATCTCCATATTCAGCAGCTTTACGGATGAGGCGAATATGTCCAATATGGATTGGATCAAATCCTCCTGATATCATTACCGTATCATAAGGTGTTTTATTCATTAATCTTCTCCTCAAGGCATTCTTTAATTTGTAATACCTGTGCTGTTGTTGGTGTCCCGTATGCAACAGAAAATACAGTATAGGTGATTAATGTTGCAATTGTAGATCCAAAAATTACACCAAGTCCGAAAAATAAATAATTTTTAAAAAGTTTCTTAAATAATTTCATCTACTAATCCATATTTTAAGCAGGTTTCCGCGTCCCACCACAAATCATGCTTAAGTAATTTTGTCAATTCCTTCTTGGGGATTTTGGTGTGCTCCTCGTAAATATCAATAATCATTTTCATGAGGCGGTCATTATTCTCCATAGTATCTTTTTGATCTTGATATTTCCCCCACATTCCGGAAGATAGCTGGTGAATAAGCATATAGGCATGCTTGCTAATTTGCCTATGATTTGCTGTCACACTCATTATTGTTGCTGCTGAGGCTGCACACCCTTCAACTATTGAGGTAATGGGCACCGATGAATTCATAATATAATCTACAGAAGAAAATCCAGCAAAGACAGAGCCGCCATAAGAATTAATATGTAGATAAATTTTTCCAGGATCATCGAGGTTCAGTGTCCTTTTTCTATTTAATAAATCATTACTTAGTTCTTCGATTTTCATATTCAGTGTCAGGTTCTTCCCCCTCGATACTTCAGTATAAAAATAAATTCTGTTGCTTTTCGACTCAATGCGATTATTATCTTCAGGCTTAGCATTTTGAAATTCTGATCCAGCGACATGGGTTGGTAATGCTGCCCAATATGTATCTTTCATTACTTCTTTTTCCTTTTTGTTAAGTGGCACTCCCGACACGATTCGAACGTGTGACCCACGGCTTAGAAGGCCGTTGCTCTATCCAGCTGAGCTACGGGAGCAGATGGTGGACCCTGTTGGACTTGAACCAACGGCAATCCGGGTATGAGCCGGGTGCTCTGACCAACTGAGCTAAGGGTCCGTAATATATTATTATTATACTACCTCTTGGAGTTTTTGTCAAGTTGTTTTTTTATAATAAGTACCAAATAATCGATCTAGGAACGGCATTGTACCAGAAAAATTATGTCTCGCAGATTTTCTATGGTGTATATAGTGGTGACTAGAACAGATGCCACTATTATCATCATTATGAATCTTGTGATGTAGCCATCCATAATAGGCGACATATAAAATAAAGCCCAGTGCAAATGGGACAGAGACCAAAGAAGTGAGTAAAAAAACTAATAGAAACAATAATTTTGCCCACGGGGGTAGCAATAAATGATCGTTTCTTTTCTCATTATAGTCGTTTCTGTGGTGTATCATGTGTAATCTCTTAATATGATGTAAGAGTGGCCACTTTCCCAATGATCCGTGCCCGACAAAGCGATGATTTAAGTAAAACATCATAGATGTCACAAAAAAGCCAACCACCAACAATAAAAGTTCAGAATACATCCGCGCCCCTAATAGTAATTATTATAAATTATTTTAAAAACCTATTTTTTTAAAAAATTACGAAGGCGGACGACACCATCATCAATTTCTACATATGTCGCATGGGTTATCCAGTCTCCCGTATTGACATATGTTTTTATTTCCTCTTCTTCGTCTATCCATATTAAAACTTCTGGAACATGAGTATGTCCCATTATTAATACATCTACACCATTATTGGCATCCATAATATCCCACAGCCTTTTTACTTTTCTCTTATTGAATTTCAATTTTGTATACCATGCAGACATATTTATATTAAAGATAAACTCCAACACACTCTGAAGTGTTGTTATTATTTTCATCAAGGTTCTAGAGTGGATGATTCCGTTTTCATATTTATCCCCATGTTCTATTTTGAATTTTCTATCGCCTTCCTCAAAACAATATTCTTCAACAAATTTAACACCGTTGAATTCTGTACCTATAAAACCAGAAAGGGAAATGTCGTGATTCCCTATTACATAAATTATTTCCTTATTGAAGTCAATCGTTTTTAAAAGATCCATAACCAATGGTGTGAATGTTGGTATCTTCAAAAATTCGATTATATCACCATTTAATATTAGTTGATCGTATTTTTCATCACGAAGGAGTCTGATAAGTTCTTTTTTTCTGCAGAATCTCGATCCAATGTGTGTATCTGAAACAATCAACCTTTTCATCTATTCTTCTGTTTTCCCTATTCTATATATAATGATTGTTCTATAACCCTTATATGTATGTGGCACTTCAGCCCTCAAAAAAGAACCAGCATCGCGATTTTGTACATTAAATTCTAAATGTCTACCACCATCATCACTTACGGTTCTAATATTTAGCTCATCGGAAATATTCAAAAATGGCTCGAATTCCGCATATGCAAAATCAATAATTTCTTGATCAGTCATGTCTAACTCTGGAATGTTTTTTATTTAATAATAATGAGAAAAAGTGCTGGTTTGCTTGGATAGCCAGCTTCCTAGCCCCTCTGTTATTTGGGAAATCGTCGCGTAGCGATTGTGAATACAACTCACCTCCTTCAGACCCAGGGTTCGTTAGAGACAATGAACCGATATCGTTATAATATAACACTTAATCTCAATCCTTCTTCTTATAAGTATACTCTGGAATGTCCTCTTTGTCAATAAAATAATCATCAAGAGAATATTTTTTCACCAATACGAAAAAAGAACTCTCCTTTAGTCCAAGAAATCTCATAGCCTCAGCCTTTGTTCTGGTTGCAGATAATGCATATTTTAATACAGCATCCTGTACAACATACAACAAGTTACTCCACAGAGGAATGCCGTAGGATCTACTAGCAAGTCCTCTGGTCGATAATTCTAATTTTAATGCGATAACTTCTTCTAGAGTGAGATTGTTCATCATTATCTCGAACTCTTCATTAGTTTTTCGCTCTTTTTTAAGCTTATTAATGATACTATAATTTTTATTTTTACCATTATAGTTTTTTTTTCTTTTCCAATTAGTCACAATGATTACTTAGTGTGTTTAGTATGATTAATAATTAGAGTGTTTAGTATGATTAATAATTAGAGTGTTTAGTATGATTAATAATTAGAGTGATTAGAATGGTGTGTGTGGTTAGTGTGATTAATATAACTATAGCACTTAGAAATAACCTTGTCAAGTAAAAAAATATATTTTTTTTTATAGATCCAATGCGTCACCTGTTTCTTCGCTGGCGAATTCTTGCTGAGATTCATCATCGAGATCTGTATTTTGTGCGAGATCTGGATCAATATTAACATTTACTGGATTTTCTTCAAAATTAAGAGATTCATATCTGTCGGCCCATAAAACTAGATTTTTACGGAAATAAATTCTAAAGAGATCTCTTTCTGATAATTCGCCTTTTGAATATTCGTGTTGGTCGATTGTGACGGATTTATTGATAAAGCTATCCTTTGGAACTTGTTTATAATACCTTCGAAGATTAGTGCCGAATGATTTATAGGCAACTCTAGAATAAGCTTCGATTCCGGAAGCTGGGATATCTTCTTCCGCCTCTCCTTCACCGAGTGTAAAAATATCTTCTTCTTCCTCTTCTTCCTCTGGTGCTATATCTCCTCCGGCTAGCTCTAGATCGTCGATAGAAACCTTAATAACTTCATCTTCGTCTTCGAGTTCTTCGTCTTCGAGTTCTTCGTCTGCCACAAATCCCTTTTCTAGAAAATCTTGACCAAGAGACAGTGGCTCTTTGTCTTCATCAATTGTTTCAAAATCGATATTAGCTAATTTTAAAATTTCTTCAACAAACATCTCCCTATCTTCTCTACTGGATGTCAGGTCTGTATATGACTCTTTAAATGCTGGAGAACCTTCTGGATTATCAGGATCCCCGACAGTCTCTTTAATAAAGTGAGCTAATAAATTAAGGGAAGTAAATTCATACTTTCTATTCACGGCTTCACTCAGGATGTTCCTAATGATCGTGCGCATATATTCTTCACTTTTAATGTGCCGACTTTTAATAATTCGAATCGCTTTACGAATATTTTCTCTTAAAAGTTGTTCAACAACCATTTCATTTCTATCAATCATTAACTTAGTTTCTCCGGAGTTATAATATAATTAGTTAGTTAATCTTTCTTTTTTCTATTATAAAACTTAATTCCCTTTACTTTTGGTCTAGCATCTTTAAAGTATTCAGGCTTCATTCCAAGAGGTATAGAATATGCTCCAGCTGCACCTGCTCCAGATAGCTCCTCAAGTGGGTCAAATACTTCTTCTTCCTCTTCTTTCTCTTCTTTCTCTTCTTCCTTTTTGGCATGCTTCTGTGCTAGTGGCATTTTTATTGACACCCTCTTACCGCCTTCTCTTCCTGTAATTCCAGGAGAAGTAGGTCTCCAATTTGTATCTCCATATCCCGTATCAGAAATGATTCTTATTTCCTCCAGATCTTCATTTTCTTTTTTAAGATCTTTTGAGTTTCGCCTTTCAGAATAAACTTCTTCAATAATTGAGAAAACTGTTTCTGACAGATTCTCCCCCATGAACTTCATATCTTTCGACAATTTTAATGTGAATACTGGCTCTCTTATCCAGTCTCCGGATTCACTTTGCTTGAAACCAACTTTGCGATACCATGCTTTAAGGTCTCGTGCTCCCAGTCTCTCCGATCCAAATGGGGAAGGATCTAAAGATAAAGTTATACCAGCCTGATCTGCAAGCTTGACTATCGTACTCATAACAGCCGATGCATATCCCTTTGCCTCACATTCTCCAGCAGGTACAGTATTAATACTTGACAAGTGAATTCGTGTGCCCCACGGACTAAGTTCGGTCATGACTACACAATCCTTGCCGGAGTCACTCTTACCCATGTACCAGTATCTTTCCCTTGGGTTAAGGGGGTTTTGTGATGATAATTTCTGATATTCTTTCATGAACATATTGAGTTCATTATTGTCCTTCTTTTTTAAAGAAATTGCTTCTGAGATGCTCGTGGTGCTTTTTGAAATTTTACCCTTTAGCATTTCATAGATATCTTTATCAAACCACCCCATGACCAGTTTGAAGCCCTCTGGGTCTAGGTTATCTATTATCTTTCTGATGGTTGTTCCGCTCATTTCTTCCCTAACTGGGAGTTTCATGGAAACATGAGGTGCTACCATAACATAAGCATGATTATCGAATGTTTGTAAATCATTAATGCTCCTTTCATATGATTTGAGGTAATATGGGGTTCCGTCCTTCTTCAGCGCACCTAATTTAGAAAATCTAGGACTCTCTTTCATGTCCTTTTTTCCAACTGCATAAACAATAATAACATCATCCGGATTAAATACCCCTGCCAATTCAGGTGCATTATAGGGGCTTTTAGCCTGAATAATCTGGGATTCGGGAATTCCGTGTTTGAGTATAATTTTCTTCTTTTCGTCGAAAGTCAAAGGGGAGCGCACTGGATGTGTCTTATCTGATGTTATAATAAAGACATTTTCTTCACCGTGTTCTCTCTGCAAATTCTTGAAAACTTCCAGATGGTGCCTACCCATGGGCTGAAATCTACCAGGATACAGAACAACTTTCCTCTTTGCTTCCTCTTCTCTAGCTTCCGTTAAATTTTTAAGTGGGCTGATACCCTTTCGTCCGAACCTAAAAAGGCCGAGAATTTGGTTAACAGGTGCAAAATTCCCAGTAAATTTATATGACCAACCATCGTGGTCAAAAACAAAACCTTCAGCTGCAGTTGAAATATTTTCCACATTCCTGAGCTTACTCATTTGTTTCTGCAAGATCTCTAGTGCACCTTTATTTCCTGATTTTTCAATAGCTCTGATAGCTTTCGATACTTCTTTTCTTAATCTTTCTGTCTCTTTTTTATTATCTAAAATAAATAAACTTTCAAGACCCTTCAACATCTCAACAGAGAAATCGTGGATTATCATCTCGATCGGCTCGATAGCCGCCTTAAGTATTTTATCAGCATTTTTTATAATATATATGGCGCTATTTTTATCCTTTTGCGAGGCATTTTTTACTATTTTTCTAGGATCCAGTTCTTTCGGCATATAATCATAGCCATAAGCATTTCGATAAGATTTATTGGACAATAATATCCTTTTCAATAATAATTCTTCGGTTTCTTTATCTATATCCATTCCCCTTTCACGAATCATGGATAATACTCTAGCCATAACATATTCTATAATCATTTGACCATCAGAAACACCCTCCGAAGAGATTTCAGAATCAATTCCAGATAAAGCATTATACAATGCTTCCTTGTCTTCAATGGCTTTTAATTTGAATACGGCATCCATTTGGACTTTAAATTTATTATCTGCGATATTTTGTTGTATTTTTCCGAGTTCCGATGATAATATTCCAGCATATTTAGAGACATCTTTTTGTCCAGTAACTAATTCTCCAGTTTCTGGATCAATGATTTCGACCTCTACCGGATCCCCGGTTTCCTTATCAAACTCGGCTCCACCCCCGTGAATTGTAATAAATTTAGAATCATAATTAATCACATTCGCTGTTTCTGGATTTATGATTTCAACATTGTAATAAATATTTGTATCTGGACCGAAGATTTCTTCCTGTTTTGACCGAGGAAATCTTTTTATTACTTTTTCGAAATCCCTCAAAGCTTGCGAGAATGATTTCTTTAAGGTTTTGTTGAAAGAAAATTTATCTGCGAGCTGCTTGATTGTCATTCCGCCAGCTTTCACATTTCCCTTATTTCTTACAGCTTTGCCATCTCCAAAATCTAATGACGATAGAGTTTCAGTATAAGGGGAGCCAGAATACGGACTCATCATACTTCTGATGGCTGCCTGCCTTTCTTCCTCTTTCTCTATAAATTCAAATTTTTGGTTTGATACAGAAAAAGAAATATATAAATTCTGACCATCAGTCTTTTCGGTCCCCTCTAGCTCGCCTTCAGCTGCATTTTTGAGGATTTCTTTAATTTGAGTAAAGGTGAGCCGAGGATTTTCGTAAAGATGACTCATGTGACCAGCAAGACCGCCCATTTTATTCTTCCTTATTTTCTTCTAGTAAATTAAGCTTTTCATTAAGGGAGGTATTTTCCTCCATTATAATTTTATTTTGTTCTTCTAATTTTCTATATCCCCTTCTCAGATGGGATAGATTTTCCAATGCCAACTCTATTCTTTGTCTCTCTTTTATAGTTCTCGGATTAAAGCTCTGCAGAGCCTCTTTGATAGCACTAGCACGAGACATAATTGAAACAGAATTTTTCCACTCTCCGATAATAAATTTTCTTGTCATTTTTCTAAAATCCATATTTTCTTATTCCTTTTTCGCTTTTCGATATTTCGATCTCTTGGGGCGCAAGGCGGCTTTTTTCACTTTCTTTTCTGGCTTATTTGGTGCCAAGTCTCCCTCTACTAGTTCGTTTGCATGAACTGGTGCAGGGCTTATTTCTGGAGTTGGGGTGAAAACCTCAATGGAAATCTCTTCGATAACATCCTCAGAGACCTCTTTAGCCACTTCTTCAACCAATACTGGCTCGGCTGCAGGCTCTGGCTCGGCTGCTGGTGGAGGCGCAGCCGGTTCTTGTGCTGCTTGATTTTTTCTGGCTTTTGCCAATTGTGCTCTTCTAAAATTCTTTCTTCTTTTACCCATGATAAAGGCTCCTTTTTAAATATTTTATACTATAAATAGTTCAGAAAAATTAAGCTGAACCAGTAAATTCCTGATTGGTATCAGTTCTTAGGCTCAATTTTCCCTTTGTGCCGAGCCTAAAAGGTACTTGTTCGGACTCTCTTGCTCTCTGAATAGATAAATTTTGCACCCTGTATGTATTGAACACATATCCGGTTGAATTCGCCTCAACCAATTTTACGGTAGGGTTAGAGCCTGTTATGACACTTCCTCCGCCGGATGATATTACTGCATCAACATCACCATTTTCGGTTGCCCCACCATTATATGCATAAAACTTTAGGTTCATAACATATGTTCCAGCCACATCTGGATTAAATGTAAATTCATCATCTAGGTTTAACTGGCCAGATGATGCGGAAGCGGCAGAGCCTGACTGTATAAAATATATATTATATACTTCAGATTGACTCAAACCTCTATCCCAGATGGATAGTTCATCAATGGATTGCTCTCCGCCCCCATGAGTCCCAAGAAAGGAGGCAAAAAAGTCGTTGGTGAGTCCGGTGAGAGCGGAAGAATGAGCCTGTGTGTCTACGAGAACACCGTTCAGATATCCCTTTATCGTCGCCCCGTCCCAACTAAAAACGATATGGTTCCAGTTCGCGGGGGTGACTGTGAGGTCTATAGAGTTGCCGTTGTAGGCTCCGATAAAAAACCGAATCGTCGTGGCATTTTGCCAAAAAGCACCGAAGCCCTGATTCCATGTAAACCCATTAGATGCACCTACAATAGAATCGTATTGGGCTGGAGTCCATGCCACATCGCCCTTGAGCCACAGACTGATAGAAAAGTTCGCAGAGATAAAAGTGGATGCTGCTCCAAAGTTAATATTATCAGTCACCCCAAATTGATAGGCTTGTGCACCCACTCTTCCTGCAACAAGGCTTGCTCCCGTGACCGTCCCGTTCCGGGAATTACCAGAAGAATCATCGGCATCTCCTTCGAAGTGCCATAACCCTTGATTATTTGTCATATCTAAATATGTGTTAACACCTCCATCTGGAAATGGTATACTTTGATTAGTATATAAGCTTCCACCGGGAACAGATACCCAAGACCACTCATGAGCATAATCAGCCACCGGTAAGCCTTGGGTTGTTGCATCAAAGGTGGCAGGAGTTCCAACTGTTCCTACAATATCAGATACATTGAAGACAAAAGTTGCGTCATGTGCCACTGTTGCGAATAAATTCCGGAGATCAAGTTGACCCGGTGCACCCCCATCGTGGACAACAGTTGCGAATGAATTTCGCAAATCGAGCTGCCCCGCCGGTGCACCATCATGGACAACAGTTGCGAATGAATTTCGCAAATCGAGCTGACCCGCCGGTGCACCATCATGGACAACTGTTGCGAATGAATTCCGGAGATCTAGAGCCATTAACTAACCTCAGTTTTCAACAATACAACATTTAGACCAGTCCATGGAACCAGAGAAGGAGTCACTGGGGCCGTCACAGTAACATATGTATTTGTGCCGATAACCGAACCTGGACCAGAAGTAAAAGCAGTAGGAGCTGCAAGTTCAGCGAGAGCTGTAAATACACTAATTCCGCCGCTCCCGGCAGCATACGAGTGGGATGTTACACCGTAGATATTGGTCGGTGATATTCCAAGCTTGACAATTAGTGGGTGGATACCAATTACAACATAATCCCCGGACAAGGGTGCCGGTTGAAATACTACTGGCCCCACTGCAATTGGAGGCTGCAGTTGGGAACTCTGAGCGTTTCCGGGGGGAGCAGAAGCCGGACTCCATAGAGTAGTTCCATTATCTGAATAATCCAGATCTGCAGATATGCGTGTTACGAATTGGTCAACAGGGCAAGGATCTGCCCAATCATCATAAAGGGTAATATCTCCCCAAAAGGTGTTATCAGTATATGTGGTAGCATTACCGTAGAGGCTACCTACATGGCCGGAGCACCCAGTTTCTGCAGATCTTGCATCTGCACCGGTGAGTTCCTGAACACCGTCAATCCACAGTTCTCCCTGCCATGGATTTACACCCATGTTAAAGCGAATGGCGATATGGTGCCAAGTGCTTGAATTCAGAGTAGTGACAGTTTGACCAATAAATACATTATTTATATATAATTTTAATTGTCTAGTTCCACTATCTGCTTCACATCGAACACCGAGATTGGCAATATTCCCCTTGACAGTTAAAAGTCTTGAGTTATCAAAGGTAGTTGCACTTGGGCTATAAACATACCCGCTGAGCCACCCGCTCGTCAATGCGGCGGTTTCGTTTGTTGGAAGGCCAACCATATAATTATTATTTGTGCCATCACGAGTATTCATTGAATATCTAGTAACAGGGGATCCCAAATAAGATCTGACATATAATGCCGATGGTTGTGATCTAGTCGTATTTGGAGTGTTCCATTGTCCAAGGGTGTTTAATTCGGCAGTTGTTTCTGGGCCAAAAGCCCATGACCATTTTAGTGACATTTATTGTTCCTCCTCAAATGTTCCGGGATAGATGGAATTTATTTCCTCTTTGGTGTGTTGAACCCAATCGCCGGGTGCCGAAAAATCATCACCAACGACAATAACAAATAAATTTTCGTCACTATCAAAATGCGGTGCAGACATGCCCCCACAAGTGTGAGATGTCATCTCCCCGCTATCAGATGTTCCGGGGTCTCGTGTTTCGAAACCGTCGTTGTCTACAATAATTACAGCCGGTGCTAAATAAATTTTACTCATTATTTAAATCTCCTCATAAGTTCATAATAAAGTCTTTCTCGATTTTCTTTGAGTTGATTTCCAAAAGCACGATTTGTTTGCTTATATTCATCTTCCCAATCTCGGAAGCACATATTTCCTCTCAAATAGGCATCTTCTTCCATTTTTCTTAAATGTTCATCGCTCTGAGCATAACCTTCACCCATTTCTAATATGTTATCAAACTGTCCATCACAATTTTGTGTATGATGAACCAATTCATGAGAGAGTGATCTCATAATATCTTTTGGGTGGCGATTATCAATGTATACAGTAACTGTCATATTTCCAGGCTCATAATGGGCTGTTTTCCCCAAGGCTCTTTTTCCATTTTCTGGATCCGATTTGAAGACCATCTCTGGGTCTCTATCGTATTTTAGCCTTTCTTTTGCAAAGGGATAAAAGCTTTCAAGCATCTCTGTTAAATCAGATATGTCACGATTTGTTTCGTTTGTTATTTTTGTGTTATATTTTTTTTCTGATATATTTTCTCTTAAAGACTTTTTGAGACTCTTCATAAGAGATTTTTCATCTTTCTCGGCGACCGCAATCATCTCACTTTCTAGTCTATCGATATAAGTTTTTTTCAATGTAAGTCCATTTCGATTTAAGAATCTCCTAATCAAAATATAAACAATTTTAGCATGCTTAAGATTTTTTATCTTTATTGACAAAAGAAGATTCAGCAAATTCTCTCCTTCTGGCATTTCCATATATTTGGGAACCTCTTCTTCATTAGATTTGGGATCGCCAAGTGTGTCCCCCGTATCCGAATCCTCGTCGTCGAGAGTGATCAGTTCAGCCAGCCGCCGTTTTTGACCAGCGAGCCAAGGTCTGATTAGTTTCATCATCTCTTGCTTTTTTGACTCCGGTATATCTCGGATAAGTGCTTCGATTATACCTGGAATATATGTTCTCATTATTTCTATTTTCTGTAATTCAATGCGAAACTGATTAAGATTTTGCTTACCTAAAGCTGGACCCTTCTTATCTTTTTCGGCTGCTTGAGCAACTCCAATATCGTTAGATTTTTGAGCAGAGGTTCTAGAGGTTCCGGAAAAAGAGACACATGCAGATGGCGACCCCAATCCTTCATCTTTTTCTTTTGTTATTATCGTCTCGATATCTGCAGCTAACTGAGAGCCTAAGCCGACAGAACTTGACTCCATAGTGGTAATTAATTTTTTAAGACCTAGCAATTTTTGCTTTTCGCCTGCCTTGATTAAAGAGTCTATATAATTTGCTGGATCGCTGAACACGACAGCTTTGCCAATAGATTTGAATAAGTCTTCAAACAATTTGGTAATCGAACTCCCCTTGATTGATTTTTCAATAATGTTTGTTACCAAAGTCTCGAACCTGCTTGATAAAAGCTCGCTTGCAAAGGATATATCGTCGTCATCAAAAGAACTAGCAATAATATAATATTTTATAGCCTCGGATAAGTTATTTACATTCAATTCTTTACAAATTGTTTGAATATCACTAGCAGAACTTTCCAGACCCCTTATAATGAAATCTCTGTCTTTCAATACTTGGCGCTCGGAAACAATTTCTCCTTCATCCGAAAAAATAGAGTCAGCATTGGAGCTTATAGATTCTTTTAAAATTTTCTTAAAATATTCAGAATTCATATTAATCAGTTTCCCTCAAACAATAATTAGTTTGAAACTTTAGAAAGAATGGTCAAATTTCCAAGTAAAACTTCTTCTCTTATATTTTCACCCATTACATAAATATTGGCATGAGGAAATCGGCGCTCTGATAAAGTTCTATTATATATATCCAAAATAATCCCAGTCTTCATTTCTATTAAATCATCTGCACAGTATCTAACAATATCGCCAACAGAGTAGTCGTCTAAAAGCTCCTCCCCTATTACTGGCAATTCGCGGTGTGTCATTTTGAATGCTTATCCGCGATTGAATTTGAAGCCCAAGCATCAGGTTTAATTTTACATTTAAATCCAGCACCCTTGGCATAGCCAACAAGCATATCAGTAAATTTTGCAGTTTTTGTATCTTTTTTGGAATTCGCGTCGATATGAATTTCGATATCTGCATCTGGATTAATTTCCATAATTTTATATCCCATTTCTATAGATTTCTCAACCTCTTTAAGTAGTCGGTTTAGCATAGTTGGGAATGAGTTTCTTTTTAATTTTTCTCTTTTAAAAAAATAATAGCCACCCTTTTGACCCTCTGCTCCGTGGAGGCAAATAACTGTAGAGAAAATACATATGCTTCTCACTATCTGACTATCACATCCGATGAAAACTTTACCTCCCTCTATGGAATGGTGCTCTATTTTCGCCAAGATTTCTTCAAAAGTCGCATTCTTTCCAGAGCCAGAATGCCACATATTCATTCCTCGTACCGACTAGTCGGATAGATTGGTCCAGTCTCTGATGGCTTGATTCCCTGCTCCTTAAGGGCAATGAGGGAGCTTATGACAAATTCAATTGATTTCATTGCTCTGTCGCACTGGTCATTGATTAAATAATCAATATCTGCATCCGAAATTATCCCCTCTTGATAATCCATTTTTGCTTTTTCTATAATTTGATCGAGGAAATTTTTAGATCCCTCAACAAATCCGTGGTATCTCTGTAAGTTCTCTTTCCTAGCTGTGACTTCCTCATCTGCATAGCTTGGGAAATATTCACTTAAAGTCTCCTTATTGGATTCTTTTACTATTTTTTTAATTTCCTCTCTTGTCAGGTCTTTCATTTTATTACCCCTCATAAAAGCTTTGCGATTATAAATAGTGTATCTTATTATTACTTTTTGATATTTTTTGAAAGAATAGGAGTCTTAGTTTCGCGACAATATCTAAATTTTGTGGAGAGAAATACCTCCAACAATTCTTCTTCTAATAGCTTCAATATAACAAAATTATTTTTTCTTATAACCTATTATAGCACAATTATTGAGCGATTGTCAAGGAATAAAAAGGATTTCTTTCACTAAAAATCTTTAACAATCTCGAAAATACTAGCATAATACCACTCTGATTTAAACTCATCTATATCATCAATAACATAATTATTAGAATTATGAATAAAACCAAAAGAGTACTGAGGATCGACATTCCACTCGGAAGTCATCATGCTCAGAGCAGAGTATGGCTTTATGGGTGGTTCGTTGAGCCAGTATAGCCTAACCATGGGACACTCAACGAATTTTGACTTATTGCTCCACGACTTTCTTATACTGTATCCCCTGCGATAACCAATCACTATTGCCCGATATTCCAAACACGGGGAATATGGTGTCACTTGTTCAATATATTTTATTATTTTGCCTTCCATAGAATAAAAACTTTTTTGCCCCTCAAGCCCCTTAAGAAGATTTTTTATCTTAATCAATAAAACTCTTCGTACCCATTTTTTAAATCGCACGGCGGGCTGTTTAATTGGCTTGAGAGTCACCGTTTATCATATAGGAAACAACCTCTTCCATTCTCCCAGGAGCAAACCCCGTAAAACTAAACTCCAAAGCCATTTCTTTATTGATTATATAAAATTGCGGCCATGCATTAAGCTGCCAGCCGAAGTCAGGATTTGGACTCAACATATTACGATTACCAGATAATACGGGCGCAGACTCGATATTGAATGCTGATGCCCATTTTCTAACATCTCCCGATGATGGAGTATTCCTGCTGGAGTTTTCAATTAAAATCGTAACATAGATAATATCGTCTTTATATTTTTCCTGGAGACTTTCAACTTCAAGTGCTGCAAGTTGGCACGGAGCACACCACATGGCACTAAAATCTAATATTACTATTTTGCCAAGGTGGTCATATAATATGAATTCATCACCATTTTGGTCGACTAGGGTAAAATTGCATGGATGTGCACCCATATTTTGTGAACACTCTTCCCATTCCGGAATTTCCAAGTCTTCATTTTCACAGCTAGCACACATGCTAATCAGCAAACTCAATAATACCAGTATAACTACAACTCTTATATTTTTTCTCCAATCCATTTATAAATCCCCTTCCTATAAGTAAGTATTGAAAAGAATTTCAAAAATAATTATTTTTTTTCTTGACAAGATACCAAAAAGGGATTATAATATTTACATGACCATTTTAAATTCAAAAATAAAGATTCCAATTATTGCTATTGGTATCATCGCGGCCGTAAGCTTATTTTTATATATTCAAGTGACCACTGATACCGCTATCGATAGTCTTATTGATAGCATTGAGAAAGATAAAGACTGTGATTGCGATCGTGATTGTTAAAATTTATTATTTTTAGTACTATTCATCAAGTCTTTTACATTATCTGCACAAAATCCCTGCGATTCTCTTTCGATGAATTCATAAATTATCCCAGTAAGTTCTAGCGGTTTTGTGAAGACTTGTTTCAATCCAGGACATTTTAGAGGCTTTTCCGATGCAAACTCTGCAAACCCTCTTTCTTTCCATTCGTCCATTATTGCTTGCACAGACTTCACTTGGTATGCGATATGGTGGATTCCACCGATTCCGCCCTTTCCACGAACCCATTCGTCGACTATAGATCCTGGAGAGCCGCTGGAAACAAATATTTCTGGTGCTAAATGATGCTCAATTGAATTAAATAGAGATCCAACATCAAATATTTTCCATGGAACCTGTGTCGATGTTTTCTCCGGAGGTTCTAATACAAGACATTTGGCCCAAGTGCCGTCCTCAAATCGTATATCGAAGCCCTCTTGCAGATCGCCTGGCTTCTTGTATCCTAAAAAATCCATAAGAAATTCTGCTGTTTTTTCTTTATCTTTAACTCTGTAAGCAATATGGTCGATTCTCATATCAATTCCTTAGAAAATAAGTGGTGGAGGTGACAGGGATCGAACCTGCGACCTTCAGAATGCAAATCTGACGCTCTCCCAGTTGAGCTACACCCCCCATTAAAATTTCCATTTACTAAAATATTCTTTTACTTCAGATAAATCATTTGATTCTGATTCTGATATCGTATTCATGAATTGATCAACAAGTTCATCGGTTAATGCACCATCTTCAGCACCAGCCGCTGCAACACTTGCATCGGTGCCTTCCGTCTCTCTGAATTTGATACTATAGGTTTTTAATATATCATCTATTGATATCGAATTCGAGAGTTTTGTAAGCTTCTTTATGAAATCAATAGAATTACCGCCTGCCATCAGCAAGCGAGATATTTCATTAATTACCTTAACATCCTCATCACCCCTGAGTGTGCCATAGCTATAATTTCTATCATCCAAATCATTTTGAAATGATTTTGGATTTAATCTTTGTGTATATATCTCTGTTCCTAGTTTTTCCTCATCATCAAATCTAATCCCCTTAATAATAACAGATCTTTGTTTTCCGGAGTCGGTGCGCCCTATTCCCTGATACCAATTAGGTAGCGAATTATTTGAAAGTGTATCTAGATTTGTATTTGGAATTGCTTCAATCAAGGTGCCGAGAGCACCTTTAGCTCTCCTTACTAATACCCTATCTCTGTCTTGGGCATCCCATGTCGCCTCTACACCGGCATCACCACCACTATCTAGCTCCGTTGCTTGAATCATATTATATATCAAGATTTTCTTAAGGTTATTTTGATAGCCTCCGTGAGATAAAATTAAATCTCCCTTTTTTACTTGTTTGAAAAATTTAAGTTTTGTAATAGAAGGTTTTTCGCTTTTCAGGTTGTTAAGGAACCCAACCAAATCTTTTATGTATTCTTTCTGCTTGAATGTTGGATCTGCTGCAGCCTTGACGATGAATGCATAATACTTTAATGCCCTAGTCATTGATTCGAGATTGACATCCTCTTTTCCTGGATACCTGAATTCAATATAATTTCTTCTTTTTGTGTAGTTTACATTGAATCCAATTACTTTCGCCCCCATTCTTTGTGCTTGTTGGACCACTTGGTTTGTTAATATCCCGCTAAGTTCTTCAAAATTTCGAGAAAGATATTTTCTCATCAAGCTCTTCTTTGTCAGTACATCTTCGTGAGAAGACTCTTCAGGTAATTGATCAACAAACTTTTCAATATTATGAAGTGCTGGTTTCTTTAAGTCTCCGGCCCACCCAGAGTATTCTCTGCTTGGGAATCCAACACCCTTTGTTGCAAAAGTGTGATTCAAGAACATGAGAGCTTTAAAAAGATTATATTCTTCAGTCATCTGCCCTTCATCAGTTAGATAACCAATATTTGTGTGAAGACCTGTCTTTGATGTCATTTTAAAATAATCTTGAGCCTTATATTCTTCGAAAAAGTCTTCAAGGTATTGAATTGCAGTATCTAATCCGACCATATAGGGTGGATTGTCTTGTGAGAATTCAATGCCGCAAGTGAGAGATCCGTCTTCTTCGAACTTCAGACTATTTTCATACTTTGACATGAATTCAGGAAAATGGTCTCTAAGTGCACTTTCAAGATCATAAACATCGCAACCATACTCTCCACCACCAGAATAATTATTATCTCGCCATTGGTCTTCATCAAACCAGTCGTATTCTTCATAGCCCATATTTTCAAGATATTGAACAGGGTCATCTCTAAACTCTTGATATTTTTCATCAACAGCCTCATCAGCCTTATCTTCAACTTCGCTGCGATATCTAGACATTATCTTTTGAGACCAATATTTTATATGGCTAGTAGATATTTCATCTACAATTGTTTGGATCTCGCTATAACCCCACCTACCTTTGATGCCATCGACAACACTATCCAGTGCTTCGTGGGCTTTTTCAACAAACCATTCCATATTTTGAGAAGAAAATGTATCTACAAATTTTTCCATGTCAACTGGTTTTTTGGATTTAGGGAAGATATCTCCCGGACGCTGCCTTCCTGCTAGAGACTTTAAATTTATAAGATAATAATCGATTATTTTAAGCATGGCATCGCGTGATGCCCCTATCCTCTCGATTGCTTCCGGAAAAGCCTTGCCGCCCTCAAGTTCAAATCCCATTGTCATCTGCTTGTCTGACCAACCTAGTAGATCTTGTAATTCAGAAATTCTTGTAGAATTTCCATAAATCATCTTTAAGAAAGGCATGGGATCATTTAAAATTTTATCAATGGCTGTGTCAAATACTTCCTCTGCATCAGCATCATCCTGAAAAGCCAAGGCTACATGGATAAGCTCAAACTGTGAAGGGTTTGTGGAGGTATTATCATAATACCACTCAAGCATTTCGTTTCCGTCATCAGGCTCTTCCATTCCAATCTGCTCTGGTGTTAGATTCCCATAAACATCTTCGCGGAAATGCTCTTCTGCATCATAACCAAAATAGTTTTCTGCTGCTTCACGACGAGCTTCTTGCATTCCTTCATACGCATCATCTTCGTCACCTTCTGTTTCCATTTCTATTTCAAAAGCGACAGAAAACCTATTCCCATCTTCCATGACAGCTTTTTCGTCTTTTTTATTAAATTCATTGAGAAGTTTCTTTGAATTTTCTTTCAAATACTGAGACCATTTTTTCATTTTTAATCCCCTATAAAGCTAATGCACCAAGCAAGAAGCCAGAAATCCAGACTGCAGATACAAAAATGTATACTTCCTTCGGTGACTTCAAAGTCGCTAGTTCTTTACCCAATTCGTAAACCTCTTTCGCTATTTCTTTAACTTTATTAAACATACTTGACCTCCCATTAATCAAATCACGATTTTCTATGTTGTATGACTCTACCAAGACAGATGCTGGCTTTTTTCTATCTTTTTGCATGCTCTTTATATTATTTTTAAGCATTTTCTTTTTCTCTGTGAGTCTTACAGCATTAGCCTTATGGGACTCTTTTTTTATAATTTTTAATATATCTTCATGAGAAAAGGTAGAAGTGTTTTTCTGCGCCATTAAAAAATCCCTTTGTTATAAATAGTTGCTTAATTCTTTAATAGATATTTAGAAACTAAATTTTCTATGAGAGAACAATAACCTTCAATATTTTTAGAATTTTCTGGATGGAATTCGTAAGTTTTGGTCCTGTCCCTCTCTCTGAGAAATTCAAAATTATTCTTATGGGTCTTTAGAGCCAGTTCTAGCTGTCGTGCACCCTGCTTAGCATTGTAGCCCTCGTAATAATATCCATGCTCCTTGAAAAAATCGCTGTTGTGGACGAAAGGGATGCCGAGATACATAGCTTCAAGTTGTAAATAATTCAAAGCATTATAAAACTGATGAGAGACAATAGTGCCAGCATAATTATTTTTTATTATATACGGAAGCTTGTATCTCGTTTCAAAAGACATTATACCATCTCGCACAATGTCCATATCGTTAGCAAAAGAAACAAAAGTATTACTCTTCTTTAAGATGTCAGATCCAAATATGAAAGCATCTTTTATTATTTCTTTGTCTTCTCTGTATAATTCTTCTATAATGAGCATGGGAACATGGCAAGTTTTTACAAAATATAAATTTGACTCTAATACCGAAATATTTCCAATTTGTGAGTTTTCATTAAAAAGTATTTCGTCCTCATTACCACCGTATAATAGAAAAAATGGTGACCATATATATGGACAAATACTTACTGTCGTCTTATTTAAAACTTCTAGAGATTCTTTAGAAAATTCGAAATGTGGACTAATCCACATAGCTTGTCTGGGAGGTCGAAATGTTTTAGACAGATTCTCTGGATAATAAATTGAATTAACAACCGTATTTAGTAGAAATTCATTTCCGTAATGGATAGTAACTAACACCCCTTTATCTTCTTTTATAAACTTATGTGCTGTATTGTCCATGAGGGTATTACTAGCCTCTATAATAATATCATAATCCTTGACATTATCTCCATGAAGATGGACCAGTTCGGTGCCCATAAATTTATTTTTAGATATTGATTCGCTCTCTACTACTAAATCAACATTATAGCCAGCAGTAACTAACATTTTATATAGATGAAAAACATTTTGATGCAATCCGTTTGACCAAATCTTTTTATCATCGACACAAGTTATGCCTATTTTTATATCCGCTGTCACCTTCATCGCGATAATTAGTTTCTAGTAGCTCCAAAAAAGGAGTTAATTACTTTCTTAAATATATTATGATTTTTTTTGGGATAAAATGCTAGATGCTTTCTAAAGCTGATAATGCGTACAACCGGCTTCCACAAGTTGTCACTAACATTCATTTCTCTAGAAAGGGACTTAAGGCACTCTATTTGTTTTTTCTCGGCAAATTCAAAAACTTCTATCGGCTTTATATTTAATTTTAATAAATCGTCTTCTATGAACTTAAGTCCTTTAATTTCATAATTTATCATCCTTATCTGCCATAGCAAAAATCCAGCCAGCTCTAAGGATGACATATTTTTGAGAAGCTTCGGTAAATACTTGACACCCAGTGCCATATGTCTTGATTCGTCTTTTTCGAAATAAACCAATAATTCCGACAATGCTGGGTCTATATTTGATTTTCTCAAGAATCTGAATATTGTTATGGCGATTGGTTCGACCATCAGCTGCATGCCGAGTAATTTCTTCGCCAGATTATTCGTTTTAGAAACTGACTCTAGGATATTTAGTGCTGATTTGGATACAATTTCTGGCTTATAATCGAGTCTTTTTTTAAGATAATCTCCGATTACATAAAAGTGCCTAGCCTCATCATGTGCTTGCGACACCGCAGCCATTTTTGCACCATAATCATCAAATCTGGCGGACATATCCGAGGCTACACTCCATGCGGCATACTCTCCCCACCATATTATACTTAAAATATTCTGCAGAGCGAACGAATGTTCTGGATCTAACTCGAAATTATTATATCTTTCAAGCAATGAATCCAGAACATCTTTCCCGTTCCATATTTTATCCTGTCCCTTATGATATACTTTATCTAGACCCCCTTTCTCGCTAGAAGAGTAATCATAATATATATCAAAGGGTACATTCATTTTTACAAGAACCAGCGGCCAAAAAGTGCACCAGATACCCAAACTAAACATGTGAACCAGTATACTTCAGCAGGAGCACGCAACATTGCATACTCTTTACAGAGGTCTCTAAAATCTTTAAGTTTTTGTAACATATTTTTTTCTCCTTCTTAAATTATGTAAACATAAATAGTATTTTGCTTCGTTAATCGCAACTTTCTTCTATTGGTCGATAACACCCGTCAGATGAGCACAAATTGTCAAGTTCATCAGTAAATATTTCAAATAGGGATCTACTTTCTCTTTCAAATTGGGAACAATTGAGCTTTTCGGACCACTTATCGATAATCTCAACACCTTGCTTCGTGGTGGAATAGGTAAGAGCTTCCAGCTCAACAACGGCGCGCCCATCCGATAAAATATAGTACGATACATCACAGTCACCGAAATCCCAAATCCAAGCTTCTTTAAAGACAGAAAAAGCCTTACTATAACCACTAAGAGATAAAAATTCTACGACCGATGAATCATCATTCGCCGTCATATCAAGATTAATCTCTTTTCTAACAACATTGCCTTCCCTTTTTTGTTTAAGGGTTAATTCAGTCCGGGTTCCACCCTTCCTATATCTCAAAAAAGAATCAGCTCTCTCGTTTGTGTAATAATCATCACAAGAGCAAACATATTTTGGCTCATATTGTTTTCCGATTGCACTTTCTAGTATGGAGTGAAAATCTTGCTTAGATACATCTCCAGCCCAGAATTTATATTCGATCTCCATATTTGACTCTATATTTGTCACAATATCCTCCTTGGTCTAATATATTATAGCCTAAAAGGTGCAGATTGTCAAGCTTTTTTTCAATAAGGGTCAGTCTAAAAATCCCTGAAAGCTTTTCCATTTCTTAATGATATTCTTGTGAGAAACAGATTCATTAACCGCAAGTCTTTTCCCGCCGGGGAAATCCATACTTGTTTGAGAGGTTAGCCAATCATCTCCAATAGCCTCGCTGAGAGTTTCAGAATAGGCAGCATGAAGCATATCTTCAAAATCGCCTTTACCAAACTCAGCGGCCAGCCATCTTTCAGAGACTTCAATCTTACTATCGTTATCTTCTTTATCGACCATCCAAGCCGCCTCAATCACAAATTTAGGAGGATTATAATTTTCGAAAACAACATCCCAGCTTTGTATATTGGGCACCTGCGACTCAGTAGTCAAGGCTGCTTTTGACATCTCAACCATAAAATTCTTCTTAAAGGTGTTGGAATTTAATATTTTTTCAATAACTTGCGGCTTCCTATAGTATTCTAGCTCATCGTCGATGCCGTCTCTTTCTAATCTTTTTAAATCAAAATAAATTTGAGGTGTCTGAAACCAAACCAGCTTAGGGCTGTCATCTCCATCCACATCTGTCTCGACAATCCAATCAGAGTCTTCTTGCAATTCTCCGTCTCTTACTCCCATATAGAGGTTCAAGAAAGGTCCGCCATCCATGAAGCCGGTGGCTATAAGTGCCCTCGCAAGGTCTCTTTGTAACCTATTTCCTGATACCGAAGCTTCTCTATCCATATCCATAAGGTCAGATGCAAAACTTCGCAGGTCTTCAATCTCTTCTGAATCTGACCATTCGTTCTCTGACACTCCAGCCGTAACAAGATCTGCGGCATAAAAGAAGAAGATAGCGGAATCTCCCTTAATGATTGGCGGTCCCCCAGTTGTGCTAGTGATCTTTCCAGATGCTCTCGGATCATCCATTAGTCGAGAAATTGCTGTTATTTCATCTCTGGTATATTTACCATCTTTTAATTTTTGTTGGCCTTCTTCAGATAGTTCTTCTAATTCAATCGGAACTCCGACCAGCCCCCTAAAATAATATGTAGCTGTAGTGGGATCAACAAGACCTCTCGGATCAGCCATTTCTGCAAAAAGTTTTGAATAAAAATATTCCTCATTGTATGCCTCTACAATCTGATTAAGCTCTCGCTCCATTTCTTCCCAAGAGTTAGCAACCTTAGAAATCTTGGCATCTGTGTTTTCCTCTAGCCATTCCGCCATTTTTATAAAACCCTCTAGATCATCAGAGTGCTCGCCCTTTTCTACAACTTTTGGGTTTCCGAGAGCCTCAATAAGCCAAGCAATGTGCTTATAATATTTTTCTTCCGGTGCCTTATTAAATTTACCTTTAATTTGATAAATTGTGTTTGTATCGGGGTTATAAGCGACCGTAATATAAGAAGAGGATTTCTGCTTACCTTTTCCTTTGTAACGCAGTGAGAGTAGTGTTGTGGCTCTTGTATCGCCCCCACAATGACCCATTCTCTCTGCTTCAACAGGGCAAGAGTCGGTTTGTAAATCATACCAATAAGAGGTGTCATCAAAGGTATGCATCTTTTGTTCTTCTGTTTCAGAATCAGCCAACCAATTTTTAGCATGCTTAATTATAGCACTCAACGGCTGGTAGTCGCTCTTTTCGATAATATCGCCCATTTTTTTATATTCGGCCGCATGCGATTTCAACCATGTCTGAACATCAAGAGTTAATTCTCCGATGGCTAAAGCATAATCATCATAGATATGAGAAGCCATTGTATCAAACATATCAGTATTGACCGCGCCCCCATTAATCTTCGATATTATCCCCTTGTTAAAGGCTCTATTCGCCATTTTAACAACTTTTTGAACATCCCCGACTTTCACATCCCAATAATAATTTTCCGGTTGGGTTACCCCATCTTTATCTCCGGTTAATATAACTTCCATATTATTCCAAAATTCAATCATCTTGTTGCGAGTCTCTACTGGGAGATCGAGCCATTTGCTATTTTCGCCAGTAGCTATATCTATACTAAGCTGTTTAATTTGATCGAGAAGGTCGTTCACATCGTTTATTATAGGGCTACTATATCGCCGAGGTAGCCGCCTAAACATCTGGTTTTTAACGATATTTCCAATTATAGTTTTGCCCTTTTCATGCACACCTTCAAAATCCTTATTAATTGATTCTGCAACTCCTGCGGGCAATCCGAGATCAAAAATACCCTCGTTTAATAAAAGTGGGTTCGATGATTCTGATAACATCGATGATCGCCAAGCTTGAATATAATTTTTCATAATATAATTATTCCCCCAAGGTGAAGTTCTTAATATTTTTCACCCAATTTTTATGAATTTTATCGCCCATTTTCCTTTCGGTCATCGGCTCCTTTACATCGCGAGGTTTAATATATCCACCTTTCTTAAGTGCTAGAAGAAATTTTTTGTAATATTTTCCACCGTCTTCAGAATGATATGAAATTTTTTCCATATACTCTGCAAAAGTGCTGAACTCACCTGAGTGATGTCCTTCCGTATATTTATCCTCATACAGCGGATCAGGCTGCACATAAATTAGAAAATATATTTGACTACTGGTTGCACTAATTCTTGGTAGCCCAACCATTTGATTATAAAAAGCACCATTAGTCATATTTTGAAAATCGTCTAAAACAGGCTGTATATCATCAAAATTTAGATCTTCCGGTGTATATTCACTGTAACCAGAGTATAGGTGTTCAATTCGATCCGTGAACTTCGGAGGGAGAAAATCAAATGGAATCCCAAACCTAACCCATCCCGTATATTTAAATTCTAAGTCAATAGCTTCAATTTCCTCGGCTCCGTCAGGTATCTCAAGATCATATATAATTGAAGAATTGAGGCGACTACGGCTAGAATCATATTCTTCTTCAATTTCCTCTAGTTCCCGCTGCAGCACATCAATGGGGCTTTCTTGTTTTTCGAAACCAGTATATTCAGCATCCGTATTTTCATCAAGCCATTGAATCATAACTTTAATATTTTCTACATCGTTAGAGTGCTCACCTATTTCTACAACCTTGGGATTGCCAAGGTGCCCGATAAGCCAAGCAATGTGTGGCCAGTATTCCTTGTCAGGTGCCTTATTTTGCCTACCCTTAATCTGATATATTAAATCTTCAGATGCATTATAGGCGACCGTAACATATGATGACGATTCTTTTTTCTTTTCGGGCTTCTTCCTTAAGGAAAATACAGTTTCTGCCCTGTCATCACCACCACAGTGACCCATTCGCCTTCCCTCAATATCACAAGAGCTGGTTTTCAAATCATACCAGTAATTCCCATCATCAAAATTATGCAGGATCTGGTCATCTTTCTCAGCCTCTCTCACTAATCTATCGGTATACATGCGCAAATGCCAAAAAAAAGCTTCGGGATCTCGTTCATAATTTTTTATATAAGATGCTAAATCTTTCCATGATTCCGGATGTGTTTTAAGCCAGTCATTAATTGACCACCACTGCCTCTGCATTGCCCCGGCTATATCATCATAAATATCAAGTTTTAATTCTGGAATCTCCTCTACTAAACCATCTCTCATCTTTTTTGCACTATCCGATTGTTCGATATAACTCGATATTGCACCTTTGGTGAGAGATTTTTCTGCAAATTTGACAGCCTTTTCTATTTTATTAACAGTTGGAGAATCTGACCAGTCCATACCTTTGTCGTTAAAGCCAATCATACTAGTAAAATTCAAAACGATTTGAGACCATTTCGTGAGTAAATCGTGGTCACTCGACCAATCTAGACTTACCTCATTCATTGTATTTCGGAGACCATCGATAAAGGTTCTACGCAAAATATATAATTTTGCCTCAATACGCTCCTTCATATTATGGTCGAACATTAGTGTCGTGCTGGCACCTTTGAACTGTTTCGCAAGGATTGTTT